>Ga0164294_10003411_pt1 | contig 14131 bp, 9 predicted proteins | sample GEODES005metaG_FD_111479 | JGI IMG/M metagenome (GOLD analysis project Ga0164294, IMG submission 111479) | Oligotrophic lake water microbial communities from Sparkling Lake, Wisconsin, USA - GEODES005 metaG | ecosystem: Environmental > Aquatic > Freshwater > Lake | place: USA: Sparkling Lake...
CAACTGCAACAAAAATCCTTTCGCCTCGGCTTCGCCATGGCAGACGATGTGCAGCAGCAGGGCCTCACCGGGGGGGAGCGCGGGCAAGGCCTGCAAAGAGACAGTGTCGGCGCGCAGCGCGGCAGGCAGCGCGGCGAGGCGCGCGGCGCAGACGGGATCCTCTGGCGTTGGGCACCACAGCAGGCTGCGCAGGCGGTGGCCGGTCTCGGGAGGGCGGTCGCTGCCCAGGGCCGAGAGTCGCAGGATGAGGCCCCGGCCGAGCGCCTCGATGCCCTTGCCGCGGGGGCTGGTGGCCAGCAGCTCCCAGGGCAGGCGGCGGGCGACTGGATCGGCGGCGTCGAGGGCGAGGACGAGGCCCTCCCCGGCGGCGCCGACGCGCAGGGCCAGCTCGGGATCGGCGAAGAGCAGGGCGGCGGCCTGCTGGCCCCAGGCCTCCTCGGCGGCCTCCCAGTCGGCGGCGTCGCCGGGGATCAGGAAAGCCGGCGGCTCGGAGAGGGCCTCCGCGGCGGCGACCAGGGCCGCCACCCCCGCGGCCGGAATGCGCGCCTCCACGGCCCCCTGCCCGGGCGCGCCCAGGGCGAGGAGCCAGCCCCCATCGGGCAAGGCGGAGATGCGCAGCAGGATCACAGCGGCCCCGGCAGGATGCTCCAGGTGGCGGCGCCGCTGCTGTCCAGCGAGACGAAGCCGAGATCGCCCTCGCCGTCGCCGGTGAGGTCGCCCACGGCGAGGTTGAGGCCGAGCTTGGTGGCCTTGCGGCTGCCGGGGCGCACCATCTCGGGCTCGGTGGTGGACAGACTGCCCCGCAGGGAGGTGAAGGCGTAGAGGGCGCCCTGCCCGCCCTTGGTGTCGGGGGCGCCGATCACCAGCGTGCCATCGTCGAGGAAGGCGAGGCCGCGGCCGGCGTCGTCGCTGGCCTGGCCGTAGACGGTGCCGGTGGCGTCGCCGGCGGTGAGGCCGGCGTCGGCCAGGGCGCCGCCGCTGAAGATGTAGACGTGGCCCGAGCCACCGAAGGGGGCGCCCACGGCCACGGTGGCGTAGCCGTCGTCGCCCTCGATCGCCGCGAGGGTGGCGCCGAAGCCGCCGTCGGCGACATCGCCTTCGGTGAAGGCCGCCTCGGCGGACAGCTCGCGCAGCGCGGAGAAGCCATCGGTCACGGCGTAGACGCGGCCGACGCCGCCTTCGCCCGGGGCGCCGATGATGGCGTCGGGGAGGCCATCGGCGTTGAGGTCGGCGGTGGTGAGGGCGGCGCCGAAGGTCGCACCCTCCTTTTCGGGCAGCCAGCGGGTGAGCAGGGTGGCGGTGCCCTCCTGCACGAAGAAGACGTCGACGGCGCCGGCCCGATCGCCTTGATCGGCGGCCAGGGGCGCGCCGACGAGCAGGTGAATGTCGCCTCGGTCGGTCAATCCGGCGAGGGTGGCGCCGGCGTACTCACCCGGGGCGCCGAGGATGGCGCGGTGGCTCTCTTCGAGGGCCCCGGCCGAGAAGGCCTCGGCGGGGAGGAGGTAGACGCTGCCGGCGCCGTCGGCGTAGCCGGGGGCAGCGACGGCCACCGTGGGGATGGACTGGACGTCGTCAAAGGCCACCGTGGCATGGCCCAGGGCCTCGCGGTCGCTGAGGCCGGCGATGCGCAGGGGGGCGCTGTCGAAGGCGGTCAGGCCCTCCAGGGTGGGGAAGATGCCGAGCTCACCGGCGCCGTCGAGGCCGCCCGGGGAGCCGATCACGGCGCCATCGCGGCCGGCGAGCTTCCAGTTGGGGGGGTACCACTCATTGCCGCCGGGCTCGGGGATCCACAAGCCTCCGCTGCTGCCACCCAGGGTGATGGGGGTGGCGTCGCACTGTCCATCGTTGTTGGCGTCTGTGCAGATGGTTGAGGTGGCGATGCCCGTCGTACTCTTGGTGACGCAGGCCGAGGCGAGGAGGGCAAAGATTAGCAGACGCATGGGGTGATCCGTTCAAATGAGTGAGGAGACGAGGCGAAAGCCAAGGATGTCCTGAGGGCAGTCGGCGGGGGCGGCCTGCCGCCATCCGAGGCGGCAGTTGGTCTCGTACACGCCCGCGTGGCCGCCGCGCACCCAGCGGAGGGGGCCGGCGGCGGCCTGGGGGTGGACGCGAGGAGCGGCCTCGGGCAGCTCGGCGGAGGGGGCGGCGGTGGGCCCGTCGTGGCACCACTCAGACACATTACCGGCCATTCCCAACACGCCATAGGGCCCGCGGTCGAGGGGGTGCTCGTCGGCGCTGGCGACGGTCGGCGGCCCGGGCCGGCTGAAGCGGCAATTGCACCAGGTGGGCTCGAAGTGATCGCCCCAGGGGTAGATGCGACCGTCCACGCCGCGGGCGGCCTTCTCCCACTCGTACTGGCCGGGCAGGCGCCAGGGCCGGCCTTCCCGGGCGCTGCGCCAGGCGGCGTAGGCCTCGGCGGCCCCCGCGGTGACGCGCAGCGCCGGCCAGTCGAGCTGCCAGGTGACGCCCTGCTCATCGGCGGCAGCCAGGCAGAAGTGCCCGTTGGCGTCGCGATCGTAGAGCAGGGCGGCCCCACGCCCTCCGCCGAGGACCGGCTGCCCCGGCGGCGGGGCCTCGATGACCGCCAGGGCCTCCTCTTCGCGGCCCTGGTCGAGCAGATCGTTCACAAAGGCCAGAAACTGCGCCTGGGTGACCGTCCGCTGATCCATCCACAGATCGTCGACCCACAGGCGCTGACGCGGCGCCGGCCGCGGCGCGCCCAGGTCGCCGGCCTCAAACCAGCCGCCCGGAACAAAACAGAGTCCCGCGGGGGCCTCGGTGGGCAGGCGCAGGGGCAGGGGCGCCGCCGCGCCGGGAGGCCGCCGCTCCCAACGCTCCTGGCGGCGGATCGCCACCGGGAGCTCGACCAGCGGCCGATCGGGGTGGCGGATGCGCAGCAGGTAGCTGCCCATCGGCAGGGGCCGCTCGACGAGGGGCGTGGGGCCGAGGTGGGCGAAGGGCTGGGCCACAAGGCGGCGGTCGACCTCGACGAAGCGCAAGGCCTCGACCTCAGCGCCGGAGGGCTCGGTCAGCAGCGAGAGGCTACCCTCGCCGGAGAGGTAGGCGGCGTGGCGCCCGCGGTCGTGCAGCCGGAGCTGCATCAAGGCGACCTCGGCGGCGGCGGTGTGGCCGGCGGCCTCGGCGGCGGCGTGGGCGGCGGCGTGGTGATCGGTGATGCGGTCGCGGGCGGCGCTGCACTGGGGATCTTCGGTGAGCGCGGTGTGCAGCAGGCGCAGCCACTCGGCGTGGTGGGCCTGCGATTCGCGACGCGCCTCCTCGGCCTCGGCGAAGAGGCGCCAGGCGGGCAGCTTCTCGGCGACCGGGGCGTGGCGGGGCACCGCGGCGAGGCGGGTGGTGGCCTCGGCCCGCAGGCGGGCGGCGCGGGCCCCGGGCTCGGTCTGTCGACCGGCGAGGGTGTCGGCCTCGGCGACCAGGGCGAGGGCCCGCTCCTGGCGGCGGGCGCCGTCGAGGAAGGCCACCACGGCGCGCACCAGGAGGCCGGCCTCGGCGGGGCGCTGGGCGGGATTGCGGGCCATCGCCGCGGCGCAGAGCTCCCGGAGCTCGGCGGGGGCGCTGCCTTCGGGCAAGGGGGGTGGCGGGCCGCGGCGGACGGCCTCCAACACCTGGAGGGCGCGCTCGCCGACATAGGGCGGCCTGCCGCTGAGCAGCTCGTACAGCGTGGCGCCCAGCGCGTAGACGTCGACGGCGGGCCCCAGATCGGGCTCCCCCCAGGCCTGCTCGGGGGCCATGTAGGCCGGGGTGCCGCTGATGGCGCCGGCCATCGTAAACAGTCCGGCCTCCTGTCGACTGGACTCCAGCGGGCTGCTGCTGCCGATCACCCGGGCGATGCCCCAGTCGAGGACCAGCACCCGCCCGAAGCGCCCCAGCATGATGTTGTCGGGCTTCAGATCGCGGTGCACGAGGCCACGGTCGTGGGCGTAGGCGACGGCCTCGCAGACGCGCAGGAAGGGGTCGATGAGCCCGCGCAGGCCGCGCTCGCCGGGGCGCTGGTGGTGGGCCTGCAAGGCGGCCTTGAGGGTCTGACCCTCGATCTCCGGCATGGTGAAGTACCAGCGGCCGTCGCGATCCTGGCCCAACTCGTAGACGGGCACCACGCCGGGGTGGTTGAGCTGGGCCACCAGCTCGGCCTCCTCACGAAAGCGGGCCACGGCGGCATCTTGGAGGTTGCGGTGGGCGTGCAGGCGCTTCATCGCCACGGTGCGGCGCAGGTGGTGGTCGCGGGCCCGCCAGACCTCACCCATGCCGCCAGTGCCGAGCACGGTGAGGAGCGTGTAGCGATCGGCCTTGTCGGCCCCTGCGCCGAACGAAGCCGGCCCCCACTCCGCGACGGTGGCGTCGGGATCGGGGGCCGGCGGGGTGGGGTTGCCAGGGAGGGGCATGGCGGCGGCTTATCCAGGCGCGCCGCCGGTGTCCGCTGTCTACGGGTGGGCGAGCATCGCCGTGAAGTTGCCGGCGCCGCTGTGCGAGTAGGCCATCCAGATGTAGTAGCCGGGGGTGCCGGCGTAGGTGACCGACTGGTTGCCCGAGCCGGTGGCCGATCCGGCGACATAGGCCCAGGCCGAGCCGTTCCACTTGTACAGATAGAGGGCGAAGTTGACGCCGGCGGTGTTGGGCTGCAGCTTCCCGGAGTGGTTGCCGTTGCTGGCGGAGTAGTAGTAGCTGCCATTGGGCAGGTTGGCGCCGGCGCCGGCCCCGGAGAGGTAGCCGGTCTGGGCGAGGTCACCGTACACGCCGACATTGTCCCAGGCGGCGTCGACCGAGGCGGTGATCCAGGTGCTGGCGCCGTAGCCGTCGGCGCTGGCCAGCATGGTGGCGTTGCGGGCATCCGAGAAGGTGCTGGTGGAGGTCATGTAGTAGCGGTGGGCGCGCATCCAGATCCAGGCGGCGGCGTCGATGCCGAGACCGTTCACGTAGCTGCCGCCGAGGCGGGGGTGGCTGCCGCCGGTGGCCAGGAGCTTGAAGGCGAGGTTGGGGATGCCCGAGCTGTAGTGGACGTCGACGCTGCCGGCGCTGGTGGTGTAGAAGTCGAGGCTGCCGCCGTCCGAGGCGGGGCTGGCCATGTAGCGCAGGGCGTCGCCGCTGGTGCCGGGGGTGAAGGCGTCCTCGCCGATCTTCCAGGTGTCACTGTTCACGCTGCCATCGATGTAGCGGTCGACCAGGGCACCGATCACGTCGGAGAAGCTCTCGTTCAGTCCCCCCGACTCGCCGCTGTAGACGAGGCGGGCGTTGGCGTCGGTCATGCAGTGGCCGAGCTCGTGGGCGACGATGTCGGCGCTGGTGAGGCTGCCGAAGGTGCCGCCGCTGCCATTGCCGAACATGACGGTGGTGCCGCCGCCGTGGGCGTTGTCGTAGTTGGTGCCGTAGTCGGCGATGACGGTGACCTGGGTGCCGCGACCGTCCACGCCGGCGTAGCCGTGGTAGGCGGAGAGGTAGTCGAGGGTCTTGTTGGCGGCCCAGTAGGCGCTGACGGGGCTGGCTTGTGTGGTGAAGGCGTCGGTGTAGTAGTTCACCACGGTGGAGCCGGCGGTGGTGCCGCCACCCGCCGAGTTGCCGAGTAGGCGGCTGGTGGACAGAGAGTACCAGGCGTAGCCCCAGGAGCTGTTGGCGGTGGTGGGCACATAGACATAGCCATTGTAGTGGGTGTTGCCATAGCCCGACTTGAGGTTGTCATAGCTCCAGAGCACGGCGCCGTCGTGGGCGTCGACGAAGACCACGGGCATCGCGGTGGGGTTGCCGTCGGCGTCGCGCTCGACCAGCTTGACCTCGTAGACGAGGTGGTCGGTGCCCTCATGGCGCATGACGTAGAGGGTGGGCTCGCCGCTCTCTTCGTCCAGCTCGGCGGCGGCGTAGTCGGCGGCGGCGAGCTCGATGCCCTCGTCGGCGGAGAGGACCGGGGTGGTGTCGAGGGTGGGCTCATGGATGAGCTTGTCGGTGTGCTGACCCATGCGACCGTCCACGTCGATGTGCAGGATGGCCTCGCCGCCCCAGACGGGCACGCCGTTCATCTCCTGCTGCACGCGGATGTGGGTCATGCCGAGCTCGTCGACGTCGGCGCGGAAGGGGCGCAGGCCCTGGGCGAGGTCGAGGCGGTGGAGGCGGGAGAGGCTTTGCAGCGCGTCGTCCATCGGCCGGGCCAGCTCGCCGAGCTCGGCGCGGAGCTGCATGGGGTCGTCGCTCTCGATGGTGATGACGGGCTCATCGGAGAGGGCGGCGCTGGCGGTGTCGTCGGCCTGGGGGGCGGCGGCGGTGGGGGCGCTGTCGTCACAAGCGAGGAGGAGGGCGGCGAGGGTGACAATGGAGAGGTTCGAGGCGGTCATGGTCAAGCTCCGGCGTGGTTCCAACCGACCGGTTCAGCCCGGCGGGTCGCTGGAACAGGCAGGAGGCGCTGGGTTCCCAACAAGGGCTTGGGGGCCTGGCCGGGCGGGGGCACCGCCGTCGACAACCTCTACAGGGACACCACGGGAGGATGGGCTGTGCGCCGACGAGGGACAGGGGTACCTACATCCCGAAGCCGGGGATGAAGTATACGATGCCGTCCTGGTTGTAGAAGCTGTCGTGCATCTCCGAGCCGATGGCCAGCTCGGGGGCGCCGTCGCCATTCCAGTCGCCGATGTTGCGGATGAAGGTGTAGGAGTTGTCAGTGGTACCGCCCTCGATCCAGACGTCGGCGGCGGACTGGTAGCGTACGCCGCCGTCGGAGAAGGGGCCGAAGAAGAGGGTTACATCGCCGGCGGGGATGAGGTACTCGCCGACGCCGAGGTCGACGTGGCCGTCGCTGTTGAGGTCGCCGATGTTGTCGAGGGAGAAGCCAAAGCCGCGGCGGGTGTCGGCGCGGAGCTTGGTGGGGGCGTCGGCGAGGTAGACGTCGGCGAGGGTGGCGCTGCCCCAGGTGATGTAGACGGCGCCGCCGCTGGAGGTCTGGTTGGCGGAGATGGCGAGGTCGGGGAGGCCGTCTGCGTTGGCGTCGCCGAGATCGACCATGCGGGTGCCGGGGAAGGAGGCGTCCTCCTCTGACCAGAAGGTCATGTCGGCGTCATCGTGGTAAAGGTCTCCGCTGACGGGGCCCGCGAAAAGAAAGATGTAGCCCTGGCGGCCGGGGGCGCTGATGATGTAGTCGGCGAGGCCGTCGCCGGAGTAGTCGGTGCCGAGGAGGGAGGCGCCGAAACCCTCCAACTCGATATCTCGGGTCTCCAGGCGGGCTTCGTAGGTGGAGGCGTAGGTGCTGGTGCCGGTGCCCTTGGCGGTGATCAGGTGTGCAACGCCGCTGCCGAGGGAGTCGTCGTCCGAGGCGTTGCCGTAGCCGGTGATGATGTCGGGGAGGCCGTCGCCATCGATGTCACCGGCGCAGGACAATTCGTAGCCCAGGAGGTCTGTCGTCCGATCGCCGGTGATGGTCCAATCTGCATTGGCATGAATGTTGCCGTGAGAGAGTGTGCGGGGTCCGTAGATGATGTGAATTGCACCTGCGCTGGAATTTCCATCAACGTCGCGACCCACCGATGTGGTAATCAGATCGCCTATTCCGTCGCCGTTGAGGTCGCAAAAATCGAGGTAGCTGACCGAGAAGTCGTACATGGTGTCGCCCGACAGAATCGCAGGCGAGTCACTGAATCGAGTGGTAGTGTTTGGGATGGTGTTCCAGAGGCTGACGGCGCCTATATAGTATAGTTCTCCCTCCATAGGGTAGCTACCCGCACCGATGTAAAGTTCTGTTTTGCCGTCATTGTTCAGGTCTCCAATGGCCAAATCCGATGCAACCCTCTGGAAATCAGCGTCTCCTCGAATCCCTGGGTAGTCCGCCATCTCCATCTGGCCTGGCCAGACGCAGGGCCCGGGGCCGCCGTCGCAGTCATTGTCTACGCCGTCGCTGCACAGCTCCTCTGCGCCAGGGTGAACCGATGTGTCGGCGTCGTCGCAGTCCTGATCGTCGTTCACATAGCCCGGAGCTTCATCGCAGCGAGGCTCGCCCTCCGGGTCGCCATACCCGTCGTTGTCGGTGTCCGGCAGCCAGTCGCCGCCGCCGACCGCGATCGGGGCCTCGTCGACGCTGCCGTCACAGTCGTTGTCGGCCTCGTCACACTGCTCCAGCCCGCCTGGGTGGCTGCTCTCATCTGCGTCATCGCAGTCGGTGGCGTCTTCGACATAGCCGGTGGGCGCATCGCAGGCGACGAAGGTGGCGTTGGGGTTTCCGAATCCGTCGGCGTCGGCATCAAGGTAGAAGGTGCTGGGGTCGGTTGGATCTTCGTCAATCGACCCGTCGCAGTCCTGGTCTGTACCGTCGCAAAGCTCGGCCGCACCCGGAAAGCTGAGCGCGTCGTCGTCGTTACAGTCCTCGCCCTGGGTAACCCAGTCGGCATCGGGGGGCGCGCAGGCGGTGGTGAGAGAGGCCGTGGAGCCAAATCCGTCGCCATCCAGGTCGAAGTAGAAGGCGCCATCGGTGCCTTCTTCGTCGATGGCGCCGTTGCAGTTGTCATCCTCCCCGTCACAGGACTCCGGGGCGCCGGTGTAACGCATCGGGTCGTTGTCATCGCAGTCGCCCTGCTCGGGGCTCTGGCCATCGCCGTCGCCATCGCGAAGGGCAAGCCGGCGCAGGGCGTACAGGTCGTCGTTGATGAGGCAGCCGGCGAGGGTGAGGAGGAAGATCATGCAACACTCCGAGGTGACTGCGCCCTGGTGGGTGCCCAGGGCGCTGTCGCCAACGACTAGGGGCTGACGGAGACTGGAATGGTGCTCTGAAAGGCGCGAATGGGAAGCGCGCTGCCGGGCTCGCCCACCGCTCCGCTCACCGACAGCTTGGGGCGATGAAGCTGAAAGCTGTACAGGTTGGCGGTCCGCTGTGTGAGGGGGATGCGGTCGAGCTCGCCGGCGCCCACGGCTTCGATGATGAGGTGGGTCTCGTTGGTGCCTGCCTTGGTGGCGATGCGCAGGCGGATGGCCTCGGTCTCCATCGGCATGCGCACCGAGATCAGGCTGGAGAGCGACAGACCGAGTCCTTGCTGCAGCCAGTCGTCGAGCTGACTCCAACGCAGAGACAAGCTGCCGGTGGCCGCGGGAGGGCTGGCCGCGCACGGATGTTGGATGGAGAGCCCGATGGGGGCGGCCCGCCCGGACACCTACAGACTCATCACCCACAGCCAGGCCGCTCCGCCCAACAAGATCGACAGACCCAGGGCCACCAGCACGCCCCCCACGATCCACCTCCGCAAGACCGCCCCGTCCTCTGCCGGCGCGGCGGGTGGAGCCGGCGCGGCGGGTGGGGCCGCCGGCGGCGCCTTCGGCGGCAGGGCCCGGGCGATGGCGTCGGGGCCCATCGAGCCAATGCTGGGCAGGCGCGGCTCGTCGCGCAGCAGGCGCGCCGCCTCCTCCATGGAGGCGATGCGTTGGGCCGGGTCGCGGCGGCTCAGTCGCCGCACGATCTCCCGCAGGCCGGCCTCCACCCCTTCGCCGGGATCGAGCTGCTCGGTGCGCAGCTTGGCGGCGACGGTGGTGGCGACGCGCTCGGATCTGTGTCGCTTGCTGTCGCCCTCGGCGAAGGGCCGGCTGCCGGTGAGACACTCGTAGAGCACCACCCCCATGCTGTACAGATCGGCCTTGGCCGGATCGATCGGCCCGGCGTCAAAGAGCTCCGGCGCCATGTAGGTGGGGGTGCCCACGGCGGTGGTGGTCTGATCCGCCGGATCGGAAGCGGTGGCGATGCCGAAGTCGAGCAGCACAGGCGTGCCGTCGGGGCGGATCATGATGTTGGAGGGCTTGATGTCGCGGTGAAAGATGTGGGCGGCGTGGGCCACCGACAGGGCTTCGGCGAGGCTGGCGAACAGATCGCGGGCCTCGCCGCTGGTAAGCGGGCCGGTGTGCAGGCGCTGGCGCAGGGTGCGGCCGGCGATCAGCTCCATGGCGAGGAAGTAGGCGCCGCGCTCCTTGTCGTGGCCGGGGTGCAGGATGCGCACGATGCCGGGGTGCGTGAGGGAGGCCAGGGTCTCGATCTCGCGCAGGAACCACTTGTCGGCGTTGTCGCCGGGCACCTCGGGCCGCAGGAGCTTGACGGCGGCGGTCAGTCGACCCGAGAGGGCGTGGCGGCAGCGGTAGACGGTCGCCATCGCCCCCTCACCCAGGCGCGACTCGACGATCCAGTCGCCGATGCGCTCGCCGTTGGCGAGGCTCTTCATGGCCCACCCTCAGGGGAGGACGAGGACATCGCCGACCTCGACGAGGTTGGGGTTGGGCAGGCGCTCCTTGTTGGCCTCCCAGATCGCCTTCCACTTCTCGCCGTCGCCGTAGACGGTGACCGCGATGCTGGCCAGGGTCTCCCCCTTGGCGACGGCGTGGGTGCGGGCGTTGGGATCGTTTTGGACCTCCTGGGGCAGGGCGATGGAGTCGAGCCCCGAGAGGAAGTCCTTTACGGCCTGGGCGTAGTCGGGGCTCTGGCGCCAGGCGGCGATGCTGGTGTTGACCGCGGTGAGGAGGTCGGTGTCGGCGCCGCGCACGGCCACGTTGTAGGTGGAGTCGGTGAGGTTGTACTGGGCGATGCGCAGCTTGCCGTCGTGCTGCGGAAAGCGGCTGTAGTGCACCGCGATCTCGGCGGCGGCGAAGGGGTAGTCGTAGATGAGGGCGTCGAGCTTTCCGTTCAAGATGAGCTCGAAGTAGCCGTTTTCAATGCGCTGCAGGCTCTTGTAGCCCTTCACGAGGCGCTTGACCTCGGCCTCGGCGGCGTCATCGGGGAAGATGGCGATGCGCTTGCCCCACAGGTCGTCGACCGTCTCGATCTTGGAGTCGCCAGCGACGATCAGACACAGTCCGAACTCCAGGTAGGGCTCCGACCAGGTGAGGCCGGGCTCGTTGTAGGGCACGAAGCCCGAGAGGACGAGGTCGACCTCGGGATCGGTGGTGAGGCGGCTGCTGAAGTCCATGTAGGTGGAGTGCAGGATCTTGACCTTCTCCACGCCGATGTCATCGGCGATGCGCGCGGCGAGGCGGTAGTCAAAGCCATCGGGCTCGCCGGCGGCGTTGGGCTGGAACATCGGCGGCAGGCCGGTCCAGGGTGGGGTGCCGGTGTCCATGAGCACCCGCAGCTCGCCGCGGGCCTGGATGCGGGCCAAGGCCTCGCCCTCGGCCGGGGCTGCGCTGGCCTTGGCCACCGCTTCGCTGTCTTCGGGCTGGCTCTGGCGCATCACGAAGGCGGCCACCAGCACCACGGCGACGACCATCGAGACGAAGATGCCAACCAGCAGGGCGATGATGAGTTTGGCGCGGGTGCTCATGGGCTCCTTCCTGGCGCATCTTACACGGGCGGGCCGCCCGGGCGGGGCGGCGCGCTATCCGGGGCGCGAAACCACGGTGACGCCACCCTTGTGGCCGGTCAGGGCGAGGCGGCCGGCGCGCAGGGCCAGGGCGTCTTCGCCAAACATCTCGCGGCGCCAGCCGGTCAGGCACTCCAGGCCGGAGGTGGCGCCGGTGGCGAGCTGGTCGAGCTCTTCGCGGGTGGCCACGAGGCGGGCGGCCACGCCATGGGCCTCGGCGCGCAGGCGAAGCAGGGCGGTGAGCAGCGCCACCAGCGACTCGTCGGCGCTGGCCTTGCGATCGGGCGGGCTCGGCCACTCGGCGGGCGGCAGGCCCAGGGCGCGCTGGACGCAGGCGAGGAGGGCCTTGCCGTCGGCGCCCTTGGCCACGCCGGGCTTGAGCGCGCGCACCCGGGCCAGCTCGCCAAGGTCTCGTGGGGTGTTCTGGGCGATCTCGATCAGGGCGTCGTCGTGCACCACCCAGGAGAGCGGCAGGTCGCGCTCCATCGCGGTGTGCTCGCGCCAGGCGGCCAGCTCGCGCAGCACGGCGAGGGTCTTGCGGCTCGGGTGGCGGGTGCGCAGGCGCAGGTAGGAGAGCTGCGGATCGACGGTGTAGCGGCCCTCGGCGCACAGCGCGTTCATGTCGGACTGCACCCAGGTGAGCCGGTCGCGGGCGAGGAGGTCGTCGGCCAGCTTCTCGTAGAGCTGGCAGAGGAAGGTGACGTCGCCCTGCGCGTAGACGAGCTGCCGCTCGGTCAGCGGGCGCAGCGACCAGTCGGTGGCCTGCGAGGCCTTGTCGATCTCCACGCCAAGCAGGCGCTGGGCGAGGGCGGCGTAGCCCACCTGCTCGCCATGGCCGCAGGCGGCGGCGGCGATCTGGGTGTCGAAGACCGGGGCGGGGATCTGGCCGATCTTCTGGAAGAAGATGGCGAGATCCTGGGTGGCGGCGTGAAAGACCTTGAGGATGCCGGGGTCGAGGAGCAGGGCCCGCAGAGGCCCCATGTCGAGGTCGGGGGCGAGGACGTCGATCACCGCGGCGTTCTCGCCATAGGCGACCTGCACTAAGCAGAGCTGGGCGTAGTAGGTGCGCTCGCGCAGAAACTCGGTGTCGACGGCGATGTAGGGGGCGCCTTGTAGCTTCTCGCAGAAGTCGGCCAGGGCGTCGGTGTGTGTGATGTACATGGGTGCTCGCGTGAAGCGCCCCTGTAGCCCCGATGGGGCCATGTGGCCCCTCCCCTGCGGCTCTGGGCAGCGCGGCCCGCCGGGGTAGGGGCGTGGGGCGAGGTGCGCGATGACCGGCTGGCGGCTCTTTCTGGTGGCGCAGGCGCTGCTGCTCTCGGCCTTCGGGCTGGCCTACCTCGTGGACCCCGCGGCGATGGCGGCGCTGAGCGGGGCGTCGCTGCCGGCGCCGGCGGCCTTGACCGACGTGCGGGCCTACTATGGCGCGCTGCAGCTCGCGCTGGGCGGGGTGGCAGGGATCGGGGCCCTTCAGCCGACGCGGCAGGCGGCCACCCTGGGCCTCTTCGGTCTGCTCTATGGGGCGCTGGCCCTCGGGCGCCTGTTGGGGCTCTTGCTCGATGGGATGGCCGAGCAGGGCTTCAACCTCGGCGCCCTGGGCTTCGAGGTGGTCTGCGCGGCGATCTGCGTCATCGGGGCGCGACGGGGCTGAGCTCCCGCTACAAGGTCGATGCGGGCTCGCTCGTCGGGGTGCGGGGGCGCGGCGGCCGTGAGAAGCGCAGGCCGGCCATCACGCTGCTGCGCAGCTTCAGGTCATCCGGGCCGTTGATCGGGCGCGCGGTCTGGCCGCTGGCGTCGAAGGGCAGCGCCAGGACGGTCATGCCGCCAGCGAAGGGGGCGAGCCAGGGGGTGGCGGCGAAGGAGAGGCTGCTGCGCAGGCCCGCCTCCGAGGTGAGGCAGACCTCATTGCAGCGATCGGGCAGGGTGAGGATGCCCACCACATCGGTGTCCCAGTCAAAGCGCCGGGCGGTGTAGCGGGCGCCGATGCCATAGCCGAGGTTGCGGGCGACGATCTTGCCGTCGGCGCGCGGATCTCCGCCGGCCCAGGCCGTGTTGTAGACATGGCGGGCGCCCATCTTGAAGCCGAGGTGCAGGGGCACGGTCTCGCTGCCCCAGACCTCGGCGGCGAGGATGCCGGTGCCCGAGTAGCTGATGAGGCCGATCGGCACGCCGTCGAGGTCGTCGGCGATGTTGACCACGCCCAATTGCAGGCCCTCGAGGTGCTCGGCCACGTTGACCACCGCGATCTGGCCGCCCTCGGCCGCTCCGCCGGCGATGTTGACCACGCCAAGCTGGCCGCCCTCAAAGCCGGCGCCGACGAGGTTGACGCCGCCGCTCACCATCAGGCCTTCGAGCCGCCCGCCGACCACGTTGGCCCCGCCGCTGAGCAGGATGCCCTGCGCGCCTTGCGCGGCGACGTTGGCCCCGCCGCTGGCCAGGGCGCCCTGCACGGCCCCGGCGTGGAGGTTGGCGCCGCCGCTCAGCACCACGCCTTGGGTGATCCCGCCGACGATGTTGACGCCGGCGCTGCCGGCCACGCCCTCCAGCTCGCCTTGGACGATGTTGGCGCCGGCCGAGAAGAGGCCGCCCTCGGCGCGCCGGCCGTAGAGGTTGGCACCGACGGACAGGGCCCAACCATCGAGCTCTTCGGCGCCAGCGGCGACGAGGCCCAGGGCCAGGGTCTGGGTCTCCTGGGCGAGGCCCATGCCGTCGGGGCCGGTGAGGTCGGGCAGGATCATCAGGGACAGCGGCTCCACCGGGAGCGGCAGGCCTTCGGCCTCGCCGCGGGCGACGGTGGGGCTGCGGGCGAGGGCGCC
>Ga0164294_10003413_pt1 | contig 14130 bp, 9 predicted proteins | sample GEODES005metaG_FD_111479 | JGI IMG/M metagenome (GOLD analysis project Ga0164294, IMG submission 111479) | Oligotrophic lake water microbial communities from Sparkling Lake, Wisconsin, USA - GEODES005 metaG | ecosystem: Environmental > Aquatic > Freshwater > Lake | place: USA: Sparkling Lake...
CTGATGAAAACGCTGATGAAAACGCTGATGAAAACGCTGATGAAAACGCTGATGAAAACGCTGATGAAAACGCTGATGAAAACGCTGATGAAAACGCTGATGAAAACGCTGATGAAAACGCTGGTAGCAATGCAACAAAAGAAACTAAACAGGGTGGGCGACGTCACCGTAGAACCCGTAAGAATCATAGACGATTAATAGTTGCAGCAACCCTGCGTAGAAAATTGCCGACCTGTTTATCACGGCACAAAGCAGCATAGATGTCATATGTCATGCAAAGTCTTTCAGGATTACCTATGTTTCTGTTTGGAAGTAGTGCAATTATTGTAATCCTTAACTTTGCAGAGGTGTTTCTGCCATTGCTTGAATATTTGTTTCATATCAAAATGTTTATATCAAACGATGGCACAAATACTCGCCGAATTCAAACTCGGATAACATATTCATCACGTATTACAGAAGATGGAAAACGATATGGATATTGTTTCGGAAAATGGTATTGTGCACTCATTCGAGATTTGCCAGACAATACATTTAGTGTGTATATCATTACAACCGCACAAATGTTCAGCAAATTAACAAACGACATTGCGGCTGAAGAAACTAAACCAGCTGAAAAAACTAAACCAGCTGAGCAAACGATAGCGCATAAATTAATCCAATCATTGCTGGACCCAGATTCAACAAATCCAGATTCAACAAATCCAACAACAGCATTCCATGTGATAGAGTGTCCAATTAATTCTTCAAGTTCATACAATATGAAGTATCGTAGACGAACAATCGTCAATTCATACACACCCCGTCTCGATCAAGCAGCCATTATGGACAGTATTATCGAACAATTTAATCGAACTGGGCACGCTGTTGCATTTCTCTACGGGCCGCCTGGAACGGGGAAGTCCATGATGGGCCCACTTTTAGCAGCAAAATTAAAGGGAGTGTATTGCAATACACTACAGCCATGGAAAAATGCATTGTTAACAATCAGCGAATTGTATGAAGAATCAAAAATTTCATCAACATCCCCGCTTATATTAGCATTCGATGAAGTTGATGTTGCGCTTATGGCAATTCATTCACGTACAAATGGGAAACAGTCAAACAGCATCTTTGACAAAACAGATTGGAACCGTATGTTGGACGAATTTTCCCGCGGCTTATTTCCACATGTCATTCTCTTGCTAACAACAAATAAAACGCCAGACTTTATTAATGATTTGGACCCATCCTTCATCCGCGCAGACCGCGTGGATCAAGTGTTTCATGTGTTGGGCCCAGCAAGTCCAATTGCAACAACATGTCGAACATTGTTGATTGTTGAGCGTGGAGACCCAACGTATTCCAGTACAGAATGGTGTAGAAGAACCATTCCAATATCAATTATGCCCCGTTTGAATCAGCAACATGCAGTGGAATCAATTTTCACGGATTTTAAAACGAAAGGCTCAACTGTCGTATTTTTACACGGTTCTCACGGTATTGGAAAATCCACTGTTGGACCATTGGTTGCAACGCAACTAGGCGCAGTATTCTGCAACAGTTTACGCCCATGGGAATCGAGCGAATCTCTTGGTGTATTGTGCACAAATTTGCAAATTAACGTGCATAAACCGCTTGTAATTGTGTTTGATGATATTGATGTAGCGATAACGAAGATTCATCGCAACGACAAATTAATGCAAGTTCAAAAGCATGCTTCGACGAACGCTGCACACAAACCACTTCAAATCGCCGACCGAAGTGATTGGACACAATTTCTGGATAACATTCAGCAAGGTATTTACCCACACCAGGCCCCACGGTAGGTACTTTTTGCCTGTACTTTTTTGCCCGAATTGAGACCAAACGGATTTAAACAAAAGTACCGAGAGTTGGCCCTGTACCCACACGTCTGCTTGGTGATGACATCTGCGCATTCGCCGTCTTGGTTTCATGCACTGCATCCGTCCTACATCAGCCCTCGACGAATGATTCTTCAAATGATTGCATAGTTCCCGTTTGTCTGCGGCATCGGGCGTCTGGCGGGAAATTCATGCGGGCTACATTTTGCCGATCCAAGTTAAATTTTCTGATACTCCCAAAAATTGACAGGGTCTCCACATTGAATTTTGTTCAACGATAATTACACCGTTCATGCAATCCACTACGCCTCTCATTCCAACGGAAATTCTAAGTGCAATTCAAGCACTCGGAGCTGTTGCCGCACTCTCGTTCGTCAATACAGGCGACAGGTCTTTGAATGCAGCAATTGCAACCGTTTTAACCGCATGCATAGCTGTACTCATTGAGCGTATCAAAACATTCAAAACGCTAACGGATGTTTTCAACATCTTTAATGTTTCGAAGCAAAATGTAAGTATTAGAAAATCTACAGACGCAATTTTCAATTACCAAAAACATTATTACAACGAAGATGCATGTCAAGCCGCACTTGCATGGGTTTACACAACTCCTGCGTGGAAACAAATTACAGGCTATGGTTCGAAAGAATATTTGAATCAAGTGGATGGAGATAAAGTATTGGAGGAATCGGCGAATCCGGAAAGGAATGGGTTACGCGCGAGAGCATTTGACACAAAAGACAATTATGTTCCTGTTTGGTATTGTGATAAAACTAAAAAAAATGTGTATGTACGCGGGTTCAGGGACCCCTCAGGCAAAGACGGACTTTCAATCATATTTGCATGCGACAGGATTGAACCGTTGGATGCGGTTAAGGCTGCAATCGAGCAGTTTCACCAGCAAAATCGCATTAAAACCGGTAATATGCAGGCAATTAAGGCGGTCATCAGTTGTAATGGTCCGATTGGTGGCACAAAAACTATTGGTAAAATTTCTCGGATGAAATCCTTTGACCACCTATTCTTTGAGCAAAAATCAGAGATGCTTGATTATTTGCGCAGATTTAAAAGCGGTACAATGTACGCAAATGGCGATGAAAATCGCGGCGGTATTATTATGCATGGACCGGCTGGCACAGGCAAGTCATCATGCATTGCCGCAATTGCGAATTTTCTGGGATTTGATGTGCTGCGCGTAACGGGTGCTCAGATGCGCAATCGGGCGCTAATGGAAATTGTGTTTAATATGACGGGCATTGTTATTGCGTTTGATGAGATGGATTGTCTGTTGGACATAATTCAGCGTAGGGGCACGACAACGGTTGCAATCAAAGAACAACAATCTAAGGCTGAACTGGCAGCGTCCATTCTAAAACTCGCAATGGCGGAAAACGACGAGACCAAACATGCATCACTAATGAAGCGATATGAAGATATCGCCAATGCGGAAAATAACAAGGTCGATCTCGAATTTTTCTTGTCCAACTTTCAGGGTTACGAATATCTGGACAAGCGTTTCATTGTCGGGTGCACCAACAATTTGGATCTTATTGATCCAGCACTCTTACGCAAAGGGCGGTTTGACATGGTGCTTGAGCTCGGAAATGCAACTCCTCAAATGATTGTTGACATTGTTGCAGATTATTTCAAGGTGTCGGATAAAACCGCATTGGAGGCAGAATTCATTGAACACTTGCCGGTCAAAACACTGCCGCCCGTTGAAATTCTACACATGGCCGCGTCGGCAGCATCCGCGAGGAGCGTCTTTGAACAGCTTGTTGCGTCAAAGTGATTTTTCGTAAATTTATTCGCGATTTAGTAACGAAAATGCCTTAAATGTTTCTCTCAATGTTGGACGTGTATCGAGTAACAAGTCGACAACTTCGGTGTGCGCACGTGAACATGCACACTTAAATCCAATATTCACTGCATCGACTGCAACATCCCGTTCAAGGAGCAAACGGACAATTTCGACGTGTCCGCCGTCGCACGCTAATTTAAATGCATTGTAATTTTGATCTGCTGGATTTACCACGTCCACAAGTAAACGAACGATTTCAATATGTCCGTTTGCACATGCAATTATAAATGCGTCGTTGTCAATGTCTATGTCTCTGTCCAGAAGTAAACGAACGATTTCAATATGTCCGTTTGCACATGCAATTATAAATGCGTCGTTGTCAATGTCAATGTCTCTCTCCAGAAGTAAACGAACGATTTCAAGGTGTCCGTTTGCACATGCATGTATGCATGCATACTTGTCTATTACGCATTTGTCCAGAAGTAAACGAGCAATTTCAGTGTGTCCGTATACACATGCGACTGTTAATGACAAAGTATCTGCAGAACCATCTTCAATCATTAGAGCTACATGTGTAGCATCGCCAGTTTTAACAGCATCTGATAAACTGATGCGAATGTGGATTTCAGTAATCTTACGAAGTTTGTAAAGTGCTGACGCCATTTCTTCTGGATTTAGCCTTAGCTAAAGGGCTTGTCATCAAATTTTAGACCTGAGCTAATAAAAATTAAGAATAGCATTCATTTTAGCCCCCATTTTTGCTCCATTTTTGGTATCAGGATGCCTGCCCGAATAAATGAAATCCTGGTCAAAACAATTTTAACTAAGGAATGCAGTGTTCCTCCGGACGGAGATTATGCTTACAACTGTCAAAACGAATCAAAAAATTTAAGGTTCAAACTGTTTTTGACACACATCACCTTAAATATTTTGTTAATAACAATCTGGAAACGGCTCGTTCATTGCATTCCTTAATTTTAACATGAAACAACTTTCAGAACTTAACGTTGTTTTATGCAAAAGTACAGAGAAACATTGTTTAGTAGGACGTCCACCCGCTAATTTTGGAATCACGCGGTACATCTCCCCATTTTGGAATGGGGACTGTCCAGTCTTCGCGGTCGGTCGTTGGACCAAACGGAAGATCCATTCGTCCGATGTAGGGATTTTTCGGGTTGCCTTGTTCGGGGGTGTCGTCTTGTCCGTTAATCTCATCATCATAAGACCCAGAACTGTTTCCAGAACTGTTTCCAGAACTGTTTCCAGAACTGTTTCCAGAACCATCCGTCGCAACTTGTCGAAGTTCATTCACTTCCCAATGATTCGGTCCAACCTGTGTTACAACAGGCGCCCATTCCGGACCATACTCATTTTGAACAAGCTTTTCAACATCTGTTTCTATGGATGCCGTAAATCCTTCTTGCACCGACGGATCAAACGCCCGTTTCTCCAAAATTAGATTGAAATCTTGCGGAGGAACAATCATCTGTCCACCGCGTTCATATCCAAAAATGCGAGAAAATTCATAATCATCGACTTTATTGATGGGTGTTTGCGCCGACAATTCTTCCTGTGGCCACCCTCCACTTCCACTTGCAGTTGCAGTTGCAGCCTCTTTCTCTTTCTCTTTTTCAATCGTCGGCATTTTGCAATCCCCCGAGATGTTGTTTTGCCACCACTGCTTAAATGCATCCAAATCCTTGAACGTTTTCCCCGTATTTGTGCGCACAGTCCCATTTATTAACTGTGTAACACTTGTTGGACACGGCTGTTGCCAAACAATTTTCAAAATCACAAATACGCAAATAATGAGAAGCAGCACAGCAATGAAAAAGAGTATGTCCGGCATCTCCCTGTTTCTGGAAAAGAATAATTCGTTAAAGACAGAGAATGTCGCAAAGCAAAAATCTGGACATAACCAGAAATTCTGGTTCTCAACTGCAAGCGTTGAATGCTCTGTTGCGACGCGGACCCATGACGGTTGTGTTGGTGTATTCGCCCGATTGCGGACATTGCCACAGCTACATGCCCATTTGGGACCGTATGTGTCAACTCCCAAACAAACAGTCAAATATGGTGCGCGTTAAATCCGACGTTTACAATCAAACAGCGCTGGGCACACAAAAACCCGTTTCCATGGTTCCAACGGTGCTGTTTGTGAACAAAACCGGTGTTATTTCGGAAGCGTTATCACCCCGAGATGAAACGGTAATGGCGAATGCAATCACACATGGAATTACAGACAAGGTTGCAACGGAAAATGTATCGAGTCCGCTATTTACAGCTCCGGAATCGTCGTATTCAGAGCCCAATCCGTTGCACGTGTTGCCCGCCGAACCGATCACACATGCGGCTTCCGCCAATTCTGCCAATGTAGCTTCTAACGGCGTCAATGTGTCTTCCGCCAATGTGGCTTCTAACGGCGCCAATGTAGCTTCTAACGGCGCCAATGTAGCTTCTAACGGCGCCAATGTAGCTTCTAACGGCGTCAATGTGGCTTCTAACGGCGCCAATGTAGCTTCTAACGGCGTCAATGTGGCTTCTAACGGCGCCAATATCAAAGGAGGTCGTCGTCGCCAACAAGGTGGCACCCCGTTTGCCGCATTTCTTTTGGCGGCTCAACAAGCCGCTCCAACGGGTTTACTGCTCGGGGCATATGCAACCTTGCCTCCTAAGCGGCGTTCCCGCGAAACTCGTCGCACTCGTCAACAAACTCGTCAACGTTATCAAACACGTCGCACTCGTCAACGTCGCAACCGCCAATAAAAAATGACGCTCTCAACGGCACACTGTTTTGCATTACGGAATGGGCGACGAATCGCTGCATTTTCAGATCTTGGGTTCAACCAGCCAAGATGTGAGACCGCAAGATGAATCCGGGAAAAAGGGTCCACCCGAATATCAAATTCTTCTGTTCGGGTCGATGGCATCCGGTGAATCCGTCAGTTGTGCCGTTACCGGGTTTGAACCCTACTTTTACGTCGAATTACCGCCCGAATGGACATCAAAAGAAATCAATGCATACCAACGGTATTTGACATCGTCCCTCAGTCACTCGGATAGTATTCAATTTTCACTGGATACCACATTAATTTCCGTATGGGATTTCACAAATTATACACCCGGCAAGTTCCTAAAAATCACCACAAAAACCATTCAACTGTGGCGAAAACTGCGCGAAGTGTGTCTCGACAAAGATACATCTCTTCCGATTCCGTTTCCATTCAAGACCATTTATCCAACAGCACCCAATTCATCATCCAATTCATCATCCAATTCATCTCCTGACATTACACTTCGCGTATTTGAAGCAAACATCGACCCCATGTTGCGTTTTTTCCATTTACGCGAATTGCCCCCCGCAGGTTGGGTCGTCCTGACATCGTGGGATGACGCGGAAGATGCGCCAACATCGGCAACACGCCAAGTCACGGTTGAATGGGACCGTATCGGACCTGCATCCGCCGCAATTCAGTTGACCTCGGCGCCTTTGCGTATCATGTCATGGGATATTGAATGCACGAGCAGTCACGGCGATTTTCCGTTGGCCGAAAAGACCTGGCGCAAACCCGCACGAGAGCTCGTTGAAGCTGGACTCATCGAGTGGCCGCACATTGTGGCCGCACTCGAAGCCGCACTCACAAACACCTTATGGCCACTGTCGGCATTGCGTTTGCCTTCCGCAATTTCGCTTCAAGCGTGGTCCCGTTTGGAAACTGTATGGAAAACGGCACCCGCGTCAATTCATTTGGATTTCATGCGCGAATTCGGTTGGTCGCGGAAAGACGCGGACCGTGTCCTCCATGAAGTGCAAACGGTGGGTCTCAAAAAATGGGCACACATTGAGGCTGCAATTCTGGCTGCCGCAGCCGGGCGGTCATGGCCTTTGAGTCGCATTTATGTCGAACAATCCAATCCGCTTCCAGTGTTTCAGCACGCGATCGAAACACTTACGCCTGGTGAAATTTCTACATTCATTCGAACAATTCAGTCAGGCGCAGAGGATGTTCTCGATGTAGCAGACCGTCAGCTATCGCAATTCATTTCAAAACTGACTGTTGCAGGTGATCCCATTATTCAAATCGGCGCCGTGCTGTATACAAACGGACGACCTGTGCGCAAAGACATCTTCGTTCTCGGCAGTTGTGCGCGCTTGGCACAAACGGGTGATTATCCGACAAATACGTACGCTTGCGCGTCTGAAAAACAACTTATTCGCAAGTGGTGTGATTCAATCAAGGAGCTGGACCCCGATATCATGATGGGCTACAACTTATTCAAATTCGATGACGAATATGTGTGGAAACGCGCGGTTGCAAACAACTGCGAAGATGTCCTTGCGGTTTTCAGTCGGCAAACGGGTCGAAAAGCACGATTGGTTAAAAAAGAATTGGGTTCGTCCGCGATGGGTGACAATACGTTTCACATGATTGAAGGCGTTGGACGGCTGCACATCGATTTGCTCCCGTATGTCAAACGGAATTTCAGCATGGACTCGTATTCGCTGGATTCAGTTACGGCGAAATTCATGAGCGGCGTTGTTACGGGTATTCAGCCAGCCACCACAGGCACTACCACAGGCACCACCACTACCACAGCAACCACCACAGGCACTACCACAGGCACTACCACAGGCACTACCACAGCAACCACCACATTCATCATCAAGACCAAATCAACCAAGGGAACACTTCCAGGCCGTTTCATTGTATTGCTCGATGAAGACAACGACCGAATTGGCGATAAAATGGAAATTGTTGCAGTGGAACCCAAAGCATTGCATGTCCGCTGCGATGAACACTTGGGCGAAATCCTCGCGGAACACGCCATTCGCGCAGACGGCTCGCCAAACTACGGTCCTCCGCTCAGCTGGAGCCAAAGCAAAGACGACGTCAGTCCCCAAGACATTTTCCGTTTGCATGCGGAAAGCGCTACAGGTCGTGCCACCGTTGCCAAATACTGCATCCAAGATTGCGATCTCGTGATGGAATTGTTTCAAAAACTCGAAGTTTTAAACAATTCAATTGCGATGGCCAATGTGTGTTGGGTGCCGGTGGATTTCATTTTTATGCGCGGTCAGGGAATCAAATCCGAATCGTTGGTCATGTACGAGTGCCGCAAAGAAGGGTTCGTGTTTCCAGTGCTTCCAGCACCGCCACAAAAAGACGCCGCGGAACGTGCTGCAGACGCAGATGCCCCACTCTTGCTTCAGGGCGACGACAATGAAAGTTACGAAGGTGCGATTGTTCTGAATCCGCTGTCTGGCATTTACATGGACGATGAACCCGTTTCCGCGCTTGATTTCAGTTCGTTGTATCCGACAACGGCCATTAGCGAAAACTTCAGCTTTGACAGCGTTGTTTCCGTCAAGGATTACGACCTCACCGGCGCATTTATTCGCACCAAAGAAGGGTCGGACACATACGATAATTTGCCCGACTGGGATTATCTCAATGTGTCGTATGATATTCTGAAACCGGATCCAGCCGATACACGCAAGGAACCCAAACTGATTTGCGTTGGCAAACGAATCTGCCGATATGCGCAGCACAAAAATCCGAGCATTAAAGGCATTTTACCCCGTATTCTTCAAAAACTCCTGCGACAGCGCAAAGCCACACGCAAACTTGCCGAAACGGAGGCCGATGATTTTCGCAAGGCGCTTCTGGATGCACTTCAATTGGCCTACAAACTTACGGGCAATTCCATTTATGGTCAGCTGGGTTCTGCCACATCCAAGATTCGCCGCAAGTGTTTGGCAGCGTCCATCACGGCACACGGGCGCGAGCAACTCTTGTTCAGTAAAGCCGCCATTGAAACCGTGTATGGCCCCAAGGCGGGCGATCCGCGATGTGAGGCAATTGCCGTGTATGGCGATACGGACTCCGTATTTATTTCGTTTCGCCCCAAGAACCCCGTTACAGGCGAGCGATTGCGCGGGCATGCGGGACAACTCGCGGCCAAGGCACTCACCGAGGAAGCTGGGCAAATTATCAGTGGTGCACTCAAACCTCCGCACGACTTTGAGTTTGACAAAATGTTCAAAACGTTTATTCTGCTGTCGAAGAAACGGTATGTGGGCGACATGACGGAAGGCGACATGGACGGCGACGTGTTCAAGTACGACCGTAAGAGCATGGGCATTGCCATGAAGCGGCGCGATTATGTGCCGATTGTCAAATTCGTGTATCGCGGTGTGGTGGAGCGCATTCTCAATCAGCACGATGTTCATGCAGCATTTCGCTTTGCACAGGAAACGGTGAAGGATTTGCTGGACGGCAAGTTTCCGATGAAATACATTACAATGACGAAAAACCTCAAGGCGGAATACAAAATTGCGCCGGCGCACAAAATTCTGGCGGACCGTATCGGCAAACGGGATCCTGGTAATCGACCCGCATCCAACGACCGAATTCCGTTTGTGTTTTTCACTCCGAAAAATGATAAAGTTCCACAGTGTGACCGCATTGAACTGCCGAGTTTTATCGTTGCGAAAGGGCTCAAACCGGATTACGCGCATTATGTGACGAATCAAATTCAATCGCCGATTTCGCAAGTGTTTGCAATTGTATTGGAGCGGTTGCCTGGGTTTCGCAGAGAATTGATTTTAGGAAAACGGAAACAGAATCCGGTGGAAATTCGCGAAGATGCGGCGGCGTATTTACTTTTCGACCAGCTTTTACGCGATTATGCGCGCAAAGCGGCCGGCCAACGGGACATACGAAGCATGTTCAAGGCTGCTGTGTGAATCCTGCGATTGTTTGATTCATTTTGGCTCAAAGTACAGCATTGTTGCGAAAAGTTGATACACGTGACACATTCCTTCAATCACATTCCTTCAATCACATTCCTTCAATCACATTCCTTCAAAATTTACATACAATTCGCATCGTTAAAAAATGACGCCGACCCCCAACGGAACGTTCACCGTGTAATGACGGACAAATTGATTCCGGACTCTCTGGTAGCGGCACTTCAGACACTCGTGTCTGTAACCGCGATTTCAACCATTAATTTCAATGATAGGGCGTTCAATGCCGCACTTGGGAGTTTGGTAACGGTGCTGTGGTCGCTACTCATGGGGTATGTGCAAAAGTTCACTTCATGGAACCAATTGTGCGGACACATCTTCACCGTTTGCTCAATTCCCCCCACGTGTATCAATTTCATATCGAATTGGAAGGTGTTTGGCGTTGTTGGCACTGGGACAAATTTCAATCCTCTGCATGTAGCGCGGATTTCGCCAGACACGAAATTTAAACATGCGATTTACATACCAATGGACAGACACAGCATCCGCGAGTTTTACGCGTGGGGGGTTCACGCATTCGGATCGCAAACATTTCTCAATTTGCCATTGTCCATGGATGCGTCATATTCATCGAAAAAGTTTTTCACAATGAGCGATTCGATACTGTCGACGAGTATGATTGCCACGGATTCGTTTTTTCCAATTTGGCGGTCAAACGATGGTTCGTTTGTGTACGTCACGAGCAACAAATCACAACACCATGCTATTGATACGTTGCGAATTGAGGGTAACAAAATGCAGGACCTGAAAGATGTCATGAGCGCCGTAAATCAATTTACAGCCAAAGAACATGAGACACGAATAAATTCAACGTCTGCGCACCCCTTGGCTATTTTTAGAATCAAAGATACAGGCCTGTACAGTCATACGGGGTATTTATCTGTAACAAAAACGTTCGACCATTTATTTTTCGAGCAAAAAGATGAATTGATTCGAACTCTTACACGATTTAAGCGTGGAACAATGTATGCTGAACACCTTGGTGAAGATAATAAAATTGGTATTTTAATGTATGGACCACCTGGAACGGGAAAATCCGCATGCATGGCTGCCATTTGCAATTTACTCAAAAGAATCCCTATAATTGTGGATGGCAAGGATCTCTTGAAACGCGCAGTGATGGATACGGTGTTTAAAAATTGCACCGATGTCATCATTATGGATGAGTTTGACTGTCTTCTCGATGTATTCAAAAAACGTGACGGCATCATGGGGTCCGATGAATCTGAGACGGAGAAAGGGGCTGAGATAGGGCACGAGAAGGGGCGCGAGAAGGGGCGCGAGAAGGGGCGTAAAAAGCAATTTCATCTGGCAGACGGATACATTGAAATGGCCAAACAAGAAAAAGACGCAGCGAAAAAAGCAGAGTTAATGAAAAAATATGAAGCGTGTGTTAACGACGGTGGCGATGAGGTCGATTTGGCATATTTGCTTTCAAAATTTCAGGGTTTAGAGACTGCAGACAATCGGTGCATAATAGCGTGCACAAATGACCCAAACCGAATTGATGCTGCGTTGAAACGTAAAGGCCGATTTGATATAATTTTACATTTGGACAATGCAACCCCGCAGGCCATACTTGATATGGTTGCGCACAATTTCCAACTATCGGCTGAAGATAAGGAAGATCTTACACTTGATTTTCTTGACCGCTTACCGTCGCGAAAGCTGTCACCTGCTGTTGTACAGGATATAAATGCAACATCCGAATCCGCTCGGCATGCCCTCACGCGCATGGTTTAATGTGTTCGATACATGTTTTTTGGAGCAAAGCCGTAAAAAGGGTACCCCCCAAAATTGACGCCCCTCAATGCATGCCATACACATGATGTAGATGGCCGATTTGAAATTCGAAATTCACGAATCCAAATCGGGGGAGTGCCGCGTATTCGAAACGTTTGATGAAATGGGGCTGCCAGACGACCTTCTCAGGGGAGTTTACGGGTATGGATGGGAGAAACCGTCTATAATTCAAAAGCTCGCGATCGTGCCACAAATCAAAGGTGATGACTTGCTTGCGCAAGCAAATTCGGGTGTCGGTAAAAGCGGTTCATTTGGAATTGGATTGCTTTCGCGTATAAATGTAGCCGAAAAGAAGCCGCAAGCTCTCGTCATGTCACACACACACGAGCTTGCGTCACAGACGGCGAATGTCATCCGAGCACTTGGAGTGCACTTGGGCGTCAAGGTGGTCCTTGCAGTGGGCGGTCACCCACGGCGCGAAAACGTGCGCGAGATTCGCGATGGTGCCCAGGTTATTGTTGGCACTCCAGGCCGTGTGTACGACTTGGCATCCAGCGGCGATTTGAGCTTTGCCAGCTTGCGGTCCTTTGTCATTGACGAGGCCGACGAAATGCTCCGTGACCGTTTCGCCGACCAGATTCATGCCATTTGTCAACTGGGTTTACCCAAAACATGCGGTGTGAGCTTATTTTCTGCAACAATGCCCCCCGAGGTACGTACACTTGCAGACACGATTCTCAAGGACCCCGTCAAGATTACGCTGAAAGAAGCGGACGTAAAGCTGGACGGTATCAAACAGTTTTATGTTGAAGTTGACAATGATAGCCAAAAGATGGATGTATTCTCAGACTTGTTTGAAACAATCGATATCAAGTCTTCCATCATTTTCTGCAACACCAAGGAACGTGCCGAGCGCCTACACCAACAGCTGACTGAACGCGGATTCCCCGTTTCCGTCATTTATGGCGACCCCATGACACAGGCGGACCGTAAGCGCCGCATGGACGAATTTCGCGCGGGAACCACCCGTGTGCTCATTGCCACGAATCTGTTGGCTCGCGGAATTGATGTTCAGCAAATCAACATGGTTTTCAACTTTGATATTCCCCCGTTTGACGACAAGGAGCAGTTTATTCACCGAATCGGTCGGTGTGGTCGGTTTGGACGCAAGGGAACGGCAATCAGTCTTCTGACGGCGACAGAAAAGGACGTCATGGACCAAATTGCGCACCATTACGCGTTCGAGACGCGTGCGCTACCTGAAGACCTCAAGGGTGTGACGGATTGATTCTTTAGCACATTAAAATCATCCACGAGAACTTAAACATGTGAACTGTTATCGATTCCAGAATGTTTTGTTGTTGCCGTGATGAAATCGATTACAGGGTTCGCCCAAAAATCTTTGAACCCGACCCAATAAACAACTGGGCTATCGCTAACCGTGGAGCACGGTTTGATTTTCACCCTGCTGTCCCGCATGTCTTTCGCGAAAATGTGCACATGGCGCATAAACAAATTAAAATGGTCGTCGATTTGTCAGGAACCCTGTGGGAAACTCCGCCTCCCGAATACGATCGCAAATTTACAACCTTGCTGCATGATTTTAGCGGAGAAATGGAGTTTAAATGGATTCGGACACATGTACACCTCGACGAACACCATGAAGAGGGGCTCAAACGGGCATTGACACTGTTCACGAGTCAATTGGAGAACAAAGTCGGAAACAAAAGTTTGCGTATGGAACATTTGATGAACGGTTTGTACATTATATTTGGATTCAAACATTCTCACCCCCCCCGCAGATACAACTAGGACGACCGACCTATGATGTTTTAGGCTAAAACATTTTAGACATTTTGTCGCATAAATGCATAAATTACTTTCAAAAACATGCAGAATATCGCATAAACATTAAAAAGTGTGCGCTAAAG
>Ga0164294_10003418_pt1 | contig 14122 bp, 11 predicted proteins | sample GEODES005metaG_FD_111479 | JGI IMG/M metagenome (GOLD analysis project Ga0164294, IMG submission 111479) | Oligotrophic lake water microbial communities from Sparkling Lake, Wisconsin, USA - GEODES005 metaG | ecosystem: Environmental > Aquatic > Freshwater > Lake | place: USA: Sparkling Lake...
AAACAGAGGAAACAGACCCACATGCTGACACCAAAATAGTTCCCCTGGCAGTATCAGAACTAACACTTGTTCCCGTTATCGGTATAGCATAGTTAAAAGTACCTGAAGCAGATGGTGAGCCACTAATTGTAAGCCTATTACCTGACAAAGCTGCAGTAACTCCAGCAGGCAATCCTGTCGTAGTGCCTATACCCGTTGCATTCGAAGTAGCATGCGTAATAATCGCCATTAAACTATCCAACCTCAAGGTAAGACTTGACGATGCAGGACCAGCTAAAACAATTGACGTTGTTCCACTTCCCCAAACTGGTGAACCTGAGGACATATTTAAAGAATGACCCTCAGCACCAGGAGCTAGAATTACCCAGTTAGATCCATTAAAAAACATGATATTTCCTATAGCAGAACCTGCAGGAAAATCAGAACTATTGAGTTTGGTTGAAAATCTCGTTGTCAGATTCAATAAACTGGTGTCCGTTACATTTAACTTCGTGGAAAATCTCGATGTCAGATTCAAAACCGAAGTATCTGTTTTAGTTGCATACAAGGCATAAGGTACACTCATTAGTTCTTGTGCACCCAACAATAAATAACTATTACCTCCACTGAAATCTGCTTCCAATTGAATGAAATGTGTTGAATTACCCCAATTAATGGTAGAAAAATCTGTGCTTGGTGCAGTTCCAGCACCTATCTGCAAGTTCATTAATCCTCCTGCATCCGTCGTTTTAGAATGTGTTTCAACGTAAACGGCTGGCCCAGTAATGCTGCCTGATAAAATGGAGATTCTCAAACTCACCGACCTATTAGATACAATATCCCCATTCGTATTTCTTAAAACCGACTGGAAGTTGATTCTTTGCGGTGCCTGCGAAATCCCTATTAAAGGAAAAATTAACAAGATTATGATTCTTAAAATATTCATATTATTCTTATAATTCTTTTTTATAATAAAGTTGAATGTACTCTTTATTTTTAAAGCAAAATGTTTTATTTTTTTGAAGTGAATTTAATCCCTTCTTTGTTAGGCAAATAATAAACCTGCACTACCCTTGCCTTCGCGAAGCAGCTTTTGGTTTTGAATCAGAACCAACAGGATTTGGTAAATATTACATTGAAAACCTATCGAAGAAACGTTGTCTAAAAAGACCGCCTCCTAATTTTAAATTATTTAATTTATTAAAAAATTACCCAATAATAAATCAAAGTTAAGACTCGTGGTAAAATAAAAACTATGATTTTATTCAAATGCGATAATAAAATACAACTATTTAAATGATTTTAGTCATAAAACAAGCACGTCTCGCGGATTTACCTTCGCGTATTAAAAAATCATTACAATGAATAGAATTATTTACACAACTATAGTTGTTTTTACCATTTTACTTACTTCTTGCCAAAGTGGAACAAACGAAAACAAGGAGGAGAATACCGATGATGAAGCGCCACAAAGTATGATAAAAGAGGCTGATTCATACGATCCCAAGCGTGGAGAAGGTAAATTTTCGGCTGAAAACGTAATTATCGGCCCACTCGATAATGCCATGGCTGCCAAAGGCGAGGCTATTTCGGGGACAAAATGTACTTCTTGCCACAAATTAAATGAAGAAAAGTTAGTTGGACCTGGCTGGAAGGGTGTAACCGAAAGAAGGACTCCTCATTGGATAATGAATTTTATCACAAATCCAGACCCAATGATAGATAAAGACCCGGAAGTTCAAGCCCTGCTTGAAATTTGTTTAGTACGGATGCCTAATCAGAATATTGCTGATGAAGAGGCAAGAAGCATTTTAGAATTCATGCGAAAAATAAACCTCTCAAAATAAATTTTAACCAAATTACTAAAAACCTCAATAAATATGGAAAAGTTAAAAAGCATAATAGCAGTTTCGGCGGTACTTTTACTGCTGACACTTAGCGCTTGCAAACCTAAAAACACGCAAGATGTCGTAAGCGGCGATGCTGCATCTAAATCTTATGTAGCTCCAGGGAAATATGACGAGTTCTACAATTTTGTTTCTGGTGGCTTTAGCGGACAAATGAGCGTTTATGGCTTACCGAGCGGGAGATTATTTCGGGTAATTCCCGTTTTTTCGGTCGATCCTGAAAAGGGTTATGGCTTCAGTGAAGAAACAAAACCGATGCTAAATACCTCACACGGCTTTGTGCCCTGGGATGATTTACACCATATTGAAATGTCACTCACAGCGGGAGAAATTAACGGAAAATGGGTATTTGCCAACGGAAACAATACGCCACGTTTAGCAAGGGTAGATTTAAAAACATTCCGTACCGCTGAAATTATAGAATTGCCAAATAGTGGAGGTAATCATAGCTCACCCTTTGGAACCGAAAACTCAGAATATATTGTTGCAGGTACGCGATTTAGTGTTCCGCCAGATGATGTAAATGGTGATGTACCGATTGATACATACAAAGAAAATTTTAAAGGTCACATCAGTTTTGTTAGTGTTGAAAAAGAAACTGGTGCCATGAATTTAGCCTTTCAGTTGAAAACCCCTGGCGTAAACTTTGATTTGGCACGTAGCGGAAAAGGGAAATCACATGGCTGGTTTTTCTTCAGTTGCTACAATACCGAACAAGCAAATACTTTACTTGAAGTAAATGCATCGCAAAAAGATAAGGATTTTATCATGGCGGTAAATTGGAAAAAAGCAGAAGAATATATTAAAGCAGGAAAAGGCAAAAAGCAAAAAGTACGTTACGCACATAATGTATATAATGACGAAACGCATTCTGCTACGTCGACCATTAAAAATGAAGTTATTGTATTGGATATTGCTGAGTTCAAGGATATCTGTTACTTTATTCCATGTCCAAAATCGCCACATGGTTGCGATGTAGATCCAACCGGTGAATACATTGTTGGCAGTGGCAAACTTGCTGCTTTAATTCCTGTGTTCAGCTTTGATAAGTTGCAAAAAGCTATTGCAGATAAAGCATTTGATGGAGAATATTCAGGTATTCCTGTTATAAAGTATGAAGCAGCATTGTATGGAGAAGTGAAGAAGCCTGGCTTAGGTCCCCTTCACACGGAGTTTGATGGAAAAGGATTTGCCTATACTTCTATGTTTGTTTCTTCTGAAATTGTAAAATGGAATATTAAGGATTTAACCGTAGTGGACAGAACGCCTACGTTCTATTCCGTAGGTCACTTATGTATTCCAGGTGGAAATACATCAAAGCCATTTGGTAAATATTTAATCGCCTATAACAAAATCACCAAAGACCGCTATTTGCCTACGGGGCCAGAGTTGACTCAAAGTGCGCAGCTTTTTGATATCAGTGGTGATAAAATGCAGTTGATCCTCGACTTCCCAACCATAGGTGAACCGCATTATGCAAACGCTGCACCTGCCGATTTAATAAGAAACAATGGTCAGATAAAAATCTATAAAATTGAGCAAAACAAACATCCTTATGCGGCAAAAGGCGAAGGCGAAACAAAAGTTGTCAGGGAAGGAAAAAAGGTTCACGTTTATATGACTTCTATACGGTCTCACTTTTCACCTGATAATATAGAGGGAGTAAAAATGGGTGATGAAGTATATTTCCATGTTACAAATCTGGAGCAAGACTGGGATGTACCCCATGGCTTTGGTATTAAAGGAGCGAATAATGCAGAGTTACTTATTATGCCAGGTGAAACAACAACGTTGAAATGGGTACCGGACAGAGTGGGTATGTTTCCAATGTACTGCACCGACTTTTGTAGTGCATTGCATCAGGAAATGCAGGGTTATGTTCGTGTATCTCCTGCAGGAAGTTCCGTACCTCTTAGCTTTCATGTTGGAAAGAAATCCGTAACTGCCACGAATTAATTTTTTTTTAAACTGTTAAAAAAGGAGTAGAAAAATTTTGAGATTTCTACTCCTTTTTTATTCGAATAAATAATTAAAAATGAACAAAGTGTCCACAGCCACAAGAATAACCTTAGTGGTAGGAGCAATCATGCTTGGCATTTCTATTTTCGTCCCCATCTGGCGCATAGCGTTAGATGCTCCTCAGTATCCTGAGGGATTAACCATATTTATTTATGCAGATAAACTTGGCGGCGATATTGATATAATTAATGGTTTAAACCATTACATTGGCATGCAAACTTTACACACGGAAAATTTTATTGAATTCACCGTTTTGCCTTATATTTTTTCCTGCTTTGCGCTGTTAATGTTGATTTCTGCGCTGGTTCGTCGCAAAGGATTATTTTATTTTTCATTTATTTCCTTCGCCATCTTTGGCATTTTAGCCATGGTTGACTTTTGGCGATGGGAGTATAATTACGGTCATAATTTAGACCCCAAAGCAGCCATCATAGTCCCTGGTATGGCTTATCAGCCTCCTTTAATTGGCTACAAGCAATTACTTAATTTTGGTGCATTTTCTATACCTGATGTAGGCGGATGGCTTATTGTTGCCACAGGAATTTTCTTGCTCGCAGCTTTTTTGTTTGAAATAGGTGCCTTGGAAAGATTTAGGAAAATAAAAAATACCGCTATTGTGGTATCTGGACTTTCGCTTTTACTTCAAAGCTGCAATTCAGTAGGTCCAGATCCTATTAACCTAAATAAAGAAAATTGTGCCTTCTGTCAAATGACCATTTCCGATGGACGTTTTGCTGCAGAATTAATTTCTGAAAAGGGTAGAATTTATAAATTCGACGACCTTAGTTGTATGATGCATTATTCTAAGGATAATAACCATCGAACCTATAAGGATAAATTTGTAAACGATTACAGCGAAGTTAATACCCTAATCAATTTAAAAGACGCCTACTTTATTCATTCTATCCATTTTCGTAGCCCGATGGGTGGAAATATTGCAGCATTTGCCAACAAGGATATTGCCGAAAATTTTACTCCGGATTTGAATACCAAAATTTTTAGTTGGGAGAAATTAAACTATTATGTCGAATGAAAATGACTTTCACCTTACTTCTTTGTTGTTTTCTTGGCAGTACAACTTCTGCATCAATAATTCATGTGGGATCCCAACATGCATTTAAAACCATAATTCCCGCGTTGAAATTTGCTAAGCATGGAGATTCCGTCCTTGTTGAAAAAGGTTTTTACAAAGAAGGAAATATTATCATTGATAAGGCCATTTTCTTTTTAGGTAAAGATTTTCCCACCATTGATGGAGATAGAAAATTTGAAGTTTTATCGATCAAATCAAATAATGTAACCGTTAAAGGTTTTAAAATTCAACACTCAGGCTATGCAACTATCGATGATCCTGGAGGCATAAAGGTCTATGACAGCCATCATGTGACGATTATCGACAATCTCGTGTACGATAACTTCTTTGGCATTTACATTCAATACAGCAAAAACTGTGTCATCAAAAATAATAAGATTATTGCTTTTGGAAAAGAAGAGCAGGAAATTGGCAATGGCATTCATTGCTGGAAGAGTGACAGCTTGCAGATCATTGGAAATTATGTTTCTGGAAACCGGGATGGAATTTATTTTGAATTTGTGACAAATTCTGTTATCTGGCGAAATATTTCTGTCCATAATATCCGATATGGTTTGCATTTTATGTTTTCAAATGATGATGCTTATTTTTCTAATATTTTTGAAAATAATGGCGCGGGTGTTGCTGTAATGTACACCAAAAATGTGGTAATGATGAACAACACTTTTAAAGACAACTGGGGGGATGCTGCTTATGGTTTGCTATTAAAAGATATCTCCGATGCAACCATTTTTAATAACCGATTTATCAATAATACCTCAGCTATATTTATGGACGGTGGAAATAGAATTAAGGTGGAAAAAAATACATTTAAAGCTAACGGCTGGGGCTTGAAAATTCAGGCAAGTTGCATGGATAATGTTATAGAAAATAACAACTTTCTGGGAAATACTTTTGATGTGAGCACGAACAGTACGCTAATACAAAATAGATTTATTGCTAATTATTGGGATAAATACGAAGGATACGATTTAAATAAAGATGGCATCGGAGATGTCCCCTATCGTCCTTTAAGTTTATTCTCCGTTATTGTGGAAAGCAACCCACCTGCCATGTTACTGTTCCGGAGTTTTATGGTCTCGCTGTTAGATAAATCAGAAAAAATATTACCGAGTTTGACACCTGAAAATTTTATTGATAATACCCCTTTAATTTATGCGCTAAAGTTATGATAGAGATTAATAACCTATCGAAAAAGTTTGGAAAACTTCAGGCATTGAACCGGGTAAACCTTACCTGTAAAAAAGGGGAATGTATTGCCCTTATTGGCCCAAACGGCTGTGGTAAAACTACCCTTATAAAAAGTATTCTGGGAATGGTCATACCTGATGAAGGAGAGATTTTATTCAAAGGAAAAAGTATAATAAATGACTTTAATTATCGAAGTGAAATAGGTTATATGCCTCAAATAGGACGTTATCCAGAAAATATGAGTATCGGGCAGGTGGTTGAGATGATTAAAAACATTAGACAACACAAAACGGAGTTTGATGAGGTTTTGCTTAATCACTTTTTACTTCCCCAGATGCGAGAAAAACGAATGGCTACCCTGAGCGGCGGAACACGTCAAAAAGTGAGTGCTGTTCTGGCATTTTTATTCAACCCTGATGTGCTTATTTTAGATGAGCCAACGGCTGGCTTAGATCCATTAGCTTCCGAATTATTAAAAGAAAAAATAATTGAAGAAAAAGAAAAAGGAAAATTGGTTCTCATTACTTCCCATCAATTAAGTGAGTTAGATGAATTGATTACCCAAATTATTTTTATGCAGGACGGAAATGTTCTTTTTCATAAACCCATTGAAGTATTAAGAGCTGAAACAGGAGAAGAAAAAATATCAAAAGCCATTGCAAATATTTTAAAAAGCCAGGCTGCATGAACAGAATCATAGGCTTTATAATCATTGATATTATGAAAAACAAAATAGTGCTTACCTACACTATTTTGTTGGCTGCTTTTGCCTGGAGTACTTTTAGTCTGGAAGATAACCCTACAAAAGGAACCCTGACATTACTCAATATCATTTTACTCATCGTTCCTTTAGTAACTATTTTATTTTCTACGATTTATATTTACAACAGTGCTGAGTTTATTGAATTGTTGACCAGTCAGCCCATAGAGCGCAAAAAAATATGGGTAAGCCTGTTTAGTGGCTTAGCTTTTAGTTTCGTTATTTCCTTTTTATTTGGCGCTGGAATACCTCTATTTGTTTATGCAAATATACCCATTGCTCTAATGATGACAGTTATAGGCTGTATCATTTCATTGGTATTTATTGCCATTGCTTTTTTAAGTTCTATTCTTAGCAGGGATAAAGCAAAAGGTATTGGTATGTCTATTTTGCTTTGGCTTTATTTTGCCTTATTGTTTGATGGTTTAGTATTGTTCCTGTTTTTTCAATTTTCTGAATATCCGATTGAAAAAATAATGGTTGGAATTACCGCGTCTAGTCCAATTGATCTGGCAAGAATTCTTATTTTATTGCATGTAGATGTGTCTGCTATGATGGGTTATACCGGAGCCATTTTCAAAGATTTTTTCGGCAATACATTGGGTTTAACCATTGCTTTTGCCTTATTAATGCTATGGATTTTAATTCCATTTCTCATTTCTCTCAAAATTTTTAAACAAAAGGATTTATGATAATCAAGTAATTTTTTAAAGAACTTATCACGAAGAAAAAGTATATAATAAGCAGATGAAAACAGAAATAGCTACAAAAAAAGACATACAACTTTTAGTAGATACATTTTACGACAAAGTTAAAATAGATGCAACTATTGGTTTTTTCTTTACGGAGGTTGTACAAGTCAATTGGGAAAAGCACCTCCCAAAAATGTATGAATTTTGGGAAAATATAGCCTTTTCCACAGGAAATTATAAAGGAAATCCTATAGAATTGCATAAAGCCATTCATATTCTACATACAATGACTCAAAATCACTTCGACCATTGGCTTAAGATATTCTTAGCAACCATTGATGAGTTATTTGAAGGAAATAAAGCAGCATATCTGAAGGAACGAGCTACGAGTATTGCAACTTTCATGAAGATTAAGATAGTTTACAGTTAATTAAAACCATTTTTTCTGAGCCGATATAAAAAAGGTTACTACTAATCAAATTAGTGGCAACCTTTTAAAATATACTCCCTAAAACATTTAAAAATAATTACTGCATATAAATAAAAATGGGATGTAATAAAGTTAAAAATTACTTTGATAGTCTAAACTTGTTCAGGTATTTATTTTGGTAAAAGTACATCACCAATGACATGAATAACGCCATTAGATGTCTTAATTGTCCCAACAATTTCCGACCCGTTTACAAACGTTTTTACCCCGTTTTTTGTGATCTTAACTTTACCTCCAAATACCATATCGTATTCCACACCATCTTGAAGTAAAATACCATCGATAACGCCAATATAGGTATGATAACCAAGGATATTCTCCAGGTCATTTTTATTTTCCGGTTTAAGTAAACCCTCTACCGTGCCAGATGGAAGCTTTTCAAAAGCCTTGTTTGTAGGAGCAAATACGGTAAAAGGACCTGCATTACTTAACGCATCTGCTAAGCCAGCTGCTTTAATAGCCGTTACTAAAGTAGTATGATCTTTACTTGAAATAGCCACCTGGACTATATTCGGATTTGAAACATCATCCTGAACACCCGACTGACCAACTTTGTCCATGGTCTCGGTATCGATTTCTGTAGATTTAGATTCTTTACTTTGATTACATGAGGTTGCTATCATTAGGCAAAGAGCGAAAGGCAAGAAAATTATTTTTTTCATAAGTTCGATTTAGGTACCAAAATTAGGATGGAACCCTTATGAATTTTATGATTAAAATCATACATTTTAAAAATTAATTGACCTTTTTAATTAAATTAAATTGTGAAAGAGCCAGTAAAAAAGTACCTGTTAAAAGCATTAAAGAGGCTGCAAACAAATAGTAATTTATATTAGGAATGAGGATATATTTAAAGGATAGAACACCTTGCATTGCTAAAAGAAATTCATTTATTAATATACCAAAAACAAATATTATCATACCTGTGATTGTTATTTTTGAAATTTTAACTAATTCGTTCATAAACATATATGCGATTAAGAGCAAACTTAAAAAAGCTAATAGCACTAAATGTAGATATGCGATGACGATCGGTCTGAAACCAAATGCAAGCTGGCTGATTGACGGAATGGTTGATCCAAGTTGAAGGCAAAACTTGATAGAGCCCGTAACGGCAATAATTAGTAACAACCATTTAACATATTCATGGATTTTAATATCCTTAAGAATATTTTGTTTGAAAACATTATATACTAATAAAGCCCAGCCTATTGTTTGAGAAATAGCAGCCATAGCGATAATTATTAATAACCACAAAGGAAGATGCAGCCACAAAACAGATAATCCATAAGCTGGAATAGAGCTGAATGCCAGTAATTTAAACGCTAAACGATTTGTTTTGAAATATTCATTTGATTGACCAAAATGGTTGAAAACCAATCCAATGATAGAAAAGAAAAACCAGCCATTGTATTGAAAATGTAAATACCAAAAGATAGATACCAAATAGGTTTCCTGTTCCACCGTTTTAGACGCCAACATAATGATTAGGGATATAGTTCCCAGCGTAGAAATAAGCAAGCAGATTAGGGCATATTTAAACCAAAAGCCTGCCGTTTTATTTTTAAGCATTTTTATATCTTTCCAAAATATCACGATAAAAACAAAGGAAAGAAATATGGAAAAACCAGAAAAGGCAATAGAATAAAAAGCGTATCCCTGCAAACTAAAGGCAATCAGCATGCCAAAAGCAGAAATCCAGTTTGCCCCTAAAAAGTAATTATAAAGTTGAAACCGCTTTAGGCCAATGGAGGTTCCGAGCGTATTTATTAACAGTAAATAAATGGTTTGAGATATCCAGCCTAAAAAGGCAAAATGGGAATGGGCATTTTGTAAATTTTTCTGATCAAGATAAGGAAATGAGTAACTTATTTTATATCTCATTAAGACGCCAAGGATTGCAACAATAAATAAACTAATAAAAGATAGCAGGATCCATTTATCCAATATTCTTTTTTCCATTTTTTAATTAGTTTAAATTCCTGTTAATTATTTCAGCCTTCCCTTTTTGTCTGCTAAAAGGTTCTATTATCTTCTAAAGTTAGGATTATTATTATCATTATATTTTTTTATTATATCCTAATAATGAAAAGAATTCTCAGGTAGAAACATTAATATGCCCCCATTATTATGATCTCTTTATTTGACTATTGGTTTGAACCAGGGGAAAGCGAGTGAATATTAGATGGAAACCTGTCGAAGAGAAGACGCGAGGCATCGCGTCTCTACGATTTATTACTGCTAATCCTGATTCTGAAGGACTAATACTCCATCGTCAAAAACACCTCCCAAATAAATTTTTCCTTTGTATGGGGCCGCTACGGAAGAACCTGACAACGGGTTACCATCATTCAAATACACTTGGGTTACTACCTCTTTTTGACCTTTTGGAAAGCTTATTTTCAAAACCTCTGAAGGGGATCTCTTTTTGGCATCTTTGGAATGCCCCAGAAAAACAAGCATTTTAGTATGGGCACCTACCCATAAATTACCCTCAATGTCCCATTCCAGATTATCCACTCCGGTATTACACTTTATTTTACCCATCGCAGAAAATGGTTCCCTGTTATAAGAAAAGATGGATCCATCGGTACAAGCGGCTACATATATCTTACTACCGTCCGGACTTACGGTTATCCCGTTGGCATAGCGAATACCCTCTTCCAGGATGGTCGTCTTTTGTCCATCATAAAAACCTATTTGCCCTGTGCCAATGACTAAAAAGTCCTTCCAACTGGAAACTCCTCCATGGCTGTCGTGGTCATTTGTAAAGTAAAAAGCATTTTTGCTTACCGCCACCAAATCATTTGGACTCACAAAATGGTCATCCGAGATAGATTTTACATGGATCAAGGAAGTATCCTTACATTGAAAAACCTCCACGGTATTTTCCTTTGCCCGATGATTAACTACAAAAAGCCATTGCGTGCTATCCGAACCATCATTAAACAAAGAAATACCGTGCGGATGAAAATCGTCCAAATCAAAATCAGCTGTTAATTCTATAGGTTTCGGTGAATCCTGAGAAAGATTCAACAAATAGATAGCTCCCTTTTTCGGCTTTCCAGCTACCGTACTTCTTCTATCGTCAGAAGAGACAAAAGCAAAACCGCTGATCTGATCAATCGTAATGTCCTCTGCACCAATCATCCCATTTATCCGACTCGATTCTTGATCACCAATGATTACCGATTTTTTAAATGCGCCAGCATAATATAGGGTTCTCCCTACTACGAGCAATATTAAAACTAAAGCAAACAATATAATTTTCTTCCAATGCATGACCTTATCCTTTTTATTAAAGATAAGCATAATGGATTGAAATTATTCTTCCACGATAGCTTTTAACATAAAATTCGCATACTTACCCGGCGCGATAACCGCATTAATCACTTTAAAGGGTAATTCAACAGAAGGAAGGATATCCAGGGTTTTCAATTGAATCTTAGTGATTGACCGTGGCTCCAGGGTAATTAATCCCGAATGTTGATGAAAATTTAATTTGCCCTCATTCAACAATAAAAAAGGCGTGTCAGAATTATTTTTCAAGGAAATTTCCAGGATAGAAGAAGTACCAATGTATTCCGCCTTTTGAACAGTTAGAACGGCATTCAACATTGGCGTCATCCACTCCTCCCGGCCAATGAGGGTATGATTGAAATACGCCAGTGTTCTTTTGGCAAATAAAGCTTCCCGAATACTTTCCTCTGTTTTTTCTTTAGCGAAAACTATAGTGAAAGGTCTGTGCCCACCTTCGGAAAGATTAAATTGCCAATCTACCAAACCATGTATATCAGAAGTTCCCATGATCGTCAGATTATGATCGAGTGCCATTTGAAATGCTTCATCAGAATAAGTGACATCATTTACCACTTCTATGCCATGAAGCAGATTTTCGTTGATGAGTTGTTTATGAAAATCAGTTATCCTGGCTACCCCATCTTTTCTTTGCGCAGTCCAGTTCGGATGATTCCAAAAAGTGAAGGCTCCCTGATTTTTTGCTTCCTTAAACACGGTCAAGGCATCTTCCTGCAAAAGTTTATTGGCATCTTTAATGAAAATGGCATTATTATGTCCAGGTGGCATTCCCCTGGTAATTTCAGCCCCTTTCACCACTAACAATTCGTAAGGCTTTGCTATTTTTGAAGCGATGTCAAAGGATTTATTTCTATCAGGATTTGGAATATCATCTTTATGTGGCTGGTATTCCAAATGTTCAGTCATTGAAACAGCATCCAGGCTATCTTTTAGTGCTTCCTGAACACGGATATCCGGCCAGACACTACCGTCGGAAAATACAGTATGGATATGGAAATCACAGGAAAGGGATAAATATCCCGGAATGGGTGGGAATTTAGCGACTCTACCATGTTGGTGATTAGATTGACCAGTGGCTAAAGCAGAAGACAATACCAATATTGGGATAACAAGAAATTTCATACGCTACCTTTTTTCTCAAAAATAAAGGTATTCTTTTAAAAAAATGGAAATGGTACACTAATTAATAAAGAATTAGCCTTGAGTAAACATAGCGTTAAAATTCCTCCTCCCTTTCGATTTTAAGAAGCTTTAAATTTTTATCAAACATTCTTCTAAGGTAGGCTGAATCTGATTCGAATAAAAATTTTCGGGACAATTCAATGGGCATTTCCGTTTCATTAGCAAAATTAACCTCTCCATTTTCCTTTAAAATAGCTTGATACACCGCTCTAAAAATAGCTGGATTATTCACTATATCAGGATCTGAATCTACAGAAAATCCCCCGGTTTCGAGAAATGGGGGACAATCGACGGTTGTTTCTGAAGAATCAATTTCCAAATAAAAATCCCCTTGAATATACTTTCTGAGACCTGGACTTTGGGCCACCCTATGATAATAAGAGCCAAAAATTGGCAATGCCGTTGCAGCACCCTGACCCAGGGCGGTACTCTTAAAATGAATAGCGGGAAGAGAAGCTCCTACCCAAACGCCGGTAACCAAATTGGGAGAAGCGCCCATAAACCAGCCATCTGAATTATTTTGAGTGGTTCCTGTTTTACCAACCAACGCCATTTTCAATCCAAAAGCACTGCGCAATCTTCCACCTGTACCTTCATTAACTGTCTTTTTCAACATAGGTATTAAGGTGGCCACCGTAAAAGGATCAATCACCTGTTTGCTGGCCTGTCGGGGAGCTGAATAAATAAGCTCTCCCTCTTTAGTTTCAATGCGTAACAAATAATGAGGGGGAGGTTTTACCCCTTTATTAACTAAAGTGGCATACACCCGAGTCATTTCATACAAGGAAATTTCTGCAGAACCCAATGCGATAGAAGGAGCTTTCGGAATATTCGAGGTAATACCCAACGCCTTTCCCATTTCTCTAACCTCCTCAATACCCGTTGCCAAAAGAACTTGAACTGCAATAGTATTTATAGATTTACTTAGCGCGCCCGCCATGGTATAAAAGCCGCCATATATATTATCGGAATTTCCAGGTTTCCAATCTTCATATTCAGGATAAATAATTTGTTCATTCGGATAATAAGTACAAGGATTTAATCCCTCCTGGATAGCTGCTGCATAAACAATAGGTTTAAAAATAGAACCTACCTGCCTGTTTGCATGAACATGGTCATATTGATTATACCCAAAATGATTTCCACCAATCCATGCTCTGATGGCACCACTTTTCGGATCCATGGAAAGCAGGGCAGCCTGTAACATTTGCAATGAAATCTTAAGGGAATCCAAGGGGGAAATAACTTTCTGAACAGACTGCAACTCATTCCATGCGAACATCTGCATAGGCACGGGTGTATTAAAATTTTCCTCCATTTCTTCCCTCGTAGCTCCAGCGTTAAGTAATTGTTTATATCTGTCTGTTTGCTTTACAATATTCCACAAAAAGGCATCATTTCCCCAGGGCTTCCCGTTTCGCCATTCTCTAAAAAAACCAGCTTGAATTTGCGGCATTTGTTCTTTGACCGCCTGCTCCGAGAACAACTGCA
>Ga0164294_10003419_pt1 | contig 14121 bp, 12 predicted proteins | sample GEODES005metaG_FD_111479 | JGI IMG/M metagenome (GOLD analysis project Ga0164294, IMG submission 111479) | Oligotrophic lake water microbial communities from Sparkling Lake, Wisconsin, USA - GEODES005 metaG | ecosystem: Environmental > Aquatic > Freshwater > Lake | place: USA: Sparkling Lake...
ACCGTGCGGACGCTCGCCATCGGCTTGGCCGGGTGGTTGCTGCTTTGCCAGGTCCTGCTTCTGGCGTTCTTGGGACAACCGCCGCTGCTCATTGTTGGGGCTGCGCTGCTTTCGATCATAGTGTGCGCCGCGATGGGCCGGTTTGGCGATTGGGGTGATGTCGTGACGGTGTCCCCCAAGGCGTTTGCCGGATTGCTCGCCTTTGCTTTCGCCGTGTTTTTGCTGGGCGGAGAGGGCGGCCTGTTTTACGCCAACACCGATTGGCAGGTCCGCTATGCGGTGCTGGTCGACCTGACCACGCATCCTTGGCCCTGGGCTTACGATACCGGCCATGGGCTTACTGTTCTGCGGTGTCCGATCGGCATCTACCTTTTGCCGGCGCTGATCGGCAAGCTGGGTGGCCAGACCGTCAGCGAGTTCGCCATGCTGGCCCAGAATGCCATCGTTCTGGCCATGATTCTGGCGCTGGCTGCCCCGCTTTTTCGCCCCGGGCGGCAACGGTTGATCACGCTGGCGCTCGTCACCGGGTTCAGCGGAATGGATCTTCTCGGTGCGATTCTCGCGAGGGCCAATCTCCAAGGTCATCTGGAATCATGGGCCGGTTTCCAATACACCGCCAACGTCACGCTCGCATTCTGGGTCCCGCAGCACGCGCTGGCCGGCTGGCTTGGTGCGGTGCTCTTTTTGCTTTGGCGGGCCGGAAAGCTGCCGCTTCACGCACTGTTGCTGGTGATCCCGGTGATCCCGCTGCTCTCGCCACTCGCAGTGTTCGGGGTGGTCCCGTTCGTGGCTTATGCCGGCATCGAAAGCTTGCTGAAGCGCCGCATCGGCGTGGCCGACGTGATCTTGCCAGCAGCCGCATCGCTCTTGGCGGTTCCCTCGCTCCTCTATCTCTCCGCAGGCTTGGGCGAAGTCCCGGCTGGTTCGCCGCACTTCCCGCTGCTCAATTACATCGCGTTCTACGGGGTTGAAGTTGTCCCGTTCCTCTGCATCTTGTGGCTGGCGAAGGGCCATTGGTCGCTGGACCGCATCACTGTGCTCATCGCGGCGGCGCTGATGCTCGTTCTCCCGCTCGTCAGGGTCGGGGATTCGATCGATTTCATGATGCGCGCCGGAATTGCGCCGGTCACGATCTTGGCGCTGTCCGTCGTGGCCATATTGCAAGAACGGCCAAGACACGATGCGCCAAACTTTCGGGCTGCACGCAGGATTGCGCTGATAGTCTACATCGTCGGCCTCGCTGTTCCCCTTGGTGAGACCGCACGGGCGGTTCTGCTCCCGGCCTCGCCCCCGGTGCTCTGCGGATATTACGGGGTGGTCCCGCAAGGATACGTGACTTACACTTCAGGCTTTGGCCGGTTGCCGGATCTGATCCGCCCTGCCCGGCCCGCGATCATTCCGGTTCGTGAACCCAATCCCTGCTGGAATGGCCCTTGGCCAAATGTGGTTTCACCCGATTTCAAGCTCCTCGGACCACAAAAATGACCGGCTGATACATCCGAAAATCGTCACCATGTCAGCCTTGAAGCCGACTTTAGGAATTCCTGAAGGTTTCAGCGCTATTCACCACACTGGTAAAACTTGAACAGAAGCCTTTCGGTTCAAACTCTTTGCTGGAAACAACGGGAAGTTCTGCATGAGCGCATTTGGTCGCAAGCCCGGAACCGGTGGCAGCAGTTCGGCGATGCGTCCGTCGTTCGGCGTCGCGCGTCCGATGACATCTGGCGAGACGGCGGCAAAGCCGGCCATCCCGGCGCAGGCCGGCGGCGAGCAATTCCCGCCGTTGCCGACCATGGAAAGCACCGATCAGGCAGATGATCAGGGCCCGAACAAGTCCGACGCGCTGACCAGGCTTTCTGACCGCGCCAACGCTGTCCACGAAGGCAACTATCAGGCCGAGGGCTTCGAAGCCTCGGTCCACAAGATCAAGGAACAGGTGCTGCCGCGCCTGCTCGAACGCGTCGATCCCGAAGCCGCTGCCACGCTCAGTAAGGAAGAGCTCTCGGAGGAGTTCCGCCCAATCATCCTCGAGGTGCTGGCCGAGATAAAGGTCACGCTCAACCGGCGCGAACAGTTCGCACTCGAAAAAGTGCTGATCGATGAATTGCTCGGCTTTGGCCCGCTCGAGGAGTTGCTCAACGATCCCGATATCACTGATATCATGGTCAATGGCCCCGAACAGACCTACATCGAAAAGAAAGGCAAGCTGGTCCTCGCGCCGATCCGCTTCCGCGATGAGAGCCATCTGTTCCAGATCGCCCAGCGCATCGTCAATCAGGTCGGCCGCCGCGTTGATCAGACCACACCGCTGGCCGACGCGCGCCTCAAGGACGGCAGCCGCGTCAACGTCATTGTGCCGCCACTCAGCTTGCGCGGCACCGCGATTTCGATTCGTAAATTCTCCGAGAAGCCGATCACGATCGACATGCTGCGCGATTTCGGTTCGATGTCGGACAAGATGGCGACCGCGCTGAAAATCGCCGGCGCCTGCCGCATGAACGTCGTCATCTCGGGCGGCACCGGCTCGGGCAAGACCACGATGCTCAATGCCCTGTCGAAGATGATCGATCCGGGCGAGCGTGTGCTGACGATCGAGGACGCGGCCGAGCTTCGTCTGCAACAGCCGCATTGGCTGCCGCTCGAAACCCGTCCGCCGAACCTTGAAGGCCAGGGCGCGATCACCATCGGTGATCTCGTCAAGAACGCGCTGCGTATGCGTCCCGACCGGATCATCCTGGGCGAAATTCGCGGCGCGGAATGCTTCGATCTGCTCGCCGCGATGAACACGGGCCACGATGGCTCGATGTGCACGCTCCACGCCAACTCCCCGCGCGAATGTCTTGGCCGTATGGAAAACATGATCTTGATGGGTGACATCAAGATTCCCAAGGAAGCCATCTCGCGCCAGATCGCCGAGTCGGTCGATCTGATCGTGCAGGTCAAGCGACTGCGCGATGGTTCGCGCCGCACGACCAACATCACCGAAGTGATCGGGATGGAAGGGGATGTGATCGTGACTCAGGAACTGTTCAAGTTCGAGTATCTTGACGAAACCCCCGACGGCAAAATCATCGGCGAATTCCGTCCCTCGGGCCTGCGGCCCTACACGCTCGAAAAGGCGCGCATGTTCGGCTTTGATCAGGCATACTTGGAGGCCTGCCTCTAACGCTAAATCGCTTGTCTGATCTGGCTGTTGGCCTAAGGCCAAGGACATGCCTGCCCAGCAACGACCGATGCTCGCGCTTGCGCTGCGCCTGTGCGCCATGCTGGTCCTTTCGAGCATGCTGCTGCTGGTCAAGCTGAGCGGCGAGCGCGGCATCTGGCTCCCAGAAATGTTATTCTGGCGGCAGCTCATCCCCGGGGTCATTATCCTGGTGTGGCTGGCAGCAAACGGCGGGCTGCGCAGGCTGAGGACACAGCGGCCCTGGATTCATGCGCGCCGCGCGTTCGTTGGCGGCACCGCAATGTTCTTGACGCTGGGCGTGGTCCAAATCCTGCCGCTGGCCGAGGCTTCGGTCTTGGGGTTCACCGCCCCGATCTTTGCGGTCATTCTCTCTGCGCTGTTTCTCGGTGAGCGGGTCGGGGTGTGGCGGTGGAGCGCGGTTGTGCTCGGCCTTCTCGGCATTGTGATCATTGCAGGACCGGACCGCGCAAATCTCTCGGTGCTTGGGCTTTGCGTCGGCATCGGCGGTGCCTTCATGGTGGCGCTGATTTCAATCCAGCTGCGCGATCTGGGGCGTACCGAAGAGCCGATTACGATCGTATTCTGGTTCTCCGCCTTTTGCGCGCCCGTGCTGGCCCCCTTTGCCCTGTGGACCGGCGCGCCGCACGATGCGACAGGCTGGGCAATAATCCTCGGAATTGGCGTAGCAGGGCTGTTCGCGCAAATGCTGATGACCGCGGCCTTGCGCTATGGCGATGTCGCCAGCGTCATCGTCATGGATTATTCGCAGCTGGTCTGGGCAACGCTGTGGGGCTGGCTGATATTCGCCAGTCTACCCTCGCCCACCACGTGGCTCGGCGCGCCGGCAGTGGTAGCAGCGGGCCTGATCATTGCCTGGCGCGAGCATCGGTTGTCGCTCCAGCGCCTCTCCACGCCGGTTCACTGTTGATCTGATCGGCTAGTTCACCTGCCGCTGCATCCCTTCCCAATAGGGATCACGCAAAGAGCGGCGCAAGATTTTGCCCGAAGGATTGCGTGGCATGGCTGCGATCACATCGACCGACTTGGGCACCTTGAACCCGGCGATGCGCTCGCGCGCCCAAGCGATCACGCTGTCCGGATCGACCTCCATACCTTCGCGCGGCACCACGCAGGCCTTGACCGCCTCACCCCACTTGGCATCGGGCACCCCGATAACCGCCACTTCGGCAACTTGTGGATGGCCATAGATGGCGCTCTCCACTTCGGCCGGATAGACGTTCTCGCCGCCCGAGATGATCATGTCCTTGATCCGGTCCTGGATGAACAGATAACCATCGTCGTCCATATAGGCCGCATCGCCGGTGCGCACCCAGCCATCGGGGCTGAGAGTCTTGGCGGTGGCTTCAGGCAGCTTCCAGTAATGCAACATGTTCGCGCTCGACCGCGTCTCGATCTCGCCGACTTCACCGCGCGGCAATTCGCGGCCTTCCCCGTCGACAATACGGATCTCGACTCCGGGAACCGCCTTGCCCGCTGAACGCATCCGCTCCGTTCCGGCAAGATCGTGGTCCCACGGGGGCAGCACGCAGATCGTGCCGGTGGTCTCGGTCATGCCGTACATCTGCAAGAACTGCGCATTGGGGATCGTGCTCACCGCTTGGCGCAAGAGTTCGAGCGGGATCGGCGCAGCGCCATAAAACACATACTTCAATCGGCTGAAATCGGTGGTGGTTGCCAGCGGATGCTGGATCAGCATTTGCAACGCAGCCGGAACGATGAAAAACCGGGAAATCCCTTGGCCAATCGCCGAGAGCGCACCTTCGGCGGTAAACTCTGCCTGCACGATCGCGCGCACCCCCGCGCTGAAGGCCATCATCGCCATGCCCGTGCCGCCGATATGCGCGCAGGGCATGCAGGCAAGAATGCACTCGTCGGCATCCCACGCTGACCAGGGCAGCGCCGCTGCCAAAGCCGCGCGGCGCAGACCAAAGAAGTTGTTTTGGCACAGCACCGCGCCTTTGGGATTGCCCGTTGTCCCCGAGGTATAAAGTTGAAGGATGGGATCGCTGGGAGCAGCTGCCTCGACCGCATGGGCAGGTGACGCGGCGACCAGACGCCGGGCGTCGCCTTCTTCGACCACCCGCTCGATCGAAGGCAGCCGCGCTGCCAAGGCATGCGCAGCGGCGGCAAACCCATCGCCGGCAAACACCACACGCGCGCCGGTATCTTCAAGGATATAGGCCATTTCAGCCGGTGCGAGCCGCCAGCCCACCGGCACCATGACCACGCCGATCCGTGCGCACGAGATCAGCATCTGGAAATAGAGATCGGCGTTCTTGCCGATCCACGCCACGCGGTCGCCCTTGCGCACTCCGATCTCACCCAGCAACGCGGCAAAGCGGCGCGAAAATTCTTCGAGCGCCGCAAATGTGGTTATGCGCCCGTCTTGCTCATGCGCAACGGCATCGGGCCGAACGGCGGCCCAATGGCGCATGAAAGCGTCAAACGTGTTGAAATCTGCGGTCTCGCGCATCGCATGGTCCTCGTCCCCGGGTCTGGGTGCCTCGCGGCTGACCAGCACGCGGACCCCGGCCCTTATCGAATGCATTTAAGCGGGCAAGCGGCCCAATGCGCAAGGTGTTTCTGGCAAGCGGCGAAGGCCGCGCCCGCTAGACGTTCTGCAATCCCGCAGGCGCACTGCCAAAAAGCCGCGTGTAGCAATTCATCGCATAGCGGTCCGTCATTCCGGCGATGTAATCGGTGATGCAGCGGCTGCGCCCCGGCTCGCTGGCGGGCAGCACCGCGCGCCAACTTTCCGGCAAGTTCCCCGGATCGGCGAGGTAGGCTTCGAACAGCCGGGTAATCACCCCATGCGCACTAGCAGCGGTGGCGACCTGATCGGGATGATAATAGAGCTGTTCGTACATGAACCGCTTGAGCGTGCGTTCCTCGCGCGCCATGTCGGCTGAAAAGCACGCGAGAACATGGGGCACGGCGTGCACTTGCTCCACCGCCGCAATGCCGCTTTCCTGCACCCTGCGCCGGGTTTCAGCGATGACATCATTGACCATGCGCCCGATTTGCCCGCGCACCAGTTCGCGCTGCAAGCGCGCTTGCGGGGCGCCGGGAAACCGGGCTTCAATCAGACGCCACTGCGCCGCGATCGAGGGCAGTTCGTTCAATCCGTCCATCGTCAGGAAACCGGCGCGCAAACCATCGTCGATGTCATGATTGTCATAGGCGATATCATCAGAGATGGCCGCCACTTGCGCTTCGAGCGATGCATAACGATCAAGCTCCAGCGGGAACGCGGCGTCAAGCTCGGCCAACGCCCTTGTCGGCGCGCGCACCGGGCCGTTGTGCTTGGCCAGCCCCTCCAGCACTTCCCAACTCAGATTCAACCCGTCGTGCCCGGGATAGGGGCTTTCCATCCGCATCAGCACGCGCAGAGTATGCGCGTTGTGATCAAACCCGCCGTGCTGCGCCATTGCTGCTTCCAGTGCGCTTTCGCCGGCGTGGCCGAAAGGGGGATGGCCGATGTCATGCGCCAGACACAACGCCTCGGTCAGGTCCTCATCCAGCCCCAGCGCGCGGGCAATCACCCGCCCGATCTGCGCTACCTCCAGGCTGTGGGTTAGCCGCACGCGGTAATGGTCACCGTCCGGCGCGATGAACACCTGCGTCTTGTGGCGCAGGCGGCGAAACGCGATCGAGTGAATGATGCGGTCGCGGTCACGCTGAAAAGCGGTGCGCGGGCCACGCTCGGTCTGTGTCTCCGATCCGAATTCACGTCCGCGCGAGCGCGCCGGGTCTGACGCGTAAGGTGCCCTGCCCTGCACTATGCGCCCAAAATCCAGTCGACCGCGGCCTCGGCATGGATGCGCGTCCCGTCATAGACCGGCAGGACATTGGCATCGACATCGATCACCATGTCGAGCTCGGTACAGCCCAGCACCACGGCCTGAGCGCCCGCCTGATCCATCGTGGTGATGAAGGTCTTGAACGTGCGTTCGGCGGCGCGGGTGGCCCGGCCCTGCATCAGTTCTTCGTAGATGATCCGGTCGAACTCGGCGACATTGTCCATCACTGGAGGCATCAGGCTGACTCCGTGCGCGACCAGACGCTTGCGATAGAAGCTCTCGACCATCACGTTGCGCGAACCGATCAGCACGGCATTGGTGACGCCATCATCGCGCATTTTCGCGCCCACAACGTCGGCGATATGCATGATGGGAACATCGACCGAGGCGGCGACCGCGTCATAAACCTTGTGCATCGAATTGGCCCCAATCAAGATCGCGCTGGCCCCCGCCGCCGCCAAGCGCTGAGCGCTTTCGCTCAGCACGGTGCTGGCATGCTGCCATTGTTCAGGCGTGGAAAGCGCCGCCAATTCGCTGAAATCCAGGCTTTCGATCAGCATTGGTGCGCTGGCGAGTTTGCTTGTGCGTGCCTGCACCGCGCGGTTGATGTGCTCGTAGTAAGTGCGGGTCGAAACCCAGCTCATGCCGCCGATCAAGCCGATTTTGCGCAACGTCCCGCCCCTCGATTGGAATGACCCCGTCGCTTGCCTTACGCGGCAGACCAGGCATCGTCCAGCATCCGCCCACCAGAGTTAGTGCGGCATAGAAGCAATCCAGCGCGTTACGATATCGAGCCCGGCAGGATCGACTTTGGCGCGGCCCAGCTCGGGCATCGCGATCCCGCCTTCGGTGCTGGCAAGCCGGTAAGTCAGGATGGAGTGCGCAGGGTCCCCCGGCAAGACGTCGAATTCAAACGTGCCCGCGCCGCGCCCGGCCGCGACAGGGCGCTTCATCACCCCGTAGCGCGCAGGATCGTCCTGCTGCCAGCGCAGATCGAGGCCCGAATTCGATGCCGACCCCGCCGGATTGTGGCAATGCGCGCAGTTCACGTCGAGATAGCCGCGCGCCGCTTGAGCAATTGGGGCTGCCCCGCGCGCTTCCCACAGCGGAATGCGGTGGGAGACGGTGGGGACCGCATCCAGCTTGCCGGCACCGTGCAGGCCCTTCAGCCAAGAGGCGGCAAGATTGCGCGCCTTGGGGCCAATCGGTGTAACCATGCCGCCCAGCGCATGGCATTCCTTGCACTGATTCTTGTTGGGGATGGCATAGCTGAATGCCGCGCCCGTTGGTGTCGCAAGATCGATCCGGGCACCGGCAAGTGCGAGCCGTGCCTCAGTCTGTTGCTCATTCCAGCGATAAGGCAGCGCGGTCCAGCCCGAAGCACGGTGCAGAAGCACGCGGGTTTCAATCAGCCGCCGCTGGCCAGCGACTTCAAATGCAAAGGTTTTTATCAGCGCCGCGCCGACAGGAAGGTCAAGCAATCCTTCGCCCGCGCCATGCGCCTGCACTCCGGCTGGCAGATACAAAAAGCGCAATTTCTCCGCGCCGTCTGACCACAGCGGAATATTGAGCCGATAAGGGATGACGCCATGCGCCGGGCTTTGCAGCTCGAGGTTGCTGAAGAATCCGAAAGCACCAAGCGTTTGCGGGAAGCCTTCCTCGAGTATCGCCGCATCGCTGACCGGAGGCTGCTCTGCCGCCCTTGTGGCTCCGGCCAGAGCCAGAACCAGCAACGCCAGTGCCAATACCCGCTTCAACGGACGAGCCGGGTTTCCAAAGTCGCAGGGGCACCAACTGCCGCGCGATCAACCCGGCGGCCTGTGGCAGGCACGGAGAGCGGCCCGGGCTTCGCTGTCTCAGCGCCAGCACCTAGCGCCCCCAGATTGAGCGACACTCCCGGCAAACCGGCTTCCACCGCCAATGTCCCGGCCGCAGGACCGATGCCGTCCCAGATCACCGGCGGCAATGCGCCGCCAAAGGCCGCCGCCAGCGCTGCACCGCCGGGCAACTCCGGACGATTGCCACCGCCCAGGAAGCTATTTGGGCCAATCACGACATTGCGCGGCGAAGGATTGTAGCGCGCATCTTGATAGGCACGTGGATACGACACCACGAGGACTTGACCGGTCGGATTGTCCTCAAGGGTGTTTCCTTCAATCAGCACGCCATCATTGGCCATGATCATCACGCCAGTGCCGGTGGGCACGGAGGCGACGATATTGCCCTTGGGTGCGAAATTCGGGGTATCGTTGGCGACGATCAGGTTCTTCTCGATCAAGGTATTGCCGCCGCCCATCACTGGTAGCGAGGGCAGATCGAACACCAGCACCCCGCCAGTGTTGCGCGTTACGAAATTACCAGTGACCAGCGCGTTACGGCTGTTCTCGATTTCAATTCCGGCCACATTTCCGGTGACCAGCGAGTGCCGCACAGTGATATCGCGGCTCTGCCCGACATAGATCCCCGCATCCGAAGCGCCGCGCACCACCGCGCCATCGATCAACACGCCGGTGCTTTCAACCGGATAAAGGCCATAAGCGCCATTGGTTTCCTTGGGGCCACCACTCCAGGTCACGCGCAGGCGGTAATAGACGATGCGGTCCGCGCCCTTCGATTTGATGCCATCGCCATGCGCGTCTTCCACCGCGAAATCGCGCAACGTTACATCGTCCGAAGTGACTAGAAGCCCCTCGCCCGCGCCCTTCTGGCCGCTGAAATCGAGTACGGTTTCATACATTCCTGCGCCGCGCACCGTTACGCCGTCCGCGTCCAGTGAAAGCCCGTCTGCCAACGCAAAACGACCAGCGCCGATGGCGATGACATCGCCCTTTTGCGCAGCAATCAGCGCCTCCTGCAACCGGCTCCCAGCATCTGGGCCCGCTACAACCTCGATCGTGCGCGCATGAACAGGGGCGGCGGCAGCGATTGCTAACGCCATGGCGGTTATGGTTTGCAGTATCCTCATGCGGCTAGCTTGCCGCATCGTGCCGCCAAGTCAACCGCCCGCAACTTCAGCGCTTCTCAGGTGCAAACCCTGTCGCGCACAAAGCCGCCGCGCTCGCGGTCACGCTGAGCAGCTCGCCGTCATTCAGCCGCCGCACCGCGAAAACATAGTCCGCCAAAGACCGCTTGGGCGTTTGCAAGACTTCGAGCCGCTTCAACTGGCCAATCGTTAGACGGTCCGTCATGCGCTGTGCCATGCAGGAAGCGTTCGACTGCGAAAGCCCGGCATCGATCAAGGCCGACCGGACCCGGCTCTCCGCGAGTTTTGAAACGCAGCCCGCGCTCACCAGCATCAGCGCTAGGGCCCCGCTTGCCGCGAAGCGCCAGATTTGAAGCTGGCGCCTCGGAGGCATCAGTGCGCGAGCGCCTTGTTGATATCCTCGACCATCTTCTTCGCGTCAGCGAGAAGCATCATGGTCTGGTCCATGTAGAACACGTCGTTGTCGACGCCGGCATAGCCCACGCCGCCCATCGAGCGCTTGATGAACATGACCGTCTTGGCCTTGTCGACGTCGAACACCGGCATGCCATAGATCGGCGAGGACTTGTCGGTCTTGGCCGCAGGGTTGACGACGTCGTTCGCGCCGATAATGAACGCCACGTCAGCTTGCGCGAACTCGCCATTGATGTCTTCGAGCTCGAAGACTTCGTCATAAGGCACGTTCGCTTCCGCCAGCAGCACGTTCATGTGTCCGGGCATACGTCCCGCCACCGGATGGATGGCGTATTTCACGTTGACGCCAGCCTTCTTCAGCAGATCGCCCATCTCGCGCAGCACGTGCTGCGCCTGCGCCACCGCCATGCCGTATCCCGGGATGATGATGACGGTTTCGGCTTCCTTCATCAGGTAGGCCGCGTCTTCCGCCGCGCCGCGCTTCCACGGACGCTGCACTTTGGCCGCGCCGCCGCTGCTCGCCTCAGGCGCCGCGCCGAAGCCGCCTGCGATCACCGAGATGAAGCTGCGGTTCATGGCCTTGCACATGATGTACGAAAGGATCGCGCCCGAGGAGCCGACCAAGGCCCCGGTGATGATCATCGCCGTGTTGTGGAGCGTAAAGCCCATCGCCGCCGCGGCCCAGCCCGAATACGAGTTGAGCATCGAGACGACGACCGGCATGTCCGCGCCGCCGATCGGGATGATCAGCAGGAAACCAATCAGGAACGAGAGCGCGGTGATTACCGTGATGACCCACGGGCTCTGGTCCACTGTGAAGTAAGCAGTTAGGCCGAGAATCCCGACCAAGGTGCCAAGGTTGATGACATGACGGCCCGGCAGCATGATCGGCGAGCCGCTCATGTTACCGTTGAGTTTCAGGAATGCGATGACGCTTCCTGAGAATGTGATAGCACCAATGGCAATGCCAAGGCCCATCTCGATCCGGCTCTGTACCTCGATGACCCCATCCGCCCCGGCAATGCCGAACGCGATAGGGTTCAAATAGGCCGCAATTCCGACGAGCACGGCGGCCATGCCGACGAGACTGTGAAACGCCGCAACCAGCTGCGGCATGTCGGTCATCTTGATCCGCCGCGCGGTGACGAAGCCAGCGCCGCCGCCTATGGCGATCGCACCTGCGATTTCGGGCAGGCTTGCCGCGCCGTGCGTGAGCAAAGTCGTGACCATTGCGATGGTCATGCCGATGATGCCGTAACGGTTGCCCGCACGTGACGTTGCTGGGCTCGAAAGCCCACGCAGCGCCATGATGAACAGGACACCAGCGGCCAGATAAGCGAGACCGACCCAAGCCGGAGGAGCGGAAGCGAGGTGTTCCATCACTTCTTCTCCTTCTTCTTGTACATCGCGAGCATGCGCTCGGTAACGGCAAAGCCGCCGAAGATGTTGACGCTGGCCAGCACCACAGCGCCAAGCCCCAGCCACTTCGAGACGACCGAGCCTTCAGCCGCGCCCGCAACGAGTGCGCCCACGACAATGACCGAAGAAATCGCGTTGGTCACCGCCATCAGCGGCGTGTGCAGCGCCGGCGTGACCGACCACACCACATAATAGCCCACAAAGCAGGCCATAACGAAAACACTCAGGATTGAAACGAAGTCCATTTTCTAAAGCCCCCTCACCCGAGCAGTCGTTCATTGACGACTTTGCCGCCCTGCGTCAGGCGCACTGCATTGCCGATTTCCTCATCGAGCACCGGCTTTCCGGCTTCCTTGTCCCAGAACGCGGAGAGGAAGTTGAAGAGGTTGCGCGAAAACAACGCCGAGGCGTCCGCCGCCAAGTGCGTCGCCGTGTTCGAATAGCCGATGATCTTCACACCATGCTTCTCGACAACTTCATCGGCAACAGAGCCTTCGACATTGCCGCCTTGCGAGACCGCGAGGTCGAAAATGACCGAGCCGGGCTTCATCGTTGCGATCTGCGCGTCGGTAACGAGGCGGGGAGCCGCCCGCCCCGGGATCAGCGCGGTGGTAATCACGATGTCCTGCTTGGCGATATGGCTGGAGACCAGTTCGGCTTGCGCCGCTTGATATTCGGCGCTCATCTCGGTGGCATAACCGCCCGCACCTTCGCCCTCGATGCCCGCCACGTTCTCGACGAAGATCGGCTTGGCACCCAGTGACTGGATCTGCTCCTTGGTGGCCGAGCGCACGTCGGTGGCGGAAACCTGCCCGCCAAGACGCCGCGCCGTGGCGATGGCCTGCAATCCTGCAACGCCGACGCCCATCACGAACACTTTGGCAGCGCTCACCGTGCCAGCGGCGGTCATCATCATCGGAAAAGCGCGGCCATAAAGATCAGCTGCCACGATCACCGCTTTGTAACCGGCAAGATTCGATTGCGAGGAGAGGATATCCATCGATTGCGCGCGGGTGATGCGCGGCATGAATTCCATCGCAAGCGCTTCAAACCCGGCCGCCGCATAAGCATCCACACGTTCGCGCTGCATGAAGGGGTCGAGCGAGGCAACGATCCACGCGCCCGGATTGGCTCCGGTCAGCAAAGCTGTATCAGGCCCTTGAATCCCCAAAACGATATCGGCGCCCTGCGCGGGTGAAGCGGAAACAATCTGCGCGCCGACAGCACTGTAAGCCTCGTCCGCGATCGATGCGGAAGCACCTGCGCCGCTTTCGACGGCCACTGAGGCGCCCAGAGCTATAAACTTCTTCACCGTTTCGGGCGTTGCCGCCACGCGATGTTCGCCCGTCGCACGCTCTTTGAGAACGGCGATTTTCGTGGCTTGAGATGTGGCTTCCATCAGGCGATGAGCACAACGACGACGGCGACGATCAGTATGATCACCGGGACAGACACTTTGATCAAGCCGATGAAGCCATCATAAGTCGCTTTGGCGGCCTTCATGTCATTGGCAGAACCCATTGTTCACTCCCTTCGGTGCGTTGCGGATGCACAATAATCGGTCCCTTAACCGCTGTAGGCGCGCGGCTCAAGCCCAAGCATCATCCATGCCCTTAATCTGAAGTTTACCCAAATCAACTACGCCGTCCCTTGTGCAAATGACCGGGGAATCCATGGCGGAGCCGATTGATCGCCTTTTGATGTTGATCGACGACGAACCTGCGCAGTGTCGGCTGATCGCGGCCCTCGCTGCACGTGAGGGTTGGCGCACCATCCTTGCTCGCGATTCGGAAACCGCGATCGCCATGTTGGGCACCCGTCAGGGAATGCAGCTTGGCGCCATCATTCTGGATCTGTGGGTTCCAGGAGATGAAGCCTGCACGCTGATCGCTGAGCTCAAGGCGCGCCGCCCGGCGCTGCCGATCCTCATGCTCACCACCAGCGCATCACCGTTGCTCGCGGTCGAGGCCATGCGTGCGGGCGCGACCGACTACCTGATCAAGCCCGTGGCGCCCGATCGTCTGCTGCAGGCGCTGCGCTCAGCCACGGTTAGCGCTTCAGGCAGCGATGAGTTGCAGCCGCTGACGGAAAAGTTCGCCACGACGCTCGATTTCGATTCGATGATCGGGGCCGCATCCAGCTTTCGCACTGCTCTGGCGGTTGCCGCCAAAGCGGCACGCACTCAGCACACCGTTCTCATCGAAGGCGAAAGCGGCACCGGCAAGGAAATGCTGGTACGCGCAATGCATGCGGCCAGCCCCCACGCCAAATCTCCTCTGCGGATCATCAATGCGGGTGGC
>Ga0164294_10003420_pt1 | contig 14121 bp, 12 predicted proteins | sample GEODES005metaG_FD_111479 | JGI IMG/M metagenome (GOLD analysis project Ga0164294, IMG submission 111479) | Oligotrophic lake water microbial communities from Sparkling Lake, Wisconsin, USA - GEODES005 metaG | ecosystem: Environmental > Aquatic > Freshwater > Lake | place: USA: Sparkling Lake...
GGCAACGTTCTCGTGGCTGTGTTCGTGGCCGATCGAGGTGACCAGCGCGACATGGTCGTAGCTCCAGCGCGCAGTGTTGAGCCCCGCCGCCTCGCGCGTCGGCGAACTGCGCCCCTCCGCACCGATCAGCAGCTGGGCACGAACCGCACCGCCGTCGCTCAGCGTCGCGCGAACCCCCGCCGAATCGCGCTGCACGTCGATCGCGCGCGTTTTCATCCGCAGGTCGACGCGCGGGGCTGCGTCCGCCGCGTCGAGCAAGGCGGTGCGCAGATCGCGATTCTGGAACATGGTGCCCAGCGCATCCTCGCCATCCTGCGGCACGAAATCGAGCGCGCCCGGCTTCAGCCCGTCGCTCACCCGGATGCCTTCGATCGGACAGCCCTTGCCGGCCAGCCGGTCGGCGACCCCGATCGCCTCCAGCATTCGCATCGGCGCGCTGGCGATCGCGGAGGCGCGGCCGTCGAACCCTGCCGCCGTCGTGACGACCGGATCGGCCGGATCGACCACGATACTGGTCAGTCCATGCGCGTCGAGTGCCACGGCAAGCGCGCTGCCGACCAGTCCGCCGCCGAGGATGAGAATGTCCGCCTGGTCCATGCGCCCTGCCCTAGCGCCAAGCCGCTACGCACGCCAGCTTGACGGCGGACTCGCCAGGAGCGAGAATCCAACACGAACGAACAGCGGACATTTCGGGGGTATTCGATCATGGCGAGCCGCGCGCAGCCGCCGCTTTGGCGCGAGACAGTGAAGGCCGGCGCCGCGCGCGGTTGGGCTCTGGTCGCCGCGATGGCGGTGCTGGGCCTGACGCTGGCGCTCGCCGCCGCGTTGCTGACCTATCACTCGGGCGATCCCTCGTTCAGCACCGCGGCGGGCGGCCCGCCGGAGAATCTGCTCGGCGCGCCGGGCGCCTATATCGCCGACCTCGCGTTCTCGATCCTCGGCCTGCCGGTTGCGGGATTGCTCGCGGTCGGTGCGGTGTGCGGATGGCGGATGTGGAGCGACGAGCCTGCCGGACGCTGGGGTCGCATGCTGGCGATCGCCGCAATCGGCGCGGCGCTGGTCGCGACCGCGCTGGCGTTCTGGTCGCCCGCCGCGTCGTTGCGCTGGCCCGCGGGGCTTGGCGGCATCGTCGGCATGACCGTCGCGGGCATACTCGATTGGGTCATCACGCTGATCGGCGATCCGACCGGCATCCTGTGGACGCAGCGGCTGGTCGCGCTCGCGTTTGGGATTGCCGGGCTGGTCATCTGGTTCACCAGCTTGGGCATCGACTTGCCCAGCCTGCCGCAACGGCAAGGGCGAACGAAGCCCGAGCGGCTGGTCGATGCCCGCGAGCCGACACCCGTGGCCGAACCGACGATTCGCCAGCCGCGCGCGGTCGCCGTCCCGGACAATCGTCCCGGCCCGGTCATCGCCGATCGCACCGCGCCCAGCGCCCAGCCCAAGCCAACCCGCGGACCCAAGCAGGCCAGCCTGGACCTGCGCGACAATTACCGGCTGCCGACGCTCGACCTGCTCAAGCCGCCGCCACCGGCGGCCGGTGGCCCGGTCGACAAGGCCGCGCTGGAACGCAACGCCCGCTTGCTCGAAACTGTGCTCGACGATTTCCACGTGAAGGGCGCGATCACCGAAGTGCGGCCCGGTCCGGTCGTCACGATGTACGAGCTCGAGCCCGCCGCAGGCATCAAAGCAAGCCGCGTGATCCAGCTCGCCGACGACGTCGCGCGCAACATGTCGGCGATCTCGGCGCGCGTTGCGACCGTCCCCGGTCGTACCGTGATCGGTATCGAATTGCCGAACGCCAAGCGAGAGATGGTGTCGTTGCACGAACTCGTCGCCGACGACGCGTTCGAGGATCAGAACGCGTCGCTGCCGCTGATCCTGGGCAAGAACATTGCCGGCGATCCCGTCATCGTCGACCTGGCGCCGATGCCGCATCTGCTCGTCGCCGGCACCACCGGCTCGGGCAAGTCGGTGGGCTTGAACTGCATGATCCTGTCGCTGCTCTATCGGCTGACCCCCGACCAGTGCCGCCTGATCATGATCGACCCGAAGATGCTCGAACTAAGCATGTACGAGGACATTCCCCATCTGTTGGCGCCGGTCGTCACCGACCCGGCCAAGGCAGTCCGCGCGCTGAAATGGGCGGTCGAGCAGATGGAGGAACGCTACCGCCAGATGTCGTCGGTCGGCGTGCGCAGCCTCGCCAGCTTCAACGACAAGGTCCGCGCCGCCAAGGCCAAGGGCCAGCCGCTCGGCCGCAAGGTCCAGATCGGGTATGAAGACGGCAAGCCGGTGTACGAGGAGGAGCAGCTCGACTTCCAGCCGCTGCCGCAGATCGTTATCGTCGTCGACGAGCTCGCCGACCTGATGATGACCGCGGGCAAGGAAGTCGAATTCCTGATCCAGCGGCTGGCGCAGAAGGCACGCGCCGCCGGCATCCACCTGATCATGGCGACGCAGCGCCCGTCGGTCGACGTCATCACCGGCGTCATCAAGGCGAACCTGCCGACGCGTATCAGCTTCAACGTCACGTCGAAGATCGATTCGCGAACCATCCTGGGCGAACAGGGCGCCGAACAGCTGCTCGGCAAGGGCGACATGCTGTACATGGCGTACGGCAAGCAGATCAGCCGCGTGCACGGGCCGTTCGTCAGCGACGACGAGGTCCGGGCGGTCGCGGATCACTGGCGCGCGCAGGGCCAGCCCGATTACATCCAGTCGGTGACCGAGGAGAGCGACGACGGCTTCGCGCTCGACGGTGCGCCGCTGGGCGAGGACTCGGCCGAGGACCAGCAGTATCGCGGCGCCATCCAGCTCGTCGTGGAAAGCCAGAAAGCGTCGACCAGCTGGCTGCAGCGCCAGATGCGGATCGGTTACAATTCGGCCGCGCGGCTGATCGAGCGAATGGAGAAGGACGGCATCGTCGGGCGCCCCGATCACGTCGGCCGCCGCGAGGTGCTGCGCGACCGCGACGGCAACCCGCTCTAGCTTCTTGCGTTCAGAGCGGGTTCAAGCCTGTCACGACATAGCGGGCGACTCACTCAGGAGATTTTTTCGTGACGTATCGCGCCCTTGCGCTGCTGCTTCCTTTGCCGGCGCTGATCGCCGCTGCGCCGGCGGTTTCGCCCGATCTAGCCAAGGTCCGGGCGCACCTGGCTGCGGTCCAGTCGATGACGGCGACGTTCGCCCAGACCGATCGGTACGGCAAGACGCTCAACGGCACCTTGTCATTGAAGCGCCCTGGCAAGATTCGCTTCCAATATGAAAAGGGCGTGCCGATCCTGGTCGTTGCGGACGGCAATTCGCTGTGGTTCCTCGACTATTCGGTGAAGCAGAAACAGCGCTGGCCGATCGGCGGGTCGCCGCTGGGTGTGTTGCTCGACCCGAACAAGGACATCAGCCGTTTTGCCAAGATGATCCCGACCGCCGATCCGTCGATCCTGTCGGTCGACGTCAACGACCCCAAGCATCCCGAATACGGCCGCATCACGATGATCTTCGAAAAGGACGCAGCGGCGCCGGCAGGACTGATGCTGCGCGGCTGGGTCGCGCTCGATGCGCAGAACAATCGCACCACGATCCGGCTGTCGGGTCAGCGCTTCAACGTGCCGATTTCGGATGGAACGTTCCGGTTCAACGATCCGTCGCCGGCGGGGCCGCGAAAATAACGGATTCGTTCATCCAGGCGACAGCTTTGCGCGACTAATACAGTTCTCGCGGATGTGGGGCGGTTCGGGATTTTCCCCCTGTTGCCTGAGTTGCTCCACTTCCCGCCTGCGTGACGAACGCTAGGTCGGCCCTCGCTCCATGCCCCCGGAGCGGGGGCCTTTCTGCATGAGGTGGCTTGCGGCGTGCCGCCGCAAGACTCGCCGAATGCCGGCCGACATCGCGCAGCGATGATCGACGACACGGCTTTGCCGCGGCGCCCCTAGTGACGAAGCGATCCTTAGTCCCTAGATCGCCCCCGTGAAGATCGTTTCCTGGAACATCAATTCGGTCCGCTTCCGCCTCGAAATCGTCGAGCGGTTCCTGCGCGAGGCTGCGCCCGATATCCTGTGCCTGCAGGAAACCAAGGTGATCGACCAGGACTTCCCGCGGGATGCGTTCCGCCGGCTCGGGTATAGGACGATCATCCTGCACGGGCAGAAGATGCACCACGGCGTCGCGATCTTGAGCCGAGTGCCGCTCGCCGAGGACGATCGTTTCGACTGGCAGGCCAACCGCGAAGCGCGGCATGTCGGCGTGCGGCTTGCCAATGGCGTGCGGCTGGAGAACGTCTACGTCCCGGCAGGCGGCGACATTCCCGACCGCGACCTCAACCCCAAGTTCGGCCAGAAGCTCGATTTCGTCGAGCGGATGACGGCGTGGTCCGCCAGCCTCGATTGCCCGACGATCCTGGTCGGCGACTTCAACATCGCGCCGCTGCCCAGCGACGTGTGGAGCCACAAGGCGCTGCTGAAGGTCGTCAGCCACACCCCGGTCGAAGTCGGTGCGCTCGACCGGCTGAAGGGATCGAACGACTGGGTCGATCTCGGCCGCCATTTCCATCCAGCCCCATCGCGGCTGCATACCTGGTGGAGCTATCGTTCGCCCGACTGGACGGTGAACGACCGCGGGCGGCGGCTCGATCATATGTGGGCAACCGCCGATGTTGCGGCACAAGCGACGGCGCACACCGTGTTCGAGGCGTGCCGCAGCTGGCTGAAGCCGTCGGATCATGTGCCGATCATGACCGAGTTCGACTGGTGAGCGCGCGCGACGTTGCGCGGGCGATCGACTCGCTGCGGCGAGGCTGGCCGATCGCGATCCGGGGCGACGGTGAGCCGGTCGGTCTGCTGGCGATCGAGACCGCCGATGCCGGTCGGCTGGCGGCGTTCGACCCGGCCGGCGATTCTCCCATCCTGCTGTCGGCAGGGCGCGCGGCGACGCTGAAGCTCGCGAACCAGATCGAGGCGGCGATCCCCGATTCGCCGGTGCTGGTCGAACGCACCTTCTGGATCGACTTCGACTGCGCGGTGGCGCTGGCCGATCCGCAGCTCGATATGGCAACACCGATGAAGGGGCCGTTCCGCGCGATCCCCGTGCATGACCGTGACGTCATGACGGCGGCGCTGGGTCTGGCGCGGACCGCGGGAGTATTGCCCGCATTCTTCGTCGGCGCTGCGACCGACGAGGCGATCGGCATCGCCGACATCGAGGACTTCGAGGATCCGATCCACCTCGCCATCGCCGCGCGCGCCCATCTGCCGGTCGAAGGATCGGAAGCCGCCGAGATCGTCGCGTTCCGATCGCCCGATTCGCCCGGCGAACATGTCGCGCTGATCGTCGGCCGACCGGACGGCAACCCGCCGCTGGTCCGGCTGCACAGCGAATGCCTGACCGGCGATGTGCTCGGCAGCCTGAAGTGCGATTGCGGACCGCAGCTCCATGCGGCGATCCACGCGATGGCGGGGACGGGCTGGGGCATCCTGCTTTACCTGCGACAGGAAGGGCGCGGGATCGGACTGGTCAACAAGCTGCGGGCCTATGCCTTGCAGGATCAAGGGTTCGATACGGTCGACGCCAATACTCGCCTGGGCTTTGCCGTCGATGCCCGCGATTTCCGGGTAGCGGCGCGGATGCTCTACCTGTTAGGACAGACGCGCATCCGATTGCTGACCAACAATCCGGAGAAGGTCCGCGTGCTCCAGTCGACCGGGATCGACGTGGTCGAGCGCGTGCCCATCGCGCTGCCGCCCAACCGGTTCAACGAACGCTATCTGGCGACCAAACGTGACCGCACCGGGCATCAATTGTGACGCCGCGCGGCGCTAAGTTTACACTAGCTTTACACTATCGGCATCACATCCCACTCCTGACTCAGGTCCCCCGTCGCGCATAGCCTCGACGGGCGTCGGCACCCGATTTCATACGAAATCCTACATTGCCAGCAGTTTCGTCACCTCGGCGAAGTCGCGCGCCACTGCCTGCACGCCGACCGCCCGCAGCCGGTCGGCATGGTCCGGCGCGCAGTGATTGCCCGCACATAGCCCGATGACGAACCCGCCCGACGCCACTGCCCCGGTCGCGCCGACGATCGAATCCTCGACGATCGCGCAGTCCGCGATCGCGACGCCGAGCCGGTCGGCGGCGTAGAGATACAGGTCGGGCGCCGGCTTGCCGCGCGTCACATGCTCGCGGCCGCTGTAGAGGTGATCGCCGAAGGCGCCTGCCAAGCCGATATGATCGAGGTGGCGGCGAATCCACCGCGTCGAACTCGACGACACCACCGCCTTGGGCAAGTCATCGGGCAAGGATTGGACGAAATCGACCGCGCCGGCGACGGCGCCGATCCCCTCCGCCATGACGCGGTCGTCCTCGGCAGCGCGCGCGGTGTGGAAGTCGTCGGGCAGCGACCGGCCGATCCACGCCTCGACCTTGGCGATGAAGTCGACCCCCGAATAGCCCATGAAATTGGCCATCGATTGTTCGGGCGTGGTCGGGTGGCCGATGCCGGTCAGATATTCGGCGATCTGCTTGTTGCCGACATATTCGCTTTCGATCAGGACGCCGTCGAAATCGAACAGCAGCGCAGCGACCGTCATGCGCGTGCCCCGAACAGCGCGGAGCCGACGCGAACGTGAGTCGCGCCCAGCGTTACGGCAGTCGGATAATCGCTCGACATCCCCATGCTCAGCCCCGCCAGGCCATGATCGCGCGCCAATTTGGCGAGCAACGCGAAATAGGGCGCGGGTTCGACCTCTGCCGGCGGGATCGCCATCAGGCCCGCGATCGGCAGGTCCGCAAGGCGCGCTTCGTTCAGCAACGCTGGCAAATCGGCCACCGCACAGCCCCCTTTCTGATCCTCGTCGCCGATGTTGACCTGGACGAAGCAATCAGGCCGCCTGCCCGATTCCATCGCCCTGGCGAGCGCGGTTACCAGTGACGAGCGATCGAGCGAATGGATTTGGTCGAACAGCGCCACCGCATCGGCCGCCTTGTTCGACTGCAGCTGGCCGATCAGCGCGAGGCGAATGTCGGCATAGCGGTCTCGCAGCGCGGGCCATTTGCCCTGTGCTTCCTGCACGCGATTCTCGCCGAACAGGCGCTGGCCGGCCACGATCAGCGGCTCGATCGCCTCGGCGGGATGCGTCTTCGACACCGCGATCAGCGCGACCTCATGGGTGCGGCCGGCAAGTTTCTTCGCACGCGCGATCTCGGCAAGGACGCCGGCGCGCCGCGCGGCGGGGTCGTCGGTCGTCATGGCCCGCGCTATAGGCAGCCCCGTGTCGCGCCGCCACCCCCTTCCCAGACTTTGGCTGATGACCGACGAGCGGCTGGGCGCGGAGCTGTGGGAGGCGCTCGAGCGGTTGCCGCGCGGGAGCGGGGTGGTGTTCCGACACTATGCGACGCCCGCCGTCGCGCGGCGGCGGCTCTTCGCGCACGTCGTCCGGGTGGCGCGGCGGCGTGGGTTGGTCGTGGTGCGCGCCGGCACGTGGTGCGGTGCCGGTGCCGATGGCGTGCATAACCGGCGCGGACGTGGGCTGAAGACGGCATCGGCACATTCGCTGGCGGAAGCGCGCGGGGCGGTGCGGCGCGGGGCGGATGTTTTGTTCGTCTCGCCGGTGTTCGCGACGCGGTCGCATCCCGGCGCGGCGGTGCTGGGGGTGGCCGGGGCCGAGCGGATCGCGCGAGCGGTGCGCGTGCCCTGCCTTGCGCTGGGTGGGATGGATATCGAGCGCTTTGGGGAGCTGCCGGGGTTTTACGGGTGGGCGGGGATCGACGCGTGGAGTTGTGGCGAGGGGTGAAACCGGGCGCGTGCTCCTGCGAAGGGCAGGAGCTCCGGGGCAGCCGGTGTTCCGCTTGAATTAGGCTCGTGCTTTCGCAGGGGCGCCGGCTGTTATCGGTGAGGGGAGCGCCGCGGTGAAGCCGCGTCGTCGGACCTCGCTATCCGAGGCCGGCCGGACTTCTTGCTGGCACCTGATTTCGTCTTGCTCAATCAGGGCAAGAAGTCAGAACCTGAACGTCGTCCCGACGTACACAGCTTGGCTGTCGACGCGGCGATCGTCCGGCATCGCCGCCAGGCGGTCGCGATCCGGCGTCTTGTAGCGTACGCCCGCGGTCACATCGATGTTGCGACGGAGCGAATAGGCACCACCGACGTCGATCATCTGCGGCGCATCGCTGGTCAGGCGAGTCTCGGTCGTCGGCGGACGGTCGGTCACTGCCTTCAACTTGGACGGCTTCGACAGGTTGAAGCTCGGGTCGATCCGGCGGGTACCCGGCGAGGTGCCCAAGTCCATCTTCGGGGCGTCGCCCGGCACGCTCAGGCGCTTGGCCGCCGTGGTCGATACCAGATTATACTTGATCGGCGCGATCCCGACGGCCGGCGCGGCCATGTCGCCGCCCAGACCGCGCAGTGTCACCACGCCGGTCTTCGGCGTCGCGATTTGCAGCGCCGACAGGACGGGCCGGCGAATGCCGCGCGATTCGGCAGGCGTGAAGCGGAACGAGGTCGTCCCAACGCCGTTGCGCGCGATCAGCGCCGCCAATTTGGGATCGGCAGAGGCAGGGGTGAAGAAGATCTGCGCCGACGTCGCCGGCTTCGCCGTGCGCCGCGCCGAGTCGGGCGTGCCGAACGCGGGCATCGCGAACGCGCCGGCGACGGCCAAGGCCCCCACCATCGTTCCCAAAATCGCCCGCTTTGCAATCACCGTTGATTCCCTGCGTGTTCTGTATGGGACTCGCCCTACCACGGATTGTTCCGGCACCGCCACTGTCGATGAACGTTTTTGGTCAGGTGTTGCACCATATCCACATATCCATGCGCGCTTGCGGCGTCGCCTTGACCTTCTATAGATGCCGTCACCAATGCTTTCAGTCAGGAAACGTTCGATGATCCGTCTGCGCCGCGCCGCGTGTCTGGCCCTGTTGCTTCCGCTCGCTGCCTGCGGCGGGGGGAAAGATCGGCTGAAGACGGACATCGCCGCGTCGAAAGTGACGACGATCGGCGTCAACGCCTATCTGTGGCGCGCCACGCTCGACACGCTGAGCTTCATGCCGCTGCTCCAGACCGATTCGAACGGGGGCGTCATCGTCACCGACTGGTACGTCAATCCGTCGGCACCGACCGAGCGGATGAAGGTCACCGTCACGATCCTCGACCAGGATCTGCGTGCCGACGCCGTGCGCGTCGCGGCACTGCGCCAGGTCAACCAAGGCGGGCAGTGGGTCGCGGCCCCGGTGCAGGCGGCAACCGTCCAGAAGCTCGAGGATATCATCCTGACCCGCGCCCGCGACCTTCGTCGCGCGGCCGTCGCGCAGTAACGAAACAACCCCGGTGGGCGGGTGATGCCCGCCCAACAGGATAACAGACCATGTCACGCTTCAATCCACTGAAGGCCGACGCCCAGTGGCAAAAGGTGTGGGACGAACGCCAGACGTTCGCCGCGAAGGACGACAGCCCCAAGCCCAAGAGCTATGTGCTGGAGATGTTTCCGTACCCGTCGGGCCGGATTCATATGGGGCACGTCCGCAATTACACGATGGGCGACGTGCTGGCGCGCTATCGCCGGATGAAGGGCATGGAAGTGCTCCACCCGATGGGCTGGGACGCGTTCGGCATGCCGGCCGAAAATGCCGCGATGGAAAAGCAGGTGCATCCCGGCGGATGGACGCGTGCGAACATCGCGACGATGAAGGCGCAGCTAAAGCGGCTGGGCTTCGCACTCGACTGGAGCCGCGAACTGGCGACGTGCGAGCCCGACTATTACGGGCACGAACAGGCGCTGTTCCTCGACATGTTGGCCGCCGGGCTGGTCTATCGCAAGGAATCGTCGGTTAATTGGGACCCGGTCGACATGACCGTGCTGGCCAACGAGCAAGTGATCGACGGGCGCGGCTGGCGATCGGGCGCACTGGTCGAGAAGCGCAAGCTGAGCCAGTGGTTCCTGAAGATCACGCAGTTCGCCGACGAGCTGCTGGAAGGCGTCAAGGCGCTCGAGCATTGGCCCGACAAGGTCAAGCTGATGCAGGAGAACTGGATCGGCAAATCACAAGGGCTGCAGTTCCGCTGGACGATGTCGGATGGCGGCGAGGTCGAGGTCTTCACCACGCGTCCCGACACGATCTTCGGTGCGAGCTTCGTCGCCGTCGCGGCGGATCACCCGATCGCACAGGCACTTGCCGCGAATGACGCCAAGGCGGCGGCGTTCGTCGAACGGTGCAAACAGGGCGGCACCACCGCGGCCGAGCTGGAGACACAGGAGAAGCTCGGCTTCGATACCGGGCTGACGGTAACTCACCCGTTCGACGCCACGCTGCAGCTGCCGCTCTACATCGCGAACTTCGTCCTGATGGACTATGGCACCGGCGCCGTATTCGGCGTGCCGGCACACGACCAGCGCGACTTCGAGTTCGCGAGCAAATACGGCCTGACGATCCGCCGGGTCGTGTCGGACGGCGACAAGGCCGATCCGGCATTCACCGAGGCCGAGGCCTATTCGGGACCGGGCACGCTGGTGAATTCGCACTTCCTCGACGGGATGGATATCGAAGACGCCAAGCGTGAGGTGATCCGCCGCGCCGAGGATGGCGGCTGGGGCCACGGCACCACCGTCTTCCGCCTGCGCGACTGGGGCGTCAGCCGCCAGCGTTACTGGGGCACGCCGATCCCGATCGTCCATTGCGCCGATTGCGGCGCGGTGCCGGTGCCGCGCGATCAGTTGCCGGTGGTGCTGCCCGAGGACGTGTCGTTCGACATCCCCGGCAACCCGCTCGACCGCCATCCGACGTGGAAGCATGTCGCGTGCCCGTCGTGCGGCGGAGAGGCGGTGCGCGAGACCGACACGCTCGACACCTTCGCCGATTCGTCGTGGTATTTCATCCGCTTCGCCAGCCAGCCCAAGGACAAGGCATTCGACCGTGCGGTGGCGGAAAGCTGGCTGCCGGTCGGCCAGTATATCGGCGGGGTCGAGCATGCGATCCTGCACTTGCTCTACGCGCGGTTCTGGACGCGCGCGCTCAAGCACATGGATATGATCGATGTCGCCGAGCCCTTCGCCGGGCTGTTCACCCAAGGCATGGTGACGCACGAGACCTATAAATCGGTCGAGGGCAAATGGTTGTCGCCGAACGATATTCGCGACGGTATCGAGGTCGAGACGGGACTGCCGGTCACGGTCGGCCGTACCGAAAAGATGTCGAAGTCGAAGAAGAACACGATCGATCCCGAACCGATCGTCGACCAATATGGCGCCGACGCGACGCGGTGGTTCATGCTGTCCGATTCGCCCCCCGAACGCGACCTGGCCTGGTCGGAAGCCGGGATCGAGGGGTCGTGGCGCTTCGTCCAGCGGCTGTGGCGGCTGGTCGACGGCATCGCCGACGGTGAGGGCGCCGACGCCGCGATCGATCGCAAGCTGGCGCAGACCATTGCCGGCGTCGCCGTCGATATCGAGGCGCTGCAATTCAACAAGGCGGTCGCCAAGCTCTACGAACTGGTCAACGCGATCGAAAAGGCCGCACCCTCGGCATCGCGTACCGCGGCGATCCGCACCTTGGTGCGACTGGTCGCACCGATGACGCCGCACCTGGCCGAGGAAGCCTGGGCGGCGATGGGCGAGCGCGGCCTAGTCGCCGATGCCGATTGGCCGAGCTACGACCCCGCCTTGCTGGTCGACGACGAAGTGACGATCGCGATTCAGATCAACGGCAAGCTGCGCGATACGTTGACCCTGCCAAAGGGTGCGCCCAAGGACACGATCGAGGCCGCGGCGCTTGCCAATGCGACCGTCATTCGGCTGCTCGACGGTCAGGAGCCGAAGAAGGTGATTGTCGTCCCCGATCGTCTGGTCAATCTGGTGGCATGAAGCGACTCGTCCTCCTCCTCGCCCTCGCGCTCCCGGCTTGCGGGCTGCACCCCTTATACGAAGGCGGCGGATCCGGCGCGGTGGCGCGCGGGCTCGCCGGGGTGGAAATCGCGCCGATCGCGGGCAAGTCCGGCTATCTGATGACCAATGCGCTGCGCGATCGCTTGCCCGATCCGGCCGGAGTCGCGGCGAAATACCGGCTGGAGATCAAGCTCGACGATTCGATCGTCGGGCTGGGCGTGCGGCGCGACAATACGGTCACGCGGGAACGCCGGTCGCTGCGCGCGCGCTATCAATTGGTCGACGGAACGACGGGCGAAACCGTGCTCGATGCGACCGCGGGATCGGATGCCGGGGTCGACGTCGTCAGCTCCGAATATGCTACCATCGCCGCCGAAAACACGGCGCTGGAGAATCTGGCCGACATTGTCGCCGATCAGATCGTGACACGCATCGCGGTGTATACGCGTCGCACTGCGGTCAAGTGAAAGCATCCGAGAATCAACTAGTTAATGCGCTGGATACGGCGGCGTCCGCGATCCGGCTCTATCTGTTCCATGGTCCGGACGAAGCCGGCGCGGCCGATTACGCCGCCCGCCTGGGAAGGGCACTGGGCACGGACGCGGAGAAGGTCGCGATCGAGGGGTCCTCGCTGAAGGGCGATCCCGGTCGTCTCGTCGATGAGGCACGGTCGCTGGCATTGTTCGGCGGGCGGCGCTGGATTCTGGTGAGCGGTGCCGGCGAAGATGCGATGGAAGCGGCGCAATTGCTGCTTGCGGAACCACAAGTCGAGCACCCCGTCGTGATCCTGGCGCCAGGCGTGCGCACCAAGGGCAAGCTGGTGGAATTCGCCATCGCCCAGCCCGCCGCGATGAGTTTTGCCTGTTACGTGCCCGACGGTGCCAATGCGGAGCGGATGGTCGCGGCCATTGCCCGCGAGCATGGCCTACGCCCCAGCCAAGCCGCATCGCGCCGCCTGATGGCCGCGTCGAACGGCGATCGTGCGATCATCGCCCGCGAGATCGAGAAGTTCGCGCTTTATCTCGATGCTGCCGCCGACCGGCCACGCGATCTGGACGGCGATACGCTGGATGCGCTGGGCGCCGAACTTGGCGATGCGCAGATGTCGGACGTGGTCGATGCGGCGCTGGAAGGTCGAGTCCGCGACATCGCCCACGAACTGAGCCGCTTTTCGGAATCGGGCGGCGGGGCGATCCCGTTGCTCAGACAGATCGTCCGCAAGCTGATGAACTTGGCGGCGATGCGCGGCGAGGTCGATGGGGGGGCCGAACCGACCGCGACCGTAAAGAAGCGCCGGCTCCATTTTCGCGAAGAAGCCGGGACGATCCGCCTGCTGCAACGTTGGCGCGCGGCAGAAATTTCAGCGGCGATCGATCGACTGCGCCGAGCCGAACGCGCGCTGATGGCACCGGGTGGGGCAGGGGAGATTCTGTCCGACGTCGCGATTACCGAAACCACCCGAGCCGCGGCCAGAGTTCGGTAAATCAAAGACTTAGAGCGGTTCGCCGGTCAGCCGCTGGCAAACCATATCGAGCTGATCGAGCGTCGAATAGGCCACGGTCAGGGTACCGCCCTTCGATCCGTAGCTGATCTTCACGCCCAGGCCGATGACATCGCTCAATTGGCGTTCGAGCGCCGCGATATCGGCATTGCGACCGCCGCCGCCGCCCGAACCACCTTTGGCGTCGTCATACTTGGCGGCGCGTGCAAGGCGTTCAGTGTCGCGTACCGACAGACCCTTGGCGACGACTTCCGCCGCCAGCCGTTCGACATCGGGCGCACCGACCAGCGCTCGGGCATGCCCCATGTCTATCCTGCCATCGACCAACAGCGCCTGGACGCTGTCGGGAAGGTCGAGTAATCGCAACAGGTTAGCGATGTGGCTACGCGATTTGTTGACCAGCTTTGCCAGCGCTTCCTGCGTATGCCCGAACTCGGTGATCAGCCGTTTGTACGCATCCGCTTCCTCGACAGCATTGAGATCGCGACGTTGGATATTCTCCAGCAACGCGATTTCGAACGTGTCCGCGTCATCGAGCTCGCGAACGATGACAGGTACTTCGTGAAGTCGCGCCCGTTGCGCTGCTCGCCAACGCCGTTCGCCGGCGACGATCTGATAGTTGCGGCCATGCGGACGGACCAGGATCGGCTGGAGCACACCCCGGGCTGCGATCGATTGGGCCAATTCTTCCAGCGCCGTTTCGTCGAACATTCGACGCGGCTGACCCGGCTGCGGCGTTAACGCCCC
>Ga0164294_10003421_pt1 | contig 14118 bp, 11 predicted proteins | sample GEODES005metaG_FD_111479 | JGI IMG/M metagenome (GOLD analysis project Ga0164294, IMG submission 111479) | Oligotrophic lake water microbial communities from Sparkling Lake, Wisconsin, USA - GEODES005 metaG | ecosystem: Environmental > Aquatic > Freshwater > Lake | place: USA: Sparkling Lake...
CTTTCGCAGAAGCGGACGAGCCGCTGGTCCGGGAGCATGGCCACGGCGAACGCGGTCGGGGCGCTGCTTGGCCGCGGCACAGACCTGCTCGGGTCGAGCAACCTCGTGACGGTGACCGTTGGCGGCGAGGCGGTGACGCCCGCGAAGGTCGAGGCGGGGATCGGCTTCTTCGAGGAGCGGTTCGTCCGGCGGGAGATCGTACCCGCCATGGGTGAGGTCGTGATGAAGAAGCCCGACGCGGGGCTGGCCTGGGGGGGTGTCCACTGGCAGTACCTCGACGACATCGCGAACGTGCCGGCTGCGGGCCGCGAGGAACTCGCGCTCGACAAGCAGCTCTTCGTGAAGCGGTTCACGAAGGCGGGGCCGGTGCTCGAGCCGGCAATGGTGGTCGAGCCGGGTGACGAACTCGTCGTGCGGCTGGTGGTGACGAGCGACCGCGACTACGAGTACCTCGAACTCGCCGACCACCGGCCGAGCCTCACGGAGCCGGTGGACGTGCTCTCCGGCTGGCGGTTCGGCGACGGTGCGGCCTGGTATCTCGCCGTCCGCGACGCGAGCACGCAGTTCTTCTTCGAGCGGCTGCCCCGGGGCACGCACGTCTTCGAGTATTCGCTGCGGGCGGCCCACCGGGGCTCGGCCTCGAGCGGCTTCGCCACGATCCGCAGTCGCTACGCCCCCGAGCTTTCGGCCCACTCCGCCGCGGTGCCGCTGGAGGTGAAGTGAGCGGGAGGCTGGTATCCTGCTCTCCATGGCGAATCTGCCCGACAACCCAATATCACTCGCCAACGAACTCGCCCGGGAGCGGAACCGCGAGGCGGCCGACCGGACGCTCCTGGCCTGGATCCGCACGAGCCTGGCGCTGATCAGCTTCGGGTTCGGCATCGAGCGGCTCGGGCAGGCGGCGATCGAACTCGACGGAAAACTCGCCGGCTTCTCCGCGATCAGAACGCGGGTCGGCGGGGCCGTGCTGGTGGCGCTGGGGATCGCCGCCACGCTGGCGGGCATGTGGGAACACCGGCGCATGCTGCAGGCGATCGCCAGCAATGAGTACCGCTACGCCGACCGGCCGCCGATCGCCCGCTACATGGCAATGGCCCTGGTGGCGGTGGGGCTGGCGGCGCTGGGGGTGATCCTGACTGGACTGTAAGAGGAAGAGGAGGAGCGATGGAAACGGGCATGGGTGAGCCGCCGGCGTCAGGGAAAACCATTCGGCCGCTCGATGCGTTCGAGCGCCGGGTGCTCGGCGTGCTCATCGAGAAGGCCAAGACGACGCCCGATCAGTATCCGCTGTCGCTCAATGGCGTGGTCACCGGCTGCAACCAAAAGAGCAACCGTGATCCGGTGATGACGGTCGACGAGGAGCAGGTGACGCGGGCGCTCGAAGGGCTCCGGAAGTGCGGCGCGGCGGCCGAGGTGTTTGGCAGCGGCAAACTGCCTCGCTATCGGCACCTTGCCTACGAGTGGCTCGGCGTCGGAAAGGAGGAGTTGGGGATCATGGGAGAACTCCTGCTCCGCGGCGAGCAGACGGAGGGGGATCTCCGGGGCCGGGCCAGCCGCATGGACCCAATTCCCGATCTCGACGCGCTCCGCGGCCACCTCGACCGGCTGGCCGACCGGGGGCTGGTGATCTGGCTCTCGCCCCCCGGCCGCGGCCGGATGCTCACCCACGGCCTCCTGCCGGAGGAGAAGCTCGAAAAGGTGCGGATAGCGCTCGGCATCGCGGCGGCAGCGACGGCCGCCCTGACGCCGCCGGCCGCTCAGGCGGACGCCGACGACGATCCTCGGCCCACGCGCGTCGAGCCGCCTCGATCCATCGCACCCGCGGCAGGAGCGGAGTTGGAGAGCCGGATCGGCGATCTGGAACGCGCGGTGGCGGCCCTGCGGGAGCGGCTTCAGGGGCTCGAAGATGCCCTCGGCGGCTCCGGCTCCTGAGCGGGCGACGGCCGTGAGTCGCGGGGCCCCGGCTCCTCACCGACGGGGCTTGGGCGTGTAGTGGCTGCAGCCGCCGTGGATGACGCGGCTCCAGCCGTCGTCGATGCCGATCATCGTTTCGGCACCGCCGAGAAACAGCGAACCGTCGGGCCTGAGCACCCGGCGGACCCGGCCGACCAGAGCGGCCCGCGTCGGCGGGTCGAAGTAGAGCATCACGTTTCGGAGAAACACCACGTCCACCAGCGGCATCATCGGCCAGGTGTCGTTGAGGTTCATGCACCGAAACTCGACCAACTGCCGGCACTCCTGGGCGATGCTCCACTTCCCCTGAAGCGGCCGGAAGTACTTCTTGAGCAACGCCGGGCTCAGGCCTCGGTTGGTCTCCAACTCGCCGTAGATCCCCTCGCGAGCCCGGGCGAGGATCGGTTCTGAAAAATCAGTCGCAATGATGCGGATCCGCCACGTTGCCAGCAGTTCGCGAAAATGCTCGTTGAGCACCATCGCGATGCTGAACGGCTCCTGGCCGGTCGAGCAGGCAGCCGACCAGAGTGTTAGTTGGCGCTCGGCAGCCCGCCGCACCACCAGGTCGGCGATGATCCCGCGGAGGGCCTCGAAGGGTGACTTGTCGCGGAAGAACGAGGTCTCGTGCGTCATCATCGCACAGAGCACGTCCTTCTCGAGCGACGGGTCGGTCCCTTGCCGCATCCGGTCGATCAGGGTCTCGAGGCTCGGGATCTTCCGCTGGTTCACGATCGGCATCAGCCGTGCCACGACGAGATACTGCTTCGTCTCGTCGATGCACACACCCGTCCGCTTTCGCAGCAGGGTGCACAGGTAGTCATACTGCGGCGGGGCGACCTTCATGGCGGCGAGTTTCGTCGTGGCGTCAGCCGCCGCGCCTCTTGAGACGCAGACTGATCTCCACGCCCACCTGCGATAGCGGCAGCACGGCGTCGGCGAGCCCGGCCCGGACCACCTCGCCCGGCATGCCCCAGACCACGCTGGAAAACTCATCCTGGGCGATCACGCCCCCGCCCGCGGCGACGATCGCCCGGCAGCCCGCCAGGCCATCCCGGCCCATGCCGGTGAGGACCACGCCGAGTGTGCCCGCGCCCCAGAGCCGCACGGCCGAGCGGAAGAGGACGTCCGCCGCGGGCCGGCAGGAGTTTTCGGGGGGATTCTCGGTCAGCCGAACCCGGGGCTGGATGGCGTCACCGGTCAGTTCGAGATGCCGACCGCCCGGGGCGAGGAGCACCTCTCCAGGCCTGGCGATCTCCCCGTCCACCGCCTCGCGGACGGGGAGTCCGCTCGTCTTCGCCAACCGCTCCGCGAGGTGGGCGGTGAAGAAGGCTGGCATGTGTTGGACGACGAGCACCGGCACGCGGGCGTCGGGAACGAAGGCCGGCAGCACCTCGGCCAGGGCCGTGGGACCGCCGGTGGAAACCGCGACGACGACCGCCTGAATCCGCTCGCCCCGGGCCGGTCGCCCAACCGGCGCCACGGCAGCGCTCGCCCTGCCTGCGGGCCCACGGTCAGCGGCAGCCGACCGCGGCACGAGCGACTTGATCTTGCCGATCACGTCAGTCCGGATTCTCGCGGCCACCTCGCCCGGGTCGAGCCCGGCCGGCTTGGCCACATAGTCGTTGGCACCACCGAGCAGGGCATCGACCGTGGCCTTCGCCCCGCGCTCCGTGAGGCTCGAGAACATCATCACCGGCAGTTTGCCAAACCGCCTGCGGATCTCGCGGAGGGCGGTGAGCCCGTCCATCACCGGCATCTCGACGTCGAGCAGCACGAGGTCCGGACGGGTCGCGGCAATGGCGTCGAGACAGGCCGCGCCGTTGATGGCGGTGCCCACGACCTTCACGTCGGGATCGGTGCCCAGCGTCGCCGAGAGGATGCCCCTGATGGTGGCGGAGTCGTCGCAGATCAGCACGCCGATCGGGGCCCGTCCACCCGGATGGGCCGCCTCCTCGGCCACGAGTCCCAGCTCGACGAGCTTGCGGGCGAGGGCTGCGGCAGTAAACGGCTTGGCGAGGTAGTCCGTGATCCCCGCCTCCCGCGCCACCGCGATCTGGGCCTGCTCATGCTCCGTCGAGATCATCAGGATCGGCAGGCCACGGTGGGCCGGATCGCTCCGCAGCCGCTTGACCAGCTCCAGCCCGTCCATCACCGGCATGTGCCAGTTGACGGTCAGCAGGTCGGGCTGGCCCGACGCGGTGATTGCGGCGAGTGCCTCCGCGCCGTGGCCGGCCTCGGTGCAGGCGAAGTTGAGCCCCTGCAGCATCCGAACAACGATGCTCCGGGCCGGCTTCGATTCGTCGACAACGAGCGCTCGCACCGCTGGGATCCTCCGTGTCCCGGCCGGTATCCAGGCCGGCGCTCACCGAACGACAGCACGCTACTTCTTCTTGTACTCGTCCACCAGCCGCTGCAGCGCCTGGGCCATCCGCGAGAGTTCCTGAGACGAGACCTGCGTGTTGGCCGCACCCTCCGCCGTGCTCTGGGCGGCCTGGGCCACCTGCACGATGTTCTCCGCGATCTCCGAGGATCCCGTGGTGGCCTCGGCGATGTTGCGGCTGATCTCGCTGGTGGTCACCGACTGCTCCTCCACCGCCGCGGCGATCCTCGTCTGCAGGCTGTCGATCTGCTCGATCACCTTGCCAATCTCGGAAATCGCCGCCACGGCACGCTGCGTATCGGCCTGCATCGACTCGATCCGGCCGCCGATCTCCTCGGTGGCCTTGGCCGTATCGCGGGCAAGCTCCTTGACCTCGCTGGCGACGACGGCAAAGCCCTTGCCGGCCTCACCAGCCCGAGCCGCCTCGATGGTGGCATTCAGCGCCAAGAGGTTGGTCTGCTCCGCGATCGACGTGATCACCTTGATGACGGCGCCGATCTCGTTGGACGAACGACCAAGGGCCGCCATCGTGCCGGAGGTGACCGACGCCATCTCCACGGCCCGGCGGGCGGTCGTGGCCGCGTCTTGGGCGTTCTTGGCAATGTCGTGGATGCTGGCGACGAGGTTGTCGATCGATCCCGACACCGTTCGGGCGTTGCCGCTGACCTGCTCGGCGGCCGCCGACACGAGGTTGGCCTGGGCGGTCGTCTCCTCGGCCGCAGCGCTCATCTGCTGGCTGACGCTGGTGAGTTCCTCCGACGAACTGGCCAGCGCATGCGTGTTGTCGACGATCCCGCCAACGAGCGCAGCCTGACGGACCGACTCCCGCGTCAGCCGGCGGGCGATTAAGGAGGAGATGCCGAGCACCGCAGCGGACGTCAGCCCAAAGACGGCCAGGCCGACCTTCAGCAGCCGGTTGACAGGTTCGAACACCTCGGCCGTGTTGACTTCGGAGATCAGCGCCCAGCGCACGTCGCCGCGGCTGCCCGAGGGATCCTTGTGGACAGTCACCGGCCGCCACGACACCAGCGACGGCTTCTTCTGGTAGTCGATCGCTTCGCCGGTGCCCGACTTCCCCTCGTCGAGGGCCGACCGGACGGCGGCCGTATCGACCTTGAAATCCGGATTGATGATCGTGGTCTTCGCGCCCAGTTCCTTGGTAAACCGCGAGTTCGAGCGGAACAGCCGGTCGGGACCGATGGCATAGGTTTCACCGGTCCGGCCCATGCCCGCAGTCTCACCGATGATGGCATCGGCCTTGTCGATGGGGACCTGAAATGCCAGCACGCCGACCACCTGTCGGCCCTCGATGATGGGCGCCGCAAGAAAGCTCGCCGGTTCGTTGCACGACGGCAGGTAGCGGGCGAACTGGCCGAAGGCGATGGCGTCGCGGCGGCCGCTCGCCGCCGCCTGCTGGAAGGCGACCCCGAGGCTCGACGCCGCCAACGGCCCCTCCCGCAGCGGTGCCGCGAAATCAGCCTCCTTGGCGACCGAGTAGATGATCTTGCCCGACCCGGCATCGATCAGGAACACATCGTAGACGCCATACTGCTCGCAGATGCCCCGGAAGAACGGGTGGTAGAGGGCATGTGCCTTGGTGTAGGCCGAGGCGTCGTCGGCCGCGTCGAGCGCCGCCTTCGAGCCCAAGGGGTGCTCGTTGCGTCGGATGTAGAGATCCTGAACAAAGGCCGACTCGTCGTCGAGTGAGTCGCACAGTGGCGTCAGGCTGACCGTGTCGCCCGTCCGTCGCTGATACTCCGCCGCGAGCTCCCCCTTGTAGAACGATTCCAATCCCCGCCGCGCTGTGGCCAATGCCTTGTCGTCTACCGAATCGTCGGCGAGGATCGTCGCCAGGCCATCCCGGAACGCCCCGAGCGACTCCCGCGCGGTCCGCCCCTCGGCCAGCACGGTGAGCTGCTGCCGCAGCGTCTCGAAATACCGCTCAACCGACTTCGCCGTCACGGTATTGATGGCATCGAGTTGTTTGAAGGCTTGCTCGCGGAGGGCCGCCGAGGAACTGCGGTAGCTCGTCATTCCCATGAAGGCCATGGGGATGAGCGACACGCCCAAGAGCGCGAGGAGCAGGGGGTTGGTGAGAAACGAACGCCAGCCGCCGGAGGTACTACGATCTGCCATGGAAGACTCCCTGCCTGTCGAGGTGCTGCGGCCGAGGCCGCACGAGTGATTGAATCATGCGCTGTGGATCGAGCAGATGCACGAGCCGGTCCGGGGCGGCGTAGACGCCAACCACCGCATCGCCGGCGCCCTCGAGGGTCGCCGTGGGCTGCTCGATCCGGTCGATCGGGATTTCGACGACGTCGATCATCTCGTCGATGACGAGGCCATACCAGTCGTCCTGGAGCGAGATCACCAGGTGCGTGCGTCGTTCGGGGAGTTCCCGGGTCACGCCCAGACTGGCCGCAGGATCGACCACCGGCACGATCCGGCCCCTGAGGTGGAGCAGGCCGAGGATCGCCTCGGGGGCGAGTGGCACGCGGGCCGGACGTCCGCCCCGCAGTACCTCGACGACGCCATCGGCCGGAATGGCGAAGCAGGCGTCGCCGACGCGAAACGTGCAGCAGCGGTGATGCTGGAGTGCGTTCATGATGGCTGGCCCGCCGCGGCCAGATCGATGACTTCCGTGGCGATCCCACCGAGCGCGAGGATCCCGGCGACGCCGGGCGCTGACGCGGGCAGGATTCGGGATTCGGCTGCCAGCACGTCGATGATCGAACCCACCGCCAGGCCGAAGCCACCGCATCGCTCATTGAGCACGACCACGCTCATCGTCGCGGCAGCCGGGGCCGTGGCCGCGCCAAGCAGACCGTCGGCGTCTTCCAGAGTGGTGAAAACGTCACCGCGGCGGATGACGCGCCGATCGCCCACGGCCTGCACCTCGTCGAGCCGGTACTTCTCCAGCCGCACCACGTCGGCCAGGGGCACGGCGATGCGGCGGCCTCCGAACGTACCGCAGACGAGATAGCGGTCGGCGATCTCAGCGGCCGCTGCCCTCGCTGCCTCGGGTTCGCGGACAGCCGGTGGCAGCTTGGCGATGCGGAGCAGGCCCCGCAGGTCGAGGATCAGCACCACGCCGCCGTCGCCGAGCACCGTGGCCCCCGAGTAGAGCCCGAGGCCCGCCAGCAGGCCGCCGATCGGCTTGACGACGATCGTGGAAAGGCTCGCCGAGTCGAGCAGGTCGCGGCACCGCAGGTGGCCGGCAGCCGACTGCATGCCGTCCACCACGAGACCAAACTCGCAGTCGTCCACCCGCACGAGCACGACCGTGCCGTCGTCGCGGCAGGCGGTGTGTTCCCGGATGCCGAGAAACTGGTCGAGAAACACGATCGGCACGAGCCGACCCCGGACCCGCATCACGGGGGCCTCGGCCAGGCCCTCGATGCGCGGGCCGCCACGTTCGCGGGCGAGCGGCACGAGCTCACCGACGGCCGACTGCGGGATCGCAAACCGTTCGCTGCCGCACCGCACCACCAGCGCCGGCATGATCGCCAGCGTGAGCGGCACGTGCACCCGCACAGTGGTGCCCGCCCCGGGGATGCTTTGGAGGTCGACCGTGCCGCCGATCGACTCGATGTTGGTCCGGACCACGTCCATGCCCACACCGCGGCCCGACACGCTCGTGACCTGGGCGGCCGTGGAGAAGCCCGGCTCAAAGATGAACTGCAGCACGCGGTCGGGGGGCATGGACTCCGCGTCGGCGGCCGAGACGAGCCCGCGGGCGATCGCCTTCTCGCGGACCTTCTCGAAGGCGATGCCACCACCGTCGTCGGAGACCTCGATCGTGACCCGCCCGCTCTCGTTGAAGGCCCGTAGCGACAGCCGCCCAGCGCGGGGCTTGCCCCGGGCGACGCGAACGTCGGGGGGCTCGATGCCGTGGTCGACCGAGTTGCGGATGAGGTGCGTGAGCGGGTCGCGGATGCTCTCGATCAGCGACCGGTCGAGTTCGGTATCGGCCCCGTCGATCACCAGCTGCACCTCCTTGCCGCAGGAGACGGCGAGGTCACGAACGGTGCGGGGAAAGCGGCTGAACACGTGCTCGACGGGCTGGAGCCGCGTCTTGACTGCGGTCTCCTGCAGCGCGCTGGTGACGGCATTGATCCGCTGCGCGCAGGCCTGCACGGCGGGCTCGTCGCTGTCGATACTCCGCAGCTGGTTGCGGGCCAAAACAAGTTCGCCGACGAGGTCGAGGATCGACGCCAAGAGCGCGACATCGACGCGGACGGTGGTCTCGGAGGCGGCGACAGGCGCTGGCGGGACGACGGGAGTTGGCGGCGCGACAGTCGCTGGCGGCGCGGAGGGAGCCGGCGGCCCCGCGGTCGGGACGGCGCCAGGGGGTGCGGGCGGGGGCAGCTCCGCCGGAGCCGGCGGGGCTTCCGCTGGTGGATCGGGAGTGACGACGACACCGGCAGACCCGCTGGCGGCCGGAGCAGGAGTGCCTGCGGCCTGCGCCTGAGCTGCCGCGGCCTGCTCGGCCGCCGAGGCGAGCGTCCGCGAGAGTTCGCGATAGTCGTGATCCCCTTCGCCACCGGTGGTCTCGATCGACTGCAGGATCGTCCGCACCGCATCGACCATCGAATACAGCGTGCCGGCGACGCGGTCGTCGAGCGTGGCCTTGCCGTCCCTGAGTTTGCCGAGCAGATGCTCCCCGCTGTGGGCGAGCGCCCCGAGCTTCGAAAACCCGAAAAAGCCGCTGTTGCCCTTGATGGTGTGAACCGTACGGAACACGCTCGCCAGCCGCTGCGGATCAGCCGGGTCGGCCTCCAGCGCGAGCAGGTCTTGGTCGAGTTGATCGAGGTTTTCACCCGACTCGACGAGAAACTCCGAAATGAACTCGCTGTTGTCCGACATCCGTTTCCGGCGGTGGCCGCCGGCCGGGGCGTGATCGATCGTGCGGGCAGGGAGAGGCCGGTGATCTACGGCGACTTTGCGGCCTGCCCCTGGCCAGCAATCATACCTCCGGAACCGAGGCGGGATCGCGACGATCCTGACCCGAATGAGGCGGGAAAAACGGCGGAATCGCTACGACCCTCCGCCCGGCCGCGGGATCCTCACGCTGGCGCTCCGCTCGGCTCCTTCGCGCCGTCGAGGAGTGGCCACAGCGCGTCGATATCGCCCTTGAAGAGATCGCCGATCAGGATGTCGGTGATCAGCGGCTTCACATGGCCATGCTGCCGCACGAGCTTGCCGAAGTTCAGGCCATCGTAGAAGCCACACACCAGATTCCGCATGCGATCCAACCCGGCGACGTACTCAGGCCCCCAGCAGCCCAGCCGGGAGGCTGAAGGATCGCCCCGCTCCAAAGCCGCGGCGATCGCATCGGCGGCTAGGGCCCCGCTTTTGAGCGCGAGGAGAATTCCGGAGGAGTAGAGCGGGTCGAGAAATCCAAAGGCATCCCCGACAAGCACCCAGCCGTCGCCGGCCACCTGCTTGGAGCGGTACGAATATTCCTTGGCAGCGCGGTACGGGGCGATCCGCTCGGCGTGTGCGATCCTCGGCTGCACACCGGGGCAGCGGGCGACCTCGGCGTTGTAGATCGCTTCGAGTTCCTTCGAGTCGCGATTCTTGAAGAGATGATCAAACGGCGCGACGACCCCGACGCTCACGACGTCATCCTGCAAGGGGATGTACCAGAACCAGCCAATCTTGCCGGCCGTCTGCAGCACCAACGTGGCCCCGGCATCGCGGCCCGACTCCCGCACCGCCCCCTTCCAGTAGGTCCAGATCGCCGCCTTCTTGAGCACCGAATCCCACTGCCGCAGACCCAAGCGATCGAGGATCAGTCCGCTCTGACCGGCGGCATCGACGACCACCTCGCAGTGGACGACCCGCTCGACGCCAGACTCATCGACGAGTCGCACGCCCTCCGCACGGTTCCCGTCGAACAGCACCTCGAGCACCCGAACGCCCTCGTGCACGTCGACGCCGTGCCGACGCGCGTTGTCGAGCAACAAGTGGTCGAACTCCTGGCGTGAGACCTGCCAGGTCCGCGCACTCTCATGCTCCTTGTAATCGGAAAAGTAAAATGGTTCCGACACCCGTCCCTGCTCGGAGACGAACTGCACGCTGTGCTTTTCAACGAACGGGCCGCCCCGGAGCTGTGGCAGCACCCCGAGCCGCTCGAGCACCCAGAATGTCTCTGGGATCAACGACTCTCCGACGTGATACCTCGGGAACCGCTCTCGCTCGTAGAGCCGAACCCTTCGGCCATGCTGCGCCAGCAACGTCGCCGTGGTCGCTCCGGCAGGACCACCGCCGATCACCACCACCTCTGGATCCGCGGTGCGTATCACCCTGCCTCCTCGCCATCGGCAGCAAACGAACGCCTCGGCGGCCTGCATCTGCAGAGCCACCCGAACGTGACTACGTAAATCATAGACGTCGTGCCTGTCACCGGCCATGCCTGATGACGGGCCGAATCGGCTCAGGTTTCGAACTGCCGCAGGGCCTCGATGGCCGCCAGCGCCCGATCCAGACCGCCGAGCCGGCCGACGGCCTTCTTGGCGGCGACCAGGTCCTCGACGGAAATCTTCGATCGCGACTTGAGTTTTGTGCTCTTGTTTGCCGCGGCGGCAGCCGCCACGTAGTTGGTCGCCTTCCGCCGCTTGCGAGGCTTAAACCCCATGCGCTTGAGCACCATGCTCACCTGCGGGGATGAGACGACGATCCCCTGCTTCTTGAGGGCCGCGATGATGGTCACCGGGCGAGGCTTCTCACCCTTGGTCTTGAGGGCCGTGGCGAGATTCCGAATCTCCTGCGACTTGTTGATATCCTTGCCCTGCTTTTTGCCATCCACGGGTTTTTCTGCCATTCCAACTGCGCCTTTCGTGGTTACCATCGATCGGGAATTACAATCCGGGTGATATGCACCGTCGCCAGATGGTACATCACATTTTCCCGAACCGCAAGACTTTCGACTCCTGCCTGGTTCGACCTGGGAACAGTCATCGCGGGATAACCTTACGAACTCTGCAAAAATCAAGGTGCGCGGGGTTTCCTCGAGGAGCGGGAAGGAATGTGGTCTGGCCTCGCTCTTCTCGCTCCAGTTGGGGGCGATCGTGTCGCTCAGCAGTTCGCTCACCGGAATCCACGCGACCACCGGCGACTCCGCACGCCCGTCGCGTCACTCGGGCAGATTGAAGAGCCGTCGGAGCGCGTCGAGCAGCCCGTGCGGCGGGCCCGAGCGGCTCTCGTTTCGCAGCGAGGTGAGCGGCGGGTGGAGCATCTTGGCCGCGTACCGTTCGAATGCCTGCCGGATCTCCGTGCGGTCCGCCTCAGCGAGATGCGGCAGCCGCCGGTAGAGGCGGTCGAGCTCGGCGTCGCCAGTCTCGCTCCAGCCCGCCAGGAGCTGCTCGATCACCGGCGCGGTGGAGCGGTGATGCATGTCGCCCATGAAGCGGCGGGTTTCCTCGTCGATGATCGCCACCGCCTGCGGCATTTCACGCTGCCGGCTGCGCCGGTTGGCAGCGCAGGCCGCGGCCAGATCGTCGACGCAGTAGAGCCACACCCCCGGCCGGCCGCCGATCCGGGGATCGAAGTCGCGGGGCACTGCCAGATCGAGCACCACCAGCGGCCGGCCCTCGCGGTGATCCTCGGCCCGAAGAAATAGCTCGAGGGGCACGACGTGGTCGGATGCGCCGGTCGTGCTGACCACGAGATCGGCACTGGCCAGCTGGTGCTCAAGGTCGGAAAACGGCGCCGGGGTCACGTCGAGCCGCGCGGCCAGGTCGCGGGCGCGGGCGGCAGTGCGATTGACGATCACCACGTCCTGGGCGCCGGCGTCGCGGAGATACCGCAGGGTCTCGGCCGCCATCTTGCCGGCGCCGACGAGCAGCACCCGCTTGTCTTCGAACCGCTCGAACACGCCGCGGGCGAAGTCGGCGACGGCCACGCTCGGGATCGACACCCGCTCCCGGCCGAGGGCCGTCTCGGTGGCGACCCGCTTCGCGGCGCGGAGCGCCGCCTGAAACATGCCTGCCGTCAGCGGGCCCGACGTGTGGCTGTCTTGGGCGATCGCCCAGGCCTGCTTCACCTGCGCCAGGATCTGCGGTTCGCCGAGCACCATGCTGTCGAGGCCCGCGGCCACGCCAAACAAGTGCCGTGCCACGGCCTCGTCGTGTTCGCGAGACAGCAGCGGGCCGAGCGACGTGGCGTCGATGCCGCGGCATTCCGCCAGAAACGAGACGAGCTGGTCAGGTGGAGGCGGCGCGGCCCCGCGCTCACCGGCGGCGTAGAACTCGACCCGGTTGCAGGTCGACAGGAGCACACCCTCCCGGCCGGGAAAGCGGTCGCGGAACCGCCCCAGGGCCTCCGCCGCCTGCTCGGCGGTAAAGGCCAGCCGCTCCCGCAGGGCGAGCGGAACGGTCCGGTGCGTGCCTCCCACGAGCGCGAGCGTCATGCCTCGGCCTCATGCACCGTGGCCGTGAGAACCACCGCGGCCGGCGGCTTGCCGTGCCGCGTGGCGCCAAGCACGCCCCAGGCGATCGAAGCGGCGAGGGCCGCAAGGCTCAGCAGCGCCAGCCAGGCCGTGGTGCGGGCCCCGTCCGGGCGGCGCCGGACCGTGGCGGCGATCCGCTCCGCGATGATGAGCCACGCCACGACCGCCGCCATCCGCAGCACGACCGGATCGCTCCAGGGCACCGTCTCGATCAGCCCGCGGCGGTGATTCACCGCGTTGAGCACGATGCCGGAGACGAAGCCGGCCGCGGCCGCCCAGGCGGCGATGGCGGGCGTGCGGGCGGTGACGTGGGCGAGTCTCTCGAGGCTCGGCATGCGGAAGCCACGCAGCGGCGCCGCCTTGCGGGTGAGCCGGCCGGCCTGAATGAGCCACATCAGCCCGGCGATCGCGCCGAGCACCACGCTCACGCTCCACACCAGATGGAAGCCGCCGTGGATGCGGCCCCAGAATCGCGACGCAGAATCGTTCAGGAAGGGCTCGCGGCTGGCAAGCGTGGCCGCGCCGACGAGGGCCAGCACGATGGGCAGGAGGAACAGCCCCACGGGAGTCTTCGGGTTGGTCACCGTCAGATAGAGCGAGCCGACGGCCAGGAGCCAGGCCGCCAGCAGGTACCAGTCGAACGGGCTGGAGAGGGGCGCGGTCCCGGCGTCGACGGCCCTCCAGATGAGAAACAGCGTGTGGGCGAAGAGCCCCGCGGCCGCGAAGCCAACCATGACGAAGCCGCGCACGCCCGAGCGGAACACCAGCCGTGAGGCCTCGCAGGCCAGGGCGACGGCGTAGCTCGCGGCGAAACAGACGATCGAGATGCCGGAGAGGAAGGCGGCCATGCGGTCTCGCGTGCAGTGGGCGGAGCCTGCATTGTAGTTGCAAAGGCGTCGCTGCCGATGCCCGGCGGTGAACATATACTTCTCCCCCATGCAGCCCACCCCCGCCACGCTCCAGCCCGCCCCCCCGCTCGACCCGCTGCTGCTTCGTGCCTGCCGCCTCGAACCGGTCGAACGGCCGCCCATCTGGCTGATGCGGCAGGCCGGCCGCTACCTGCCCGAATACCGCGCCGTGCGGGACAAGGTCGCGTTCATGGATCTCTGCAAGACCCCGCGACTGGCGGCCGAGGTGATGATCGCCACGGTGCACCGCCTAGGCGTCGACGCGGCGATCATCTTCAGCGACCTGCTCCCACTCCTCGAGCCGATGGGACTCGACCTCGAGTTTGCCCAGGGAGAGGGGCCGGTGATCCACAACCCCGTCCGCGCCGCGGCCGACGTGGACCGGATCCGGGAACTGCACGACATCGATCAGGTCGGCTTCGTGA
>Ga0164294_10003423_pt1 | contig 14114 bp, 15 predicted proteins | sample GEODES005metaG_FD_111479 | JGI IMG/M metagenome (GOLD analysis project Ga0164294, IMG submission 111479) | Oligotrophic lake water microbial communities from Sparkling Lake, Wisconsin, USA - GEODES005 metaG | ecosystem: Environmental > Aquatic > Freshwater > Lake | place: USA: Sparkling Lake...
GTCAATAGGGTTTTGAAATTTTGATGAGAAATGACAAACGGGAGACCCTTTTGTTTCAGGAAAATTTGCCACAAGAAAAACATGTCTTTGTAGGACATGTGTTTGTCGGGCGTTACACTCGTATGTGTATCCATGAAGTGTTGAATCAACGTTTCCGGTGTATGTTTGGTCAAAAAGAGTACATCTTGTTGAATGATCGATTCAGGGTGATGGATATAAGCTTCGGACGATCCGTACTTGGTCGACAAATGGACCGCTGCAATAATGAATTCAAACATACAACATTCGGAAAAGGGAGTACATTTCCCGTGAAGGATCCTACAATTTTCATACCGATGGTCGTGGTACTTGTACTTGAACACATCACAAATGGACTTGTTGGTCAATAAGTATACTTGTTGATGAATGTGTTTTAAAAAAGGTTTATAACTGACATCGATATAGTAGACTTCATTAATCTTTTTGTTCAAGAGAGTATCTCCGATGACCGTCAGAAAGAACTTGGCATATTCCTTTTTCATCGGAATTTTATGGATGACCATCGTCGCTGAATACGGAGTCGATACGGAGTAAATCGGAGTTTCTCTTATTTTTTTTAACACGTTTTGAATCAGTTTGTATCGACTCATCATGAGTCTTTTGGAATCTCACGATTGATTTCATGAACAATATCATCCTCTCGAACAATCTTCCACTCATCGAGACGCCGAATGTAGGTTTCACTCGATGAAATGTAATAAAATGAATGCGTCTTTAAAAAGACGAGTACAAACTCGTCCTTCTTGTGTTGGGTTTCTTGTCGTAGCGAGGCCTTCTTCAAATGATCCTCTTCGATCGAGTGCATCAAGAGAGGAAGGCGTGCAATATACGTATCCAGCTTGTTCAACATGAATTCATTATCCCGATATTTGAGTTTTAATTCCTCAATTGCCATAGCATGTTGTGCAATCTTGTATTTAAATCGGTTATCGAGAACATGAATTAAGAAATGCGCTTGGTAGGAATTGCAGCACATACACAATACAGCGAGTTCTCCGTCATGATGATGAAATCGGTTTCTACCTTGAATACCTTTCCGATCGGACTGGTATACTCTTCCTCACTCTTGACCAAAAGCTTCTCGCCGGTATCACGAACGCCGATGACCGCTTCCTTAAGAACGGACGCCTTCCAATAATCTAAAAGAATAGGCTTGTCATGCTCTAAGGATAGTTTGGCCAAGTGCTTCATGACTAAATCACATGGAAGTCGATCACTCATATGCTTAGTATGGAAAACTATTTTTTCATTTTTAACTTATTAAAATGAACCGTTTGTTTTTACGAGGATGAATATCTTTCTTGAATACGGCAACATGTTTTTCAACAATCGTAATATATTCCACGGAGAGCAAATGGACTAAATACTCATAAATGGCATGAATGACCTTGACCGAACACTTTCCTACAATAAGTATACTGCCGGTTCTGAAAATCATAAAGGATACCGAAATGTCTTGAGTGGTCGTCGTGACCCCTTCGTTGTAATAGACCTTGCACTGTATTCCGGGATAGGAACACGGATCATAGACCGCCGAGATGTTATATTTGGACTTTAGTAGATGATACAGTTCATTTCGTTTGATGTAGAATCCACAGGTAAAATTGGAATTGATCAGGACCGTTTCTTCCATGAAGGAATGATAGACGATGTTCGGATAATAGGATCTCATGATAGAGAGGAGGTAGTCTATGATGAGGGGAACGTGTTCTGTATTTTGTACTCCGGGGATCTCTATTTTTCCTGTATTGAATACTTTGACATGAAATTCCTTGAAGGATGCATCGATCCATAATCGTAGTACAAGGGCGAAACAGTTGTAAAAGGCCCCCTTATGACGGATACGATAGGAGAGAATGTCCTTTTTAGAAACGCCAACCGTGACCTTTCGTACATCCTTGTATTGGATGGACCCTTTGGTCTCCATATGAGAAATGATATGCACTACCGAATAATCATACTCCGTAAGTCGATTCTGAATGTCCTCTACTTCCGAGGGGAGAGTACTGTTGAATTTCATTTGTTTTCGGATGACACCGACCGAATGTTCTGCATACGGTAGTATAGGAATTTGCCAAAAGATCGGTGCAAGTGAAATCGCCTGATTTAAAAAGGAAATGATGGTGTTGGTCGAGATGTAGAGAGAGGATGGGGTAGGAACGGGTCCGTTGGTTTCTGAGACAGGGGCGGATATCATCGGTTTGTCCCCCAAAAAGGACATCCATTCATCGTCCAGTTCCATTCTATGTATACTTTCTAAGTACTCTATTAAATCAATTTATTAACCATATAACGAATGAAATGTTCGGTGTCCAGTGGAGTGTGCAGAGCAATCGACAAATGGTCCATCTGGATTGGCTTTCGTAAGGAGACATAGTAAAGAAAATCCTTCATCAAATGACGAATGTCCGTATTGTAGTCAAGACTCAATTGGTACAATTCAGGAATAATGTTTTTGGTAGATAGATTTGTATACAGATCTTCCCATGTGGAATCCTGTATACAAAGGATATCGGTAGGTCGGTGTATCTGTAAATAGTTGATCATGCTTCTCAGGTCGGATCCATACGTCATCTGTATTTGTTTGATTTGATGATCAGTGTACGGAAGATTTTCTTTGACAAGAATCTCTTTTAAAAAAGAAATGACCTCATGTGGAGGCAAATGATTGAATTTTATTTTAATGAACATACTTTGGAGAGAATGTTCGATCTTACTGATATAATTACAAATGAGGCATACGGTGACTCCCGTATAGGAATGTAGTAAATAGCTGAGGGAAAGTTGTGCAGCTTTGGTCATCGAATCCACCTCATCTAAGATGATAAACTTTTGGCCTTGTTTGAACATCGCTTTGGATTGTATGAAATTGGAAATCTGTATACGGATGGTGTCGATTCCGCGGTCATCGGACGCGTTCAAGTGGATCATGAGACCGCTCGATTCTTCGCCATGGCGTTTCTGGTATTGATGGATGATGTTCATGACGGTGGTCGTTTTACCGGTTCCAGGCGGTCCGTACAATAACATATTAGGAATATAATCCATTTCTGTTATTTTTGAGAAAAAAAGACGATTTTCCTCCTCTAGCACAATTTGAGAAAAATCTTTCGGTCTATATTTTTCGACAAAGGGAATGTTCATAAAGGATACTATATTTGTTTCTTTAATAAAATATAGGTATAGAATATGTCGAAGAGTCGCGTTATGGGAGCCGGTTTAGCTGGATCCACCAACCTTGGAGTATGTGTCAACGCCAACGGCGCTGGAGGAAGCAAGAAGCAGGGTCTGTCGGGCACTGTAGGTTTAGGAAACCGCACCGTTTCGGCGGTGCAGCACCGCACGGGAAGCACCCCCGCAAAGCGCAACATGATCTACAGCATGTCCCAGCTGAGTGGTGTTGGGCGTGGCAGAAGCCCTTTTAACATTCCCGGTATGTTTACCCAGAAGGATGCTGGGCGGACCGTCGCCCCCTTCCCTTTCGTAGGCTGGTGCAAGATCGCTTAAGCACATGCCCACAGTATACATCCAAACATCGATGTCAAAAAGATCGATACATAAGCAATTTCGTACTCCGTCATCTTGATATAAGTAGGAATACTTACTTATATCAATTTATTCATCTATCCTATGGGTCTTACAATAGTTTATCTCATTTTATTTCTCTTTCTCTTTTTTAAATTTCAAATCGACAAAATAAGGAATCCTGTTCAGCTTTTAATTTAATCTCTAAATATATGACGTGTACTGTAAAGTCCGTATGCGATGAAATGGCTGAAGAATCAGATCGAGACATCCTCTTGTGTTATTATAACAAACTTGTAGAAAACATCAACAGTTCGGGATATACCAATCTAACCGAGGACGATGAAGCATGTTCACGAACACTTCTTGCAAAATTAAGCGCCGATATTCAAAATGGATTAGATCAAGGCTCCTCCGAGATGCGTCAAGACATGACGGATCTTGTCACTACCGTAGCAGATTCGAGTGTTGTATACAACATGGAAAGAGCTAAGGCGATCTTCTGGCTTATTTTAGCCTGTATTGTTTTGGTGGTTGTGATATACTTATGGAATTTCAAATAATCCTCTATAGTAGTATGAACGATTTCATTTCAGCTGTACAAAATCAAAATTCAGAATCTTCTAGAAACATTAACGTAAAACTATCGGATAATACCTATGCTTATATTAATTCTCAGGGGCTTGCCAAAAAATTCAACAGCATGGCAGAATACGAGGCAACCAAAGGAGTCAATGGATGTCCTGAGGAGGTGATCAACATCGATCGTACATGGGCGAACATCAATTATCGCGTAGGCGCTCCGATGGCAGTGTATACCGACAACAATATCATGAGAGGGCAAGGTTGTGGAAATGAAAATCGGTTAGTTGCACCACAAATAGATCCCAACGATGAGTTTGATCAAGCCTATTATGAAAGGGTTGCCGAGAAAAAATTTGATAGCATCGAAGAGGCAACTTCAGATTGGCAAACATCCGGTCGAGTTGCAGGGCTAGCCCCCTTTAAGGATGCTGCTTCTTTGCACAAATTGGGTAAAATGGGATATATCGATGTAGATAGTATTTTTCATGAAATAGATCCTACGTTTTCAAACAGTTATAATGGACCCACCCCCAGTTATGTAAAGGGAACGGAGATGCGATCGTGTTTAGCGCCTGACACCGTAAATTTTAGAGATAAGATCTATCTTAAATATGGAGATTCATATTTATACTCACCGGATAAACGTAATGTAAAGGTAACCGAGTCCGTTCCTTCGGGAGATACAGGATTTTTTTATATTCAAGTACCGATCGCCGATGTAAAATCCACAGGAAATATACCCCCTTCACTGTACAATTATGGACTCGACTATGGAGCAAGCTGTATTATTAGTACTACGTATGATTGGAATTCTCCGGAATGCGGTAAATGGGGATGTTATACCGGTAAAGTGTTTAATGATACTTTCTCATTAACCAATAGTGAATACGCAACCAATCTTAAATTCATCTCGACCACGGGAATCGCAAACGCAACCAACATTAAATACGGAGAACAATTCTACATCATGGGAGAGGTGTATAAAAATATACTTCAGCCGGGAGATGAATTGACGAAGCTTATCTCAGGAAATTATGAATTATACTTTTCGGAGGGCAAATTGCTCTTCAAAAACACTCAAACGGGGGTGATTGCAACATTAAAGGATTCGATTGATCCTTCTGTGGTAAAAGTTAAATGGACAGGAAATTTGTTAGGATTTTATAATTCGAATAACGATGAAGTAACCTCCTATTTGAAACTTGATAAATCCACTGATAAAGGGAATTTGGTAGTAAAGACTACCGGTCTAATCCAAATTGTAGATGCATCAGGAAATATTCTTAAAAAAAATGATTCCTCCATCCCTGATAGTAAAGACATTCCCATTTATACCTATGCAACGATTGTGGATGGAGAATTTTCCTTTACAGAAAACATCGCGGATCGAAAGAGGTTTTCTATAGGAAACCCAAATTATACAAATTCATGTTCTATATCGGCATTACAACGGAATTGTAATGATACCTCCAACTGTATAGGATTTATCCATTCCGCCGACGAAAATACATGGCAACAGATTCAAACTACCGATTCTAGTAGTGATTATAAAATATCAGAGACCGATACACAAGTTTATTTAAGGAATATGACGGCAAGTCTAACGGGAGAATATTGTCCTGCAAATCAGGAACCCGTATTTATGAATCGAACGACCCTCTCAGCTTACCCCAAAGGAAAATCGGTGGCTTCGAATTCGGCCAGTTGTACACAGAAACCTCAATTGGTAGTTCCTGCTTTTAACAAATATATCAAGGGCATCAACGATAAGATAAAGATACCGGTAGAATCTTCGGTTGGAATAGACAAACTCAGAGGACTTTCTGAACAGATTGACCCCTTGCTCTCTAAGTATGAATCCAATTATTCTTCGTGGATAGAGAGCAAGGGAAAACCTACCGCCTTACAGAATACACTACAACAACGAATCACCGATACCTACACAATGGATGAGTATTATCGTTCGATGGCCATTCTGTGGGGAGTCATTACGTTAGCGATGATTGCGATTGTTTTATTTAGATATAAAAATTAATAATTGTTATTAATATGAGTACATTAGATCGACAAATTAAAGAGTTGACCCTCAAGGCAAATCTTCTGACTACCGATCTTGCAAATATGGAGGATGCGACGGAAGATGAAATCGTCAGGGCTGAAACGGAACTTTCAGAGTTAGAGGCCATTTTAGAAAATTTGATACGAATCAGAACGGATCAAGCCGAGAATAATGAAGTCATCGCACAAACCTATTCTACGGCAACTAACGCGTTAAGTCAAGTATCCACGCTTGCCGCTCAATCCGATAAATTAGTCAGTCGTGTTGGTACCGATAGTGAAACCAAAAAGAACCAAATTCGAACGAATACCTATTACGGAAAACAATACGAAGAATATAAAAATTTGTTCATTACCATTACGATTGTCTGTGTCTGCATGATCGCGTCCTTATTACTGGCGTATACTCAATTCGAGTATGTATCAAGAACTCTAACCCTTGCTATAGGCATTTTAGGAGGTACCGTCATCGCCTATAAAATGATAGGGATATTGTTAAGATCCAACATGGATTACGATGAGTATAATTGGATTGGTGCTCCTGTTACGGATGATGGTATTGCAACCGCAAACAGCGGAGATGATAAACTACTGGATATTAGTGGTATAAGTTTAGGAACCATTTGTATAGGCCCTCGCTGTTGTAGTGAAGGAACCGAGTGGAATAGCAAAAAGGGGTGTGTATTGATACAACCCCAAGATATAGAGGCATCGGATAAATCAGATACAACGATGGATCCCACCATGGATCCCACCATGGATCCCACCATGGAATAATACTCTTACTAATATTATGGATGTATTAATCAATATTTCCGATCAAATAGACTTACAAATTAAACAACTTCAGAATCGACTTGATGTGAACAATACAAATGAAGAGGCGGACGCACAAAATGCAGAATTAAACGCCTTATTGGCAAAATTTGTCAACGCTAAACGGGTAGAAGAACAAGCACCGAATGAGCGTAAACAGGCAGAAGAGGCTTATTACCGAGAATTGTACGGAGACGCATATCAAAATCAAATGAACATGTGGTATTATACAGAATCCTCTCAATTAGAAACACAATTGATTCAACAAAAGAATAGCGTCATGAATCAAATTAATGAGGGAATTCTTTATTTAACCTCTCAGTTAATCTATTTAAAACAATTAGAACGTATTACAGGTTTACCTTCAGGAAAACAAACAGTGGAAGAAGTGAAAATAGAGAGTACCGCAACCGCAATAAGAAAAGCCGGATTTTTTGGATCGAGCGACGCCATCGTGATCATGTGGTCGAACATCCTGAATTGTGTCATTTTTGTGTATGGATGTCTCCTCTTGTTTGTCATGAGAAATAATTTAACCGATCCGTTAGTACTGTTGACCATTCTGGCCACATTCATGAGTGTGTTTGCACTCGACTTTTTATTGAAGTTATTCTACATCCTCCCCTCTCAGTTTATTCAGTATGTAGGATGGGGATATTCTCCGGTCGAGTTTTCTCAGTGGTGGTATTTATGGATACCCGCCTCGTTGATCGCCATTTACATAATAATTTCTAGTATCCTATAATATGAACAAGGGATACATTCTCGATGGAGTTAACTTTTCGATGATTCTCTGTACCATTCTTATTTTTTTAGGATGGATCCAGAGCACACCTCGCGTATTTAAATGGGCAAGTTTTATTGTAAAAATCATGATCGGGTTGTTTTTGTTAGCGCGATTTAGTTTTCTTTATCAAGATGCCTTTAGTGAGTTTGATAAGAAGGTGTGTTTTGTGGCAGGCATGTACATTCTCGTCTTTACGTTAGGAGATTATATCCATGAGATTGCGTATGGAGCAAGACCGTTGATAGCACAAACAGGGCTGATCCAAACAGCAAAAGAAGTAGAAACACGTTAAATCGTTCATTCCATAGTCGTTTCAGTTTAGAAGGAGGAGGTTCCAAGTAGTGTTCAAACTTTTCATAGTGGTCTGCAAGGGACAGTTGTGGTTTGTTTAACTTTTGGTTCACCACATTATGAATGTGGTGTGCCCATTTAATAAAGTCCTCACGATTGTCCAAGTAGGGCGAAACAGGATTGTCTCGAAGTATGTCAGAAAACATCGACCCAATCGATTTATTAGGGATCAATTCGGGTAAATGATGAATCCATCGGTAATGAATTTTTTTCTGGATGGCCGTGGGACAGGTTGGATAATGGAATGCAATGGTATGGATAACAAACCAGTAATGGGGTCCCCATATCGTTGGGTCCATAGTATTTAAATAGATAAACATTTTATAATCAGATGATTAAATGTATAAATTGTGGGAATACTCGTCATCTTTATCGACAGTGTAGAGTGCCTATTACGAGTAACGGTATCATCGACATCGACGAACAGGGGAGGTATCTTATGATTTGTCGAAAAAAGACGCTGGGATACGTAGATTTCATTCGAGGCAAGTACAATTTGCAGTCAGTGGATCACCTTAAAAATCTTATTTTTGAGATGACGCTAAGTGAAAAGGAAATGATCCTTACCAAATCCTTTGATGAATTGTGGGTGGATTTATGGAATACTCCTTTAGATGGAGGCTCAGAAGAATTCATTTCGAGAGAAAAGTTTTATACGATCCGAAATGGAATGAAACAGGAGACGCTACATAAACTCGTAGAAGAATGTCCTTCCGCATGGGAAGAACCCGAATGGGGATTTCCCAAGGGACGCCGAAATCAACATGAAAGTGATTACTCTTGTGCACTACGTGAATACGAAGAAGAAACTGGATATGATAAGAATGATCTGGTCGTATTAAGTAATGTTTTGCCGTATGAAGAGGTCTTTACCGGATCCAATTACAAGTCCTACAAACACAAATACTTTATTGCCAAAAGCAACCATCGAGCACAAAAGAGACCGTTTCAGGACAACGAAGTGAGTGATTTAAAATGGGTCTCGTATGAAGAAGCGCTCTCGATGATTCGGCCTTATAATGTAGAACGGAAACGCTTATTAGAAATGGTTCATAGTTCTTTAAAAGATTACATGATAATTTCCTGATTATTTTATGGTTATATAAATAATGATGCTTGTTCATAAACTTCAAAAAACACAATTACAACCCGTAGAAATTTTTGCTGAGGATTTTCCCGAACTAGAAAATCCTTCGTTCTCTACCGAGTTAACGGCCTACCACGACTTTAACATTCCCTTCAAACAAGACCATAAGAAAACACCGAAAGAGGTAGCCGCTGCTTCCGACACGATGTGCAATTCCACCATCGAATTGTCCACCTATCAAACGGTCGTTCGAAACTTTTTATCCAACGAAACGCCGTATAATGGACTGCTCTTGTATCATGGTCTTGGATCAGGAAAAACATGTGCAGCCATTACTGTGGCTGAGGAACATCGTAAGTTTTTGATTCAGAGTGGGTTGCCTAAAAAAATATATGTATTAGGGAATAAAAACATCAAACAAAATTTCAAACATCAGTTGTTTCATGAAGGACAGTTGAAGAAACGACAAGGAGAATGGACTTGTTCCAGCTGTATTGGAAATTCGATTCTGAGAGAAGTTCACCCCTCGGGGACGGCATGCACCAAAGACTTTTTATCCAAGAAAGTGGATACGCTTCTTCGAAAACACTACAAGTACATGGGATATTTGGAGTTTGCCAGTATGGTCAATACGAATAAGAAACATCTGAGAGATCTCTTTGAAAATTGTATGATCATTATTGATGAAGTCCATAACATCAAAGACGACAAGGAGGGAGTCAACGCAAGTTCTGCACTCGATACGATAACGGAGTTAACGACGTGTAAATTACTGTTGTTATCCGCGACACCGATGTTCAACCAACCTCAAGAAATCATATGGATCATGAATCTTTTGAGAAGGAATGACAAACGACCGATTGAAGAAGACAAGGTCTTTTTCAAAGAAGGAGAATTGATCCCTGAAAAAGAAGCCGATTTCAAGAAGTACATTCGAGGCTACGTCTCTTTTGTCAAAGGAGAAAATCCGTATACTTTCCCTTATCGTATTTATCCCAATCATTTTGATACTAGAAAGATTCCACTCCCGACCATCAGTCTGAAAGGAGAATCCTTCGATCCGATTCGATCCAAAGTGTATCCTGTTCAACTTCATGAGTACCAGAAAAGTCAGTATACTCGTTTATTGAAAGATGAAACTATCGGAGAAACCGTCAACGATACTTCGATGGGAAATCTGATCGCACTTTCCGGATCTTTAAACATGACCTATCCAGGAGGAAAAGGTATGACGTACATGCAAAAGATTGGGGGTCGATACAAATACTACGATAAAACGGAGCGATGTTTCGATATGGATAAATTAGAAATGTATAGTGCCAAGATCCATTCCATCTGCAATCATGTCCTGCATGGAGAGGGGAAAGTGCTTGTGTATACCAATTTAGTGGCCGAAGGGCTTGTGCCGGTTGCCCTTGCCCTCGAATCGTTAGGGTATCATCGCCATTCAACTCGTAAAAACTTCATGATCAAACCGGCTCCACAAAAGGGGATGTACTGTGTTCTTACTGGAGATTCTGCCGTCACTGATGAAGAGGATACCCTCAAACTCTTCAACTCGGAAGAGAATAAGAATGGAGACGTCATTAAAGTGGTCATCATAACCAAAGCAGCGTCGGAAGGCGTGGATTTCAAACACATTCGACAAATTCATATCATGGATCCATGGTGGCACTTGAACCGTATTGAACAAGTCATCGGTCGAGGGATTCGACTCTGCAGTCATAAAGCTCTCCCTTTTGAACATCGAAATGCTCAGATTTATTTATATGTAGCGGTCATCGGAGAAACGGAAACGATTGATCATTATCTCTATCGATATGCAGAAGCAAAAGCTGTCAAGATAGGAAAGGTTTCCCGTATACTGAAAGAGAACTCGATGGATTGTACAATCAACCATGCTCAGCTTTCTACCGTGGAATCGTTTGGGTTTACCATTCCGCAAGAGTTATCGAATGGAGATAGGATTGAGTTCCCTTTAGGAGACAGCTCCTTTACGATTGCATGTGATTTCATGGAATGCAATTATACGTGCGGGTTTGAAGAAAAAACTCCCCTTTATCAAGAAACTCTTTATGATCCTTACAAAACAATCGACAAGATCAAGACCCTTTTTAAAAAGTCCTATGTGTACACTGTTGAACAACTTCATTTTGAATTGAACCAACGACTTAAGGTATCGTTTCGCCATTTGTATGAAACTCTTTCCATCATGGTGGATACAAAAACTCCGTGTACAGATGCTCTTTCTCGACAAGGATACATTATTGATCGTATGAGTAAGAGAGGATTCGCTTATTATTTATTTCAACCGATCGGAGTGGGAGAAGATCTTGCGGTCTATGAACGGCGTATACCGATGAATGTGGCCCCTCATTCCGTTTCTTTCACTCCTGAATTACTCGATCAAGAGTATACGATCGAAGACATTCTAGGACGACTCAACCATGGATATCAGGAAGCCTCCCAATTTGAACGTAAACCGGTCAAAGATGCAACCGAATGGATTCATATTCTTCCGTCCATTTTACCCGTTCTTAAAAAAGATGCCTTAGAAAAGAATCATATTCCTGTTGACGATGACAAAATCAAACAGTGTATTGTTGATCATTTGGTTGAAATGTTTATTTTTCCAGAAACCGTGTTGTTATTGAACCATCTCTTTTTTAAGGAAGACTTGACAGAAGCAGAAACGTATGCCAAACAGTACTTCAAACCCTTTACTCAGAAAGGCGTTACCCTCATGCGTGTCTGGGATGACATGGATGTTCGTATGTTGAAACAAACGGAGAGCCGTTGGGTTCCTTACGATCTCCATTATGTTCCCACCTATCCTGCACCCAAGTTTGGTCCTGTCGTGGGAGGGATTGCTAACCATTCGGCCGAAGTTCGTGTCATGAAAACCCGTCTCATGTCCCAGCAAAATACCTTAGGCCAAATCTGTGATGATGCGAATCTAACGACGGTAGTAACACCGCGTTTGAATGCCATTTTAGGAGGATCCTACAAATATTTAAAACGAGATGAATCCTGTTGTTTGATTGAGATTCTTCTACGGTATTTACATCACATTTCGTATCAAGATTCGCTCTGGTTCTTGTCCTCGGTCGAAGTCATCGACTTCAATAAGATGGGGATGGTGAAACTTTTGAACACCCGTAAGCGGAAATAGTTTATAAATTGAAACATAAATATATAAACGTAATATAAGTACTATGGCTCTATATCAACCTGCCGTACTGTCTAGAGACATACGAATTCCGATGAATCAGGTCGGCGGATCCATCCCTAAACTTTTAGAGAATGCTTTACGTTCGTACGAAGGTAAATGTTCCGAAGAGGGATACGTCAAACGAGGAACCGTCAAACTGCATCATCACTCCTGCGGTATTTTAGAAGGAACTACCGTACGAATTCAGGTAGTCTTTGAGTGTAAACTCATGAACCCTTTAGTCGGACAATCGATCCGTTGTATTGCTGAGTCGAATACCAAGGCGGGTGTAAAAGCTCGCATCGACGATACCGAATCCTCCCTCGTCGTGTTTTTGGCCAGAGATCATCATTATCAACATCCTACCTTTTCCGAGATTAAGGAAGGGGATAAGTTTGCCGCCAAAATTGTAGGGAAACGATATGAAATCAACGATGCGAAAATCTCTGTCCTTGCCGTCATGGATGAGACCTACGTGGAACCTCCTTCGGTGGAAGTACCAGAAGAAGTGGTCGACGTCGAGGATGACGTATTGGTATTCTATGCAAAAGCCAAAGATGTGTATCCGGGCAAAGGGGCGAATGAACACATCAACCAACCGAAAGACTATGATGCCTTATCGAAAATCCAAAACTGGAGAAGTCAACTCGGTCCTTTGGATGTAGCTCCCTTCAAATGGTCAGGAAAAGGGATCTTGCCAGAGCCGTTCAAAGAAGGTACCGAATGGAACTCGATCGAACATGCCCTTCAGGGATCCAAGTTTAAATTCTACAAGTTTGACGATGCTGATAAGTTCTCGTTGACCTCAGGAGATGCAATTGGTAAAGGAGATGGAAGTTTTGCGGAGAAGAACAAAAAACTTCATGCGATCAAAGACTTGGCTCCATGGGAAGCGCTCTATCCTTCGGTCTTGAAAGATGTGTATACGGCCAAGTTTACCCAGAATAAGGATAAAATGCGTATCCTTTCTCTGACGAATACAGCTCATCTGATTCATCATGTGGTCGTTCGAGGCAAACCATCTCAACAGGTAAGAGCTACACATTTAGAAGAAATGCGAGATTCCGTTAAAGAATAACTTATTATTATCTAGTGAGATACTATGAGTCGTACAGGCATCATTGTGTTCTGTGTGGTTTTATTTTCAGCCATCGCTTTTTTTGTATTGAGAGACCAGTACAATAAAATGGAGCGACAAAAGTTGGTAGATTCGGTAACCAACAGTGCGGATAGTGGGGGCGTTACGAAACAGTGTGAAATGATTTATTTTTACACGACATGGTGCCCCTTTTGCAAGCGGGCGCGTCCGGAGTGGGACAAGTTCAAAGAGGAATGGGCCGGCAAAAAAATAAATGGCTACATGATCACGTTTACGGAAGTGGATTGTGATGTGAATGATGCCATGGCGACAAAATACGATGTCAAATCTTACCCCACGATCAAACTGGTCAAAGAGGGACAGGTCTACGATTTCGATGCTCGACCGACTGCAGATGCGCTGACCCAATTTGCGGTGACGATGTTAAAATAAACCGCAACTGTATGGAGAAACTTTTAGTATACTTGACCTGCTTTTCTATTATCTTTATGGGGGCGGTATTTTATACGATTGCCTCGTATTATCATCTTAAATTTGGCAAGTGGTCTCTCGCCAC
>Ga0164294_10003426_pt1 | contig 14111 bp, 20 predicted proteins | sample GEODES005metaG_FD_111479 | JGI IMG/M metagenome (GOLD analysis project Ga0164294, IMG submission 111479) | Oligotrophic lake water microbial communities from Sparkling Lake, Wisconsin, USA - GEODES005 metaG | ecosystem: Environmental > Aquatic > Freshwater > Lake | place: USA: Sparkling Lake...
TAATAACAATTATTAAAAATAATAACAATTATTAGTAAATTAATACTTAAATATTATTAGTTATAAACTAATAAATGGTTCAAAATATTGATACCCAAAATGATATATTGTTAAATAAATTAATGATTTTTTACAAGGAAACAGAATATTTTGATAAAATGATAAGTATTATAAATGGCACATCTAAAATATCTCTACGAATAGTAGATTGGTTTGTTACAAACTATTCAAAAAAGAATTATTGTGTTATTGATAATCCTAGCACAAATGAGAGATTTAAAGTTTATAATGATTACAAATTAAAACTTAAAGCATATAGTAAGAAAAAATTTGACCCATTTTGCAGATGGGATAGAATAAATGTGCCATATAAAGATACTATGTGTGTGCAAACCACGCTAGGACAACTTAATTTTTTTAAATGGACTATTGAAAATAATATATTAGAATATATTGAAAATAATTATAGTATAATTGAAAATGATATGAATTTGCGAAATAGTTCTGCAAAAGTCAAAAATACCTCTATTAATTCAAATACTTCAATTGAAAGTTCAGATTCATATACTTCAACGGCATCAAGTAGTAATGAAACATCAACTTCGTCTGAAACATCTGTAATACCATCTACACCAATTAATTTAAATAAAACACGAAAAAAACGCGAAGAACTGTCTTCAAATGCTTCTAAAATTATAAAAAAGGAGTTTATTAGCACTACATTAAGTTTTAATTAGTTTTAATAGTTACTAAAATATAAAACTTATAATTATAATTATTAATATGGGACTTAGTTATAGTATTAATAAAGTCAATTTTGAATATGTTCAAAATTATTGTAATTTTAAAAACGATAAATTATTGTTAATTAATACATTAGATTATTCAAAACAAGAGTGTTTAATTAAAAATACTATACATGCATCAAAAGAAGAAGACATTTTAAATAGCTATTTAAAAAAAAATAAGTCTATTAAAATTTTAATATATGGAGAGAATTGCAGTGACAATAAAGTTATTGAAAAATATAATCAATTATATAAACTTGGTTTCACAAATTTATATGTCTATATAGGCGGACTATTTGAATGGTTATTATTGCAAGATATTTATGGTGAAGATGAGTTTCCAACTACATCTAAAATATATGACATATTGAATTATAAAGGTAAAAATTTGAGTATATAGTTAATTATTTTGTTATCCAATGAATAAAAAAATTGATTGTTAAAAATAGTAATATTTTAAAATAGTATATACTATTATAAATTATGAGCACACATACACCATATAATAGTCCCGTTAGTTCTAATAGTTCTTTAAGTTCGTCAGGATCTAATATTATTTACAATGTAAATTTTAGTAATAATGTTACTTATACAACTAGACCATTAATCTTATATACTTGTAAGTTTTGTGAAAATCATATTAACAAAAATATGAATATATATAGAGGATATAATCACTCATTTTGCAGTAATTATTGCCGTTCTAATTATTCGCAAAAAATAGCATTGCTAGATTATTATTTAAATAATTATGATTTATGGTTATAAAAACATAGAAATATAAAAACATAGAAAACTAATTATTTAGAAAATAAATACTTTTTTTAATTCTTTTGTTCTTTTATTCTTTTTTATAATAATAAATTATAATTATGAATATTGATAATTTATTGTTAGATTTAGAAGTAATTAGACAAATAAATGAAAATGATAAACTATCTGTAATAAGTCTAATTGGTTCTACTAGATTAGCAGTTGATAGTTCAAAATATATTTCGCCATTCACAAGATATTATTATAATTACAATAGAGAAACAACAATTAGTTATTTAGAAAATTTAACTGCTAATATAGAGAAAACGGCTGAATTTTTAATTAATGGAGATCACAACGAAGAATGCGAAACTATTAATGATGCATTACAAAATGCATTAAAAGGTTTAAATAATTTAAAAGTAACATACATTAGCGATTCAATAATTGTTGCTAAATTAACACTAATCATTAATAAATTTAAAACAATAGCCAAAAAACTAGATAATTGTTTAACAAACAGCACTGACTTTATTAATGATTATGAGTCATCTTCAAATAGTACAACAGAAACAAATAATGAGGACTAATTTAGTTTTTATATATTATATTTTTTATATTTAGTTCTTTAGAGAATTTAATTAATTTTATTTTAGTAATTAGTAATCAGTAATTAATTAAAATAAAATTTAATAAAATTTAATAAAATTTAATAAAATTAAAATAAATTAAAATATTTACATTATATATAAAAATGATGAGTACCGAAGACGAAGAAAGAAAAGGCGGTGAAGAAATGCAAGGTGGTCGCAGAAGACGTGGTTCGCGTAGAACTCGTAGAGGAAATCGCAAAGGTCCAAGAAAACAGAGAAAAGGTTCAAAAAAACGCACTGCTGGAAAATGGATCGGACACGTTAAAAGATTTGCCAAAGATAATAAAATGTCATTCAAAGATGCTATGAGCAGTCCTGAATGCAAAAGTTCATACAAAAGAATGTAAATTCATAAACATAAATTAATAGTATTTAAACAATTATAAATACTATTAACTGCAATTTTCTCTTTATATTGATTTGGTTCTGCGTTGTGAAGAGCGTTTGGATTTCTTTAGCGTAAAAGACCGAGTTTTTTTCATATTTTCAACAACTATTAGCCATTTTGGATCATAATTATATATTAGTTTTAAACTACTATTTAAAGACATTAAACCCGGATTTATAGAGTTTATAAGTGTTTCATTTATACTAATTTTATAGTAATGTAATTTGGCTATTAATTTATTTAATTTATGTACATAATATTCTATTACCATTAGTGGAGTAATAGCAGTATCTTCTGGTATTAGAAAAGCAGACTCATCATTTTCCCATACTTCATTAAATGTGCGTGTGTCGTCTTCATTTGCTATTTCTTCTATTAAGTCTTCATCTATTATAATATCCAACACAGACCTTACTGGTTCCTCTATAGTAGCTTCTAGCCTACTTCTAGCATACAATAATATTTTAATCATAATATTTAAAACATCTTGAATACATATTACTGCTTTATAAGAAGGCAATAGCACATCATTTATAAGGGCATGAATTTTTGATGCTTTTCTAGGCAAATCTCCGTCTCTATTTAATCTAAATTTATTCATTAAAAAACCATAATCTATTACAAAAAAATTATCAGCAAGCAAGTCTGTTTTAAACGCAGTTATTCGGATACTTTCCATAATTCTGTCTCTATTTCTAGTTTCTCGTTGCTCAACAAACTCTCTCATAATGGTTCTAATAAAGTCTAATGCGTCGGCATATTCCATATGATGTTTAGCGCTATAAATTTGACCAAATAAATCTGGTTCCCATATGTCTTTATACATCAATGGATAGTTGTATCTATGAGATAATGTTGAATGTTGGTCTTTTGGTGGTCTAGGTTTTGCCCTGTTTAAAGGATATATTAAAATAGGGGGTTCTCTTAATGCCATACTATAATATAATGTTATAATAAACTTTTTTACAAAGAAATTAAAAAAAATATTTAGATTATTACTAATTTTAAGGTAAATCAGGAATACTAATTCTGAAATATGGTCTATGACTATCAAATTCAGTATTTTGTGGAGCAACAGTTAGGATTAAATCGTCACTATATAAAGTCCTAATTTTGTTAGTTATATGTGCCAAATCACTATTTATGGCATCTAATAGTTCTCTAACAATACTAATTCTGTAAGTGGCTAAATATTCAAGTGACCGATTTAATTCTAAAATATAGTAGGTTAATACATCATATACATGAACATTTGTTACTTCTGGAGTATATAGCGGTTTATCTTCGGGTTGTACATCATAATATCTAGCAAAATCCCATAATTCATTTTTATATTTTTGCTGTCCTACTTCTGTATTATGCCAAACATCTCTAAAGCGTTCCAGTTCTCCTCTTAAATTAGGTTCGTCGTGTTCAATAGGAAAATGTCTAATATTAGTAGCATATGTAGTCCTGTAAAATACAGGTCGAATCTTACGAGTACTAACAATGCTATAATAATCAATCATTATTTTTGTAGTATGCTTTATTGCCCAATATGCTTTATATGCAATTATAAGAGGGTCAAAAATAATATTTTTGATTTTTTTAGTTATAAATGCATTAAATGATTTAAATTTTTTTGTTTTGCTAGCATCAACACTAGCAACGCTTTTGCTATAGTTAGAAGTTCCACTATAACTTCCACGATTTGTTAATTTTTGTTCACTTAGTTCTAAAGCATTGCTCAAAAAATCAAAATCTATTATAAAAAATTTTTGCGTTGTCAATACTTGTTGTAGTTCATAATCAGGTATACGCGACAAAATATAGTCATCATAACTTCTTCGTTTTTTAGTAATTTTTAAAAAATTAGCAAATAATGTTTGTAAAAACTGCTTAGGATATTCAGCATGTCGCTTTAAACTATATATATTATCTACTAAGTCTGTTTCTGTATTAGAACCCATTACTTTTACTAATGGATAATTATATTCATAACCTCTAGGTAATTTTTGTTGAAATGGATAATTATAAATAGGCACTGGTGTTATTTGATCTAGTTGTCTAGGTTTTTTGGCCAATTCTTTTAGTGCCAATTCTTTTTGAATTATGGCATCTTCAACAGTTTGCCTAGGTAAATTGGAAAATATATTTTTTAATGTGGCTTGTTTTTGTTTATTGCTAAGATTGCCTAATTTTTGTTTAAGCAAAAAAGGAACTATGTCAGCTAATCCTTCGCCTTGTGTTTTTGCTTTAACCTTTATTTTTGCATTTTTTCTTTTTCGCGTTAAGTGTTTTTTTTGTAAAGGCATAACCATATATTAGTATATAACTATATTATAATATTATAAGATAAAACTCTATAAAACTAAAGTTAAAAAGATTTTACTCGTTTTTGCGTTTTAACCTTTGGTTTGTTGCGTGGACTGTTATTACGTGTTTTAGTAAGATATTTTGAACTATTTTCTAAAATTCGAATGTAAAATTTTGCGTTTGCTTGGCCAACTATGCTTGGATCAGGTTCAACCAAATAAGTATTTAATTTGTCTAATCTCTTATTTAACTCTTTTATTACACTATTATTTAGCATTATTTTGCTGTCGCGTTCATGGCGTAGTTCAAATAGTTTTTTATTTAAGTCTTTAATATAAATTTTTAATACATTTATCGGGTTATTTGGAGGCCAATAATAGCGCTCATAACTGGCTTCTAATAATATACTGGCCACTTCTTGCGGATACTTAGGCACATTAGGATGACTTTTTCTATAGGCCTCTATTTTTTGTAATATATTTTCAATCACAATAATTTTTGAATAAGTCGGAATTACTTGTAGCCTAAAAAAATTGCCTAATGCCGAATTTTTAGGTTGAATATGACGTTCACCTTTTTCTCTCAATTTTTTAGCATTTATTTTCCATTTTTTTACTAAATATTTATAATCTTTAATAAAATAATTTGGATTATATAAATTTAGAACATGCATTTTAAAATTTGGTTCAGACATAGACAAACGCACATATGAACCATTTACAACACAATCAAACATATTTGAGTGTGATTGATAATCGGGTAATGTTTTTGGTTGAAATATTGATTTAACATACTCTATTTCATAGTCTCTGTCTTCTAGCTCTTGTTTCATAGCATATATTGTTTCTACCATATCAGGCGGTAAATAAGTGCCCGAAGGTAATGACTTTGCTATTGGGCGCTCTAATTCATATTTTAAGTATGAACTTAATTTTGATTCATATTTACTTTTTAGAAGTCCTTGTTTTAATAATCTATTTATTATAGCATCTGTTTTCATATTTGTCCTACTAGTTTTGTTACTTTTTCTAAATGAATACATATTATCTAGTTTAATTAAGTCTTGACGATTAAATTTTTGTAAGTCTTCTTTTGTTAAAAATTGTTGGTTAGAAGAAGATGGAGCAGCCATATTATTATTATAATAGTATAATAAAAATAGTATAATAAAAATAGTATAATAAAAATAAATCTAAAGAGACTTTACTCGTTTTTGTGTTGTAGACTTTGATTTTTTTTGTGGACTATATGAACGTTGTTTTTTAGAAAACTTGGGCCCATTATTTAAAACTCTAATGTTAAATTTGGCGTTTGCTTGGCCTACTATGCTAGCATCGGGTTCAACTAAATAAGTATTTAAAGTGTTCAGTCTTCTATTTAATCTAGTTATTATATTAGGATTTAATAATATTTTATAACCGCGCAATTTTAACAAGAGTTTATTTAATGCGCCAATATAAACTTTTAATACATTGACTGGTTTATTATGAGCAGAACTTTGCAAATAACGTGTTTCTAATGTTGTATTTGCTATAGCTTGCGGATACTTAGGAACATAATGACTATTCCAATAATTAAATATAGTTGCTATTACATCACCAATAACTATAATCATTGAATAAGCAGCCAATACATTTTCATAAAAAAATTTTTCAATATGTAATCGTTTAAAGTTGGCATAGCTATGAAAAATTCCCCTAGTAGGAATTGTAGTTGTAAATGGTGGTTGGGGTCCGTATAATCCCGACCTATGACCGATTGTGTCTCTATATGCTCCCTTTTCTTGTAATCGTTTGGCATTTAGCCCGAAACGCTGCACTAAATATTTATAATCTTTAATAAAAAAGTCTGGACTGTATAAATTTTCGACGTGCTCATTAAATCTAGCATTGTCGCCTTCCATACGTAGTCGAACAATAAAACCATTAATAGTAAAATTAAAAAATGCTCCAAAGTTTTGTGGTCTTGTTGTTGGTTCAAATAGTCTTTTAAGAAAGGCCATCTCATAATCTCTGTCTTCAAGCTCTTCTTTCATAGTATATATTTCTCCTACTAAATAAGGCGGTATAAAGGTTCCGGAAGGTAATGACTTTGCTATTGGATGCTCTAATTCATATTTTAAATAAGAACCCAGTTCTGAACCGAATTTGCTTCTTTTAACTCCATGTTTTAATAATCTTTTAATTATTGCTTCTTTTGTTGTATTTGTCCTCGCAGTTTTTTTACTTATTTTAAACGAATAGTTCTTGTCCATTACAAGTAAATGTTGGTAATCAATAGCTTCTAATTCTTCTTTTGTTAATAAATCAGGATTTGAGGATGATGACGCAGCCGCCATTATAATATTATAATATAATTAAAATAATATGTTAATATTACTATTATCTTTTACATCGCAATCATAAACATATTTTACATAGCATCGTAAAGTCATTGCAACATCAACAAGAGAATTATGTAAATCAATAGGCAGTGGTTCATTGGGAAATAATAACACATATAATTCACTTAGTTTTGGCATTTTATTATAAACTTGATTTGTTTTACTTAATCTCTCTAATTTACAAAATTGTATTGTATTTTTCATAGTACAAAACTCTTGTTTATGTATTTTTTGATTATTTATAAATTGCGTAAAATATTGTTTTACATTGTGTCGTAAACATTCTACAAAAATTAGGCGTTTATCAAATGAAATATTATGCCCAACAACAATATCACAGCGCTTTAAACACTCATTAAACTCTTTTAATGCAGGGACAATATTTATGCCTTGACTATTCAAAATCTCTCTACTAATATGATGAATGTTGAAACTTTCTGGCGTAATAATAACATCATTGTCAATCTTAATATAATTATTTTTTATTAAAACACTATTATTTGACATATCATATAATATATAACTCAATTGTATAATATAAGGCCATTTAGATTTATCATATATAGAAGCTGCTTTTTCTGGTAGTCCACTTGTTTCAGTATCAAATACTAGTACTTTCATAATAGCAATAGTAATAGTACTAATAATAAATTAATGTCTTTAGTATTTATTTGTAAACTTATCAATTTAAAAAATAAATACTAAAAGGCAGAAAGACTTTTATACATTATTTTTTAGCATCTTCAAAAGATGGTATTTTTAGATATTCATAATATCTTTCTCTCACAATATACATTAAATAAGAATTTGGGTCCCAATCGCTACACCAAGAATTATGTGCATGTAAAGAACGCATATGTGGATTAAATTTATCATAATAATCACTTGCTTCTTGTTTAGTTTTAAAAATTTTATTCATATAACCAACATGCTCACTTTTTCCATTCCATTCAAACCTTTGAACTTCTAGAATATAATTCATTTACTAATATATATATATGATTATTTATAAGCAAATCAATTTTATAAATAATGCACAGCTAAATTGATAAAATAAATGTGAGATATTGTTTATATTAAAATACACTAAAACGTGTATTATTTTCATTATCCCATACAACATGTGAACCAATATATTTTCTTATAGGATTTGGACCATATTCAATATAAAATACTTTATCAACAGCATCATAATCTGTTGACTTATAATATATTTCTATTTCGGCATAAGTGTTGCCATTAGCCAATGGACCATTTGAAACTTTAATATTCATCATAAATGTATAATAACAATCATTAACATTAAACACATTAACACTTGTGTCACAAGGAACAAGAACCATGTTTTATTTTATATATATTTAGAAAAAAATATAAAAACAAATTTTTAATATTTACTAATAGTATAACATGCAAATATTTGTAAAAACACTTACTGGAAAAACTATTACATTAGAAGTAGAACCATCGGACAGCGTTGACAACATTAAAGCTAAAATTCAAGATAAAGAAGGTATTCCACCAGACCAACAGCGTCTAATTTTTGCTGGAAAACAACTTGAAGACGGAAGAACATTAAGCGATTATAATATTCAAAAAGAAAGCACGCTTCACCTTGTATTGCGTTTAAGGGGGGGATTTTAATAAATTAAAGTATTAGTCCAAACTATTTTGCTAAATTTGTTTCAAACATTACTGCGTCAAGTGCTTTGAATTCATCAAAATTTTTATATGTATTTTCATACAATTTTGAAACATCAACCTTATATACCCCTATTAATTCTAACATTTCAGTAATATTTTTTGTTGGTATAGTAAATTCTATAGACAATTCAGTAGGCATGAAGTTCTGAAATTCATTAAAATGGTATCCTAACTGCGGATGCATACACGCCATATTTTCACATTCCTTATTATTATCTGGATGATAACTCTGTTCGATTCGCCGTAAGTATTTATATGGAATAGCTTCTAATGTTTGATATATATTTAAATAACCATTATAATTATTATAATAACCGTCACTAATAGTTGTAGTTCTATCTTTTCTATAGTCCACATATGCCTGTTCTGATACATACCATATTGAAATGAACGCATCTAGTCCAAAAAAAAAATATGATTTGTCTGTATGTTTAATAGTATTAATTGGATCTACAACAGTTGACCCATGAAATAATATGTTTCCTTTAGGCAATGAAGCCTTATTTCCATACATTTTAAATGCTAATTCTAAGTGTTCATTCCAAGCTGTATCATGATATAAGTGTGATATTGGAACTTCTGGAAAGGGTATTTTTTTATACCAAAATGGATATAACTTGTTTTTAATTAATGAAGATAATTTGGGTGATTTGGATCTCCTGGATGATTTATATGATTTAGATCTTCTAGATGATTTAGATTTTCTAGATGATTTTGTCTTGTTGTGTTTTTTAAATATGGAAGACATAATACTTTTTATAATAAGTATATACTATATTTTGAATTTAAAAATATAATATTAAATTTCAAAATGTAAAATGAGAGAGTATTTATACTAAGCCAAAAAAAATTGATTTAGAAAATAATATAATACAAAACAACATAAGACAAAACAACATAAGATAATAAGCAAAACTATGAACAAGACAATGAACACTAAGACCGAACCTAAACCTTTGCCTAAGTTGACAACATTATTGCCACCATTTTGTGGTTTTATGATTGATGATATTGTGACTTGTAATATATGTTTAGAAGACAATGATGGAAACATTGAAGTAGATGGTTGTATTTCAGGAAGAGGTAAGCGAAGACTTATTACATCATGCGGTCACATATTTCATAAAAAATGCTTACAACAATGGACTAGTGCATCCCTTAAAGGTTCATTATGTGGAATAATTACTTGCCCTTATTGTAGAGGACCTGTTTATATGGATGAAGAAAGTACTGAAAAAAAAAGAAAACGATTTGCTACATTAATCAAATGTAAGTGTTGCCCAGCACATCAAACAAATCGTCCTAATTCGTATGAACATGACCCAGAGTTAGATGCTAGAACTATTTCTGTAGAGCAAGAAACTGCGCAAAATACTCTTTCAACTGAAGACTATATTGCTTGGCGACACAACAATAGTTGGCGTAGAATCGGTCGTAGAAATAATTGTGGATGCCAATGTAGGCAAGAAGCGCGTCAAATGGTTCGTCTCATTCCACCTCCCAATCTCCATGACTACTAAATAGTCCCATGACTAGTATTGTAAATAGCTTACTTATTCTAAGAACAAATTTTTTTAAATTTGTCTCACAAACTGTAAAAGGGATTTTAAGTAATTTAGAAATTATATTTATATATAATACAAAGAAAACAAATAAGTCAAAAAAGACAAAGAAAATAAAAAGAAGTTTTACACCTTTAAACATTTACACCTTTTCTCATTTAAAACGCCCATTAATATTAATTAGATATGTTTTAATTAACTCGCTAACTTCAATCCAATTATTTTTAAAATCGTAAGAAACATATTCAATTATATCGTTTTCTCGTTTTCTTTCATTCCAACAAAAATAAACTATTTTAATATTATTATTAAGCGGATAAATTAATTCATATATTTTTAATAAATATTCCGTTGCATCTACACCATATTCAATATCGTCTAAATGATAATTTAAATAAGAATTCGGTGCGTCAGCATATACAAATAATATATTTTCACCTGATATTATATCTCTAAATAATCTTTCTATTCTTATTTTTAATTTATTTTTGTAGTCATTATTGATTGTAAAATGTGTATTTCCTAATCCACTATTCTTATTCATTTGACTTTCTGTAATATTATCAACAGATATATAGTGTTCATTACCAAGATATCTGTAATACGTATAGCCAGTTGTCATATATTCTAATGCATTTTCAACACCATCATTTATTAGAATACTTAATATATTATATGTTGTTTTACTTGGAGACCATAACCAATCAATCGGATAAGAATATTCACGCATATTTGCTCTTTTAATTCCTTCGGGGACAGAACAATGTAATCCTAATGGAATAACTTTCATTTATATTATTATTTTAGAAAAAATATTTATATTATTATTTTAGAAAATATATTACAAAAATAACGCACGTTTTAAATGAGAAAAGGTGTAAAACATCGATTATTTATTTACAAAAGGAGGATAATCTATATAAATTTCATCATTGCTTGTATTTTTCATATCTAAATTACTTGGTATTAGTTCTTTATTTAATTCAGGAGGATTTGTAAAATATTTTTTATGTAAGTACGTACATTCAAAAACATTTGGAATCCTAACTCCATTATGATTTATAGTACCGCAACAATTATTTCCGTGAAAATGAATCAAATAGTGATTTGTATTTATTTTATTAAATACATCTATTTCAGCATTACTAAATGGCCAATGAAATTCAATTACAATTTGTTCAAATTTGTTCATTTGTTGATCATTTAAACTTTTAATCCAAGGTATTTCACCACCTTCTATATCCATCTTTACAAAAATACACTCATTTACATCTATAATATTGTGTAAATTTGTATTTTCATTATCATTAATAAAACCAATATTTTTTTATAAATGTAATCTGAGTATTTTCTTTTGGTAGTTTATTTATTGTTCCATCAAAAGCATATGCGTTATCTACTGCATATTTTTTTAAAAAATCTTCTTCAAAAGAAATATCATCGTCTATACCGCCAGCAAGTAATGTTGTATATTTTATATTAGGTATTTCAGCAATAATATAACCACCGTCACTATCTTTTCAAATGGGGATTTAAAAACTGTTAAAACAGAAGGATTCATATATTATAATATATATATTACACTTTATATATATAATATATATATATATTATATATAAATTAAATATTCCACCTTAAAGTGACTACTAAATAGTTTAATAGGTTAGATAGCAAATTTTTTTAAATTAAATTTTATAAGAAACCATATAAAATTTAATTAACATTATTATTAGTATTAGTCAATGCACAATGAATCAATTAAATAAAGTTAGATTGTGTCTTTTTTTAAATACTTGTTTAGTATTATTTATAGGATTTTATATAACAAATTTTGCAAGCGATTCAAAATATTTTCGCTTTGGACCAAATGAAGATTTTATATTTATAAGCGTACAAATTAACACTACACAAAAATATTGTAGTTTATTAACATTAATATTTGTAAATGATATAGTTAGAGTTATTATTCAAGAGTTTGGAGATCCAGTGCTATATATGAATGTTTATAATCCGGATAAAAAAGAAATAACTGAATTTAGTAAAGCACAATTATATTTTTACGCCAATTCTATGTTTTTAATAAACAATATTAGATATATTTTTACATTATTAATTAGTATTACACAAATAGATATTGCCTTATTTTCAGTGCTAGTAGAACAAGTAGTTGTAATTATTACAATAAAAATGTTACTTGATGAAAAAAAATTCACGCATAAAGAAGTTAGTGTGAGGATTATTGAATTAGAGACTATTAAGGGATAAACCCCTTAAACCCCTTATAGGCACCGAATGCGGTCCTATATTGTAAAAACAAGTTATTTAGTTATTAATACATCTGGGCACGTTATTTGAATTGTACCTGTTAATAAGTCATTAAATTTGTTATATGCGTTTTGTATGTTTTCGGGAGTTAGTTCAACCTTAATAACAAACCTATGCATAGATGTTTCACCATATTGTTTTTTATATAATTCAAATAATTTTTTATAATTTGTACTAGGTGTATACAATTTGATATCGTTCACACGTGCCAAATTCAATAACTGGATATTGCTATTCTCGCTATCCTCGCTATCGTTGTCATATATGACAAGTTTTCCACGAAAATGCTGCATCATTATATATGCGGATGTTAGGTTTATTGCAATAGTGTTTATATATGTTATATCACGCGATAAATATGGTGAGATTATTATTAAAATACTACACAATAATATATTATATTTTCTATTTATATAATTCTCATGTGTCTTAGTGTCTATACTTAGTTCTTCACCATTATTTTTAATAGTAATAGTAATAGATGATATACAATGATTGTCAATATATAAACATAGGACTAATGAATATATGTCACCAAAAGTAAATAATTCCAAGGTACTATTATTGTTATGCTTATATACATAATCTAGACGTAGACTTAAATTACTACATTTTTTTGTTTGCAAAGAACCATTCAACTCTCTTAATTTTTCCTGTGCGTCATTTAAATTCAAATCTGCAGTGAGACCGAGACCTTTGAAATCTAGGTGATGTTTAAAATATAATATTTTATTTTCATTAAGTAACTTTATTCCTTCGGGACACTCTATACCAAATGGATTGTTAATCAGTCTTGTTATTTGCATCATCGTATCATCTGGTAGTTCCTCTATATCATTTTCAAGCTTGTATATATTAAAATTTGTATCATCTATAATTACTAATACATATTTATTATTTTGTCCAAAAAAATAATATGTGAGTCCCTCTATAGTTATACGATAAATAGAGTCACCATTAATAGTATTTATCTTAATTGGTTCTGGGGTTGGTTCAGGTGTTGGTTCTACGATTGGTTCTGGTTCTGGTTCTGATTTTTTACTAAATCTGGTCCTAATGTAATTTAATGCTTCCGTAAAAACTCCTCCACTCATCTTTATAAATTTTCTTGTTTTTTTAGTCTTTTTTTGTTTTTTAGTCCTGTTTGTTTTTTTATTTCTTTTTGTTTTTTTTAATTTTTTTTTGTTTTTTAGTCCTTTTGTTTTTAAAAAATTCCGCATTTAACTATATATATATATAAAGATTTAAAATAACAAAATA
>Ga0164294_10003428_pt1 | contig 14105 bp, 15 predicted proteins | sample GEODES005metaG_FD_111479 | JGI IMG/M metagenome (GOLD analysis project Ga0164294, IMG submission 111479) | Oligotrophic lake water microbial communities from Sparkling Lake, Wisconsin, USA - GEODES005 metaG | ecosystem: Environmental > Aquatic > Freshwater > Lake | place: USA: Sparkling Lake...
ATCTCAAATTATTCGGCATTTGAAAGTTTCAGGAGTAGAATGATTAAAACGCATCTAAATTAAAGCCATACATAGAATCAACATTATTGGCCTTCTAAATATATTTCTTAATTTTAATATTTCTTCTCTTGAATTTATCAAAGATTTAAATAAATCTAAATATTGAATACACATGCTATCAGATGTATGTGGGTAATCTTTAATCATTTCCAAAAAAGTTGGGTAATTCTTATAAAAATTAATTAATACCTCTTCAAAATTATATTCATTAAAGGAAGCGCCATATTTATCACAATATTCAGGCAGACATCCGCTTTGACGGAATAGAATTGGTAGTCCACATAGCGCTCCTTCATTTTGATGATTGCCGCCTGGCTCATTGATAGATGCAGTTATATAAGCATCATGTCTCCGCAGCTCATTTGCCAAATTTTCGTCGTGAAGTGGATTAAGGTAATTTACATTTTTGAATTTAAAATTACTTGGTAGGTTTCCAATATAAGTAAATTTAATGCTCTCTCGCCATGGTGAACGCTCTAGCATGCGATCTAATTTCTCATATATATCAAAGCCCTTCATCCAGTTCCCACCCCAGTGATGGGTAACCAATGACAGCGCTCTTTCATATTGAAATGGCTGTCTATTTTTCATTGGAAAAAAATAATTGCTATCAGCTCCATTTAAAATGACACTGCTTCTAGCGCCTTTTTGCCAAACGTTCAAATTGCGCATCCAAGAACCAACAAATACAGTATGATCTGCACAATAATTCGCAATTTTTAATCTAAAATTAATAGAAATTGTATTTTTTCTTTCGTCGCACTCATTAATTCTATGCACAACTATCGTCCGTCTATTTCGAAAAATTATATACTTTAGAATGTCATAAACTCTATAAGTTTGTTCTGGGTTATTTACACGTGGATCGACAAGCATGATGATGTCAATATCATCATCCTCAAGATTAAAAACAACTTTGTTCCCATTATCCTCAACCGCTTTTACAAGTGAACGTAGAAATCTGTTCCCCCCTCCCCAGGGCCCATCTACAATCGCACAATTTAATGATATTTTCATTTCTTAATTTTTTTCGAAATTTTGATTTTTAAACTTCTTAATATGGCAATATTTTTTCTATCATTCTATTTATTGCGTTATTCATTCTATTAATCCCAAAGTCTTTTCTAGCGGTATTTTGCGCCTCTATACCCAAGCGGGCACGTAAAATTTTATTTTTTTGTAGAACTTCAATTGCTTCTGCAATTTGCTCTGGTTTATATGGGTCAACTAGCAAGCAATTTTTCCCTGACTTAAATAAGTGTGAATCCCATAAACCACTGGTTTTAGTTAGGATAATCGGCTTTCCACATGCCATTGCTTGCAATGCAACACTATAACCTGACGGCTGATTAACTTCTTTTAGTGGAATAATAATTGCTAGAGCTGATTGATACATTTTTCTCAATTGCTCATCAGTTATTTCAGAGTTATAGAAACTTCCGCTTATCAACTCTATATTATGACGCTCTGTTGGCACCTTTATTTTTAGCTTTGTAAGGATCTTGATCGGCACATTAGTTGCCGCATTTATAAGAGTTTCATAGTCTCTTTGAGGATCCGAACCAACAGCCAGTACATATTCTTCATGCAAAGAAGAAAATTCGGATGAAGTCCAAAATTTTGTATCCACCCCGAAAGAAAATAAACTTGTCTTAGATCTATCTAGGTCATATCTATTGATAGCTTCGAGCATATCAGCTTCACCAAAAAAAAATATGTGATCAAGTTTTTGTAAAGAACGCTTTACCATGCATTCATATTTTTTTTGCCATAATGGATGAGCTTTATTAATTTGATCTGTTAATCCATGAAATCCACCCACCAATAAAGGTCGATTAGGCCCTGATGGTGCCCATAATGCCATTGACAAACTAAAAAAATCTGTAAAGCTTATTGCTATGTCTACATTCTCAAATTGTTTACGTAGCGCTTTTACTCTTTGTTTTGAAAAACCAAATCTTGTAAACCTATTACGGAAGATCTCCCACTTTAATTGATAGTTTGCAATCAATCCTTTTGGATTGCTTCTTGTATCTCCAATAACACAATCATACCCAGCTTGCATCGCTCCCGGTAACCCATAAAAAAAGTCTTGGGGTACTGATCCGCTCTCTAAGCCATTAATACGATTTTGGCGACTTTGACCTGGATATAGAAATAAAATTTTAGGCTTCAGTTTAATGGTATTCGCCACATTAATTTGCACCAAAGGAATTTTTATACCATTCAATCATTCGCTTCATCCCTGATTCAAGATCGATAGATATAGGAATATCGCCAATAATTGAGCGCAAAAGCTCTGAAGAGGCGCTCTTGCAAAAACGTCCTTCAGGCTTTGAGGTATCAGCTATCAAATTTGGACTCTTATTGCCTACCCCACATATCAATGTAACCAGGTCAAATATGCTTGTAGTATCTTCTAACCCAATATTTACTGCGGGACCACTGTAGCCAACCTCTACTAACTGCCTCATAATTTTTGCGCAATCCAATGCATGCATATAATTTCGTTTCTGACGCCCACTTCCCCAAATTACAACAGGGTTTTCACCATCCATTACACGCTTAACTAGCATTGGTATTGCTTGACTGAATTCACCCACCCACTCGTATCGCTCGCCATAGATATTAAATGGTCGCACTATTGTTACGGGAATGCCTGCTTCTTTAGATAGTATTAGAGATTTTTGCTCTAGAAATCTTTTCGCCCATCCATAACCCCAATTCGCCATCTCCGGCTCTTTTTCAAAGATAGGCTGTTCTTTTATTGTTTCAGGTCCACTATCGTCATAAATACATGAGGAAGAAGTCATAAGAACATGATCTGGCTTTATTTTAGATAGCGTATCTACTACATTAGTTGTAATGCGTTCATTGTGATTTAAAACCTCTAAATGCCTACCATTTCCGTATCCAATTCCATATGCTCTACTTGCAAGATGAAAAACAATATCGGCACCAACAAAAGCTTCCTCCGTCACTTTGGAGCGCTCTAAATCTACTTCGCGAATCTCAATAAGGTCCTTCACTGTTTTTAGATTTCCAATAGAGCCTTTAGAAAAATCATCAAGTACGCAGACCTTGGCACCTAAATTAACTAGATCTTCAACAAGAAAAGATCCAATTAGGCCAGCACCGCCTGTAACATAGACAGATCTCCCCTTTAAATTTATTTTTTTTTCTATCATTCTATAAATTTCTATTTTTTGCAATAATCTTAGCAAGGTCTAAATCCTGTTGAGAGTCAATATTTACACTCTCCTCATTATTCATCTCAACCCAACCTATTGGCTCAATGATAAAACGCTCTTGCTTTAAAAATTCACTGCGATCAAAAACATATATGGCGCTATTGATACGACATAGCTTATTCATTTCTTGACGTCTCTCATAATGCTCAATAGGAGCCTGAATATATCTACTTAAAAATTCATTCTTTACGAAAATATTTTGCGGCTTTCTCTCAAGTTGACAAATTGCAACTACGGAACCATACTGACCAGTTTTCATCTTTTCAATTGCTGCAGATACGTGCCTTTTGGTTCTAAATGGTGACGTTGGCTCAAGTAGGACAATTAAGTCAAACTGCACATTTAATATTTTTTCAATCGAGATGATTGCATGCTTAACAGTATCTTTAGTAGTCGCCTCATCACTAGATAGCTCAATTGGCCTTAAGAAGGGTGCGTTTGCACCACATGCTAACGCAGCATCACGAATCTCAATATCATCAGTGGTTACTAAAACATAATCTGCCGCCTCAGCACTTGATATCGCTCTTGAAATTAGAGACTTACCTCCAATAAGTGAGAGATTTTTTTTGTGCACTCCCTTAGAGCCACCTCGCGCGGGTATTACCGCTAGCACTTTCATAAAAATCCTAATATGTAATTCGCTTATCTAGATCAACTTTAAAGGTCGCCAGTATTTCAGCTATTTTCTTTCCAGAATTTCCGTCGCCATATAGGTACTCAGTTTTATATCTACCATGATCTATCTGCTTGCGTATTGCATTTGCTATTGAAATAGCAGAATGTTCTACGTCAACTACATTCTTGCCTCTTAATCTCCCTTTTTGCCGATTACCAATGTTTACAACTGGCACTCCCAGATATTCACCTTCACGCAAACCACTTGAGGAATTTCCAACGAGACATTTTGAATTACAAATTAATGGCGCATAAAGCTCCATCGGAAGACTGGCAAATACCATAATTGGCACTCCAGTCCTTACTCTATTATTTAAGACTTCTAGTGCTGATGACTCACCTGCGTCCATATTTGGAAGCACCCAAACTACTGGAAGGCCGATATCATTTACTGCATCAAGAGTATCCTGAATCTGCTGTCTATAACACATACTCTCCGTCACAACTGAATGCTGAGATACAACTAAGTAGTCTTTATTTAAGTCAACTAAATCGCCTTTTCCATGTTCATCTTGAAACCGAGTAAAATATTCGATGCTTTCAAATTCTATGCTTGAAATCAAATCTAGACTTGGTGTACCAACAGTAAATATCGAGTTTATTGGCTCGCCCATTCGCTCAATTCTTCTAGCTGAATCATAGTTAGCGGGAAAATGTATATGCGAAAGCTTGGTAATTGCATGGCGAATACGCTCATCGATTGAACCTGATATCTCTCCACCCTCAAGGTGAGCAATGATCTTATTGGAACAAAGCGCAGCATGTGCTACTGACAACGCCTCATATCTATCAGCTATCACCATGACAATTTCCGGCTTTAGCCTTTCAAAGGCTCTACCTAACTCCATCGTTGCTATCCCGGCAGACATTGCCATAGCCTCTAAAGAGTCTCCAGCAATCAGGAAGGGAATTTTTTCATTAATAGTGAAACCATCTCCCTCTATATGCCTGCTATAGTCTCCATATCTAGATAAAGTAATGCCGCCAGCAAGAATAATTTGAAGCTCTAAACTTGGATGGCTTGATATTGCACGAATTGTTGACTTAAGCTTTGCGTAGTTACCACGCGTAGTCAATACTATACATATTTTTCGCTTATCCATTCTCAGCTCTAACTAAATTTATCCACAATTAATTCATTGGCCAAAGATAAGAGGGATTCTTGATATGAGGGTCCATCAAGTTTTACAAAATTTGCAGCATGCTTTTGAAGGCTATTCTTGATCTCAGGATCGCTACTCTCCAATATTATTTGAGTCATCACGGTTGATAAATTTTCTACCTCATACTCAACATGAATGCCGGGGCAATCCCAAAAACCTTTAAAGTATGTCATTGCCATTGCAGTTTGAAGATTTTCGTCTGCAATTTTAGAATTGGATTTAGGATAAAACATTAGTATTGGCTTCCCCAATATTATTGACTCAAGTAAAATTGTCGATAATGGAGAAATAACGGCTGATACAACCTCAAGAATTTTTCTTGTGATTGAATAGTCCTGAGGATAGAATCCATGAATATTTTGATCTATTGAGTCTTTGTAGTATTTCTCCATATGAGGATCCATGCTAACGTGCTCAAACTTTTTCTCAAAAAAACTTTTTTCTCCAAGGCTTAAGCCACCCCTCCAAGGATGTGGCCGATATAAAATATGACACTTAGCAATTTTTCCCTCATGTATTTGCTTGTCTAAAAGTTGAAGATGCTCGGTTTCATTGGCAAGCTTACTTGCACCCCCATATAGAATAATTGGGACTCCTTTGGGAACCTTAAACATCTCGCGAAGCTCTAGGTCTGACTCAGCAATCTTTTCACGATACGTTTCAAATTGAGCTGCTCCAAATTCAAGTACTCTTTCAGCAGGCATTCTCATGTAATTAATTGCATGATTCTTGGTCTGTGGACCCCAAACTACCAATCGATCAGGAACCCCAGTATTCATTGCCTTCACACTGGGATTGTCCCAGGAGTTCATCAAAAGTACCAGGGGTATATTTAACTTAGGGCACAGCAATAATAATTCATTTATGAAATAACCAGCCAAGATAGATGGATGAATTATTAAATCCGGTTTTTCATCATGAAGAAATTTATCTAATAGATCATATGAGCCCATTTTGTTAATCATAAGCTTTCGGGCAATAGGAAATATTAACGGTGATGATAGAACTTCGTAATAACAAGTTCTCAAATATCCCCTAGTCTTTGCCATCAGATGACGCCTAGGCTTGTAGTTATCAGTGCCTCGTTGATTGTTTAAAGCTGTTATGTTGTAAATCTTATCCCACAAACCCATCCTAGTGCGAGGCACAAAAAGGGTTGTGTAATTCTTTAGATTTAACTCGGATATATTTGTGTATACCCCTTGTTTACTCGAAGTGTGATCCTCATGGAAAACATATTTAACGTCATAAACAGCTTCGAGAAGAGTAAAGGTTCTCGTTTTAATGAAATGTCTTATTATTAGATCATAGTCTACAAAGACTAATAATTTTTTTTTCAAAATGCTGTTATGTTTTCAGGTGTTTTAACCAAGTCACATCTCTTCTATATGAATTAAGCATGCCATTTGACCCTTGGATTAAAGAAAGAATGATCAATCAAATCGCGATACTCAATTGCACGAGCCAACATCGAATCTAAAACCTCATCAGTAAGCAAATTTGGCTTTAAACCTAGTTCAGTTAATTTAGAATGCTTGGCATTATAGTAATGCTGCTCCATTTCAACGCGTGGATTATCTAGATTATTAATCGTTACATTCAAAGCTGCTCGATCACCAGCTGCTTTAACCTTTAGCGCTAAATCATTAACTGAAAATTGCTCAGTAAATTGATTAAAGATACGGAATTCGCCCTTCTTGGCTGGGGTATCCACTGCAAGGCTCACGCAAGCAATAGTATCTTTTATATTTAGGAAACCACGAGTTTGGCCGCCTTTACCATAAACTGTCAACGGCATACCTGCAGCCGCTTGCACTATAAAGCGATTTAATACCGTACCAAAAATATCGTCATAATGAAATGAGGTGCGCAAGGAAGGATCCATTACTGTTTGGTCCGTATCAAATCCGTAAACAACTCCTTGATTTAGATCTGTTGCTCTAATACCCCAAACTCTAGTGGTAAATTCAATATTCTGAGAATCAGCCACCTTAGATAAATGATAAAAGCTTCCGGGTTTTTTTGGATACATCATTCTATCTGTTCTACCATTGTGAGAGATATTGATCCACCCTTCCTCGATATCAATATTTGGAGTCCCATATTCACCCATGGTTCCTAATTTTACTAAGTGTGAATCTGGGCTGTATTTTTGCATGGCAAATAATACATTCATATTTCCTACAATATTATTTGTTTGGCTATACACAGCAGTCTCACGGCTTTGCATAGAATAAGGGGCTGATGGCTGCTCACCGTAATGAATAATTGCGTCTGGAAGAAATTTTTCAAAAATTCCATATACAAACCGATGATTACAAAGATCCCCGACTCGTAGCTCTATATCTTTACCAGAGATTTCTTTCCATTTTCGCAAGCGATGATGAAGAGTAGAAATAGATGCAAGAGGCTCAATCCCCTCCTCCATCTCCCAACGGCGCTTTGCAAAATTATCAACCACCATTACTTGATCCCCACGGGCAGAAAAATGCATGGCTGTTGGCCAGCCTAAATAACCATCTCCACCTAAAATTAAAATTTTCATAGTTATGTAGCCAATAATCTATTGATGACACAATTATACAGCGATCTCTTTACTTTTCTAAAGTAATATAAATTTAGATCTGCTTGAGAACCCAAGCAATTATTCTTTATTTTTCAAGGTTTTCCCAGCGAATTAATTCGCCTTCATTCATACTTCTACTCAAGCGCATACCAATCAACTCTTGCTTTTTATCTGGCGACATTCCATCTCCAGGGCGCATTGCAACAAGATCACTATGCTGCAGGTAATGTCCAGCCTCCAATCGTTTTGAAGCTACTAGACTTTTCAAAGCCCAGTGTAACGCCTCCTTTTCGCATTCTTGGACCTTAAGAGTAGGGCTACCCATCATTATTTCAGTATTTCTGATCGTGTTCACGAAATCAGCAAGGTCATGCGGCCCACAGGAAACTTTCCAATCCTGAGCATTTGGAATATTAAAGTCTAAAGCAATGTGTTTTTCAATGATTGATGCGCCATTCGCTACTGCACAGACAGCTGCTTGAACTCCGAAGGTATGATCGGAATACCCAACTGGGCCAGTAAATAATTCTCCTATGCGATCCATAGCTCTGATATTTAATTGGTTCATCGGCGTTGGATATGATGTGACACAATGCAAGACTGCCAGCTTTCCTAAACCAGTTTCTCTAATTGTAGTAAGCGCATCCATTAAATGCCCTTCTTCATACATCCCTGTTGACAAAATAATAGGTAAACCATAACTTGATAATTCGCTTATAAATTGCAAATTACCCCTTTCACCAGAGCCAATCTTGAAAGCTGGGACATTTAACTCTAAAAGCCACGGAACAACAGATGCATCATGAGCGGTGCACAAAAATGTAATACCGTGAGTATCGCAACGCTCCTTCATTTTAGCTAAAAAATCAAATGATATCTCTCTTGATGACAACCTTTGTCTCCACTCATTCAATCTTGGAGAAATCAAACTATCTGTAGTGTAAGCCTGTGTTTTAAGTGCATCAGCACCACACTCAGCAGCCAGATCTACCAATGCAAGAGCTTTTCCTAAATCGCCAAAATGCGCCACTCCAGCTTCAGCAATTATGTATACAGGGTTATTGTGACCAATGGGTTTACCCGCTATGGAAATTACTTCATCAAAAGCCATAAAATTTACAATCTTAATATATTTATATATATTAACTGAATTTTTAAGGCTGGGTGCATATTTTGCATTTTACCCAGAAGTTAAACTTCTAAAGAGTTCACTATTACTTAAAAGCTCATCATAAGATCCTTTGGTAACCAAATGAGCTCGTTCCATAAGAAAAATACAATCACAAGACTCAACGGTTGAATGGCGATGGGCAATTGCTATTAAAGTGACCTTCCCCTTCATATGAGCGAAAGCTTCTTTTATGGCATTTTCACTGATATTTTCTAGGGCGCTTGTAGCCTCATCTAAAAAATAATGTATAGATTCTTATAAAGGGGCGCGTGCAATTGCCACTCTTTGTCGTTACCACCCCTATAAACGAACTCCTCTACCTCCCAAAGTTGAATACAGGCCGCCAGGTAATCTGTCCAATACCTCTAAGAAATTTGCCATCGCGAGGCACTCAACCACTCTTTGAGTGTTAATCTTGCTGGGCTCGATTCCAAACGCAATGTTTTCACGAAGTATCGCATCAATTATTACATGCATCTGTGGTACAAAACCGATTGATTGTTGCCAACCCCTCCCATTCATCCTCACTTAAGCATTTTCCATCTAAGTTGATAGATCCAGAGCTTGGGTGTAATAAGCCTAAGATCAAGTCAACTAATGTAGACTTTCCAGCTCCAGATGCACCCGCAAAAGCATAAGAGCCACCGTTTTTAAGACTCAAACTTATATTACTAATTGAATACTCTTCGGTAGCGAGATATATATAGGCAACCTCACTCAAAGTCAATTCCTTCCATTCAAGCCTCGGTTAGGAATGATTAATTTTGTTAAAAAAAGCTGATGTATCGAGACTGTTTAAGACCTTGCTCAAAGGCTCAATCCATGATTCAATAGATTTTAACCCACTAACAGCGGATCCTACTCTATTCAACGCAGGAACTTCTCGCGATGCTACCAACACAACAATAGCCATTGTAGAAGCCAATAGTTAATCATCAACACCCCACAGAAACAATCCAGTACCTATTCCTAAAATACTTATTTGCCTAACTACGATGATGAATTGGGATGGCAGCAAATTTAAAGAATTTGCACTCGAGTGATTCATGCTTAAAATATGATGTAAGCGCCTAAAGTTTTTGAGAACATCAGATTCTTCCGAGAATAATTTTATATCTTTAATTCCCTAAAGCACTTCTACCAAGAGAATATGCAAATCTGTTTCAGACTTTTTTTGCTTGCATTAACTGCATGGTATTTATTTTCGTAAAGCCAAAAAAATGTGATAAAGATAATGCTGACCACTAAAATTAACATGCCTTGTAATGGCGACCAAATTATTAATATTACCGATGGAATAATTACTAATGCTAACTGCCCTGAAACAACTGCTAATCGCCCCCTGAAACAACCGCTAATCGCCTCAAGAAATCGCGACTCCATATAACGATATGATTTTGAAAAAGACTTCCCAAAAATAAAGGGTTAGAATTTAAGTGCCATGAGTATGGACTTCTTAACATTGCGTTCATTAAGTCATATCCTAATCTCTCTTGACAAGAAGCGGTAAACTTATTTATCACAATCTGAGACATTAAGTTGATGGTTCTGTAATACCCCCATTTAAGTAGATATTCTTAAAGAGGAAAATTCTGCTTGTTGTCGATAGTGCATAGGTGACAACTTCCCTAGTGCTGCGTGAGGACGATCCTCGTTGTAAATCTTGATCCACTGCTCAGTGATGTCCTTGACTTGATTAAGATTTTCAAAGATATGGGCAGTGAGTACTTCATGACGGTAAGTACGGTTAAAGCCTTCAATAAAGGCATTTTGTTGCGGTTTGCTAGGTTGGATAGACTTCAGATCAATCCTCTTAGATTCACACCAACCCATAAAGACCGCAGACCGAAGTTCGCTCCCGTTATCTAGGCGGATGGCTTTAGGTAAGCCATGGATCTCTTCTAGCTGCTCTAAGGTTCTTACAACTCTAGCAGCCGGCAAACTGAGATCAATTTCAATGGCGAGTACTTCTCGATTGGATTCGTCAATGACGTTCAGCGTCCTAAAGGGCCGGCCGTATACAAGGTGTAGTACATAAAGTCTAAAGCCCACATGATGTTGAGCTCTTGCGGTGCAATGAGGGGTTCTTTGATGATTTTAGGTAGGCATTTTTGGTCCGTGATGGCAAGTTCAGCCCCATCTGTTTGTAGATCCGCCATACCCGTTTGTGATTCCAGGTATGACCTTGATTGCGTAAATAGGCAAAGCACAAGCCAAAGCCCCAGCAACCATTCTTACCAACTACTCGGTTGAGTGCATCCATCACAGGGCGATCCTTCTCACGTAAGCCAGCAGGCTTCTTGTAAAAGGATGCGCACGATAGACCTACTGCCGAGCAGGCAACGCTAATCGGGATGCATTCTTCGCCAACCAAGTAATCAACTGCCTCTCGCTTACCCGTTGGCGCTAGAGCTTTTTTTCGATTAAGTTCTTAAGCGCTAGGTTATCTCTGGTGAGTTCGGCAACCATGGTTTTATATTCTGATAGCTGCTGCTCAAGATCCTTCATCCGTTTGGGCTCAGATTTTTCAAGCCGGTTGTATTTAGAGCGCCACTTGTAGAAAGTATCTTGACTTATCCCGTGGGTTCGCAAGATTTCAGCGACGGGGATGCCACCTTCAGATTCTTTCAAAATGCCCACAATTTGGCTCTCGCTAAATCTGGATTTCTTCATAAAACCTCCTGTTATTAATATGCCAAAAATAACAGAGAATTCAGCTTCCTAAACGTTTACTTTTTAGGGGGTATTACAACTAAAACACCAATTAATGGATAAATACCCATTATTGAGAAAATATCAGAAGCACCGCCAAAAAAAACTAAACTAAACTAATAATATATTTTCTCCGCTCCTGTGGAATTAATATTTGAAAAGAATATTTTATGCCAGCAAAAAAATGCTCCCATTAAAATTAAACCAATTCCGTTTTAAAATAATATTTTTGAGAGGCAACTTAATTTTCATAAGACTCCCTTGCCAATTAAAATGTACTTATTAGCAGGATCTGAACTAAGTCCTTCCTGCGTCAAAAAATAACTCCTGTGAGCTGAGTAACTTAAATTTCTTTCCCTCTGCAGTGGCTCAGACTTTTTATCTGCAATTTCATAATTGAAAACATACTCCCAATCCCAATTATCATTGCGCTTCCAATACGATTTATTTCGATGTTGATTCAAAATATAGTAAAAAGAGTTGTGAGTTACGCCAAGCCACTCCAAAAATAACGATAAATATTTAGGCTCACGAAAACTATAATATTTAATAAGCTGAATACCCTCAATCCGAGACATTCGACCTAATCGAATTTCCCTTGATACATGGTCTACCACTTTTCCATACCCGTGTTTAACCTGCTTTATATAGTCATGTATGTCAGAATAATTCCAGCAATCTACATTATTGTATGTATCAAATGTCCTATTTTGTTTAGCAGTTTCATAATCGTATTTTTCAATCATTAACTCATGTTGCGCCCTAGAATCCCATCGAATAAAGTTGTTAAGATAAATGCCTCTAACACCAACCCTTTCTAAATCAACGCTATCAGGATATGCAAAAGGCTTTACATCTGCTTCTGTTATTTCATCAAAGTCATCGATTAGATCTTTGGGCTCGTAACCCATGAGATCATGCTCTTTTCGATACTTCCTCGTCATTTCAACCTCATCTAAATGGCTAAACATGCCAACTTGATCAACACCTTGATGGACGCCCCAGACTATTAATGGTATTTTGAACTGAACGGCTACCTGAACGGGATATACAGTTTGGCCTGCTATACAGTGCCAATAAATACTCCCAAAACGACGTAGAGTCCCTCTGGTTATTTTTTTAATGATTTCCGGATTAACAGTCATCGTCAAAATATCACAATCAAATTTAATACGAAGATTGGCTAAATTTCTTATTCCTACAGCAGTGTTGTATTGCTTGTTATATGTAACAAGCAAGGGATTCATCCCATAGACATTCTTAATCGTATCGACAACAAAGTAAGAATCGGCAGCCCCACTAACAGGCACAATACAATCATAATTTTTGCCAGATTGGTTTTTGTATTCATTCAATATTACTCGCAGTTTTTCAGACCTCTGATCCCAGGGTAGCTTATCCTTCTCTTCATGAACCCGGCATCCACTGCAAATACCATCTTGGTCAAATACTAAGTTCAGCGGATGATTTGAGGTATATAGACAACGTCTGCAAATTTGCATTAGATTATCTCTTTTTCTATGATTGAAAATTTCATTCGATCCAACTCATCATCAGTTTTTTTTAAGAGGCGGCCATACTTATCAAGCGTGCTACCCAAGTACTTTGCTTGAGTATCATGACGAATACTTATTTCATTTTGCAAAAAACCTTTTAACGAAGTTACGCTATGCTCGGTATAATGAAAAAAATTCGCTGCTGCTGCTGCCTCAACATTTGTTTTGGTAAACACCTCTAGGAAATGACTGGGCAATGCGGCTCCACCACAGCAGATTACTGGCACGCTTATGGATTCAGAAATTAAAGCTATTAAATCCAAATCAAATCCAGCCTTACTTCCATCTCTATCGACTGAATTTAATAAAATCTCTCCCGCACCATTGTCTGAATATTTTTTTGCCAATTCTTCTGGCGTCAACTTAATCTTAAGTGAGCTGATGTAGTCAAAAACTCGGTACTTCCCATTATTTGTTTTGCACACATCAATTGATGCAACCACACACTGACTCCCATATATATCAGCCACATCATTTATAAAATTTGGAGAGTTTATGGCAATTTGATTAATTGCAATTTTATCAGCTCCATTTCGAATTAGCCTACTAACGTGATCAAGCGTAGTAATTCCACCCCCAACGGTTAAAGGAACAAAACATTTTTTTGCAACCCTGTTAACCATTTCTATGTCGGGAGATTTCATCAATCGAGTCGCTGAAATATCAAGCAAAATAATCTCGTCAATACCCCATTCATTAAGAAATTCAACGGCAATTTCGGGCTTTCCTATTGGCAGATATTTTCCAAAGCCAATACTTTGTACGACAATACCATTCTGTACCAAAAGTACTGCTGCTATTCTTTTTTTTAGCATTTTTCTATAGAGCTTATGAACGTTCTAAATAATCTCAATCCGTTATTTTGACTTTTTTCAGGGTGAAATTGAACACCAATAATGTTATTGCGATGTATGGCAGCGTTAATTTTGATGCCATAGTTACATTGAG
>Ga0164294_10003430_pt1 | contig 14101 bp, 10 predicted proteins | sample GEODES005metaG_FD_111479 | JGI IMG/M metagenome (GOLD analysis project Ga0164294, IMG submission 111479) | Oligotrophic lake water microbial communities from Sparkling Lake, Wisconsin, USA - GEODES005 metaG | ecosystem: Environmental > Aquatic > Freshwater > Lake | place: USA: Sparkling Lake...
CGGCGGCCTTCATCCTGGCCTTGTAGGCTTCGGCGTAGACGGCTGGGGCGATGTGGTCCTCGGCGCCGTTGATCAGGGTGATCAGCGCGGGCGGCGGGGCGAGGACGGCGGGGGACGTGTCGGCATAGACGTTCGGCCGCGCGGGCGAAGCCTGGCCAACCAGTTTCGGCACGGTATCGACCCCGCAGGCGTCGGTGGCTTGTTTGGAGGCGGCCTCGAGATCGGGGAGGCCGCCGAGGCTGACGACGGCGCGGATCGGGAGCGGCTGGCGGCGATAGAGCGGGCTGGTCGGCGATATCGAGGGCCGTGCGGCGGCCCAGAGCGCGAGGTGGCCGCCTGCAGAGTGACCGACGGCGACGATGCGCGAGGCATCGAGATGGAGGATCGGGGCGGCGTTGCGGATGGCGTCGATGGCGGCGGCGACGTCCCGGAAGGTGCCGGGGTAGCCGCCGCCGGGCACGTCGACGCCGCGGTACTCGATGTTCCAGACGGCCAGCCCACGCTTGCGGAGATCATCGGCGAGCCAGTCCATGATGTCGGCCTTGGCGACCCCGGTCTGCCAGCAGCCGCCGTGGATCATCAGGACGGTCGGGAACGGCCCCGCACCCTTGGGCAGCCAGACATCGACATGCTGGAGCGGATCGCTGCCATATTCGACCGTCGTATCCGCCTTGGGATGCGGGCGGCTGAGAAGATCGGGCCAGTGCATCACCGCCATCGCGGCACTCCCTACGAAGAAAAGCGAGAGGGCGAGGAGGGCTTTGCGGATCACGCGAGGATCTTGGCCAGTCCCCGCGAGAGCTGCAAGGCGCCGTGCAGCGCTTTCTCGCCCGATCCCCATTCGCGCACGATCACCAGCTTGCTGTCGGGGCGCAGCTTCGCGGTGCCCTTGAGGCGCTCGACATACGCGACGAGGCCGGGGAGATCGGGGAAGTGATCCTCGAAGAAGGTGACGAGGGCACCCTTCGCACCGACATCGAGCTTCGACACGCAAGCCTTCCGAAGATTGAGCTTCGTCTCGATGATCGTCAGCAAATTCTTGGTGCCCTCGGGCAGCGGGCCGAAGCGATCGATCAGTTCGGCGGCGAAGGCTTCGATCTGCTCCTTGTTCTCCAGCTCGTTCATCCGGCGATAGAGGCCCATGCGCAGATCGAGATCGGGGACGTAGGTCTCGGGCACCATGATCGGCGCGTCGACGCTGATCTGGGGGCTGAACTCGCGCGAACGGGTGGCCTCGGCCAGACCACCGGCGCGGGCATCGAGGATCGCCTCCTCCAGCATCGACTGGTAAAGTTCGAAGCCGACTTCCTTGATGTGGCCGGACTGCTCATCGCCCAGCAGATTGCCGGCGCCGCGAATGTCGAGATCATGGGATGCGAGCTGGAAGCCGGCGCCCAATGTGTCGAGATTCTGGAGGATGTGGAGGCGCTTCTCCGCGGTCTCGGTGACGATGCGGTTGGGCGGGGTGGTGAGATAGGCGTAGGCGCGGGTCTTCGAGCGACCGACGCGGCCCCGGATCTGGTAGAGCTGGGCGAGGCCGAAGCGATCGGCACGGTGGACGACCAGCGTGTTGGCCGAGGGGATATCGAGCCCGCTTTCGATGATCGTGGTCGAGACGAGGACGTCGAACTTCTTGTCGTAATAGGCCGACATCCGCTCTTCGACCTCGGTCGGGCTCATCTGGCCGTGGGCGACGACATACTTCACCTCGGGGACTTCCTTGCGCAGGAATTCCTCGATGTCGGGCAGGTCGGCGATGCGGGGCACGACGAAGAAGCTCTGGCCGCCGCGATAATGTTCGCGGAGCAGGGCTTCGCGGATGACGACGCCGTCCCAGGGAGCGACGTAGGTGCGGACCGCGAGGCGATCCACGGGAGCCGTCTGGATCACCGAAAGCTCGCGCAGGCCCGACATCGCCATCTGCAGCGTGCGCGGGATCGGGGTGGCGGTGAGGGTGAGGACGTGGACGTCGGCCTTGAGGCCCTTCAGCCGCTCCTTGTGCGTGACGCCGAAGCGCTGTTCCTCATCGACGATGACGAGGCCGAGGCGCTTGAACTCTATGCCTTTCGCAAGGATCGCGTGGGTGCCGACGACGATGTCGACTTTCCCTTCCGCCAGCAATTCCTTGGTGCGCTTGGCCTCGGCGGCGGGGACGAGGCGCGAGAGGCGGCCGACCTCGATCGGGAAGCCGCGCATGCGATCGACGAAATTGGTGTAATGCTGGCGGGCGAGAAGCGTGGTCGGGCAGACGACCGCGACCTGCATCCCGGCCATCGCCGCGACGAAGGCGGCGCGGAGCGCGACTTCGGTCTTGCCGAAGCCGACATCGCCGACGACGAGGCGATCCATCGGCTTGCCGGCCTCCAGATCGGAAAGCGTGTCGCCGATTGCGCGGTCCTGATCGTCGGTCTCGGAATAAGGGAAACGATCGACGAAGGCGGCGTAGCTGGTGTCGGCCTGCGCGACATCGGCCTGGCGGAGCGCGCGGAGCGCGGCTGTGGCGATGAGCTCGCCCGCGATCTCGCGGATCCGCTCCTTCATCTTCGCCTTGCGGCGCTGCCAGGCCTCGCCACCGAGCTTGTCGAGCGCGGCGGCTTCCTCGGCGCCGTAGCGCGTCAGGACTTCGAGATTCTCGACGGGGACGTAGAGCTTGTCGCCGCCCGCGTAGGACAATGCGACGCAATCGTGCGCGACCTTCGAGACCGGGACCTGCTGCAGGCCTTCGTAGCGGCCGATGCCGTGATCGCGGTGGACGACGAGATCGCCGGGCGAGAGCGTCGCGAGCTCGGCGAGGAAGGCGTCGGCCGACTTCCGCTTCTTGACGCGACGGATCAGGCGATCGCCGAGCATGTCCTGCTCGGTCAGCAGCGCGACTTCGGGCGTGGTGAAGCCGTGATCGAGCGGGAGGACGGCGAGGGCGACGGTGCCGGGACGGAAGGCGCGGCCCAATGCGTCCTGCCAATCCTCGGCGAACATCGCGCCTTCGAGGCCATGATCCTCAAGCAGGCCCTTCAGCCGCTCGCGCGCACCGATCGAGTAACTGGCGAGGACGACCTTGTGCTTGGCCTTGCCGAGTTTGCGGACGTGATCGATGACCGCTTCGTAGATGTTGGCATTCTGCGCGCGCTCGGGGGCGAAATCGCGCGGGGAATCGACGCCGAGATCGATCACCGAGCCGCTTTCATGCTCGTGATAGGGCGTGGTCAGGTGGATCGGCCGATCGCGCACGACATCGGCCCATTGATCGGCGCTGAGATAGAGGGCGGCGGGCTCCAGTGGGCGATAGCTGCCGACATCGGTGGATTTCATCGCGACGCGGTTCTGGTGATAGTCGGTGATGGCGTCGAAGCGCTGCTCGGCGGCCTTGGTGGTGCCGGATTCGCGGACGATCAGATCGTCTGCCGAGAGATGGTCGAACAGGGTTTCGAGGCGCTCTTCCAGCATCGGCAACCAATGCTCCATGCCGGAAAGGCGACGGCCTTCGGAGAGCGCCTGATAGAGCGGATCGCCGGTGGCGGTGGCGCCGAACTTCTCGCGATAACGGGTGCGGAAGCGCTTGATCGAAGGCTCGTCGAGCAGGGCTTCGGACGCGGGGAGGAGGGTGAAGCCCTTCACCGGGCCGATCGTCCGCTGATCCTCGGCGTTGAACTGGCGGACGCTTTCGATCTCGTCCCCGAAGAAATCGAGGCGGAGAGCGAGCTCCTCGCCGGCCGGGAACAGATCGACCAGCCCGCCGCGCACGGCATATTCTCCGGCTTCGTGGACGGTATCGGTGCGGACGTAGCCGTTAGACTGGAGGAGTTCGGCGAGCGCGTCACGGTCGATCCGCTCACCGGGGGCGAGCGTGGCGGAGAGCTGGCGGATGCGGAACGGCGTCAGCGTGCGCTGGGTGGCGGCGTTGATCGTGGTGACGAGCAGTTGCGGCCCCTTCGCCTCGCGCTGAAGCGCGGCGAGAGTGGCGAGGCGTTCGGACTGGACCCGGAGCGAGGGCGAGGCGCGGTCGTAGGGAAGGCAATCCCACGCCGGGAAGGTCAACACATCGAGTTCGGGCGCGAAATAGCGGGCGGCGTCGGCGAGGGCGCGCATCTCGGCCTCGTCGGGCGCTATGAACACCGCGCGACCCTTTGCGGCGCGCGCGAGGTCGGCGGCGAGCCAGGGCAGGAAGCCGGTCGGCGCGCCGGCGAGGGTCAGCGATTCGCTGGCCTTCAGGATTTTGGGGAGATCGATGGTCACTGTCAGATCTTGATATAATCGAGCTTCTTGAGGCCATCCATGAGCGGACCCTGCCAACGCGCGGGGACGTCGGCGGTGCCGATCGCCCAGGCCATGATGTCGACGTCCTGCTCTTCGAGAAAGGCTTCGTACCAGTCGAATTCGGCCTCGCTCCAGCTGGCGGAGTGCGCGTCGAAATAGCCGCCGATCATGTAATCGGCTTCGCGGGTGCCGCGGTGCCAGGCGCGGAAGCGCAGACGCTTGAGGCGGGTTTCGCGGTCCATGGGGCTTTCCAAATGGCAAATGCCGGCTGCCGCTTTGCGACGCCGGTGAAGTGGGGATAGACCGCCTCTAACCATGCGCCCCGAACTTCTCAATCCGCTGTTCGCCGAAGTCGAGGCGCTGAAGGGCGTGGGGCCGCAACTGGCCAAGCCGCTGGGACGGCTGGGCCTGGCGCGGGTTGTCGACCTGCTGTTCCACCTGCCGAGCGGGTGGATCGACCGGAAAGCGGTCAGCGCGCTCGACGAAGCCGACGTCGGGCAGATCGTGACCGTCACCGTGACGGCGACCGAGCATCGCACCGGACGGTCGCCGCGGGCGCCCACGCGGGTCACGGCGCTGGACGGCGAGGGCAATGCGGTGAGCCTGGTCTTCTTCGGGGGATCGTCGGGATATGCGAAGAAGCTGCTGCCGCTGGGTGAGGCGAAGGCGGTGTCGGGGAAGCTGGAACGCTACGACCAGTGGCTCCAGATCGTTCATCCCGAGGTGATGGCGCCCGAGGAGGCGAAGGCGCTGCCGGCGCGCGAGGCGGTCTATCCGCTGTCGGAGGGGCTCACCAACAAGCGGCTCGCGGCGATGACGGCGCAAGGGCTGGAGCGGGCACCGGCGCTTGCCGAGTGGATCGAACCCAGCCTGCTGGAGACGAAGGGCTGGCCGGGCTGGCGGGAGGCGGTAGCGCGCATCCACAGCGACCCGGCCGACGCCCAGGCGCGCGAACGGCTGGGCTATGACGAACTGTTCGCCAACCAGCTGGCGTTTCAACTGGTGCGGGCATCGTCGCGACGGCGGCGGGGAACACCGCTGAAGGGCGACGGACGGCTGCGCGACATGCTGAAGCTGCCGTACACGCCGACCGGCGCGCAGACGCGGGCGCTGGGCGAGATCGAGGGCGATCTTCAGCAGGCGTCGCCGATGCTGCGGTTGCTGCAGGGCGATGTCGGTGCGGGCAAGACATTGGTGGCGCTGATGGCGCTACTGATCGCGGTGGAGGCGGGGACGCAAGGCGCGTTGCTCGCGCCGACCGAGATCCTCGCACGGCAGCATTACGAGAGCCTGTCGCGGCTGCTCACCGGCCTGCCCGTGAACCTTGCGATCCTGACCGGGCGCGACAAGGGCCGGGCACGCGAAGGCACGCTGATGGGGCTGGCGGACGGGTCGATCCACATCCTCGTCGGCACGCATGCGATCTTTCAGGAGGCCGTGAGCTACAAGAACCTCGGGCTCGCGGTGGTGGACGAGCAGCATCGCTTCGGCGTCGCGCAGCGGATGCTGCTGACCCAGAAGGCCGAGCGACCGCCGCACCTGCTGGCGATGACCGCGACGCCGATCCCGCGCACGCTGACGCTCAGCCACTATGGCGAGATGGACGTCAGCCGGCTCGACGAGATGCCGCCGGGGCGCCAGCCGATCGAGACGGCGGTGATGTCCGACGATCGGCTCGGCGAGGTCGTCGCGGGGATGCAGCGGCATCTCGCGGCGGGCAATCAGGCGTACTGGGTGTGCCCGCTGGTCGAAGAAAGCGAGGTCAGCGATCTCGCGGCGGCGGAGGCGCGGGCGGAGACGCTGCGGCGCGTGCTGGGCGACAAGGTCGGGCTGGTCCACGGGCGGATGAAGGGGCCGGAGAAGGATGCGGTGATGGCCGCTTTCCAGCGCGGCGACGTGCAGCTTCTGGTGGCGACGACGGTGATCGAGGTTGGTGTCGATGTGCCGAATGCGACGCTGATCGTGATCGAGCACGCCGACCGTTTCGGGCTGGCGCAGCTCCATCAGTTGCGCGGGCGGGTCGGGCGCGGGACGGGGCGGTCTGTCTGCCTGCTGCTACGGACGGCGGGGCAATTGGGCGAGACGGCGCGGGCGCGGCTGGCGTTGCTTCGCGAGACCAACGACGGTTTCCGCATCGCGGAGGAGGATCTGCGACTGCGTGGCGCAGGCGAAGTGCTGGGCACGCGGCAATCGGGCGAGGCGGCGTTTCGTGTCGCGACACCGGAGCTGGCGAGCGAACTGATCGGGACGGCACAGCAGGATGCGCGATTGCTGGTGGACCGGGACGGCGGCCTCGACGGCCCGCGCGGGCAGGCGGCGCGGCTGGCGCTTTACCTGTTCGAGCGCGATGCGGCAGTGGGTCTGCTGCGTTCGGGTTGAAAAGCCGCCCTTTTCCGCTACGACCATGCGCCAATGGCTCCCCCCGCCACCATCGCAGCCACTGCCAGCGAGCAGCAACGCCGTTTCGGGCGCCGCGTCGTCACGTTCGTGTCGCTCGGCTTCCTCGCCGTGCTTGTCGGCGCGGCGGCCTCCGTGCTGGTCGTGCTGCGGGCGCAGAGCCACACCGATTGGGTGACGCACACCTATAAGGTCGAGCGGTCGATCATCAGCATGTCGCGGGCTGCGGGCGGCATGCGCGCCGATGCGCTGACCGCACTCTACACGCACCAGCCGCGTGCCCCATCCTATTACCAATTCCGGCAGGAATTGCGTGATGGGATGGACGATGTCGCGCGGCTGACCGCAGACAATCCGGCGCAGCGTGCACGCGTCCCGATCCTGCGCAAAGGATATGGCCAGATCATCGCGGTGCTCGATGCCCCCGTCGATGGCCAACTCGCGCAAAGGCTCGTCGCGCAGGAGCCGATGCGGCTGCAGGTGCTCGCGACGGTCTCCAAGATGATGGCCGACGAGCAGAAGCTGCTCGACGCACGGACGGCGGCACAGGAAGCGAGTGCGCGACTGTTCTGGACGGTGCTGCCGTTCGTCGGCGCATTGCTCATGGTCGTCGCTTTCTCGTCGGTCTTCGCGATCCGCCGGTTCACGGGCGATCTCGCCCGATCGAAGGACGAACTGGCGGAGATGAACGAGGGGCTGGAGACGGCGGTGCAGATCCGTACGCGCGATCTGCAGCGGGCCAATGAGGAAATCCAGCGCTTCGCCTATATCGTCAGCCACGATCTGCGCTCGCCGCTCGTCAACGTCATGGGCTTCACCGCCGAGCTCGATACGGCGCGCAAGGCGCTGGAGAAGATGATCGACGACGCCGAGGAGAAGGCGCCCGAGATCCTGACCCAGGAAGCCCGGATCGCGGCGCGCGAGGATCTGCCGGAGGCGATCGGCTTCATCCGCAGTTCCACGCAGCGGATGGACCGGCTGATCAACGCGATCCTGCGCCTGTCGCGCGAAGGGCGGCGCGCCTTGGCACCCGACCTGCTGGACACGACCGCGATCGTCCAGAATGCGATCGATTCGATGCGCCACCGTATCGACGAGGCGGGCGCCGACGTCCGGATAGAAGGCCAGCTCCCGGCGATCAATTGCGACCGCGTGGCGTTCGAGCAGATCATGAGCAATCTCGTCGAGAATGCGATCAAATATGCAGCGCCCGGCCGACCCGGCGAGGTCCGGATCCGGGGGCAGGCGCATCTTGGCCGGGCGACCTTCGACGTGATCGACAACGGTCGCGGCGTTTCGCCCCACGATCATGAGCGTATTTTCGATCTTTTCCGCCGTTCCGGCGTCCAGGATCAGCCGGGCGAGGGGATCGGGCTTGCCCATGTCCGCGCTCTGGCGCATCGCCTGGGCGGAACGGTTGACGTCGAGTCCGAGCTGGATAAGGGCGCGACATTCAAGGTCATTCTTCCGGTGGTGTTCGCCGGCGACAAGGACAGAGCAGCATGAACGCGCATCAGCCCGTCAACATCGTGATGATCGAGGACGACGAGGGCCACGCCCGTCTGATCGAGAAGAATATCCGCCGCGCCGGTATCCACAACGACATCCGCCATTTCATCGATGGCACGACCGCGCTGGAATATCTGTTCCACGCCAAGGACGGGCCGCTCCACAACGGCCCCGCGCTGGTGCTGCTCGATCTCAACCTGCCCGACATGAGCGGTACGGACATCCTGACCAAGATCAAGGCCGACGCGACGCTGAAGCGTACGCCGGTGGTGGTCCTGACGACGACCGACGACAAGGTGGAGATCCAGCGCTGCTACGATCTCGGCTGCAACGTCTACATCACCAAGCCGGTGAACTACGAGAATTTCGCCGAGGCGATCCGGCAGCTCGGGCTGTTCCTGTCGGTGATCCAGGTTCCGGATCCCTCCGAGGCCTGATGGACACGCGTGCAAAGTGAGCGACGGCGCGTCGATCCTCTACATCGACGACGATGAAGGCCTGCGCCGGCTGACGAAGCGGGCGTTGGAGCGACGGGGCTATCAGGTAAGCCTGGCGGCCGGAGGCGAGGAAGGCGCGGCGATGGCCGCGGCCGAACGCTTCGATCTGGTGGCGATCGACCATTATATGCCCGGCCTCGACGGGCTCGCGACGCTGGAGCGCCTCCAGACTTTGCCGTCGCCGCCGCCGGTGATCTACGTCACCGGATCGGAAGAGGGGCGCATCGCCGTCGCCGCGCTGAAGGCCGGCGCGATCGACTATGTCGTGAAGACCGCGAGCGAGGATTTCTTCGATCTGCTCGGCCGCGCGATCGAGCAGGCGCTCGCTACCCAGCAGCTTCGCGCCGATCGTACGCAGGCGCTTGCCGATCTGGAAGCGAGCAACGCGCGGTTGCAGGCACTGCTGCACGAAGTGAACCACCGCGTGGCGAACAGCTTGCAGCTCGTCACCGCCTTCGTGCAGCTTCAGGCGCGCAGCATCAAGGACGAGGCCGCGAAGAGCGCTCTCGCGGACACCCAGCGCCGTATTTCGGCGATCGGGCAGGTCCACAAGCGGCTCTACACCTCCGACGACGTGCAGACGGTGGCGATGGACGAATATCTCCACGCGCTGATCGCCGAACTGCAGGAGACCTGGGCGACGCCGACCTGCCAGCGCGTGCTGAAGCTCGTCGCCGATCCGATCCGTCTGGCGACCGACCGCGCGGTGGCGATGGGCGTCGTGGTCAATGAGCTCGTCAGCAATGCCTGCAAATATGCCTATGCCGACGATTGCGACGGCGAGGTCCGGATCGCACTGCGCCACGATCAGGGTCGCTTCCAGCTGACCGTCGAGGACGATGGCGTCGGGCTGCCGGCCGATGGTTCGATCAAGGGAACCGGCCTCGGATCGAAGCTGGTGCGTGCGATGGCGGTGACGCTGAAATCGACCGTGGATTATGTGAAGGCGCCGCGCGGCACCCGCGTCGAACTCAACGGCGTACTTTAACCCCTATTCCGGTTTCAGGGACTGACGCTGTTCGGCGGCAACACGGGCGCTGTCCTGCAGGCGACGACCAGTTTCTTCCGCAGCTTCCGGCGTCATCGAGATGGCGACGCCATCCGGCCCATCGATGATCACTTCGCCCTGCTCGGCGGTCACTTCACTTGCCGTCGTGTGGGGTGTGCGCGCTTCCATGCTGCCTCGCATAATCTTGCCCCGAAACCCTTGATGGCGAAGAACGAAGCAGTTGCAGCAATGATCCGCCCCGACGGCGGGTTTCTCCTATCGAATGTTAAGCGCAGATCACCACATGGCGCTTCTTGCCGAGCGAGAGCTGGCGATCGGCGGTGTCGGCGGGAAGCAGATGATCGATCGCGGTGATCGGCGCGCCATCGATGCGCACCGCACCTTCGCCGATCTTGCGCCGCGCTTCGCCCTTGGAAGCGGTGAGGCCGGTCTCGACGAGCGCATCGACCAACGCGATGTCCGCTCCACCGATGGGGAAGCGGGGCAGGCCCTCGGTGCCGCTACCGCTGAAGACGGCTGCGGCGGTCGCTGCGGCTTCCTCGGCAGCGGCGCGGCCTCGGCAGAGTGCGGTCGCCTCCGTCGCGAGCAGCACCTTTGCGGCATTGATGTCGGCAGCGCAGGCGCGGTCGATCCCTTCGAGCGACACGTCCGTGAACAGCGCGAGGAATTTGGCGACGTCGCGGTCGTCGGTGTTGCGCCAGAATTGCCAGTAATCGAAGTGCGGCAGCTGCGCCTCGTTGAGCCAGACCGCGCCGTTGACCGACTTGCCCATCTTGGCGCCGTCCGAACGGGTAATGAGGGGCGTGGTGAGGCCGTAAAGCTCGGCACCGTCGATGCGGCGGCTGAGTTCGATCCCGTTGACGATATTGCCCCACTGGTCCGATCCGCCCATCTGCAGGCGGCAGCCGACGCGGCGCGACAGTTCCAGGAAATCATAGGCCTGGAGGATCATGTAGTTGAATTCGAGGAAGGTGAGCGGCTGTTCGCGATCGAGGCGCAGCTTGACCGAATCGAAGGTCAGCATGCGGTTGATCGTGAAATGGCGGCCGACATCGCGCAGGAAGGGGATGTATTCGAGCTTGTCGAGCCAATCGGCATTGTCGATCAGGATCGCATCGGTCGGGCCGTCACCGAAAACGAGGAAGCGTTCGAAGACCTGGCGGATCGAGGCGATGTTCGCCGCGATGCCGTCTCCGTCGATCAGCTTGCGTACCTCGTCCTTGCCCGACGGGTCGCCGACCTTGGTGGTGCCGCCGCCCATCACGACGATCGGCTTGTGGCCCGCCTGCTGGAGGCGACGGAGCATCATCACCGAGACGAGATTGCCGACGTGGAGCGACGGCGCGGTCGCATCGAAGCCTACGTAACCGGGCACCACCTGGGTCGAGGCCAGCGCATCGAGCGCGGCCGCATCGGTTACCTGATGGATGAAGCCGCGCGACGAGAGGGTGCGCAGCAGATCGGATTTGTGCTCGGTCATAGGGGCGGGCCGTTAGCATGGGCCCGCCGCGTCATCCACACCCGCGTTCAGGCGAGGCGCATGCTTGTCCGCTGGCGACGCAGAGCCGCTCCGATCAGGCCGAAGCCACCGATCATCATCGCCCAGCTGGCGGGCTCGGGAACCGAACTCTGATAGCTGACGGCGGCGGGCCCGGATGTCGAATAGACGAGGTTGGCACCGCCACTCTGCTGGAAATAGACGAACTTGAAGCTGTGCGCGCCGGCCGAGAGCGATCCGGTGTACGTGGGGCCGGTACCGAGACTGCCGTTGGCCTGGAAGTTCTGCTCGGCAACGACCACGCCGTCGATGTAGATTCGCGCCGCATCGTCGACCTGATTGAACTGAGTGCCGAGCTGGAAGGTATAGGTGCCGGCCTGCGAGATCATCGCATATCCGGTCGCCACGAAACCGGAGTTCACCATCGATGCGGTGTCGCTCAGTGCCGCACCGGCTGCATCGGCGCCGAAATAGGTGTTCGTGCTGCCCTGGTTGGCGTTCTGATAATTGAAGCTGTCGTTGCTGTTTACGAACACATAGTTCGGCGTGGCGCTGGCGAAATAGGCTTCGACCTGTGAGATCGAGGCGTCCGTCGGCGAATAAGCCGTGGTCGGGACGTTGTGATAGACTGCTTCCGTCAATCCAGCCACGGCCTGCGCCGGGGAGGCTGCGGTCAGGGCGCCGAATGCGATGACCAGTTGCGTGAAGAGAAACTTCTTGATCATGTTCGCTCAGCCCCCACGTCTGCGCGACCCCTCGCGCCAGCGTTCCATTTACACGAGGACTTCGCCCGGCAAAGGAATGCACAGTGACGCTGATACATTTTTACGGTTAAGGAAGGCCAAACCGCCTTCGCCGGCGCCGCTTATCCTTCGCTCAGCTCGCTCATCACCATCTTGCCGGATTTGACGCTGAAGCCGGTGCGGCCTTCGACCAGCGCCAGCGCATCCTTGCCGAACACGTCGTAACGCCAGCCTTCCAGGATCGCGAGGCCTTGGCGCTGGCCGGCGGCGAGCGCTTCGATCTCGTCGGTGCGGGCGATGAGGCGGGGGGCGACGTCGGCGTCGCGCGAGCGGACCTTGAGGAGGAGCTTGAGCAGATCGGCCACCAGCGCGCCATCCTTGCCGAGACCGGGCTTGCGATCCTCGCGCGGGGGCATCTCGCTGTCGGGCAGCGGGCTGGAGGCTTCGAGCGCACCGATCAGTCGGGCGCCGATGTCGTTCGAGGCCCAGCTGGCGGCGAGGCCGCGGACCTTGGCGAGATCCTGCTGGCTGCGCGGTGGATGGACGGCGAGATCGGCGATCGTCTCGTCCTTGATCAGGCGCCCGCGCGGCAGATTCTTGCGCCGGGCTTCCCGCTCGCGGAACGCGGCGATGGCCTTGAGGCGGCCGAGAACCTCAGGCTTGCGGCTCGGCACCTTGATCCGCTGCCAGGCGAGATCGGGATCGTTCACGTAGTTGGCGGGGTCGGCGATCCGCTCCATTTCCTGATCGAGCCACGCGCCACGGCCGGTCTTGCGCAGCTTTTCCAGCATGCGCGGGAAGATCTGGACGAGATAGGTGACGTCGCCGATCGCATAATCGAGCTGGCGCTTGTCGAGCGGGCGGCGGCTCCAGTCGGTGAAACGGGCGCCCTTGTCGAGCTTGGTGCCGGTCATGCTCTCGACGAGGTTCGAATAGCCGACCTGCTCACCCATGCCGAGCGCCATGGCGGCGATCTGGGTGTCGAAGAGGGGGTAGGGCGTCGTCTGCGTGAGATTGTGGACGATCTCGATATCCTGCCCACCGGCGTGGACGACCTTCAGCACGTCCTCATTCTCGACCAGCAGATCGAGCAACGGCTTCAGATCGATGCCGTTCGCGAGCGGATCGATCGCCGCAGCTTCATTCTCATCCGCGATCTGGACGAGGCAGAGCTCCGGCCAATAGGTGTTCTCGCGCATGAATTCGGTATCGACCGCGATGAAGGGGCTTTTCGCCAGACGATCGCAAAGTTGCGCGAGAGTCGCGGTGTCGGTGATGAGGGGATGTATTATCATTGACCTCCCCCATAGCGCGCCCTCGCGGGTTGACAAACGGGGGGTTGAGCGGAAAGCGCGGCGCTCGCATTTTTTCGTCACCCCGGCGCAGGCCGGGGTCTCCATAGGCCGGACAATCCAGCCGCACGAGATGCCAGCCCTCGCTGGCATGACGCTTTAGAAGAGAAGTCACGCCATGCACGCCTACCGCTCCCACACTTGCGCCGCACTTCGGGCCGCCGATGTGGGCAACGACACCCGTCTTTCCGGCTGGGTCCACCGCAAGCGCGACCATGGCGGCGTGCTCTTCGTCGATCTGCGCGACCATTATGGCATAACCCAGATCGTCGCCGACAGCGACTCGCCGGCGCTGCCGGTGCTGGAAAGCCTGCGTGTCGAATCGGTCGTGACGATCGACGGTGTCGTGAAGGCTCGCGCGGCAGGGACGGTGAACCCGAACCTCGCGACCGGCGAGATCGAGGTGTTCGCCAAAGCGGTGACGATCCAGAGCCAGGCGGCCGAGCTGCCGCTGCCGGTGGCGGGCGAGGCCGATTATCCCGAGGATATCCGCCTGCGCTACCGTTTCCTCGATCTGCGGCGCGAGCGCATCCATTCGAACATCGTGCTTCGCTCGAACGTGATCTCGTCGATCCGCCGGCGGATGATCGATCAGGGCTTCACCGAATTCCAGACGCCGATCCTGACCGCGTCTTCGCCTGAGGGCGCGCGCGACTATCTCGTGCCGAGCCGCGTGCATCCAGGCAAATTCTATGCGCTTCCGCAGGCGCCGCAGATGTTCAAGCAGCTGCTCATGGTGGCAGGCTTCGACCGCTATTTCCAGATCGCGCCGTGCTTCCGCGACGAAGACGCCCGTGCCGACCGCAGCCCCGGCGAATTCTACCAGCTCGATTTCGAAATGA
>Ga0164294_10003432_pt1 | contig 14095 bp, 10 predicted proteins | sample GEODES005metaG_FD_111479 | JGI IMG/M metagenome (GOLD analysis project Ga0164294, IMG submission 111479) | Oligotrophic lake water microbial communities from Sparkling Lake, Wisconsin, USA - GEODES005 metaG | ecosystem: Environmental > Aquatic > Freshwater > Lake | place: USA: Sparkling Lake...
ACTGGAAAATGTCGTCGCCTGAGCGTTTGGCAGGTCGACGCACAGGCCGGCCCATGCTACCGCGAGGCACGCCAGTGCGAAGCTCCGACCGACGGCAAAAACGCGAGCCGAAAACCGACGCCGACAGATGCCCTGCATAGCACTTCCTCCTGTTTGACATTCCCCCCGACGTTGAACCGTGGGGGCATCGTTCCGCGAAACCGCCGCCACGCCGTCCGCACCAAAACATGATCCTGCCCGGCGGTATCCCGGCGGTATATGTCAAGGTGGGTTCAGCCTGCACCCTCGGCCACGGCACCATCCGCGGGGCAGATCAACGATGTGGAGGGCCAAAGCCTCCTGAATCCGAGGGTCATTCCGGAAACCGATGCCCCATTTTGTCGCGTTTCGTGGCGAGATAGCGCTGGTTGAATTCGTGCACCGGCGGGAGGATTGGCACCTGATCGACCACCTCCAGATCGAAGCCTCCATAGATGAAGGCATCGGTCTTCTTGGGATTGTTGGTGAGCAGGCGCACCCGCCGCAGGCCCAGATCCTTGAGCAATTGGATCCCCACGCCGTAATCGCGGGCATCGGCCTTGAAGCCGAGCGCGAGATTGGCCTCCACCGTGTCGAGCCCCTGATCCTGCAGCTGGTAGGCCCGGCTCTTCTCCACGAGGCCAATGCCCCGCCCCTCCTGTGGCAGATAGACCAGCACCCCCGCCCCCTCGCTGCTGATCATCTCCAGGGCCAGGTGGAGCTGATCGCCGCAATCACAGCGCAGGCTGTCGAGCAGATCGCCGGTAAAGCAGGAGGAGTGCAGTCGCACCAGCGGATCGCGGGCGGTGGCTACATCCCCCATCACCAGCACCAGAGGTTGCTGCGCTTCAAACTTCACCGCATAGGCCATGATCCGGAATTTTCCCCAGCGCGTCGGAAGATCAGCCTCCGCGATCCGGGAGACGAGTTTCTCCTGTGTGCGCCGGTGGCGGATCAACTCCTCGATCGAAATGATCTCCAGCCCATGTTCGCGGGCCAGCACGAAGAGTTGCTCGCGGTTGGCCCGGTTCCCCGCATCATCGAGGATTTCGCAGAGCACCCCGGCCGGAGCCAGACCGGCCATCCTGGCCAGATCGACTGCTGCCTCGGTGTGCCCCGCCCGCCGCAGCACGCCCCCCTCCTTGGCCACCAGTGGAAAGAGGTGTCCGGGGCGGACAAAATCGGTCGGCCGACTGGCCGGATCGAGAATGGCAGAAATCGTGGTGGAGCGTTCCCCGGCGGTGATGCCGGTGCGGGCCGAGATATGGTCGACCGGCACGGTGAAGGCGGTGCCCAGCGGCGCCGAATTGGTTTCCACCATCATCGGTAGGTCGAGCCGCCGGGCCAGATCGGGCAGGATCGGCATGCAGACCTGCCCGCGACCGTGGCGGAGCATGAAGTTGACCAGATCGGGCGAAACTTTCTCGGCAGCACAGACAAAGTCCCCCTCGTTTTCCCGGTCCTCGGCATCGACGACGATGATCGCCTCGCCGCGCCCAATGGCGGCCACCGCGGCTTCAATCGATGAAAAACGTGTCTGCATGGATGATCCCTGCGCTGGAGTCGGTTGTGGCAGATCTGCTGCGGAGTCTGCAGTGATTATAGGATGGAGGTGGAGCGTGGACCGGCACCACCCTCTTTTTCGCTCCTCCAGTGACAGGCCTCCCATGCTCGACCGCGAAGAATACATCGAACAATCCCACCTCTTCCGGGCGCTGGCGGAACGGCTTGAGGAGGGGATTGCCGTACAGGAATCGCTGGTTTCGATCGGCCAGGAGGTGCTGGCAACCTCCAAGCTGCCGATGGCAATCGACTATCTGGTGGCCGAACTCAAGCTCGTCGGCACGCTCTCGACTGCCATGGCCCGCATGCCCCACTACTTCACTCGCTTCCAGACCTTCATCATGGCGCAGGCAGAGCGGGAAGAGGGGCGCTTCGACATGCGCACGGCGCTTGCGCTGCTGGCCCGCGAGGCCGGCTACCGTGCCGAGGGGGCCTCGCCGCAGGGGCTCTTCTTCTACCGCTTTGAGTCCCTCTCGCGCAACCGGCTCGATTACGGTCATGGTCTGGTGGCCGTGGCCGACGACGATCTTTTCGATGCGGAATGGAAGGGTTGGATCCACACTGTGGCCCGGCAGGTGGGGTTTATCGATCTGGCCGATCTGGTCGCCGTGCGCAGCCCCGAATACTGGCGCCTGGAGAAACGGGAGGCCCTGCTGGCCGGCCGGGAAGATACCGGCCCCGACCGGATCATCCTCTTTGGCGAGAGAGAGGGGCGGATCGCCCGGGCGACTCGCGGCAAGGAACCGATCTTCTTTTTCTCCGCCCTGCAGCGCCAGCTCGGCTATCCCGCCGTGCCGAAGCCGGCGGCACTTGTCCCCTCGGCGGAAACCCCCGCCATGCTCGCCCGGCGGCTCGATCGCCTTGAGATGCGGATCAAGCTTCTGGAGGAGGAGGCCCGCGGCGGTATCGATCTGAGCCGGTTTGATCCGAAGAATTTCCGGCCAGAGCAGGGCACATGATGGGATCGCCGTTGCCGCTTGGGGCCGATCTCGAGGCGATCGTTGCGGCCGCCATCCGTGCGGTGCAACCGGAGCAGCTCCTCGCCGACCGGGCCACCGATCTGAAGCAGTTCCTCATGCCCGCAGGGCGGCCCCACCCCGGGCGGATCGTGGTGGTTGGAGCTGGCAAGGCGGCGGCGGGCATGGCGGCCGGCATCGAAACAATGCTCAGGCCGGATGGCGCAACCCCGACGCTGCTCACCGGCTTGGTGAGCGTGCCGGAAGGCTCAACACGTCCCCTCGAGCTGATTGAGGTGCGGGCCACCAGACCCGCCGGTGCCAACCTTCCCACGCCGCGGGTGGTGGAGGCGACGCGGGCCATCCTCGCCATACTCGCCGGCATGGACCGAAACGATCTGGCGATCGTGTTGATCTCAGGCGGCGGTTCGGCGCTGCTCTCAGCGCCGCGGGAAGGGGTATCACTGGAGGAGACGATCGCCGCCACCCGGTTTCTCTCGGCGCAGGGGGCGGACATCGGCAGCCTCAATCAGGTGCGGCGGGCCGCCTGCGCCGCGAAGGCGGGAGGGCTCGCCCGGGCCTGCACCGCCGGAAGAATGCTGGTGCTGGTCCTCTCCGACGTGATCGGTGATCCGCTCGAAACGATCGCCTCCGGGCCCTGCATGCCTGCGGCGGCCAATCCCGCCGCCGCGCTGGCAATCCTGGAAAAGTATGGGGCAGTTCGCGCCGGTGTCGCTGCAAACCTGGTGCAGCTGTTGCGCAACGACCTCGCCCATCCCGCGCCCGCTGTGATCGCGGCCGCTGGTGGCACCCCCGCATCGACCTGGACAACTCCCCGGGGCTGCTGCGTGGAGCACATCGTTCTCGGGAGCAACGCGACGGCGGTCGACGCTGCCGCCGCGGAGGCCCGCCGGCTCGGCTACGACACACTCCTGCGGCATGCCCTACCGGGAATCCCGGCAGCTGACTGCACGGTCGATTCGGTCGGCATGCGGCTGGCCGACGAGGGGCTCGAGCTCGCGGCGGAAGCAGCCCGCCGGGGCCGGCCTCTGGCGGTGATCGAGGGAGGGGAGGCAACGGTGACGCTGCCTGCCGACCATGGGGTGGGGGGCCGCAACCAGCAGACGGTGCTCGTGGCGGTAAACCAGATCGCAGAGCAGGCCGAGTGGCCGGCAAACCTGCTTGTCGCGAGCCTCGGCACCGACGGCGAGGATGGCCCAACGGACTCTGCTGGAGCTCTAGCCGCTGCAGCCAGCACCAGAGAATTACTTGCCGACCGGCCGGCGCTTGCCCGAGGAATCGCCCGCTGCGACAGCCGGCCGCTGCTGGAGCGGGCCGGCGGTCTGATCCGCACCGGCCCCACCGGTACCAACGTTGCCGACGTGCGCATCCTGCTGGCAGGGGCGTGAGCGGTCGCTTGTCTCAAGCACGCCCATGCCGGCCCGCCATCCGGGCGGTCGGTCAGACGTCGCACAGGCTCACCGCCTGCCGCAGGCCGGCGAGTGCATCGCGCGTGGGAATGTATTCCTGACCGACATACCCTGTGTAGCCGATATCGAGGAGCTTCCGCAGGATCGGCGGGAAGTTGATCTCCTGATTCTCATCGAGTTCGCCCCGGCCGGGACAGCCGGCGGTGTGCACATGGCCGATCACATCCTTGCACTCCTCAAGCCGGCGGATCACGTCGCCATTCATCACCTGCACGTGGTAGATGTCAAACAACATCTTCACCCGGTGCGAGCCGACGCGGCGCACGATGTTGGCCACATAATCGACGTCGTCGCCCTGATAGCCGGGATGGCCCTTCATCGGATGGCTGCTGTCGCGGGTGTTGAGATGCTCCAGACAGATCGTCACGCCCTTCTTCTCCGCATGGCCGGCGATCTGCTTGAGTCCCTTCACGCAGTTGTCGGCCCCCTCCTCGAGCGAAATTTCACCGCTGGTGGGATCGTCGGCATCGCGCCACTTGTAGCCATTGAAGGCAATCACCGCCGGAAAGCCCGCCTCGGCACAGGCATCGATCATCTGCGCGGTGCGGGTGATCACCTCCGGCTGATAGGCAGGGTTGTTGAAGCCCCGCATGAACGGGGCGCCCGGCATGCCGTTGGGCGCCAGGGCATTGGTGAGGCCATGCTTCTTGATCGTCGGCCAGAGTTCCGGATCGGCCAGCTCGATCGACTTGCAGCCGAGCTCCTTGGCGATCTGACACATCTTCTCGATGTCCCACTGGTCGCCGGCGATGTTGTAGCACCAGTAAACGAGCGACTGTTTGATGCGGCCCTTCATGACGGGAACTCCTGCAACGACGGGGGCGGATGGATTCTTCACTGGCTGGCTGCCGGCAGGCCCGCCAGCAGATCTGCCGCAGGACACCCGACCCCAACTGACGGTAAACTACCATCGACCCCCTCTCCCCGGAAGCATCGCCCATGAAGCCTCTGCCGGCCAGAACCTTTTTCCACGTTCGACGGGCATCGCATCCAGCGATGCTGCACTTGATCCACAGCCTGCTGGTGGCCGCGGCGGCGGCGGCGGGCATTGCGGCCTGTGGCTCAGGCCTTGCGGTAGCTGCTCCGCCCGAGGCAGGCAGTCGCTGGGCACTCCGCGATGGCGACCGGGTCGTGCTGCTGGGGGACACCTTCGTGGAACGCGAGGGGGATCAGGGCCACATCGAAACAGCGCTGGTGGCGGCCTCTCCCGAGGCCACGCTCTCCTTCCGCAATCTGGGCTGGAGCGGCGACACCGTCTGGGCGGAATCGCGCGGCGTGTTCGACACCCCTGCCGAGGGCTATGCCCGGATGCTCGGCCTGGTGCGGGAACTCAAGCCGACCGTGCTCTTTGTCGCTTATGGGCGGAACGAATCATTCCGCGGGCCGAGCGGTCTGCCGGCGTTCCATACGCAAATGTCTCAGCTCTGCGATGACGTGCGCACGGCAGCGGCAGGAGATTCCGGTAACGAGGTGCGGCTGGTCCTCGTCACACCCCATGGTTTTGAAAAAACTCCCCAGTCGCCCGATGCTCCCGCCCGCAACGAGACGCTCGCCCCGTTTGCGGCAGCGATCCGCAGCGTGGCGGCGGAGAAGCAGGCAGGGCTGGTTGATCTCTTCGCCGAGATGCCGGCAGACTCTGCCACACCACTGACTGAAAACGGTTCCCATCTTTCGGCGGCCGGATACGCGGCGGCAGCCCGTCTGTTTGTCGCCGCTTCCGGCGGCCGGCAGCAGACGCTTGAGCCTGAATCGGCCGAGCACCTGCGGCAGCAGGTGGTGGCCAAGAACAGGCTCTTCTTCCACCGCTGGCGGCCTGCCAACGAAACCTATCTGTTCCTGTTCCGCAAATATGAACAGGGGAACAACGCGGTTGAAATCCCTCAATTTGATCCGCTGGTTGAGGAGGCGGAGCGCACCATTCAGGCCACCGCCCGCCAGACCAGCCTGCCCGCTCCAACCACCCCCACTCCTCCTGTTCCAGGACCCACCTGACATGTTTTTCCGCTCCTGCCTGCTCGCCTTCTGCTGCCTCAGCGCTTGTATGCGTTCTGCGCTGGGCCAGCGGGCTCTCACCGACATCCCCGTGCCCGACACGGCCGCCGAACTGGCCGCCATGGCGGTGGCCGAGGGCTATGAGGTGAATCTGTTTGCCGCCGATCCACTGATCAGCAAGCCCTTGCAGATCAATTTCGATCCGCAGGGGCGGCTGTGGGTGGCCTCCTCAAGCGTCTATCCGCAGATCAGGCCGGGGGAGGTGCCCAACGACACGGTGACGGTGCTGGAAGACCGCGACAATGATGGCGTTGCCGAAACCAGCACGCTCTTCGCCGATGGCCTGCACATGCCCACAGCCGTGCTGCCGGGAGATGGCGGCGCGTATGTCGCCAACAGCACCGAACTGCTCCATCTTTCTGATACCGATGGCGATGGCCGGGCCGACCTCCGCCGCACGGTGCTCTCCGGCTTCGGCACCGAAGACACCCACCACATCATCCACACCTTCCGCTGGGGCCCCGACGCCCGGCTCTATTTCAACCAGTCGATCTATATCCACAGCCATGTGGAAACGCCGCAGGGCGTGCGCCGGCTCAACGCTGGCGGCATCTGGCGGCTGCGGCCCGCCACGCTCGAGCTGGATGTTTTTTCCCGGGGCATGGTCAACCCCTGGGGCCACGTCTTTGAGCCCTGGGGCCGGTCGCTGGCGACCGACGGGGCCGGCGGCGAGGGGATCTACCACTGCTTTCCTGGCGCCGCCTATCAAACCGCCGCCGGCACGCCGCGCATTCTCCACGGCATGAACCCCGGCTGCCCGAAATACTGCGGGCTGGAACAGATCTCCGGCCGCCACCTGCCGGAGGATGCCCAAGGGCTCTTGCTCACCAACGATTTCCGCGCCAACCGCGTCTGCCAATACCGGCTCGCGGACGAGGGATCCGGGTTTTCCAGCGAAAAGGTCGCCGATCTGATCCATTCCACGCGGGTGTCGTTCCGGCCGATCGACATCAAGATGGGGCCCGACGGTGCCATCTACATCGCCGATTGGTACAACCCGATCATCCAGCATGGCGAGGTCGATTTCCGCGACGAGCGGCGCGACCGGGTGCATGGCCGGATCTGGCGCGTGACTGCCAAGGGCCGGCCCCTCCTGCCCCGCACCGATTTCACCAAGCTTTCCACTGCAGCGCTGCTGGAACACCTTCGGGCGCCAGAGGGGCATGCCCAGGCGATGGCCCGCCGCGTGCTCTTTGAGCGCGGTGGCCGCGAGGTACGCGAGGCTCTGCGCATCTGGACCGCCGGCCTGCAGCCGGCCGCCGCCGATTTTCACTTGCTGCAACTGGAGGCGCTGCGACTCTGGCAGGGGCTCGATGACGGCACAGCGGCCGATGTGCAGCTGCCGCTGCTGAAGGCTCTGCTCGCATCGCCCGATCGGCGGGCCCGCGCGGCGGCCGCGCGAGTTGTGGTTGATTGGGCCGATCGGCTGGAGCAACCGGTGGAACTGCTGGCTGCGAGCGTCGATGATCCGGAGCCTTGTGTGCGGCTGGAAGGGGTGCGGGCGCTGGCCGCCCTGGGGGGCAAGCGGGCGGCGGAGCTTGTGCTCCACGCGGTCGATCATCCCCGCGACGATGCCCTCGACTACGCCGTCTGGCTGGCGGCCCGCGAGCTGCAGGAGGCCTGGGTGCCGGCCGTCCTCGACGGCAGCTTTGCCGACGACGGCAAACTCTCGCGGATTCTCTTTGCGGTGCAGGCGGCGGAGACGACCGCGCCAATCCCGCTCTTGGTGGCCCGCCTGCAGGCTGGACGTGTACCTGATGCCGATCGGCCGGCGCTGCTCGACAACGTGGCCAAGCTCGGCAGCCCCGCTCACCTCCGCCTGGCATTCGATGTGGCCAGCGGCTCAAACCTGCCGCCCCATCAGGCGGCTGTGCTGCTGGAGAAGATGCTCGAGGCGCATCAATTCCGCAAGGTGCAGCCGTCGGGAGATCTGTCGGCGGTGGCGAAGCTTGTCGCCAGTCCGAATAAACAACTGGCTGTGGCCGCGATTCAGGCAGCGGCGGCGTGGCAGGTGACCTCCGCCGTCGAGACGCTTGAGCAGCTTGCCGGCTCCCCGGATCAGTCGCTGGCCCGGCGGCGGGCCTGCATCACCGCACTGGGGCATCTCTCCGGCGATGCCGCCCACAGCGCGCTCAAAGCTCTCGCCCAGCGGCCGGAACTGGGAGAGGCGATCGTGGGGGCAGCCTGCGCCGCGCTCGTGCCCAGAAACGCTGCCGAGGCGGCCGATCTGGCGGCCGACTGGCTGGCCACGTCTCCGGGAGAGGCGGGACAGCGGGAGGTTTTCTCCGCTTTTCTGGCGACGAAACAGGGGGCCGATGCGCTCGGATTGTCGCTGGCATCGCAGGGCCGCTCGCTGCCGGCTGCGGTGGCGAAAACGGGGCTGCAGGAAGTGAGTGCCGCAGGTCGAGCAGAGCCGGCCCTCTCCGCAGCGCTTGAGGTATTTGCCCGACAGGCAGGCGTTCCCCTCAGTGGCCCACATGGAATGGGGCCGGAGGAGATGGCGGCATTTGCCGAGCTGGTCATGCAGCAGGGAGATGCCACGCGCGGCGAGGTGATCTACTCGCGGGAGAACATGCGCTGCGTCTCCTGCCACCGCATCGATCGCAAGGGGGGCAAGGTCGGCCCCAACCTCACCGCGATCGGCGCCTCCAGTCCTCTCGATTACATCATCGAGTCGCTGATTGCTCCGGCCAAGAATGTGAAGGAGGGCTACAACACGCTGCTGGTGGTGACCGAAGACGGCCAGGTGGTGACGGGCATTCCAGTGTCGCGCAGCCTGTCGGAACTGGTGCTGCGCGATGCCACCGATAAGGAAGTCCGCGTGGCGATTGCCGACATCGCCGAAGAAGCTCCCGGCACATCGCTGATGCCCACAGGCCTGATCGACGGTCTTTCGCGCGAGGAGCTGGCTGATCTGGTGCGGTATCTGGCGCAGCTGGGCCGGTGAGGCAGGGCCTGAGAGGCGTTCCGGGCGGCACCGGCGCTGGCAGCCCACTGTAAAACTCTGTCTATACTCAGGGGAGTGTTATCGATGAGCGATTTCTCTTCGCGGCGGACCTGAATGACTACTCCAGAGATACTTGAGGCACAGGATCGGCTGCTTGTCGGGTTTGCTCTCGATCGCCTATGGTGTGAAACAATGGGACTCATCGCTGGGGATTCAAAGGAGCGACCGCTGCGGCTGGTGGCGGAAGTTCTCGCCCGGGAGGGCGTGCCGTATGCTTTGATTGGTGGCGTGGCGGTGCAGATGCACACCGTGGAGCCGCGCAGCACGCTCGATATCGATGTCGCCGTGCCCCGCTTTGAGGATGTGCCTCGGGAGGCACTCTTGGCAGCGGGCTTTGAATACACCGGTCGCCATGCTCATAGCGACAACTGGCGTGCTCCCGGGAATGGGCCGCTGACAACTCGAGTGGCTGTGCAGTTTTCCGCAGACGATGTCGGTATCGCTGCGGCGGTAGCCCATGCCACAAGCGTGGTGCTCAAGGACGGCCTCCGCTTGCAGGTGGCGACTGCGGCTGACCTGATCGTGCTCAAGCTGGCAGCTGCCGGGGAGCCGCAACGACGCCCAAGCAAGCGGGAGCATGATCTCGCTGACGTCCTCGCTCTCCTGGAAGAGCACCCCCAACTCCGTTCGCCACAGCTTGCCGCGAGCGTGCGGGAGATTCGTCAGCGGCTTTCCGACACCGGCCTCGGCGGATAAGCCGGGGGCAATTTCCAAAACTTTCCACCCCGACAACGGCGCTGCGATCCACCGTTATTGATCGGTTTTCTGCCGGCTCACGTTTCACTCGGCTCCAGCTTCCCCTGGGCAGCATCTTGTTTCGGCTTCTTCTCCGGGCTTGCCAGTGGCTCAGCCTGCTCGGCGTTCCAAGCGTCGTGAAGAGCCTTGAGCTCCGCGGCCCGCTGCGGCTCGCTGGCTGCCAGATCGTGCTGCTCGCCCATGTCCTCGGCGAGGTTGTAGAGCTCCGGAGAGCCGCTGCCGCCATGAGACTCCACCAGTTTCCAGTCACCGCTGCGCACCGCCCACTGCTTGCCGAAGCGCCAGTGGAGCGTGTCGTGCGGCCGCCCCGATTTCACGCCGGTGAAATAAGGAATCAGATCGACGCCGTCGATGATCTGCGAGCCATCCCCAACCGGCTGGCCACAGGCTGCCAGGCAGGTAGGCATCACATCCAGATTCAGCACCGGCAGGTCGTAGGTTTTTCCGGCGGGAATCCGTCCCTTCCACTGCACCAGAAACGGCACCCGTGGCCCCCCTTCATACGTCTGCGCCTTGAAGCCGCGCAAGCTCCCGTTGGTCGGCAGCGTGCCCGCCCGCGGGCCGCCGTTGTCGCCGATGAAGAAGATGAGCGTCTCCTCTTCCTCGCCGCGCGCCTTCACCGTCGCCAGCACACGGCCGATCGCGTCATCCATCGCTGCCATCATCCCCGCGAAGAGTTTGCGGTCGGGATCGGTGATCTCGGGAAATCGGTCGAGATATTTCTGCGGCGCCTGGAGCGGCTTGTGCTGCGCGTTGAAGGGGAGATAGAGAAACCAGGGTTCCTTTCCCCGGGCCGTGAGCCAGTTCACCGCCCGATCGGCGTAGGCATCTGTCGTGTAGAAAGCTGGATCCTCGATCGCTACCACGTCGTTTGAGGTGCGGGAGTCAACAAACCTTTCGGGGTGGAAGAAGGGTGTGTTCCCCAGCGTGCCGAAGAATTCATCGAACCCGCGACTGGTTGGGCGACAGGCGGCCGATTCGCCGAGGTGCCATTTGCCGATGCAGATATTGGAATAGCCCAGCGGCTTGAGCCGGGCGGCAAGCGTGGTCTCGCTCAGCGGTAGTCCCGGCCCCCCGGCCCTGACCATCTCGTTGAATTCATGGCCAAAGCGGGTGGGATAGCGGCCGGTCATCAGGCCGGCGCGCGAGGGACTGCAATAGGTGGCGGCGACATAGCCCTGCGTGCAGCGCAGGCCGCCGGCAGCGATCGAATCGATGTGCGGCGTGGGGATCTGCCGATTCCCCTGGCAACCCGTCTCCGCCCAGCTTAGATCATCGGCATAGAAGATGATGATGTTGGGTGTGTTGGGCCGCGGCGGGTCGGCCGCCAGCAGGGCCGTAGCCGTCGGCCCACTGCAGGCCACAGCGACCAGCCAAACGCAGCCTCGCCACACCCACCGCCCGATTGTTGCCTGTGCCATGATGGCCCCCCTAACAGACTGTGGATAAAGTGCAGCATCGCTGGATGCGATGCCCGACGACCGTCGAAAACCTCGGGTTCTCCACCGGGCGACCGAGTGGACTGTCTTCAATCCAGAGGTGCATGGAGGACTTTTTCCACGGGCAGCTAGAACCAGATTCGCCGCGTATGATGGAACCCCGTAGGGTATAGAACTACCCGAAATCGGCCCGCCTGTCTCTGGAACACCAACGTTATGGCCTCTCTCAAGCGGATTCTTGTCACTGGTGGTGCCGGATTTCTCGGCAGCCATCTCTGTGAGCGACTCGTGGCCGACGGCCACGATGTCGTCTGCGTCGACAACTTCTTCACCAGCCAGAAGTCGAATGTCGCCCATCTGCTAGGGGAAAAGAATTTTGAACTGCTGCGGCACGACATCATCCATCCGCTCTGGCTGGAGGTGGATGAGATTTACAATCTCGCCTGCCCTGCCTCCCCCGGCCACTACCAATACAACCCGATCAAAACGCTGAAAACGAGCGTCATGGGGGCGATCAACGTGCTCGGGATGGCGAAGCGCTGCCGGGCCAAGGTGCTGCAGGCCTCCACCAGCGAGGTCTATGGCGATCCGGAGGTGCATCCGCAGCCGGAGAGCTACCGTGGCTCCGTCAACACGCTCGGCCCCCGCGCCTGCTACGACGAGGGCAAGCGGGCCGCCGAAACTCTTTTCATGGACTACCACCGGGCCAACGGCGTGAATGTGCGGATCGTGCGCATCTTCAACACCTACGGCCCCCGAATGCATCCCTATGATGGCCGCGTGGTGAGCACGTTCATCCGCCAGGCACTCGCGGGGGAACCGATCACGATCTTCGGCTCGGGGCACCAGACCCGTTCGTTCTGCTACCGCGACGATCTGGTGGAGGGGATCATCCGCATGATGAACGCCCCGGATGATTTTTCCGGGCCGGTGAACCTGGGAAATCCGGGGGAATTCACGATCCGCCAGCTGGCCGAAAAAACGCTCGCCCTCACCGGCTCGAAATCGAAACTGGTGGAGAAGCCGCTGCCGGTCGACGACCCGGAGCGGCGCCGGCCAGACATCACGCTGGCCAAGGCCCGGTTGGGCTGGGAGCCAACGATCGAACTCGAAGAAGGCCTCACGCGCACAATCGAGTGGTTTCACTCCGTGAACATAGCCGATTTCCGGGCCCCAACGCCCAACTACTAAAGCAACGAAAACCATGAAGAAAATAATTTTGAGCCGCTTCCTGATCACGAGCCTGGCCTGCAGTTGTGCAGTGGTAGCGTGTGCGGTCCTCGGCGAGCAATGTGTTTCCGCTGCGGATGTCGACTACTTCACCGACAACGGCTTCGACAACGCCGTGGCCTCGATTCAGCACCCCAGCGCCGAGCAGTTCAACGGCAATACCTACATCGCCTACCAGGGGCCGCACGAAGACCCTTATGTCTGCGTGTACAACCATGCGACAAAGCTCTGGCAGGGGCCCGTCAAGGCTGGTGTCAGTTGGCTGGGGCTGACGCCCGATCCCACCGATCGCAAAGAGATAGACAATCACGGCAAGCCCGCGCTGACAGTCGACTCCAAGGGCTATGTGCATCTCGTGTTTGGTGGCCATGGAGGCTTGGCCACTTTGGGTGAAAATCTCTACGGCACCCCCGGCAGCGGGCGCCAGATCCATGTTGTCACCAAGAATCCGGAGGATATCTCTTCGTGGGAAGTGCTCGACAATATTGATCCCTTCGGCACGTATGACCAGTTCCTCAAAATGGCCAATGGAGATCTCTACCTCTTCTATCGTCATGGCTCGCATCGCAGCGACTGGGTCTATCAGAAGTCAACCGATGATGGCCGGACGTTCGCGCCACCGGTGAGCGTTATCAAGCACAAGGCCCAGGAAAACGACCCCAACACCCACGATGCCTGGTATGCATGGTTTAACGTGGGGACAGGCAACACCATCACCGTGCAGTACATCTATCACCCCTGCCTGATCGAAAACCACAACAAGCAGCGGGTGAATGTCTACTACATGAAAATGAACTGTGGAGACGGCTCCTGGGAGAATGCCGCGGGGACGGCATTGTCGGTGCCTGTCACTAAAGAGGCCGCCGATAAACTCACGCTCGTCCACAACAGTGGCACGGCGAAAGTCAATCATGGGGTTTGCCGCCTCGACGAGACCGGTGCCCCCCACATGTTCTTCAGGCACTCCGCCGGCTCGGTTCGGTACACCCGCTGGCTCGGCACTGCCTGGCAGGAACCGACGGCAGTGGCGGGGCCTGAGACTGGGGGGCAGGACGGCGATATGGTCGTGGAATCGCCCATGGTGGTCTGGCTGATTCTCAAAGGCAACCGGGCGGGGGGTGGCACGGAAGTCTGCTGGTGGAAAACCTCTGACGGCGGCCTCTCCTGGAAGCGGGAATCGACGCTCATCGCAGCCTCCCAAAAGGGCTACGGCCTGAGCGCCTTGGTGAGAAATCCACTGGCGGGAGGGGAGCCTGGAAGTCCGCATACGCAGGCCCAATGCATCATTGAAGAAGACGACTATGCCTCTCCGGCGGTCTATCGGAAGCTCTACTTCTGGGGTGGAACGGGCTTCGTGGGCAGGCCCGAGGCGGAGGCACAGGTCGTCCACCGCCACATCGAGGCCGAGAAGGAACTGCAGGGAAAGGCACCCGTGGGCACGCCGTATCAGCGGCGTCGCGAGCGAGTCCCGGCCAACATCGGCGCCGACTGAGGTCCGCCCAGCCATCCGCCGGCTCGCCGCCGCTACAAGCTTTTGGAGCCTGAGGCTGGCTTATGCCCCCCGAGCCTGGCGCTGACGCCACC
>Ga0164294_10003434_pt1 | contig 14088 bp, 17 predicted proteins | sample GEODES005metaG_FD_111479 | JGI IMG/M metagenome (GOLD analysis project Ga0164294, IMG submission 111479) | Oligotrophic lake water microbial communities from Sparkling Lake, Wisconsin, USA - GEODES005 metaG | ecosystem: Environmental > Aquatic > Freshwater > Lake | place: USA: Sparkling Lake...
AGTTCAGCGAACAAGGTTTTTTTGATGCCGGTGTTTTCAACCACGGCCTCAATCACCAAATCACAGCTTGCAAGTTCCTGCCATTGAGCAACCGGTTTGATGCGAGCTTGTAGGGATTGAAGTTCTGCTTCAGTCAGACGGCCTTTATCAAGCAATTTTTGCCATTGACTGTTAATGGAAGCACAGGCTTTGTCAGCAGCGCCCGGGGCGACGTCATATAAAAATACGTTTGCACCTGCTTGTGCAGACATCTGGGCAATGCCTTGGCCCATGGCGCCAACGCCAATGACGGCCACACTTTTGAAATTGGTATCCATATACAAAAGATTATGGCCGACATTGAGCAGTCTCATGTTCTATGAAGATACTGCAAAATAGTCTCAATTACTTTAATTTTGGAGCCATACACCATGACACTCAAGCTTTGCGGTTTTGCAGCAAGTAACTACTACAACAAAATCAAATTCCAGTTAATGGAAAAAGGGGTGGCGTTTGAAGAAGAATTGGTGTGGACAGGCAATGCACATCCCAAGTTGGTGGACCGCTCGCCGATGGGCAAAGTCCCTTTTTTAGAAACGCCCCATGGGTGCATTTCCGAGTCCATGGCCTGTGCTGAATACATTGAGCAGCAGTACCCACAACACGCTTTACTGCCCAGTGATGCTTATGCCTCTGGCAAGGTGAGGGAGATCATTGTTTATTTGGAATTGCATATTGAACTGGTGGCCAGAGAACTGTACCCACAGGCATTTTTCGGCGGTGAAGTCAGCGACGCCACCAAAGAAAAAGTACGCAAACAATTGACAAAGAACGTGGCGGCGTTTGCAAAGCTTGCCAAGTTCTCACCCTTTGTGGCGGGTGACAGCTTGACGTTGGCAGATTGCGCCGCTGTGTTTCATTTGCCCTTGGCGGTCATGGCCTGTAAATCGGTGCTGGGCGAAGACTTGTTTGCCGAGTTGCCGATCAAAGCCTATACACAACATCTATCAGACAACCCGAACATGAAAAAAGTGCAGGCAGACCGCAAAGCCAACAGCGAAGTGATGATGGCTTTGCGATCAGGCAAAAAGTAAATCAGTTGGGGTAGATTTGACGCTGGTTGTCTAAATCGATCAGGCGATCGAGTTCGGCGCACACATCTGCCATGCGGCCTGAAATGACCATCCGGCCTGCCGTATGCAGTGGAGGCCGCTGTTCTTCGGCAATGTGAACCACGCGCAAAGGGCGATCCGCCATGTGATGATGGCTTCGCGCAAGTGAGGCTTGGGCTTGACGGTGTGTTTTAAGCATTGAACGCACGGCTGAGTCAACGCGTTGAAAAACCTGTTGGCTGCTCCAAAGGGCGATTGTCATGGTGATCTCCTGGTGTTAAAACTGGTTGCGAATCAGCCCGACGGCCAATCCTTCTACTTCAAAAATATCGCCTGGCTGAACCTGAATAGGCGAAAAATCGGGGTTTTCCGGTAACAAGGAAATGTGTTGTCCGGTTTTCTGGAAACGTTTGACGGTGACCTCTTCACCAATACGTGCCACGATGATTTGTCCGTTGCGGGCTTCTTTGGTGGTTTTGACAGCGAGCAAATCGCCGTCCATGATGCCGATATCGCGCATGGACAAGCCTTTGACCTTGAGCAGGTAGTCTGGCTGTTGCGCGAACATGGAAGCTTCTACGCTGTAACTTTGTTCAATATGCTCTTGCGCCAAAATGGGTGAACCCGCAGCGACGCGCCCGACCAAAGGCAAAGTGAGTTGCGCCAAAGCTTGCAAGGGAAGCTGAAATTGTTTGAAACCTGAAGGTGTGTTGAATTCGGACCCGGTGTTTTTCAAGCGAATGCCCCGAGAAGTGCCGCTGACGAGTTGAATCACACCTTTGCGAGCCAGCGCTTGCAGGTGCTCTTCTGCGGCATTCGGGGATTTGAAGCCGAGTTCGGCGGCGATTTCTGCGCGTGTAGGCGGGGCACCTGTGTTTTGTAAAGCTGTTTGAATCAGCGTCAGGATTTGCTGCTGACGGGCGGTGAGCTTGATCTGTTCCATGAGGCTCCTGCACAATGCGGGTTGGTTGCGGGGGATAACGAAAACTGTTTTTTTATCCAGTAACTGTATTTTTAACCAGTTTTCAAGCTTTGGCAACCATGTCACACAAAATAAATTCAAAAATTGTGGTTTTAGGCACTGGCGGCACGATCGCAGGCTTAAGCGCACACGCCGCAAATCCAGCTATTTACTGGTCTGGTCAGCTAGGAGTCGCTGACTTGATGCAGCAGGCTGGACTGTTGCAAGCGCAGATTGAATTTGAAGATACCGCCAGAATAGACAGTAAAAACATCGGTTTGACTGTCTGGCAAACACTGTACAAAGCCGTTTTCGCCGCTCAATCGCGTGAAGATGTCAGCGCGGTGGTGGTCACACATGGCACTGACACACTGGAAGAAACCGCTTTTTTGTTAGAGGCCGTGGGCCCATGGCCCAAGCCGCTGATCATGACCTGTGCGATGAAACCCGCCGATCACCCGCAAGCAGACGGGCCGGTCAATTTACAAGATGCTTTGTTGCTGGCGAGTACATGTGGTCTTCAGGGCGTCTTTGTGGTGTTCAATGCCCAGGCGCATCACGGTCTTCATGTGCAAAAAATTTCCACAGATGAAACTCATGCATTCAGCAGCGGCCCTGCAGGCGTAGCCGCCTCTAAAAACGGAGCTGTTTGGGATTTACGGTATGCAAATATTGAAACCCGAACTTTCAACAAACCATCAATCGCCTATTTTTTAAAGCAAACACAGTGGCCGCGCGTGGAATGGTTGACCCACCATGCGGCGATTGGCAGTGATGGCATAGATGCGCTTCTTTATCCCTCCAAACCAGCTTCTCAACCGCTTCGCGGTTTGGTCGTGGCTGGCACCGGGGCAGGCACATTCAAACCCGAGTGGGAAGAAGCACTTTTTCGCGCCGTTTCAATGGGAATTGATGTTTGGATCAGCAGCCGTTGCGCGTGGGGCCGGGCTTTAGCGCAGGCTCAGCAGGAAATCGGTATGTTGACCGATTTGCCACCGGCCAAAGCCTGTATGGCTTTGGCTTTGTCGGTGATGCAACAAGACGAAAAAAACTCAGCTCTTCAAAGCTGACAAAGCGCGTTCTTTGATGTCTTCAACGCTACCTTGGCCGCTGATGGCGCGGTATTTAGGAGCGGCAGCGGGCTCGGCTTTGGCCCAACCGGCGTAGTAATCGACCAAAGGGCGGGTTTGTGCGCTGTAAACCTCAAGCCGTTTTTTGACCGTCTCTTCTTTGTCGTCATCCCGTTGAATCAAAGGCTCACCGGTGATGTCGTCCATACCTTCTTTTTTCGGCTGGTTGAACTTGACGTGGTAGGTGCGGCCACTGGCCACGTGCACACGACGCCCACCCATGCGCTCGATGATGGCGTCAAACGGCACATCAATTTCAAGCACGCAATCGAGTTTGACACCGGCTTGCTTCATAGCATCAGCCTGAGGAATGGTGCGGGGAAATCCGTCAAACAAAAAACCGTTGGCGCAATCAGCGTGGGTGATGCGTTCTTTGACCAAGCCGATGATGATGTCGTCACCCACCAAACCGCCGGCATCCATGACCTTTTTGGCAGCCAGACCCATTTCGGTACCGGCTTTGACGGCAGCGCGCAACATGTCGCCGGTGGAAATTTGGGGAATGCCATAGGCCTGGCAAATGAAAGTGGCTTGTGTGCCTTTACCGGCACCGGGTGCGCCCAGCAATATCAGTCTCATCGTCTTCCTTGGGTGAATAACATTCGCTGTCTATGCAGCGCTTTGTCGTGAGTCAAGTCTAGAGAATATCACGCAGGGTCTAGCCAAAGCTAACAAGTTAACCCTTGTAAAAGGCCTGAACCCGGGTCAAGTCTTGCGGCGTATCTACCCCAGGCGCGCTGGCCAGATCGGACACATGAACCGCGATTTTGTGGCCATGCCAAAGGGCGCGCAATTGTTCTAGGGCTTCTGCTTGTTCTGTAGGGGATTGCGCCAGTCGGGGAAATTGTTTTAAAAAGCCTGTTTGGTAGGCATACAAACCGACATGTCGATAGACCGGGTAGGGTGGCAATTGGCCGCTGCTAGCGTCGCGCCAGCATGGAATGCTTGCCCGGCTGAAATACGAGGCATTGGACTGCGAATCTAGCACCACCTTCACCACATGCGGGCTGAGCCAATCGTTCAAATCGGTGATTGGATGCGCCAAGGTTGACATGCTGACATCGACACGCCGAGCCAGCAACTGTGCAACCTCATCAATGTGCAGAGGATTGATCAAGGGCTCATCGCCTTGCACATTGACCACGATGTCGTGGTTGGCCAAGCCTAGTAAATCTGCTGTCTCAGCCAAACGGTCACTGCCGCTGGGATGGTCATCCCGGGTCAACACCGCTTCAACCCCATGCGCTTGGCAAGCCGACACTATGCTTGGATGATCTGCTGCGACCACCACGCGTCGCGCCGAAGACTTGGCGGCTTGTTGTGCAACGCGAACCACCATGGGCAGGCCTGCGAGGTCGGCCAACGGTTTGTTCGGTAATCGGGAGGAACCAAGCCGCGCTGGAATCAGCACCACATAGGCTGCATCAGCCATGCAATTTGTCCAGTTCGTCGTCGGTCAAGGTGCGAGCCTCAAGCTCCAACATCACCGGTATGCCGTCGCGCACCGGATAAGCCAGTCGCGCACTTCGCGAAATCAATTCGTTGGTTTCTCGTTGATATATCAAGCTGCCCTTGGTGACAGGGCAGACCAGCAGTTCAAGCAGTTTGGTGTCCATATTTCAATGATAGCTGTTGCACATCTGAAGTGATTTCGTCGAGTAAAACGCCGGGTAATTCGCATTCCAAGGGCACAGCCCAGGCCTCAGGCAAGTGTGGCCATAGTTTGACCGCGTCTTTTTCCGTGCAAAACACCGGCAGATCATTGCTGGGGCACCAATCGGACAGTGGCGCGTGGTCTTGCAAAGGGTAGGTGTTGGCCAACACCAATCCAGCGCTTTTTAAGGCTTCAAAAAATATCTCCGGGCGGGCGATGCCAGCGAGCGCTTGAACCGGTTGATTGGCCCACGAGGACAGCAACCGTTGTTGGCCTAAACCATTGATGGCGATGTGGGACAAATACCTTTTGGCAGGCAGACTGTTTTCGAAAGACTGTTTGGCCGTGTGCAACAGGTATTGTTTGATGCCTGGTGCGAGTTTTCGGGGCCAGCTTTCGCGCAAGGGGCCTGCGGGTAACAGCCAACCGTTGCCAAGCCCTCGGTCATCAAACACGCAAACCGCTAAATCATGGTGCAAGCCGCGATGTTGCATACCGTCATCGCTTATGAGGAGACGGGTGGCGGGGTAAGCGCGAAGCAAAGCAAGTGCAGCATCAGCGCGTTGCCTGCCAATAAAAACCGGCACCTGACAGCGTTGCTTGATCAACAAGGCTTCATCCCCTGCGGCTTCGGCCTGAGTTTGCGCCGTGACCTCGCGCACAGATTCATCTGGCGTGCCATAAGCCCGAGCAATCACACCGACTTGCAAGCCCAGCTTTTGAAAATGTTGAACCAGACTGATGACAACCGGCGTTTTACCGGTTCCGCCAACCAGCACATTGCCCACCACCAGCACGGGTACCGGCACATGCACACTTTCCCGTCTGCCACTGCGGTACAAAGCATCTTGACGCATTAACCAGAGCTTGGTCACCCATGAAACCGGCCACAGCAGGCAGGCCACCAAACTTTTAACAGTCCACACCTGCTCGGTAAAAAATGTGGACAGCTTCATGGTGAATCAGGGCAAAACCGTGGTGCTGGTGCGTGCCTGGGCAGAGAAAGTAATGCGTTGCAAGCCGGATTTTTGCGCGGCTTCCAGAACTTGGATGACTGAATGGTGGCTGGCTTGTGCATCGGCGGAAATAACCACCAATGCCCGAGGTGATTCTTTGGCCGCTTGGCTCAAAGCCGATGTCAAAGCGACAACATCTGATGGGTTGATAGCAACTTTTTGAACCACATAACGGCCATCGCTGCTGACGTTCACCCGTATTTCATTCGGCTTGGACTCTTGCTGGCCGCTGTCAGCTTGGGGCAATTGCATATCGAGTTGCGTCAACCGACCATAGGTAGTGGTCAGCATCAGAAAAATAAGTATGACCAGCAATACATCGATAAACGGTATCAAATTGATCTCGGGCTCGGAGGAGTGAGGGCGGCCAAAACGCATCTTATTTGCCTTTGGATGCCGCGTAAAAATGACGCACAAATCGCTCAGCCGCAATTTCCAGTTCTACGGTGAAATAGTCCACGCGGTTTCTGAAATGACGCCACATCACCAGACTGGGAATGGCAATCACCAGACCGAAAGCCGTGTTGTACAAAGCCACGGAAATGCCGTGCGCCAATTGCGCCGGGTTGCCTGTGCCCGGGGCTTGCGAACCGAATATTTCAATCATGCCCACGACGGTGCCAAACAGCCCCAGCAAAGGTGCAATCGATGCAATAGAGCCGAGTGCGCTGAGGTATTTTTCCAGTTTCTGATTGACGCGGCGGCCGCTGGCCTCAACCTCGGCTCGGAAATCGGATTCAGAAGTGCTTGGCTTGTGTTGTCTGTGCAATAGACCCGCCACGACGATTTCGCCCAGCGCGCAATGGTTTTTGAGTTGGCCGATGGAATTGGGGTTTAACAACTCTGGTTGGGACAATGACAAGACTTCGTCAAGTAAGCGATCTGGAATGACCAGCTTGGTTTGCAAGCTGTAGAGCCGCTCAAAAATCAATGCCATGGCTGCGATTGAGCATGCGAGTAAGGGCCAAATCGGCCAGCCTGCGGCTTGTATGATGCCTAACAATTGCGTTCTCCAGTCAGATGTGAGAACAATTATGTCTTAGTTGTTACTTACAAACAGGTTTCAAGATGGCTATGAACGATTTTTCTGCCGTGAATGAAACAGTCTCAGGTCTTGTCTGGTCGGTCGGCGGTTTATGCCAAGCCATCAGCGATCAGTTGAAATCTCGTTTTGGCATGGTGATGGTGCGCGGTGAAATATCCGGCATGACGCGAGCAGCCAGCGGACATTGCTACCTGACACTCAAAGATGAGCAAGGGCAACTTCGCTGCGCCATGTTCAAGCGCACAGCAGACATGTTGAACTTCGAACCGCGCAACGGCGACCAAGTTGAAGTGCAGGCCAGATGCGGTCTTTATGTGCCACGTGGTGAACTGCAATTGGTGATTGAAGCCATGCGCCCCGCAGGTGCTGGGCAGCTGCATCAGGCTTATTTGCGGCTCAAAGCCAAGCTGCAGGCCGAGGGCTTGTTTGACGAAGACCGCAAGCGACCGATCAAGCTACGTCCAACCTGCATAGGCATCGTCACTTCCTTGTCCGCTGCCGCCCTGCATGATGTGGCTACCGCTTTGAAAAGACGCGTGCCACACATACCCGTTCGGATTGCACCCAGTCCCGTGCAAGGCGCTGATGCACCAGCGCAATTGATTGCTTCTCTTCAAGCCTTGCAAAAGTTACCTGAAGTAGATGTGATTTTGTTGGTCCGCGGCGGTGGTTCCATGGAAGATTTATGGGCTTTCAATGATGAGGCCCTGGCGCACGCCATCGTTGCCTGTCGCGTGCCTGTCATCACGGGTGTGGGTCACGAAACCGATTTCACCATTGCCGATTTTTGTGCCGATTTGCGAGCGCCGACGCCCACGGCTGCGGCTGAATTGTGTGCTTTAGATCAGGCGACCGATCAAGCGGGCTTAAATTATTTTCAAGAATTGATGATGTCTGCCATGCGCCAACACGTGGACCAATGCTGGCAGCGATTAGACCGGTCGGAGCGCCAGATCGGCAGACCTTCCGGTTGGTTACACCAACAGCAACATGCCTGCAGCGTGTTTGCCAATCGGCTCGGTCGAGCCACCCTCAACACTTTGAATCGCCGCCAACTCTCATTGCAGCCCATGGCTTTACGCTTAAATAGGGCGGCAGTTGACATGCCCGCCCACCATGCCAGACGTTTGGATAAAGCCCAGTGGCTGTTACAAAATTTAGACCCTGCACTGGTTTTGAAGCGTGGTTATGCATGGCTGCAAAACCGCGAGGGTGTGGCTTTGAGTTCTGTGAAAGACATGCACCCCGGCGAGCAAGTCACAGCCAGATTGGCTGACGGTGAGGTCGCACTCAGGGTCGAGGATCAGTCTTAAACAGACTGGACTTGAGTACATGGGATTTTTTTATCTGCTTACTGGCAAACCAGCCTTGCTTCATTTCCAGCACAAAGCGCACAGGTTTTTCAGAGCAATGTGAATCCAGAGTTTGCGGCTTCATGTCTGCAAAGTTGACAATGGTCCCGTCATCGGCGACAAAGGCCGCAGTCAAAGGCATCAAGGTGTTTTTCATCCAAAAACACAAAATCTGCGGTTGTTCAAAAACGAAAATCATGCCCTCATGCGCTGGCATCTCTTTTCTAAACATCAAGCCTATTGCGCGTTGTTCGGGAGTGGCGGCCACTTGGGCATCTATCTGAAACATACCGGCTTGGATATGCACCCGGGGTAAATCAGTTTGGGCGGTTTGAGACCACACCCCGAAACTCAGCAGACTGAGGATCAATGTCAAAAGTAAAGAGTTCATCGCTGAGGTCTGGTTCGATGGTTAGAATAGTTTGAGAGCCGCATCAAGCAATTCAACAGCGGTGTGCATACTTTTTTTCAGGGAGATTGTGACTTGTACCAGCATATCAAAGTGCCCGCCAAGGGCGAGAAAATCATCGTTAATTCTGACATGTCATTGACAGTCCCAGATCAACCCATCATTCCTTATATTGAAGGTGATGGCACGGGCTTAGACATCACGCCGGTCATGCTCAAAGTGGTGGATGCTGCTGTCGCCAAGGCCTATAGCGGCAAGCGACAAATTCACTGGATGGAAGTGTATGCAGGTGAAAAATCCACCCAAATTTACGGGCCGGATGTTTGGTTGCCGCAGGAAACTTTGGCTGCGCTCAAAGAATATGTGGTTTCTATCAAAGGTCCTTTGACCACTCCGGTGGGCGGCGGTATCCGCTCTTTGAACGTTGCCTTGCGCCAAGAGCTTGATTTGTATGTCTGCCTGCGCCCGGTGCAGTATTTCAAAGGTGTGCCTTCGCCAGTGAAGGAACCTGAAAAAACTCACATGGTGATCTTCCGTGAAAACTCGGAAGACATTTACGCAGGCATTGAATACGAAGCAGAGTCCGACAAGGCCAAAAAATTGATCAAGTTTTTGATCGAAGAAATGGGCGTCACCAAAATCCGCTTCCCCAACACATCCGGTATCGGTATCAAACCCGTGTCACGCGAAGGCACCGAGCGCCTGGTTCGCAAGGCCGTTCAATATGCCATCGACAACGACAAGCCGAGCGTGACCATCGTTCACAAGGGCAACATCATGAAATACACCGAAGGTGGATTCCGTGATTGGGCTTACGGCTTGGCGCAAAAAGAATTCGGCGCTCAGTTGATTGACGGCGGACCTTGGTGCAGTTTCAAAAATCCGCGCACCGGTCGCGAAATCATTGTCAAAGACAGTATTGCAGACGCGTTTTTGCAACAAATATTGTTGCGTCCTGCGGAGTACAGCGTGATTGCCACTCTCAATTTGAATGGCGACTACATTTCCGATGCGTTGGCCGCACAAGTAGGTGGTATTGGCATTGCGCCCGGCGCCAATTTGTCGGACTCCGTGGCATGCTTTGAAGCCACCCACGGAACGGCGCCGAAATATGCTGGCAAGGATTATGTGAACCCTGGTTCAGAGATTTTGTCAGCAGAAATGATGCTGCGTCACATGGGCTGGATCGAGGCTGCCGACTTGATCATTTCCTCCATGGAGAAATCCATTCTCAGCCGCCACGTGACCTATGACTTTGCCCGCTTGATGGAAGGAGCAACCCAGGTGAGTTGCTCCGGTTTTGGTCAAGTCATGATTGACCACATGTAAAGTGGTCCCCAGGGCATGTCACATGCCCTGGGTTATCAAATTCGCCCGGAATTGCGGCGTGCGCAGGCGCGATCCTTTGGGGTCAGGGCCCTGAGTGGTCGCTGTAGGCATGGCAGGTGCTGCAATCACCTTGATGTTTTTCGCCATCCAGCCTCTGGGACCCTGCATGGGTTCGTAAACCACACTGGCGCCTTGTTGAAGCGTTTTAAAACCAATCATTTCTACTTCGCTGAAATTGGCAAAGATATCTGAGTCAAACTCATTGGATTCAATAAAACCAAACCCCTTATGGTTGTTGAACCATTTAACTATGCCGAATGCCATAAAAACCTCCGAAATTGTTTAAAAAGCTAGAATCCGCCTTGAATCCTATTTAAGTATTAAATAATATATTTTTAATTTTGTAAATTATTAATTTAGAATTAATAAATGAATGTTTTTTGAGTTTTTCCCTATATCCTCGTCATTCACTGAGCACCGATAGAATATGCGTATGTCCACAGCCCCTAAACAGCCAAATATCTCTCCCGACAAAGATGTCGGCAACGGAGATTCTGTTGTTTTGGAGCGAAAAACCCTGAAAACCAAGCCACCGCAGATGTACCAGGTGGTCATGTTGAATGATGATTTCACACCCATGGAATTTGTCGTTCGCGTGTTACAAGAGTTTTTCAGCAAAGACCGCGAAGCGGCAACCCAAATCATGCTCAAAATTCATCTTGACGGCAAAGGTGTCTGTGGCGTTTACTCCAAGGACGTCGCCGCTACCAAGGTTGACCAAGTGCAGGATGCGGCCCACCAGGCCGGCCATCCTTTGCAATGTTTGGCTGAACCCGTTGAATAAATCCCATCCGTTTCCATATACAGTTGAACCCAAGATCGCACCAAGGAAGAAATCATGATTGCCCAAGAACTTGAAGTCAGCTTGCACATGGCCTTCGTAGAAGCCAGGCAGCAGCGTCATGAATTCATCACCGTCGAGCATTTGCTGCTGGCATTGCTCGACAACCCCAGCGCTGCAGAAGTGTTGCGCGCTTGCTCGGCCAACATTGACGATTTACGTAAATCGCTGTCGAACTTCATCAAAGACAACACACCGCAAGTTGCCGGTACCGACGAAGTAGACACCCAGCCCACGCTGGGTTTTCAGCGCGTCATTCAACGCGCCATCATGCACGTGCAATCCACCGGCAACGGCAAAAAAGAGGTCACCGGCGCGAATGTGCTGGTCGCCATTTTTGGCGAAAAAGATTCACACGCCGTGTATTACCTGCACCAGCAAGGCGTGACACGTCTGGATGTGGTCAATTTCATTGCTCACGGCATCAAAAAATCTGACCCTCAGGAGCCAGTCAAAGGCACGGAGTCCAGTGCGCCTGAAGCCGAAGAGAACACCGACAAATCAGAGAAAACCTCACCGCTTGAGCAATTCACACAGAACTTGAATCAGTTAGCCAAGGATGGAAAAATTGACCCTCTGATCGGCCGCGAATACGAAGTCGAGCGCGTCATTCAAATCCTGTGCCGTCGCCGCAAAAATAACCCCTTGTTGGTGGGTGAAGCAGGCGTTGGTAAAACCGCCATTGCCGAAGGCTTGGCATGGCGCATCACGCAAAAAGACGTGCCCGAAATTCTGGCCGATTCACAGGTGTATTCGCTGGACATGGGTGCATTGCTGGCTGGCACCAAATACCGTGGAGATTTCGAGCAGCGTCTTAAGGGCGTGCTCAAGTCGCTCAAGGACAAACCCAATGCCGTTTTATTCATTGATGAAATCCATACCTTGATCGGTGCCGGGGCAGCCTCCGGCGGCACCTTGGACGCCTCGAATTTGCTCAAGCCAGCCTTGTCCAGCGGTCAACTCAAGTGCATAGGCGCCACCACTTTCACCGAGTACCGAGGCATTTTCGAAAAAGATGCAGCGCTTTCACGCCGCTTCCAAAAAGTCGATGTGGTCGAACCCACCGTCGAGCAAACCGTGGATATTCTCAAAGGTCTGAAATCGCGCTTTGAAGAACACCACAGCGTCAAATACGCCTTGGCTGCTTTGCAAGCAGCCGCTGAGCTGAGCGCCAAGTACATCAATGACCGCCATTTGCCCGACAAAGCCATTGACGTGATTGACGAAGCTGGTGCGGCGCAACGCATACTGCCCGTCTCCAAGCGCAAGAAAACCATCACCAAATCCGAGATCGAAGACATCGTTGCCAAAATCGCCCGCATCCCGCCGGCCAGTGTCTCCAACGATGATCGCGGCAAATTGCAAACCCTGGAACGCGATTTGAAAAGCGTGGTTTTCGGACAGGACAAAGCGCTCGAAGTGCTGGCCTCATCCGTCAAGATGGCACGTTCAGGTTTGGGCAAAGCAGACAAACCCATCGGCGCATTTTTGTTCAGCGGACCCACTGGCGTGGGCAAAACCGAAGCCGCCAAACAACTGGCTTACATCTTAGGCATTGAGTTGCTTCGCTTTGACATGTCAGAATACATGGAGCGTCACGCCGTCAGCCGTTTGATCGGCGCGCCTCCGGGCTATGTGGGGTTTGATCAGGGCGGTTTGCTGACTGAAGCTGTCACTAAAAAACCGCACGCCGTGTTGTTGCTAGATGAAATTGAAAAGGCACACCCGGACATTTTCAATGTGCTGCTTCAGGTGATGGACCACGGCACCTTGACCGATAACAACGGTCGCAAAGCAGACTTCCGCAACATCATCATCATCATGACCACCAACGCCGGTGCCGAGACCATGAACAAGTCAACCATAGGCTTTACCAATGCGCGCGAGCCTGGTGATGAAATGGCGGATATCAAACGACTATTCACACCTGAGTTTCGTAACCGCTTGGATGCAACTGTCAGCTTCAAACCTTTAGACGAAACTGTCATCATGCGCGTGGTGGATAAGTTCTTGCTGCAATTGGAGACACAACTGGCAGAGAAGAAAGTCGATGTCACTTTCACTGACGAATTGCGTAAGTACCTGGCCAAAAAAGGCTTTGACCCCCTCATGGGCGCACGCCCTATGCAGCGTCTGATTCAGGACATGATTCGACGAGCTCTGGCAGATGAATTGTTGTTTGGACGTTTGACCGACGGAGGTCGTTTAACCGTGGACCTCGACGACAAGCAAGAGGTGCTGCTAGATATTCAGCCTTTGCCGAAAAAAGAAAGCCGCGCGTCCAAATCCGAACCGGCTGAACCCGAAGAAGCAGAGGCCAGTTAAGGTGGCAGGTCACAGCAAATGGGCCAACATCCAGCATCGCAAGGGCAGGCAAGACGAGAAGCGCGGTAAGGTCTGGACTCGGGTCATTCGCGAAATCATGGTGTCGGCGCGCGCAGGCGGTGGGGACCTGCAAGTCAATCCCCGTTTGCGATTGGCCGTTGAAAAAGCCAAGGCCGCCAACATGCCGGCCGACACTATCAAACGCAATATCGACAAAGCCACCGGCAATCTTGAGGGTGTGCATTACGAAGAAATTCGTTACGAAGGCTACGGCATTGGTGGTGTGGCTTTGATGGTCGACACCATGACGGACAACAAGGTGCGAACGGTGGCTGAAGTTCGACATGCGCTCAGCAAACACGGCGGCAATCTAGGCACTGACGGTTCCGTGGCCTTCCAGTTCAAGCATTGCGGCCAATTGATTCTGGCGCCCGGCACCTCCGAAGATGCGGTCTTGGAAATCGTGCTTGAAGCTGGCGCGCAAGATGTGGTGACTGACGAAGATGGCGCCATCGAAGTGCTGACAGACCCGGCCGAATTTGAAGCCGTCAAGGCAGCGCTTGACAAAGCAGGCTTGCAGTCTGCTGTGGCTGAAATCACATACCGGGCAGACATCACCATCGAATTAAACGATGATGACCGCCTCAAAATGCAAAAAATCATTGATGCGTTGGAAGACCTTGATGATGTGCAAGAGGTTTATCACAACGCTGCCCTATGAAAATTTTGGTGATTGGCTCCGGCGGACGTGAACATGCATTGGCATGGAAACTCACCTCATCACCTCAGGTTCAAATGGTTTATGTGGCTCCCGGTAACGCCGGGGTTGCCTTGAACAAAGATTTACAAGTGCTACCCATCACCGATGTGGTGGC
>Ga0164294_10003438_pt1 | contig 14075 bp, 13 predicted proteins | sample GEODES005metaG_FD_111479 | JGI IMG/M metagenome (GOLD analysis project Ga0164294, IMG submission 111479) | Oligotrophic lake water microbial communities from Sparkling Lake, Wisconsin, USA - GEODES005 metaG | ecosystem: Environmental > Aquatic > Freshwater > Lake | place: USA: Sparkling Lake...
AAGGTTTTGTATTAATAACAGACGAACCCAAATTTGGTGCTGATAATAAATTGGTTTGTTTTCTGCATCCCAAATCTACCAATGGCATATTGATTGAACTTTGTCAATCCATTTGAGAAAATAACAACTAAAATTTAGGCGGTATGTAGGAAGCGATTTATTTAAATCCCGAGAATATCCACTGCAAGTTGTGCGGCAATTTGGGAAGCATCTTTTTTATTATATGCCTTACCTTCTGCCAATAATTCGCCGTTTACCATTGCCCCTACCCTAAAAAGTCTTCTACCCCCTTCTATTCTTTCTTCTAAGGTTTCAAACTCTAATGTTTTGCCATTTTTGTTAGCCCAACCATACAACCTGTTTTTGTGGTTAATTTCCAACAATTCTAGGTCATCAACAAACATGTGTGGGGTAATAATTCTACGATATAACCAAGTTTTTGTTTTTTCATAGCCCTTATCAAGGTAAACTGCGCCAACCAATGCTTCTAATGTATTCCCAAAGATTTGGCTAATTTTAAGGGAGTTGTCACTTTTATTGTAGATAGTGATTTTTCTGATACCCATTTTAAGGGCAATTTCATTAAGTGTTTGGCGGTTTACCATTTTACTGCGCATTTCAGTAAGGAATCCTTCCCCTTTGTAGGGATATCTTTTAAAAAGATAATCTGCTACAATACTACTTAGTATGGCATCGCCAAGATACTCTAGCCGTTCATTGTTTTCATCTGCATGTTCCCTTATTGATCTATGGCTTAATGCAATGGTATATAAGTTTATTTTTCCTGGTATAAATCCAAGAACAGCATAGAGTTCTTTAAAATAAGCTCTATTTGCTTTTTTTACAAAAAAGAATTTTAACCTGAAATACACAATTTTATTTAAATATAAACCAACAAAAATCTATTCAAAAAGAAATTACAAAAAAATGTTGATTATTGGTATTTCTTCATAATAACCGATGCGTTATGGCCACCAAAACCGAAGGTGTTGCTTAATGCAGCCCTTACCAATCTTTTTTGAGGGGTATGAAACGTAAAATTTAGTTTTGGATCTAATTCTGGATCATCTGTAAAATGGTTGATAGTAGGCGGCACGATGTCGTTAACCACAGCTAATACACATGCAATGGCTTCAATAGCACCTGCAGCACCCAATAAATGTCCAGTCATAGATTTTGTAGAACTGATATTCAAATCATAGGCATGTTCTCCAAAAACTTGAAGGATTGCCTTTGTTTCTCCGATATCGCCAAGTGGAGTAGATGTTCCGTGCACATTAATGTAGTCAATATCGTTGGGTTGCATATTGGCCTCTTCTAGTGCCTGACGCATTACATTGAGGGCACCTAGACCCTCTGGATGAGGTGCAGTGATATGATGTGCGTCAGCAGTTGCGCCACCTCCACAAACTTCACAGTAAATTTTTGCACCTCTAGCTAAAGCATGTTCTAACTCTTCCAACACCAGCATACCGCCACCTTCTCCCATTACAAATCCGTCTCTATCCTTATCAAAAGGTCTAGAAGCGGTTTGAGGGTCATCGTTGCGTTCACTAAGTGCTTTCATAGCATTGAAACCAGCCAAGCCAGATTCGCAAATTACGGCTTCACTACCACCAGACAAGATGATGTCAGCTTTGCCAAGACGTATCCAGTTGAAAGCCTCCATTACCGCATGGGTAGAAGAAGCGCATGCACTTACTACAGCAAAGTTAGGACCTCTAAAACCATGACGCATAGAGATTTGACCAGCAGCAATATCCAAAATCAATTTAGGAATGAAAAATGGATTGAAACGAGGTGTGCCATCGCCTTTAGCGAAGTTAATCACCTCTTCTTGGAACGTAAGCAAGCCACCTATACCACTAGAAAAAATAACTCCAGTTCTATCTGGATTAACAGTTTCCTTTGAAATACCGGCATCTCGAACGGCTTCATCGCTTACAGCCAATCCAATTTGGGCAAATCTATCCAATTTGCGGGCTTCCTTTGTTCCAAAAATGGCTACAGGATCAAAGCCTTTCACCTCACAGGCAAAACGGGTTTTGAACTTTGAAGCATCAAACAACGTAATGAAATCAGCGCCCGGTTTACCTTCCAATAAACCATTCCAATAATCTGTTGCTGTGTTTCCTATTGGCGTAAGGGCGCCGATTCCTGTGACTACTACTCTTTTTAAATTCATATAATTACCTCACTAAAGGCTCTTATTTTGCGTGTTCTTCCAAATATGAAACTGCTTGACCTACGGTTGTAATGGTTTCTGCCTGTTCGTCAGGAATAGAAATGTTGAACTCTTTTTCAAATTCCATAATGAGTTCTACGGTATCTAAAGAATCAGCTCCGAGATCATTGGTAAAGGAAGCTTCTTCGGTAACTTCTGCTTCATCTACACCTAATTTTTCGATAATGATCTTCTTAACTCTGGTTGCAATGTCTGACATGATTGTAAAAGTTTGGTTAATACTGAATGCAAAAATATAGTTTTTGGAATAAAAACCACACGTTCTTCTATATTAGATATAATGAATCTTAATTTCGCCTCTTTGAACCCCCTAATTTTTGCTCAAATGGCTATAAAAATCATTACCTACTTAAGTCCAGAATACTTGCTAATGGTGGATCTTAGAAGAGAAGTGCTCCGAAAACCACTTGGTTTAGAATTTTCTCCACAAGACCTAGAAAAAGATGAAAAAGATATCTTAATCGCTGCTTTTGATGATGAAAAGATGATTGGCTGCTGTATTTTAACAAAAGAAACGGCAGATTTATGCAAACTTCGTCAAATGGCTGTACACCAAAACCACCAAAGAAAAAATATCGGCGCCTCCATTTTACGGTTTGCAGAAACAATTGCCATAGCACATAAATTTTCTACATTATGTATGCACGCAAGACAATCTGCTATTGGCTTTTATGAAAAACTTGGTTATACAATCTGTAGCGAAACATTTTTAGAAGTAAATATCCCCCACGTAGCAATGGAAAAGAAACTATCACCCATTGTTTTTTGACCCTCTAAAGATTTTTTTGTTAACTAGTACAAAAATAATTTTCCACATTTTTAATTTGTACCCTTTATTTTATTTTATCCTGGAACAAATGCCTGGCTGAAGCAATTTGATTGTCATCTTTAAACACATCTTTAGGCAATAACAAAAAAGATTTGGCATCAAAATACAAATGAAAAAATCCAGGTGTCTCCATATAATTACTAAATTCTCGCCATGCCCAACTTTTCTGCCCTTTTTCAGTATTAATAAACAAATGATCTTCTTCTAAAATAACCGTAAAACTGTCTTGGAAGGTCTTAGAACGCTTATAAATAATATAGGGCAACCATATCCAAAAGGCAAACATCATCGCCATCCACAATACAGAACTCATTAAAAAAGGTAAAGCATTGATCAACTTAAAGAAAAACAAACCGGCAGATAACAAAGCAAAAACATTCACCAATATCATCATCAACTTAATTTCTCTTTTACTGATAAAATGATACCTTAAAGCCTGTAAAACCTGTGGTTTTTTATAAGAAACATGAATTTCCATCGACATATATTTTCAATAATTATTGAAACAATGAATTCAATTGCAAATGACTCAATGATATCATTATTTCCAATGCAATTTACTCAAATCTTAAACCCATTGATGTTATAATTGAATAAATCCCTTAGAAATTAATATGCCATCATTATTAATACAATATTCTTTTGTTATAATATCATACCATCAGATAATTCGATAATATTGTCGCAATGCTTTGCAAAATCATCATCATGTGTAACGGCGATGATGGTTTGACCACGTTCACCAGAAAGTTCCCTAAAGATATCAAACACAATTTGTGCATTTTTAGAATCCAAATTCCCGGTTGGCTCATCTCCCATAATGATGGTGGGATTGTTGATCATAGCCCTTGCAATGGCCACGCGCTGTTGCTGACCCCCCGATAGTTTATTTGATTTTTTTAATGCTTGGTCTTTCAATCCCAATAAATTCAAATTCTTATACGCATCTTCCTCAATTTCTTCAATTGATTTTTTTTTCAGTTTTAAAGCCGGCAACATCACATTTTGCAACACCGTAAACTCAGGCAACAAATAATGAAACTGAAAAACAAAACCGATATGCTCGTTCCGAAATGCAGCCAACTCATTTTGCGTCTTCTTTGCCAACGGAATATTGGCAATGGTTAAATCCCCTGTATAATCAGTATCCATTGTAGATAAAACGTACAACAAGGTTGATTTGCCGCTGCCAGATTTGCCCATCATAGCTAAAAACTCCCCTTTTTTTACCTCAAAACTGATGCCCTTAAGCACATCAAATGGCTCGGGTTCATAAAAAGATTTTGAAATATTGCCTGCCTTTAATACGATTTCTTTTCCCATATTATCCCCTTATTATATTTACAGGATCAATGGCAGATGCCTTTCTTGCAGGGAGATATCCCGCAATAAAAGTTGTAATCAACCCAAAACTGAATGCTAAAATATATTCTTTAACATTATACGCCATCGGTAAAGTATGTAATCCGGCTACCTCAAAAGGAATTTTATTTACTAATTTCGAAATAGTATATCCCAGTCCCATACCTACTACTCCGCCAAAAATGCCAATTACAACGGCTAAAGTAAGAAATATAGACATTACATCTTTACCCGAAAATCCCATCGCCTTTAAAATGGCTATTTCCTTTATTTTTTGGTTGATGGTCATATTAAGGATATTGTAAATACCAAATCCTGCCACCAACAAAATGGTAAGGGAAACGGCTATGGCTATAATATCCCTTAAAAAGGACGCTGCTACCAATTGCTGGTTGGCGTTTTGCCAAGTTTCTACCTTATATTTTACAATAGACTTCAATCGATTTGCCAATACCTTGGTCTTTTTAAAATCTTGTACATTAATCTGAATATCGGTAACATATCCAGGATTTACTGCCAATAACTGACGTGCTGCACCAATATTTATATACGCTTTTGATTTATCGATACCTACAATATTGGTTTTAAAAATGCCTATTACTTTATAATTTTTTGAAACGCCATCAGCCGTAAGTACAAAAATATTATCGTCTACTTTTACACCAAGACTTTTTGCCAAATCTGCCCCAATAACCATACCGTCTGTTTGTTGACGTAAATCACTCCAATTCCCAGAAGCCATATATTTAGCAATAGAAAAAAGATTGTTTTCTTCATCTACTTCAACACCAGAGATAAAACCATTGACTTTATTTCCGGCATTTTTAAAAAAGACATTGATATTGACTTGAGTGGTATACTTCGAAACCTCTGGCTGATGCTTAATAAAATCTGTAATGATGCTTGCGTTTTTAATTCCCTCCGTATATTTTATCACCTTCGAATGGCGCAAATGAACAACTGCAGATGGATATACCCTTTGTACAATATTGCTTTCATCCACCGGACCATCATTGTATACTTTGATATGGGCAATGGTACTAAATGCTAAATCGGTTTGTGCATCATTTACGCCGGTCATAAAGCCAGTCATAAAAATATACATACTAATTCCAAAGGTTACGCCCAACATAGCAACTATCGTTTGCCGCTTATTAGCCGTAAGATATATAAGTGAAATAAGGTTGTTAACCGATTGAAACATATTTATAGTTGAATAGGGTTTTCTAATACATCTACTTCCGAAATACCGCTAATGATTTCTGTCCATTCAACGGTTTTAATCCCTATTTTAACCTTTACTTTTGGCCTGTCACCCACCAGTTGCACACTATCTCCACCAATTAAGTAATTGGTGGGAACCACTAAAGCGTTCATTTTTTCACTGATGATAAAGTTGGCTTGCAATTGTGTGCCAATCTTTAATAGCTTTGGATTTGTAGTGAATGTGGCTTCTACGATAAAAGATTGACTTATTTCATCAAACGATGGATATAATTTTGACACTTTGGCACTATATATACTGTCTTTATCAGTATTCAAGGTGATGAGAATGGTTTGATCCATTTGTATGCGCTGAATATCATCTTCCGCCACATACAATTTGGCAATCAACGATCCTGAGCCTATTTTACCAATGGTTTCTCCTTTTTTTACCAAATCGCCCTTTTTCTTGAACACATTTAGTAATTGACCATTTGTTTCACTATTTAACGTGTACAAATGATTATTTTGATTTTGTAATTGGTATTGCGATTTGGCATTTTCAGTGTTTAACAACAAATTTCGCTTCCATTGTAACCAATCATTTTTTAAAATGGTCAATGCAGATTGATCGTTTTGGTATTCTAAAAGCAACTTGTCATAATCTACTCTAGCAACGGCATTAGAAGGTAACAACTTTTGAAAGCGCGCCACGTTTACAGAATCAGTGCGTAATTTTTGTTCTGCTTGCTTAATTTTTTCTTGTGCCTGTATCATTTGCGGACTTTCCAAAGCTTGGTTTTCTTTGGCATATTGATAATTAAACGCTGCATTTTGGAGTTGTATTTGTTGGATATCATTTACCAATTGAAACAAAGGTTGTCCAATAGTAATCGTATCGCCTTCTTGTACCCATATATCATCAAGGTATCCTTCATTTATAGCCGTAACTTGATATTCTTTGTTGGCAACGATTTTTCCACTAGCAAATACGGCATCAATAATATCTTTTCTTTGGGGCTGTATTATTTGTTTTTCTTTGCAGGAAATCAATACTAATAGGATAACCAATACTTGTATAATCTGTTTTTTCATTAGAAATGTTTAATCATCAATCATTATTTTCTTGCCATAATGGTAGCTTCAATCATATATAATTCAGACAACTGGTTTAAATAGCTGTTTTCGTTGCGTAAATAGTCTTCAAATTGCTTGCAATAGATATCGGTACTAATCAATCCAACATCATATTTTTGAAATGCCAATTCGAGATTTTTGGCATACAATAAAAATGTTTTTTTTGCATTTTCAGTCATCTTAAATGCTTGTATCTCATCTAACAGTATATTTTCATCATTGATTTCACTTTGTTCAATTGCCCTATGGTATTGTTCTTCTGCAATCTTTTGTTGGATTTTTGCAGAGAAGATGGCGGCTTTTTTACTGTTGCCAGAAAAAATTGACCAATTTAAATTGATACCAAGATAGCGATATCCATTCCAAGTATTTTTGCCGAAATCAATACCGAAATCATCCCTAAATTGTTGTCCACCAGTAAATCCATTGATGTACAGTTTAGGCAATAAAGCGGATTTTTTTACTTGTAGTTGACTTTCGGCAATATGAATCGATTGTTGAAAGGGAAGCAAATTTTTATCTTTCCCAGGTAAGGCAATAATAGGCGTTTTAATATTATCTGTGTGTATGGTTTCATTAAAAACCAATACTTTTTTTGGAGGCAAACCTGTTAACAAGTGCAACGTAGCCATGCTATGGTTCAATAATCGCTCGGTTTGCAACTGATTTTGAGTTACATTATTCACATTGATTGCGGCAAGATTTACCGCGCCAATATCTGTTAATCCTTGTTGAAAACGATTGTTTGCCGTTGCTAATATACTGTCTGCCAATACTTTATCTTTTTTGGCAATTACTAGAGATGCTTGGGCAATCAACACGGCATAGTAATTTTTGGCGATATCGGTTTTCAGATTTTGGGTAAATGCTGCCGTTTGGGCGGCGATCATCTTGCTATTTTCTGTAGCCAAAAGGGTTTGGGTTTTCAATTGCCAATCGAAAACAGGTTGTGTAATGGAGACGCCGGTACTGTAGGTATATGCTTTCCCAAATTGGAGATAAACGGTTTTCCCGGGTTGTCCAATCAAATCGCCAGGAACCGGCGTGGTAGAAAGTTTGAGGTTATCTTGCCCGGTGAAATTAACAGCTACCTGAGGTAATTGTTGGCCTTTTACCGTTTGTACATCTTTAAAAGCTTGAACCTCTTGCAACGCCAAAATTTTAAGGTTGCTATTATTGGATAAAGCGATTTGCCAAATGCTTTCAAGATGAGCAATTAAAACAGTATCAGCTTGAGCATAGGAGAATTGATTTGTATAAAAAAAAACCAAAAACAATAAAAAAAAGTCACGCTTAATTTTCATAGCGTTTCCAATTTTTAACCACTTTAATAAAATACTTGGTGGCAACAAGTTCTAAGTGGTTCGCATCTTTCAATATAATGGTACAAGAAGCAGACATTCCTTTTTCAGGACTATAAATTTCTTTGCCATTCCAAGTATTTGCTTTGCCATTGTATACAATTCCGGCAGCAATTTTCATGCCCATAATTGGCCTATTGCGTAAGGCTTCTTCAGGATTACGGAAATCCGTTTTAGGCAATCCTTTTTCGTTTAAAGGAATTTTAAGTCCAATAATTTTGATGGTATAGGCATTATCTACTTTACCTATTTCAAAGCGATTTTGGGAGACAGAGTCAATCCAAACCCCTACAATAGCATTTGGATTCACTTGGGCTTTTGCGGAAATTGCAAATATGCTTACAAAAAGAAACCAACAATATTTCATAGGTATAAATGTAACCCATTCCACTATTTAGGTACAGTTAAAGGGAGCAAATATGATTTGAATCAGCCAAAATCATCATTAAAGCGGACAAAAAAAGTATTATTTTAACGCATACCATCGTAAAAATGAAGTAGATTTCTCTTTACTGATGATTACTTCATCGCCCATGATAATATTCAGCGCAAGTTTTAACTTTCGATTGTCAAACTTTTGGACTTCTACAATAGCCTTACGATGAACAAGGTATTGGCGATTAGCTCTACAAAAACTTAGGGGATCCAATTGTTCAATTTCTTCTAAAGTTTTATGTACCGCAATTTTTTTTCCATCAAATGTTTGAATCATTACCAAACCGTTGGTTAATCCTACAAAGGCAATATTATCTACAGGTAAAGAAATAATTTTATCACGTACGTGGATAAGAAGCGCCTTTGGGGTTTTTAGCTGCTCCTTTTGTTGAAAATATTCTGGTTGCGGAGCCGAATTACTTAATGAAAGGGTGGTAAAATGTTCATATTTTTCGATGGCTTGCCTTAATTTATCGATATTATATGGTTTCAAGATATAATCAAATCCATTGGAGGCAAAAGCATCTATTGCATAATGATTATACGCTGTACAAAAGATAACCGGAATCCTACTCTTTAAGGTTTTGAAAATATCAAAACTTAATCCATCACCCAATTGGATATCTGAGAAAATCAAATCCACCTTTGGCGATTGTTGCAAATACTGAATGGCATTGTTGACAGAATGTGCTGTATAAACAACTTGATAATTTTGGCGAATATGTTGGATAGATATTGCCAAATCTGAGGCCGTAATCGACTCGTCTTCAATAATTAAGATATTCATGCGCAAAGCAATTTAACTTTAACGGTAAAATCCACATCATCATTAGTAACTTTAATTTCTTCCCCAGTTAATATTTTAGATCTCTTGTTGATATTGATTAATCCTGTTCTAGTGGAAGACATTACAAATTTTGGTTGAATATTGTTTTTCAATACAATCCAATCATTTTCAATAAATAATCGAATTTTTAGCGGTTTTTCGGAAGTAAAACTATTGTGTTTAATGGCATTCTCTAATAATGATACCAGTGTAAAAAAGGGAAGTTGTGCATTTAACCCATTATTACTGTGTTCGATTGATATTTGTAACGCCGCTTCAAATCTGATTTTTTGCAGTGCTACAAAGTTTGTTACCATTTGTAGTTCTTCAGCCAAAGTAGAGGTCTTTTTTTGGTTGTCGATCATTATTCTAATAAAATCTGACAATTGCACTATATATTGTTCTGCTTCTTTTGGGCGTGTGCTGATTAGAGATTTAGATACATTTAGTGCATTGAAAAGAAAATGAGGGTTTATTTGTTCTTTCAGCAACCGATATTCTGCTTCTAGATTAGAAAATTTAAGTTCTGCATTTTCTTTATTCAACAATAGTGCAGATTCTTTAGAAACAACTAAGTCAAGGATAATAAACACAATCAAATTTATAGAAAGCAATGTACTGGCCCGTATAATATATATTTTTTGCACACTGATGAATACATTTTTTTCAATTAATGCAAACATATTTATTGGTGTTATAGAATAGATTGTCATTATAATCAAACCCAGGAACAAGCGCAACCAACCTTTTTCGTGTTTAGGCTTATCAATAGTATAGATGAGTGAATTAATAATCCAAGCCGTAATTGTGGCAATAAATATTAAAATCCACATAGAAAAAAAATCAATCAATCGATTATTTCTTATGATATAGATGGGAGTGGTAAGCAATAAGGCGATTATAGGCGATGTAATTAAGCCTACTTTAATAACTTGGTTTCGGATGTGGGCATTCATTTAGTTAAGCTTTCTGGATGTTGATTTGAATAAAATAGGTGATTTCATAATTGATGTTACATAACAAAATGAAGAGATCCGAAAAACAAAACATTAAATACTCATAAAATAAATCTATGTTATAAAACGCAAAAAGCTAAATTATATGATAATACGTACAAAAAACTTTTTTTGGATTTTTTAAATATCAGAAAGGTCTACACATCAAAAAACCCGCCGAAGCGGGTTTTTGTTTATCGTCACAATAATACTGTGTTATTGAAGCAATCCAAGATTAGCTACAACCCATGCTGTTACCGCAGTTCATACATTTATAGCAAGTACCGCTTCTTACGGTAAGATGACCGCAAACATTACAAGTAGGAGAATCGCTTTGCATGCTTTTCAGAAACTCTTGGGTGCTAGACTCTGCCTTAACTGCTGCACGGTGCACTTTTGGAGCCGCTGCATGTTGAGCGGGTGCCGCCGAACTAGCCGGGGCAATTACCCTCACATCAGACAATTCTGGCTTTTCATCAGCCTTTTGATCATCCCAATCATCCGTGCCAGTGTTCATTACTTTTTCCTTGTCTAACACATGCACCAATTCTGTAAGATTTAAATATTCGTAACCCAAACAACGGAAAACAAAGTCTACCAAAGAGGTAGTAAATTTAATGTTTGGATGATCAACAGGACCAGCAGGTTCAAACTTGGTGAATACAAATTTTTCTACAAACTCTTCTAATGGTACACCATATTGTAAGCCAACGGAAACTGCAATAGCAAAACTATTCATCAAACTGCGCAATGTAGAACCTTCTTTTGCCAAATCAATAAAGATTTCTCCCAATGTTCCATCAGAATATTCTCCGGTGCGTAAGAAAATGGTTTGGTTGCTAATTTTTGCCTTTTGTGTAAATCCGCGACGTTTTGCAGGAAGTGCTTTACGTTCAACAATTCTAGACAATGCACGTTTGAGTTTGGTATCAGGAGATGCCTGCATTCTTTTCTGCAATTCCTCTAGCAACTCCTCTACAGTAAGTTTACCCAAATCAATAAATTGGCTATCACTGGTTAAATCGATCTTGTCAGCTTCTTCTTCTTTTACTTTTTTATCACTTTTATTGCTGAGCGGCTGGCTTAATTTAGAGCCATCACGGTATAAAGCACAGGCTTTCAATCCCAATTTCCAGCTCAGCATGTAGCTGTCTGCAATTTCTTCAATCAATGCCTCATTGGGTAGATTGATGGTTTTAGAAATAGCACCGCTGATAAAAGGTTGAGTAGCAGCCATCATTCGGATATGTCCATGTGCATGGATATATCGTTGACCTTTTTTTCCACATTTATTGGCACAATCAAAAACGGGCAGATGTTGTTCTTTAAGGAAAGGTGCTCCTTCGATGGTCATGGTACCACAAACGTAATCGTTGGCTGCTTCAATTTCGGCATCAGTAAATCCTAATGCTTCCAACATGCTCCATTCGTGATTAAAATACTCTTCAGGTTTAAATCCGAAGCGTTGCAAACATTCTTCTCCAAGGGCATATACATTAAACACGAATCCAATTTCGAATGCAGCTTTAGCAGCGGCATCTAATTTGGCTATTTCGGAAGCAATGAAACCTTTAGCACTTAAAGTTTGATGATTAATAAACGGTGCGCCGTTAAAAGAGGCAGATCCTACAGCATATTTAATAATGGCATCACATTCTTTAGGGCTATAGCCTAAATTCCTCAATGCACTAGGAATAGATTCGTTGATAATTTTAAAATAGCCGCCTCCTGATAATTTTTTAAATTTCACCAAGGCAAAGTCTGGTTCAACACCTGTGGTATCGCAATCCATTACCAAACCGATGGTGCCAGTAGGTGCAATAACCGTGGTTTGTGCGTTGCGATAGCCATATTTCTTGCCCATTTCAACTGCATCATCCCATGCTTTACATGCTGCGGTTAATAAATAATCTGGACAATATTTTGCTTTGATTCCCAATGGTTTTATACTTAAACCAGTATAAGCTTCATCGGCATCATATGCTGCTGCACGGTGGTTTTGCATAACCCGCAACATATCTTCCTTATTTTCTTCAAAACGAGGGAAGGCGCCAAGGTGTTTAGCGATTTCTGCAGAAGTTTTGTAAGAAACACCGGTCATTATAGCGGATATTGCACCGGCAATGCCACGGGCTTGTTCGCTATCGTAAGGAATTCCACTAACCATCAGCATACTACCTAAGTTGGCAAATCCTAAACCCAATGTGCGATATTCGTAACTCCTTTGGGCCACTTCTTTACTAGGGAACTGTGCCATTAGTACAGAAATCTCCAACACTGTTGTCCATAATCTTACCGTGTATTCAAAAGCTTCCACGTTAAAACTGTTGTCTGATTCTTTGAAGAACTTACGCAAGTTTACAGAGGCAAGGTTACAAGCGGTATTATCCAAGAACATATACTCGCTACAAGGATTTGATGCCCTAATTGGGCCTCCTTTAGGGCAAGTATGCCATTCATTGATGGTGGTATTGTATTGGGTTCCAGGGTCAGCACAACGCCAAGCCGCGTAATTAATTTTATCCCATAATGCTTTTGCCGGGATTGTTTTCATTACATGACCATCTGAGCGGGCTTTCAATTCCCAATCTTCGCCTTTAATGAGTGCATCAAAAAATTCGTTGGAGATACGTATAGAGTTGTTAGAATTTTGTCCACTTACTGTTTTGTAGGCTTCTCCTTCATAATCGCCAGGGTATCCAGCGGCAATAAGGGCTGCCACTTTTTTCTCCTCCTCCACTTTCCAATCTATAAACTGTTCAATTTCAGGATGGTCAATATCAAGACAAACCATTTTAGCGGCTCTTCTTGTTGTTCCACCACTTTTAATAGCACCGGCCGCACGGTCGCCAATTTTCAAGAAACTCATCAAGCCTGATGATGTTCCACCGCCACTGAGTTTTTCGCCTTCACCACGGATATTGGAGTAATTGGTACCCACACCAGAACCATATTTAAATATGCGTGCTTCTCTCACCCAAAGATCCATAATACCGCCTTCATTCACTAAATCGTCGTTAACGCTCAAAATGAAACAGGCATGCGGTTGAGGACGCTCATAAGCGGAGGTTGATTTTTTAAGCTCACCATCAACTGCATCCACATAATAGTGACCTTGTGGCTTACCGGCGATACCATAACTTTCATACAAGCCGGTATTAAACCATTGTGGTGAATTGGGTACGCAAGCTTGGTTAAGAATACTGTATACCAACTCTTCGTAAAAAATAGTTGCATCCTTTGCAGAAGCGAAATAATCATTGCGTTCGCCCCAAACTTTCCAACAATTGGCCATACGGTGCGCTACTTGTTTTGCGGATGTTTCACGGCCCAAACTTCCATCAGGCTGAGGAACACCTGCTTTTCTGAAATATTTTTGTGCAATGATGTCTGTCGCAATCTGGCTCCACTGTTTCGGCACTTCCACATTTGTCATCTCAAACACAATTTCCCCAGACGGATTTCTGATTACTGAGGTGCGGTAGTCGTATTCGAACAAATCGAACACATCTGTATTTTCCTGACTAAATGAACGGGAAAATTTAAGGCCTTTTTTTTGTTTGTTGGATTCTGGTTGCATAATGGGTTGTATGTTAGTGTTTTAAAATTTTATAGTTTCGTTTCTTTTTTTTTATAGAATCAGTAAGTGCCAACGAAAATAATTTTTGATAACAACATAAAA
>Ga0164294_10003439_pt1 | contig 14072 bp, 7 predicted proteins | sample GEODES005metaG_FD_111479 | JGI IMG/M metagenome (GOLD analysis project Ga0164294, IMG submission 111479) | Oligotrophic lake water microbial communities from Sparkling Lake, Wisconsin, USA - GEODES005 metaG | ecosystem: Environmental > Aquatic > Freshwater > Lake | place: USA: Sparkling Lake...
CCGGTGCGCACGCAGGTGGGGATGCCCGTCGAGCAGTCGGTGATGCCCGTGTCGCAGGGGTTGCTCGAGGGCGAGCAGGGCGTACGCGCCGTGCACGACACGCAGACGCCGAACGTGTTGCACACGTTGTCGGAGTTGGGCGTCCAGCGGATCGACGAGCCCGAGCTCACGGCGCCGGCGGTGTTGAAGCTCACCTGGTCGACGACAGGGCCCGCGCCGTTCTGAATGCCGATGGTCGCGCTGTTGCCGGTGGCGCGGCCCCCGGGGTCTTCCATCCGGTTGTAGAGCACGTCGATGGTGTTCGACGTCTCGGTGAGCACCGTCTCGAAGTTGAGAATGACCGACGGCATCGAGCCGCAGCAGAAATGGATGTTGCTCCAGTGCGTGACGTACTGGCGGCTCGGCGCGGCGCCCAGGGTGGCCGCGCAGATGCCCATCGTCTCGATCTGGAGGTCGTCCCAGAAGGCGAAGATGGTGTTCGGGATCGGCGCGTACGGGAGCGCGACGTTCGAATACTGGGCAAGGTTCCCGTTCCAGGGGAACGAGAGCATGCCATTCGACGAGATGCCCAGGCTCGTGAAGGGCGACCCGTAGAAATTGAACGTGAACGGGATGGTGACGTTCGAGCTGCCGTCGTCGACCGAGGGCAGGTACGTGTCGTGGCCCGGGAGCGCGCAGATGTCGCGCCACGCGGTGGCCGACGTCGAGCGGATGTAGCCCGACCCGGTACCGCCGCCGCAGGGCGTGCCCGGCGTGAGCGGCGTGGCCTCGCACACGGGGACGCCCGTGCGGCACGAGACGCGCCCCGTCGAGCAGGTGCTCCCCGTCGCGCAGGCCGCGCCCTCGTTGCAGGGCACGCACGAGCCCGTGGGGTCGCACACCATGCCCGTGCCGCAGGTGGTGCCCGGGGGCATGAGCCCGCCGTCGGTGCACACTTCGACCATCGGTCCGCCCGCGGCGCCGGGGCGGCAGGCGATCACGCCGGCGTGGCAGACCGCGCCAGCATAGTTGCACGTCGCGCCCTCGCGGCACGTCGTGGTCATCTCGGGGCGGTAGCAGGTGTACTGCGTCTCGGTCGAGATGAGCGTCGGGGCGAGCGCGCCGTCGGCCGAGGGGTTCAGGTATGCGGTGATTTGAACGTAGCGGTGCGCGAAGAGCGGGTCGGCCGGCGTCGAGTTGGCGCGGAGGTTCGCGCGGAGGTCGATGCTGGTCGGCGTGGCGGGCGCGCCGAGGAGCGCGTCGGGCAGGCGGATCACGCGCGCCGTCGAGAGGCCCGCGAGCGTGTTGGCCGCGCGGAGCTCGAAGATGATCGACGTGCCGACGGGGACGTTCGACGCGTAGTTGAACTGCCCCCAGAAGGGCACCGTGCCGCGGAAGATGTCGGTGTCCGACGTCGTGGGCGGGGTGCAGTCGCCGTCGAAGATGCGGTTGTAAACGCCGCGGCTGCAGAGAGTGCCGCTGACCGTGGGCGTCCAGCGGATCGAGCTGCCCGTCGTGACGGTGGGGCCCATGTTGTACGACACGAGGTCGTACCGGGAGGCGCCGCCGCCCTCTTGAATGCCGATGGTAGCGCTGCTGCCGAGGGCGCGGCCGAGGGAGTCCTCCATGCGATTGTACCGCACGTCGATGACGTTGGTCGTCTCGTGGAGAATGGCCTCGAAGGTGAGGTGCGTCGCGGCGGATTCGGTCGGCGAGAAGTAGCCGTCGTTCCACTCGACGACGTAGTCGCGGCTCGGGGCGACGCCCGTGGTGGCCACGCAGACGCCGCCCGAGGCGCGCTGGTAGAGGTCGTCCCAGAAGGGGAAGATCGCGTTCGGGATCGACGCGTACGGCAGCGGCTGGTTGAGGTACTCCGCGAGCGTGCCCACCGAGGGGAACGCCACGATGCCGTTCGAACTGATGCCCGTCGTGCCTTGCGGCGCGCCGTAGAACTGGAACGAGAACGGCATCGTGTCGCCCACGAAGCCGTCGTCGGTGTTGCTCAGGTACGTGACGTGCCCGGGCGCCGCGCAGGCGTCGAACCACGGCACCATCGTCGGCGTGAGGCCGCGGGTGTAGGCCGCCGAGCCCGAGGGCACCGAGGCGCAGGTCGAGGTGAAGCCGCCGTTGGGCGTCGCCGCAGGGCAGAACACCGCGGGGACGCTGCTGGCCACGCGGAGGTTCATCGAGCCGGCGGGCGGAGCCGGGTCGGTCGCCGTGGGGCAGATCACCTGGTGGCGACAGGTGGGGAGGCACGACCCGGGGCACGCGCTGACGGTGCCCACGAAGCGGAAGTTGTCGCGCCAGCGCTCGCAAGCGCCCCACGACCAGCCGCCGGTGGTGCTGTTGGGCGAGCACGTGCGCTGCCCGAGGTGACAGACGCCGTCAGGGCCCGCCGAGGAGGTGCCCGTGACGAGGTCGCAGGGGAGCGGCTCGGAGCCCGGTGTGCAGGTGCAGCCCGCGCGCTGGTCAGGGCCTACGCACTCGTAGCACTGGTTGGTGACGGCCCGGTCGCGGTCGTTGCAGTCGGGGCCGCGACAAGCGCCACCGATGCCGAAGCCGTCCTGGTCCTGGTCGTCGCAGCCCGCGACGCCGTCGGGCGGGATGTCGGGCTGCTCGACGAGGTTGAAATCGTTCGGGCCGTCGACCGGGAGGTCACCGGGTTCGCCGATATCACTGAATGGTCTGTCGAACGAGATGACGACAGAGGCGTCCTCGTTCCCGACCAGGGGAACCCCACTACCGCACCCTGCCAGCAACGCGGCAAAGGCTGCGATCAGGATCGCCGCTGGTGTCCACCGTGACGTCATCAAGCTCCCCAAGGCCGCACCGTCGTGGGAAGAATCGCGCCGGTCGACTGGTCTAACCTCTAAACCCGGGCTTTCCGTGTTCGCCCCACGCCGGAGCAAAGGGCTCACCCCGTTGGGCGAGCTACCGGCATGCAGGAAATTCTCGGCTCCTTGTCGGCACGCTACATCAGAACGTCGAAAATTTCTGCGCTCTGTTGTCTTCACCAGTGTTCGCGCGCCCGACGATTGTTGTGCGACCCGACCGCTGGATCCGTCCCCACCCCGCGAAATCCATGCCGACACCCAAAGGCCCCCGAACGACCCCTTGGAGACTCGTCCGTGTGCGTTCGCACGGAGGAATCAACGATGGATTCCTGGGACGGGGGGGCGCCGAGCCCTCGGATCAATCCGACTTTCTTGCGGACCTACGCAACCATTGCAGAGCTTGCCCCTCCCCCGCGGCGCCCTTCGACCGCGCAGGAGAGCGGGCGACAGAATCGCGCGGTCGCTTCCTCTGATCGGCGGAGCGCCCTCGGCCCCTGAGCGCCACGACGGCGAAGCGCACGCTGCGGGTGAGCCGTCTGGCCGTCGAGGCCTCCTGCGCAGCAAAGCCCTCTGGACATCTGCCCGCCCGCGGAGGTACCGACCCGAGCAACCTATGGCGAACGCACGAGCAGCGAAGGGGCCCAGCGTTGCCCGCGCGCGCAGCGGCCACCCCGACGCCCCCCACCTCGTCGCCATCGCGGGGCAGAAGGGCGGCTCGGGCAAGAGCACGCTCGCGATCTGTCTGGCCGCCGAGGCGCTCGCGCGCGGCCGCAAGGTGCTGCTCGTCGACGCCGACCCGCAGGGCACCTCGCGCATGTGGGGCGACGCCGCCCTCGCCGCGGGGAGGCCCGCGCCTACGATCGTCTCGATGGGCGCCTCGATGATCCACCCGGGCCAGCTCGACGCGCTCGTCGGCCTCTACGACCTCGTGGTGATCGACTGCCCCGGTCGCCACGACGAGACGCAGCGCGCGGCCCTCATGCTGTGCGACCTCGCGCTGCTGCCGTGCGGCCCGAGCTCGGCCGAGGCGTGGGCGCTGGCCGCCTCCATCGGTCTCGTCACGTCGGCGCGGCAGGTGCGGCCGACCCTTCGCGCCGCGGTGGTGATCACCCGCAAGAAGCCTCGCACCGCCCTCGGGCGCAGCGTGCGCGACGACCTGGTGCAGAGCGGGCTCCCGGTGCTCGAGACCGAGCTCGGCGACCGCGTCGCGTTTCAAGAGGCCCTCGGCTTCGGCCAGGGCGTGACCACCTACGCGCCGCGCGACGCGGCCGCCCACGAGGTGCGCGCGCTCTACGACGAGATCTTCAGCGCCCGCAAGGAGCCCCGACGTGCCTAAGAAGGTCCCCACCCGCGCGGTCCCTTCGCCCCTCTCGGCCGAGGCGCGCAACTTCGTGCTCCAGGGGCAGAACCCTCCCCTCGCCGCGCGCCCGTCGGAGCCCCCGCCCCCGCCGCTCGAGCCCGCGCCTGCGGTCGTTGTGCCCGCCGAGCCCGCGCCTCCCACGATGGCTGTCGTCGAGCCAGCGCCAGCGCCAGCGCCAGCGCCGACGCCTCCCGCAGCGGCGACCTCGCGCGCCCGCAAGCGCAGCAGCCGCACGCTCATCGCCCGCGTCGACGGCCGCACGCTGCGTCGGCTCCAGGTGTACCTCGACGCCGAGGTGGCCAAGCGCCTCAAGCACCACTGCGTCGAGCACGACGTCGACATGAGCGCCTACGTCAACGAAGTGCTCGCGCGCGCCCTGCGGTGAAGTAGGCGCGGTGGCACATGCGCTGCTAGCGTCGGCCCGCGATGGCTGACGACCGCAAGCGCACGCTGGCCGACCCGCAGGCCGAACGGGCCGTGCTGGCGGCGGCCCTCCTCGACGCCGAGGGGGCCTCGCGCGCGATCCCGCGCATCGCGTCGATCCTCGCTCCGTCGGATTTCTACGACCCGCGCCACGCGACGCTGTGGGACTCGTTCCTGGCCATTCACGCGCGGGCCGAGCAGGTCGACGTGCTCACGGTAGTGGCCGAACTGCGCGCGCGCGACCGTCTCAACGCCGTGGGCGGCGCGCAGTATGTGGGCGAGCTCACCGACGAGATCCCGACGCTCGCGCACTGCGAGTCGCACGCGCGCATCGTGCTCGACATGGCGCAGCGGCGCCGCGCGCTCGAGGCGTTCCACACGGCCTCGGGGCGGCTCATGGCGGGCGACCCGCTGATGGCCGTGCAGTCCGACGTGAGCCGCTCGCTCACGCAGGGCGCGTACGCGCCGGGCGCGGGCCGCGTGGCCGACGACCTCGACGCGCTGCTCGATTCGTTCTGGGCGCGCCGCGAGGGCCGCGAGGGCCCCATCGCCACGCCGTGGAAGCCCGTCGACAACGTGCTCGGCGGGGGGCTGTGGCCCGGCATGTACGTGCTCGTCGGGGGCACCGGCGCGGGCAAGACGCAGTGGGCTGTGCAGGTGGCCGTCGAGGCCGCGCTCAAGGGCGCGCGCGTGCTCTACCTCGCCCTCGAGCTCTCGCGGCAAGACCTCGCCGCCCGCGTGCTCGGCGCGCTCGCGGGCGTGCCGTGGAGCGGCATCCTGCGCGGCCGCCTCGACGACGGCGCGGCGCAGCGCGTGGGCGAGGCCGTGCGGCGCGCGCGCGTGCTGCCGATGCACACCGAGTGCGGCGTGCCGTTCGGGTACGGGGCCGACACGCTCGCGGCGCGCGCGTGGTCGCTGCGGCCGTCGCTGGTGGTGCTCGACTACCTGCAGCTCTGCAGCGGGCGCACGGGCGAGGACCCGCGCACCACCGTGGGGCGCGTGTCATACGTGGCCCGCACCATCGCGCGCGACCTGGGCGCGGCGGTGCTGGTGCTCTCGAGCACCGCGCGCACCAACTACGCCGAGCTCGTGAACGACCCCGCGAAGGACCCGTCGGACCTCGTGGGACTCGGCAAAGAATCGGGCGAGATCGAGTACGCGGCCGACGGCGTGCTCGTGCTCGCGCGGCACGCCGACCAGAAGGGCGCGCGCGTGTTCGTGGTGGCCAAGAACCGCCACGGCCCGCTGGGTCGCGTCGAGCTCGAGTGGAGCGGCACGGCCTTTCACGAGGGCGACGCGCCGCGCGAGCCCGTCGAGGGAGAGATGGACCTGTGAACCCGCTCTCGATCTTCTGCGCGCGTCTGCGGGCGCTCATCGAGCGCGCCGCGGCGAGCGACGACGCGGAGCTGCGCGCGTGGGCCGAGGCCGCGTCGGCGATGGGCCTCGTGGAGGCAGCCGCGGCGGTGGCGCTCCAGTCGATCACGCAGCCCATCGAGGCCTTCGCGATCGACAAGCGCCTGCGGCCCGCCGTCACCGAGCGCGCCGCGGAGCGCTGGCCCTTCCGCTTCGCGTGGCGCGGCGAGACGAGCGACTGGCGCGCGCTCGAGCCGCTGCACGTTCCCCTCGCGCTGGCCTCGGCGCTCGACGACCTCACGTGGGGCTGGCCCGTGAACCTCGCGCTGCGCGACATGGCCACGCTCCTCGAGCAGACGCGCGACCCGCTCGCGAAGCGCCTCGCGCGGGCCTTCCTCGACGGCACCTTCACGCCCCTCCAGGGCGGCGACGTGGGCATCGCCGCGCGGCAGCTCACCGACGACGCGCGCGCCCACGGCGACCCCGAGCTGCGCGCCGCCCTCGAGCGCTGGGACGTGGCCGTGTGCGTGCTCATCGCGAGCGCCGAGCTCGACGTGCGCGAGGCGCAGCGCCGACCCGCCATCGCCATCGACGCGGGCTCGGTGCACCACGAGCTCCTCACGGGCTGGCGCGACCTCCCGAAGGACCGTCGCATGCGCCGCACGCCCGTGCGCGACGGGTGGGCCGAGATCATCTACCCCGGCAAGCAGCTCGGGCTCCGCCTCTCGGTGCAAGACCTCCCCGAGCGCATCGTTCACGCGGTGCGCGAGTGGAAGCACTGGCAGGGCCTGCGCCACTGGGCCGCGCTGCAGCTCCTCTTCACCGACGCGGGCCGCACGGGGCGCATCCGGTGGACGCTCGACGCGCACCTCGAGGCGCTCGGCTACGGCGACCGCTCGCGCCGCGACCCGCGTGTGCGCGCCACCGTGGCCGCCGAGGTCGAGGCCCTCACGCGCATGGAGATCGCGATCTATCACCCCGACGGCACGGTGCGCCTGCGCGGCCCGGTGCTCGCGGTCACCCAGCGCGGCGAGGCGATGCGCGGCAGCGAGTGGGCCCTCGAGGGCCTCGAGCTGGTGATCCACCCGGTGCTCTACGAGGGCGTTCGCAAGGCGAGCGGAGAGATCGGTCGCCTGTGGGCCCCCGCGCCCATGGAGCTCGCGCGCATCGACCACGTGCGGCACCCGCACGCCCTCGCGCTCGGGCTCATTCTCCCCATCCGCTGGCGGTGGGATCTCACCGAAGACACCGACCACGTGCTGCTCACGGGGGCGAAGCTCCTCGAGGCCGCGGGCATCGAGCTCAAGCACCACCACCCGAGCCGCGCGTGGGCCACGCTGCGCGAGAACCTCGACGAGCTCGAGCGCGTGGGCGGCCTCGGGCGCTACGAGTGGCAGACGCCCGCCGAGGCCTGGTCGCTCCTCGGACGGTGCATGCTCTTTCAGCCGCAGTGGGCGCGCGAGCGCATGGTGCTCGGCATCGTGCCCATCGAGCTCCCGCCGCCGCCCAACCTGCTCATCGGCGCCGAGTTCGCCGCGTGGCGCAAGCTGCGAGGGTGGACGCAGATCCAGGCCGCCGAGGAGCTCAAGGTGGGGCTTCGCACCATCGAGCGCACCGAGTCGAGCCCCGAGGCCCCCCTGGGGCCTGCGATCCGCAAGGCCCTCACCTTGTACCGCGAGCAATGCGAACGAAACGCCTCCGCCACCCCCCCTGAACCCGCCACCGATCCCGTCGATGCCCTCCCGGGCGATCCCGACGGAAGCCGGTTCTGACCCGCCTCACCCCGCCCGTCGACCCGCCAAAAACCGGCAGACCCTGTCGCAACCCGAGCACTCCTTTGCCGTCGACCCGCCAAAAACCGGCAGACCCTGTCGCAATGGGCAGCCCGCCTCGACCCGCCAAAAACCGGCAGACCCTGTCGCAATGACTCCGAGGGTGGACTCGACCCGCCAAAAACCGGCAGACCCTGTCGCAACTCGACCCGCCAAAAACCGGCAGACCCTGTCGCAACCACCTCGAAACACATGGAACACATATTGCTTCAATGGTTGCATTATCGCAACGATGTCCTACATGTAACCCTGCTCGACCCGCCAAAAACCGGCAGACCTCGTCGCAAAACCCGCCAAAAACCGGCAGACCCCGTCGCAAAACCCGCCAAAAACCGGCAGACCCTGTCGGGCATGAAATCGCAAGTGATGGAAATCATTAGATTGTTAGCTCAAGAAATCCCTTCTTAAAGGTATTCCTAGAAGGAATACTTCTGGGGCTCCGGCCCTCGCCTCGGGGGCGAGTTCCGGGCCCCCTGAGGTCAAGCAGAAAACACAAGCACTCAGACGAATTCGGAGCGGCATGTGAAAACATTGCATATCCTACACTGGCCTACACTGTGACACCTACGCCGTCGGTGTCGGTCTCGTCCCTGGTCCCCATCGGGCGGAGCGGACTGCGGGTGCCCTCGCTCGGGGCCGGGGTGTGGTCGTGGGGCGACGCGCGCTACTGGGGGTTCGGAACCCGCCACGGTGCCCGCGACGTGGTCGACGCCTACGCGGCCTTCGCCGAGGGCGGGGTGCAGCTCTTCGACTCCGCGGAGACGTATGGTCACGGAGACACGGAGAAGGCCCTAGGATGGCTCGCAAGGCGCGGAGGCTACCCACGGGTCATCGCGACCAAGTTCGCGCCCTTACGGGGCCGTGGCGGCCCGGCAATGGCCATCCCTGCCCTGCGTGGGAGCCTCCGTCGGCTGGGTCTCCCCCAAGTGGACCTCTACCAGGTGCACTGGGCCGACTTCGAAGAGGCCCCCATCCCCGAGCTCATGGCCGTGCTGGCTGACGCCGTCGCGATGGGCCTCGCGACCGCCATCGGGGTGAGCAACTTCACCGCCGCCGAGATGCGCCTCGCGCACGAATCCCTCGCGCGAAAAGGCATTTCACTCGCGAGCAACCAGGTGCACTACAGCCTCTTGCACCGCGCCCCCGAGGCCGACGGGGTGCTCGACACGTGTCGCGAGCTCGACGTGGCCCTCCTCGCGTACAGCCCGCTCGAGCAGGGCATTCTCACGGTCTCATCGTACGCGCCGGGGAGGCCCCCGCCGGGCCCCCGCGCGATGGCCCCGGCGTTCTCCAACGACGCCCTCGCGGCGGCGCGTCCCGTGCTCGAAACGCTCGGTGAAATAGGCCGATCGTACGGTGATCGCCCCCCCGAGCAGGTGGCGCTCAACTGGCTGCGCGCGAAGCCCGGGGTGATCCCGCTGGCGGGCGCGCGCAATGGCGAGCAGGCCGCGCGCAACGCCGGCGCCCTCGGGTGGTCGCTCTCGGCCGAAGACGCCGCGCGGCTCGACGACGCCACGGCGCGGTGGGTGACCGACGTCTAGGGCGCCGCGGCGGCGAGGGCCTCGACAGGCTCGATGTGCGCGTAGTGCTCGTCCCAGCGGCGCATTTCGTCGAAGAGGCCTGCGCCGACGGGGGTGGGCCTCGCGTTGGCGAGCACCACCGCGGCGCCGTCGCGGTTGACCTTCTTCACCTGCTCGAAGCGCCGTAGAAAATCGGGCTTCGTCGACCAGGGGTGCCCCGCGGCGATCATCTTCTCGTAGAGCATCGCCACGGGCTGGAACGCGTGTACTGCGAGGATGACCCCGTGCAGCGGTCGCGGGTCGGGGCGCACCGGCGACGCGTAGAGCGGCCAGTAGGCGTTGTCGAGGAGCTCGTCGAGCTCGAAGAGCGCGTTGATCTTGTTGTGCGAGAACTCGTGAATGACCGCCTCGGTCATGGTCATGAGGTTGGGGTGCAGGGTGAGGTAGATGGTGCCGATGGACTCCTGGTAGGAGGCCGACAGGTGCTTGTGATCGTCGTAGCCGACGGGCACCAGCTGCTGAATGAAGAGGTCGATCTCTGCGCGCACCGCGGGGAGGTGCTCGGCGATGAGCGCGAGCGACTGGCGCAGCGTCGAGAGCCACTCGTCGAGGGGGCGCCCCCCGAGGTCGATCGCGTTGCCCTGCTTGTCGGGGTGAGCCTCGTACATGGCCAGCGGGTTGTTGTCGGTGAGCGCGAGCACCAGGTCGCCTTCGACCGCGTGGTAGGGCCGCGCGAGCGCGTCGACGGCGGTGAGGTCGACGCGCGTGGCGCCCTCCGCGCGGTGCACCGTCATCGCGCCCGCCGCGAAGGTCACGTGGGTGTGGTCGGCGGGGACGGTGACCGCGGCGCGCGCGCCGAGCGAGGCCAGCGACGAGGGCGCGCGCGTGACGCGCAGCTCGGTCTGGAGCGCGTCGGCGATGGACAGCTCGAAGGCCACGAGCGCGCGCAGCGAGCGCGAGAGGTGGAGCGCGCGGTCGCGGTCGCCGTTGGGGTGCAGCGCGTTGCGGAGGCATCGCACGACCGACGACACCGTAGGGCGGCGCAGGAGGCTCGCGACGGCGCCGGGGCTCTCGGTGAAGAGCCGGTCGACCGCGGCGGCGAAGCGCTCGGTCTCGTCGCGCTCGTCGGGCGCGCAGGGCATCGCGCGGAGCATCGCGCGGAGCTCGCTCATGAGCCGACGGATCGAGAGGGACAGGACCCCGCGCGCCGTGGTCGACCCCGCATCGGGGATCGTCAGGTCGCGCGGCGGACGCAACGCCAGCGGGCTCACCATGATACCTCGTGCGCGGCGCGAAACCGTTTCGCAGACGCGCGTGTCTTGGCGCGATGGTGCACGAAGCGTGCGGGAACGCGAGCCCGTTGGCAGCGCTGCGGACAGAGCTGTGTGACAGCGGCGTCGGGCTCTGATAGCCGACAGGGGCTTCGCACGGAGGGTGGCCGCGCGCGCCGCGCTTGACACTGGTAGACGCCGCGACACTAAGCTCGCGCAGGAGCCAAGCATGAGCAGCACCGAGGTCCGCCTGTCATTCTGCTCGGCGGACCGCCTCGAGTATCGGTTCTGTTCGCCCTCGTGGCGCGGCGCCCGCTCGCCCGTCGCCCTCGCCGAGCTTCTGGCCACCGTCGAGGCGCTCGACCCCAAGCGCGTGCGAAGGCTTCTGCTGGCTGACGCGCCGCTCGCGCATCCCGATTTCGACGCGGTGGCGGCGGCGCTGCGCGCGCGAGGCCTCTCGCACGTTGCGCTGGAGACCACGGGCGACGCGCTCGCGATCGACGGCGCGCTCGATCGGGTGCGCGCCGCGGGCGTCGAGAAGCTCTTCGTGGTGTGCGGCGGCATCCGGCGGCGCGTGTACGAGAGCGTGATGCGCGACGAGGGCGGGTTCACCGCAGCGATGGAGGGGCTGCGCCGCGCGGCCGCCAGCGGCGTGGCCCTCTACCTCGTGGCGCCCGTGCTGCGGTGGACGGAGCAGGACCTCGTGCCCCTCTTCGAGTGGGCGCTCGCGCTGCCGGGGTCGATCAAGGGCTTTCTCCTCGCGCTGCCCGAGATCACCGCGGTGCCGCCGCCGATGCGCAAGGTGCTCCTGCCCTACAGCGCGCAGGCGAAGCTCGCCGAGGGCGTCTTCGACCGCTGCCGGCGCAACCGGATCGAGTACGGCTTCGCCTCGCGCCGCGGGGTGCTCCCCTGCGCGACGGGCGGCGCGCTCGACGGCTACGGCACGGTGCTCTTCGACCGCATGGACTGGCTCCGCCACGGGCGCGGGCGCGACGAGGCCTTCGTGCGCGTGGAGGCCTGCGCGACGTGCTCGCTCGAGCAGTCGTGCCCCGGCGTGGAGGCCGCGTACCTCGACGCCTTCGGGGGCGACGAGCCGCGGCCGGTGCCCCTCGAGACGTCGATGAACTGGCGCCTCAAGCGCATCAACGACCTCGAGCAGAAGGATTTTCACAACGTCGCGGCCTTCGACAACGACCTCGAGAGCAACGGCCGCTCGCTCATTCGCATCAACGGCCACTGCAACATGTCGTGCGCGTTCTGCTTCGTGGACCGCACGGTGCCCGACTACCCCGCGGCGCGCGTGCTGGCCGACATCGAGGGGTTGGCCGCCCGCCACCTCGACCACCTGGTGCTCTCGGGCGGTGAGCCCACGCTGCACCCCGAGCTCGCGCGCTTCGTGGGCCGCGCCAAAGAGATCGGGTTTCGCACCATCGAGATGCAGTCGAACGGGGTGAAGACGGCCGACCTCGCGTACGCGAAGACCCTCGTCGACGCGGGGCTCAACAAGGTCACGGTGTCGCTCCACTCGATCGACCCGGAGCACTCGGACACCATCACCCGGCTGCCCGGCGCCTTCGGCAAGAGCGTGGCGTCGCTGCACAACTTTCGGCGCCTCGGCATTCGCACGCAGATCGCCCACGTGATCACCCGGTCGAACTACGAGGAGCTGCCCGCCACCGTGCGGTTTCTGCGCGAGACCTTCCCCGAGCGCGAGGGGCACCTGAGCGTGTGCTTCGGCGTGGCGCAGCCCATCAGCGACCTCGTGTACACGTGGGTGATGCCGCGCTTCGACGAGATCAAGCCCTTCGTGCGCGAGGCGCTCGACTACTGCCTCGAAACACGCCTCGGCTTCGGCGGCATGATCGGCCAGGGCGGCTACCCCCCGTGCATGCTCGACGGGGACATGCGGTACTATGCCGCCAACCTTGGCAACATCTACCGCTCGCCCGACCACGACCAGCAGTTCTACAAGGCCCCCGGGTGCCGCGAGTGCAGCTTCGACCCGTGGTGCCTCGGCGTGCGGCGGCTCTACGTAGAGACCTACGGCGATGCGGAGATCAAGCCCTTCACCGCCGACGTCGCGGCCATGATGCCCGCGGGCGTTCGCGCGCTCGAGCCCGCGGCCCCGCCGCCCGGCTCGCTCGTTCAGCTCCGGCCGCGCCGCACCGCGGGCGCGTGACCCGACGACCCTCAGAGACGCCTTCGGCGGAGGCCACGCGTGGAGCCCATTCGGCAGTTTGAGATCCAGCTCGGTCACATGTGCAACAACCGCTGCGTGTTCTGCGTGAGCGGGCAGCAGACCGCGCTGCGCAACGCGCTCCCGCTCGAGGCGGCGCCCCTGGTCGAGAAGCTCCGCGAGGGCTTCTCGCAGGGCATGCGCAAGGTCACCTTCCTCGGCGGCGAGCCCACGCTGCAGCCCGAGTTCATGACCTGCGTGCGCGAGGCCGTGGCCCTCGGCTACGACGAGATCGTGATCTTCACCAACGGCGCCAAGACGGCCCGCGCGGAGTTCATCGACGAGGTGCTCGCCACGGGGGGCCGCTTCGCGTGGAGGCTTTCATTTCAGGGCGGCAACGCGCTGGCGCACGAGCGCACCACGCGCAAGCTCGGCTCCTTTGAGCGCCTCGTGCGCACCATGGAGCACCTGCGCGCCCGCAACGAGAAGGTGTCGGTCAACCTCTGCGTGGTGCAGACCAACTACGCCTCCGTGGCCGACTTTCCGAAGCTCATGGCCCGCTTCGGCATCTGGCAGATTCACCTCGACATGATGCGCCCGCTCGACGCCGGCGTGCGCACCGACGACGAGCTGCGCGCCTCGATCCCGCGCTACTCGGACATGGTGCCGGCCCTCGAGGCGATGGTGCGGGGCTTCCCCCCCGAGGTCGACGTCAACATCGGCAACCTGCCCTTCTGCATCGCGCCGCAGCTTGCGCCGTGGATCCACCACGACGGCAACCAGACCTTCACCGTGGCCGTCGACGGCGGCGGCGCTCTCTCCGACGCGTGGGACAAATACGCCGTCAAATCGCGCGACAAGGTGAAGCGCGACGCCTGCCGCGGGTGCGCCTTCGACGACCGCTGCAGCGGCGTCTACGGCAAGTACACCGAGTTCTACGGCATGGACGAGCTCGTCCCCGTGACGCGCGAGCGCCTGCTGAAGCTCGACCCCGCGCAGCGGCTCTTCACCTTGCACACGGCCCCGGTGGTGGAGCGCCTCCGCGGCTGGTCGCCGCCCGCGCCGTACACCTCGCTGGTCATCACCGAGCACGACCGCGACCGCGCGTGGTCCATCGAGCTCCGGGGCGACAACGGGCGCCTGCTGCGCGTGTCGCTGCGCCCGCCCGCCGACGGGGGCGCGGCCGCCACGAGCGCCTTCTCGCTGCACGTGGTGACCGCGAGCGACGACGGCGGGCCCACCGCCGCGGCGCTGCGTGCGCTCTTCGCGCAGCTCGCCGCGCCGACCGACGTGGTGCACCCGCTCGCCGACGACGCGCTCGCCG
>Ga0164294_10003440_pt1 | contig 14072 bp, 11 predicted proteins | sample GEODES005metaG_FD_111479 | JGI IMG/M metagenome (GOLD analysis project Ga0164294, IMG submission 111479) | Oligotrophic lake water microbial communities from Sparkling Lake, Wisconsin, USA - GEODES005 metaG | ecosystem: Environmental > Aquatic > Freshwater > Lake | place: USA: Sparkling Lake...
CCGACCACCCAAAACATAACTGGGCCGAACCACCAAGGGGTACCCCAGTTCGGCGGCTTTAGCCAATGCCTCATCTTCGGTGCGCGCTGTGGCATTGGGCGGTTGACGCAATCCCAATTGGTGCAATAGTTGTTGAAATCGTTCGCGGTCTTCAGCAGCGTCAATCATGTCAGGGCTGGTCCCAATGATGGGCACGCCAGCTGCTTCCAGACCCAAAGCCAATTTCAATGGGGTTTGACCACCGTATTGAACGATGACGCCCATCGGTTTTTCTTTGTCCACAATCTCCAAGACATCTTCCAAGGTGAGCGGCTCGAAATACAGGCGGTCACTGGTGTCGTAGTCGGTGGACACGGTTTCGGGGTTGCAATTAACCATGATGGTTTCATAACCATCTTCACGCAATGCCAAGGCCGCATGAACACAACAATAATCAAATTCGATGCCTTGTCCGATGCGATTGGGGCCACCACCAAGCACCATGATTTTTTTCTTATCAGTGGGTGCCGCCTCACACTCTTCTTCATAAGTCGAGTACATGTACGCAGTATGGGTGGCAAATTCTGCAGCACAGGTGTCCACGCGCTTAAATACGGGACGCACATTCAAGGTGTGCCGTGCACTGCGCACAGCCTGTTCGGTGGTTTTCAATTGTTTGGCTAAACGCCGATCTGAAAAACCCTTTTGCTTCAAAGTCAGCAATTCAGTGGCAGACAAATCGGCCAGGCTGTGTTTTTCAAGCTCCAATTCAATCTTGACGATCTCTTCAATTTGAACCAAAAACCATGGGTCTATTCGGGTCAAAGCATGAACTTCATCAACGCTCATGCCTTGGGCAAAAGCGTCACCCACATACCAAATTCGCTCGGGGCCAGGTTCTCCCAATTCCTTTTCAAGCACCTCTCGGTCTTGCGTTTTTTCGTTCATGCCGTCCACGCCAACTTCCAAGCCGCGCAATGCTTTTTGGAAAGACTCTTGGAAGGTTCGGCCAATCGCCATCACTTCCCCCACTGATTTCATTTGGGTGGTGAGACGACTGTCAGCAGTTGGAAATTTTTCGAAAGCAAAACGGGGAATTTTTGTGACAACGTAGTCAATACTGGGCTCAAAACTGGCGGGAGTTGCACCACCTGTGATGTCATTGCGCAGTTCATCAAGCGTGAAACCCACTGCCAACTTGGCAGCCACTTTGGCAATCGGGAAACCAGTGGCTTTGGATGCCAGTGCGGATGAACGAGACACCCGAGGATTCATTTCAATGACAACCATGCGGCCATCGATGGGGTTGATAGAAAACTGAACATTGGAACCACCAGTGTCAACACCAATTTCGCGTAAAACAGCCAGACTGGCGTTGCGCAAAATTTGATATTCCTTGTCTGTCAAGGTTTGTGCAGGAGCCACCGTGATTGAATCGCCTGTATGCACACCCATGGGATCCAGGTTTTCGATCGAGCACACGATGATGCAATTGTCTGCCTTATCGCGCACCACTTCCATCTCGTATTCTTTCCAACCCAGCAAAGACTCTTCAATCAAGAGCTCGTTGGTGGGCGAAGCCTCAAGGCCGCGCTTGCAGATGGTTTCAAACTCTTCAGCGTTGTAGGCAATGCCCCCGCCGGTCCCCCCTAAAGTGAAACTGGGGCGAATCACCACCGGAAAGCCCACGGTTTTTTGCACTGTCCAGGCTTCGTCCAGGTTGTGCGCAATGCCTGAACGCGCGGAACCCAGTCCGATTTTGGTCATTGCGTCTTTGAACTTCAGGCGGTCTTCGGCTTTGTCAATGGCTTCGGGTGTCGCGCCAATCAGTTCAATGGGTTTGCCGGTGTTTTCACCTCGGTATTTGTCCAATACGCCGTTGTGCCACAAGTCGAGAGCGCAGTTCAATGCGGTTTGACCACCCATGGTGGGCAAGATGGCATCGGGCCGTTCTTTGGCAATGATTTTTTCAACAGTTTTCCATGTGATAGGTTCGATATAGGTCACATCAGCCGTGGCTGGATCGGTCATGATCGTCGCTGGATTGCTATTGATCAAAATAACCTTATATCCCTCTTCACGTAAAGCTTTGCAGGCTTGAACGCCGGAGTAATCGAATTCACAAGCTTGGCCAATAACAATGGGGCCCGCGCCTATCAGGAGAATGCTTTTGATGTCTGTGCGCTTAGCCATGAGAAGTCACCGCCATAGATTGAATGAAACGGTCGAAGAGATAGCCGATATCGTGGGGGCCCGGAGAGGCTTCCGGGTGTCCTTGAAAGCTGAAGGCTGATTTGTCAATCAGTTCTAAGCCTTGCAAACTGCCATCGAACAAACTCACATGCGTGGCACGCACATTGGATGGCAGGGTTTTTTCATCCACGGCAAAGCCATGGTTTTGACTGGTGATGGAGACGCGCCCCGTTGCCAAGTCTTTCACAGGATGGTTGGCACCATGGTGACCAAACTTCATTTTGTAGGTCTGGGCCCCGGTCGCGAGCGCCAAGATTTGATGGCCCAGGCAAATGCCAAACAATGGCAAGCCCTTGGTCAACAATGCTTGTGTGGCCGAAATGGCATAAGTGCAAGGCCCTGGATCACCCGGGCCATTCGACAAGAACACGCCATCTGGCTGCAAATTCAAAACTTCATCTGCGGAAGTTTGTGCGGGCACAACCGTCACTTTGCAACCGCGCTCGGCCAACATTCGCAAGATATTGCGTTTAACGCCAAAATCAAAAGCCACCACATGGAATCTTGGGCTGTTTTGTTGGCTATGTCCTCGACCCAATTGCCATTCCTTTTCCAGCCATTGATAGGAGGACTGGACTGACACTTTTTTCGCCAAGTCCAAACCATTCATGGAAGGCGCAGCTTTGGCCAAGGCAATGGCTTGTTGGATTTTTTCGGGTGTGACAGATTCGCCGGGTGAGAGGCACAAAATAGCCCCGCTTTGCGCACCATGCTCGCGCAAATGGCGGGTTAATTTGCGGGTGTCGATGTTTGAAATGGCCACCGATTGATGTGCCTTCAAATAATCGGACAAACTGCTTTGTGCACGAAAGTTGGAATGGATCAGCGGCAGGTTTTTAATGATCAAGCCGGCAGCGTGCACCCGGGTGGATTCACTGTCTTCATCACACACCCCGTAATTTCCAATATGGGGATAAGTGAGAGTCACCATCTGTTGGTTGTAACTGGGATCGGTCAAGATTTCTTGATACCCAGACATTGAGGTATTGAAAACAACCTCGCCAACTGTTTGGCCATGATGACCAATGGAATGTCCTGTGAAGGCTGTGCCGTCTGCAAGCGCCAAGATAGCGAAAGGGTGATTTCCCTGAAGAGACAAAAGCACTCAGATCTCCGAGATTCGGTGACGCCCCAAGATCAAGAGAGGCCCTCTCTTTGAAGACTTTACAAGGGGATTGGCTTTTTATTGAGCGAAGGGCGTACGGTTTGTATGAAAGTAATTATTATAACTCTCAGGATTAACTCAACCCCTTGTCAGCGCTTAACTTGGGTCGCACTTGCATGAAGACAGATGGCGGCGGCGGCGGCCACGTTCAATGATTCTTCACCACCAGGCTGCGCTATCCGCACGTGTTGCTGTGCCAGAGGGATCCAAAGCGGATCAACACCCTGCCCTTCATGCCCAAAGACCCACATGCATGGCATGGGCAATGGTTGTTGTCGACCCATGTCATGCAAATGGCTTCCTTGGTGCGAGCTGGTGATCAATATCGGCAAGCCCAGGTTGGCCAAAGTCGCGACTTCAACCAATTCAAACAAATTCACAGAAAAATGCGCACCCATAGCAGCACGAACCACTTTGCCAGACCACATCGCGACTGAACCCGGGGTGGTGATCAATTGCTTGAAACCAAAAGCTGCTGCACTGCGAAGTATGGAACCCGCATTCCCCGGATCTTGCAAACGATCGAGCACCACGCTGGGTTGGTTGGGATTCAATGCTGCAGGGCGGGGTAACTCAAAAACGGCACCCATCCAAGCCGGCGAGGACAAACTGCTTAAAGATTGCATCAACTTCTCAGGCAAAACCACCAGTGAGCTAGATTGTTTCGCCCATTGCTCAATCAAATGCGGATTGACTGTTTCGCTCATTACCACTTCAGCCAACCTCAAGCCGCGGTCGATCGCGGCTTGGCACAAGTGTTCACCTTCCAACCAGATACGGTGCTGCTGTCGGTAGGCGGTGTTGTCGATAACCAATTGACGCAGTTGCTTAAACCAAGGGTTGTCCTTGGAGGTGATGGTTTTTAATGTCTTGATGCAGCCTCCTTGCCCGCTGAATTCATCAAGGCACTCACCGGCGAAAAGCTGCGTCTGTGCCAGCGGGTTGGACCGTGGGCTTGCAAGGCCAACAAATGTGCAGCCGTTCCATAACCCTTGTGTTTGGCAAAGCCATACAGTGGAAATTCTTGGTCTATGCTGACGCACCAACGATCGCGCTCCACTTTGGCCAAGATAGAGGCTGCTGAAATGCAAGGCACCTTGCTGTCGCCCTTGACGATGGCTTCAGCCAAAATGTCCAACACCGGCAGTCGATTGCCATCAACCAAGACTTTGCCTGGTTTCAACCGTAACCCCTGCACCGCACGCTGCATCGCCAAGAGGGTGGCTCGCAAAATATTCAAGCGGTCGATTTCTTCAACTGAAGCCTGGGCCACAGAACAGCACAAGGCACGCGCACGAATTTCGTCATAGAGCTTGTCGCGTTTGAGAGGACTGAGTATTTTTGAGTCGGCCAAGCCCTTGATTGAATACATATCGTCTAAAATTACTGCGGCAGCGAACACAGGACCAGCCAAAGGGCCGCGGCCGGCCTCGTCCACACCGGCCAGCAATACAGGGCCATCCCAATTCAAGGCAGACTGCTCAACGGGCAAGAATTTTCTCAATCGCATGGCAGGCCAAGGTGGGCATATCTTGTTTCAAACTTTGATGCAAGATTTGGAAACGTTGCTGTATCAGTTTAATCTGATCGGGATGGTCCAACCAGTGTTGAAGTGCCGCGGCCAAGGACTGTGCAGTGGCGGCATCTTGCAGCAACTCAGGGACCACGAATTCTTGACACAAGATATTGGGTAATCCAACCCATGCTTGCAACCGCTTACGGTTGGTGATTTGCCAACTTAGCCAAGGCATTTTGTAGGCTATCACCATTGGACGCTTGAACAATGCAGCCTCTAAGGTGGCCGTGCCACTGGCCACCAGTACCAGGTCAGCAGCGGCCATGGCGACATGGCTTTGGCCATCCAGCAAATGCAAATGGCTCAAGCCATTTCGATTGACTTGTGCTTGTATGGCAGGCATCAGTCCCGGGGCCACAGGCAACAAAATATGCATGGCAGGATGCTGCTGTTGCATCAATGCGGCGGCTTGCAGAAACAATGTGGCGAGTTGCGAAACTTCGGTCTGCCTGCTACCGGGCATCACGGCCAAGACCAGTTCTTTGCTTGGTAATCCAAGTTGTTGCCGGGCCTGTTCTTTGTTTGCTTGGTCCGGGATGGTGTGTGCAATTGGATGCCCCACATAAGTGGCTTCGATGCCATGCTTTGCCAACAAGGCTGGTTCGAATGGGAACAAGCACAGAACATGGTCAACACTGTCACGGATTTTTTTCAAACGCTCTGCCCGCCAGGCCCATACCGAAGGGCAAACAAATTGGATGGTGGGTATGCCGCTTTGACGAAGTTCTTTGGCCAAGTCAAGATTGAAATCAGGCGCATCCACTCCAATGAACAACTGCGGAGGGTGCTTCATTAAGCGTTCTTTCAATTGCCGTCGGATGCCGACAATTTCGCTGTAATGTTTCAAAACTTCAACATAGCCCCGCACAGACAATTTATGCGCTGGCCACCATGCATCAAAGCCCAAAGCATTCATCCGCGGACCACCGATACCTTGCAATTTCAAACCAGGCCAATGCGCTTGCAAACTGGGTATCAACAATGCGGCCAATAAATCACCAGAGGCTTCACCGGCCACCATGGCGATTCGCATTGTTTGACTGGAAGAATTCATCAACACCTTGCCCGGTGCCCTTAACGAACAATGCCACGCTGGGGTGACACGTCGCGTAAAAAAGCGGTCATCATGTTCACCACAGCTTGCAATTCGTCCTGCCCGTCCATCAGCCTATGGATAGCCTGAGTCGCTTGATCCAGCGTGAGGCCGTCCCGATACAACAGTTTATGCATTGCTTTGACAGCTTGAATTTGCAATGCGGTGAAACCACGTCGCTTGAGTCCTTCGTAATTCATCGACCTCGCTTGGGCGGGTTGACCTTGACACATGACGAAAGGCGGCAGATCAGCAAACAACAAAGAGTTCATCGCTGTGAAGCTGTGCTCGCCCAAGCGGCAAAATTGGTGCACCACGGTAAAGCCTCCCAAGATGGACCAGTCGCCAACATGAACATGTCCGGCCAATTGGGTACTGTTAGCGAAAATGGTGTGATTACCGACTTGGCAATCGTGGGCCAAGTGCACGTAAGCCATGATCCAGTTGTCGTCGCCAACGATGGTGACACCCTTGTCACCTGCAGTACCAATGTTGAAGGTGCAAAACTCTCGAATGACATTGCGATGACCGATCACCAATTCACACAGTTCGCCAGCGTATTTTTTATCTTGTGGCACGGCGCCCACGGAATTGAATTGGAAGATTTGGTTGTTTTCGCCGATCGTGGTGTGGCCTTCAATGACGCAATGGGCCGCAATAGAAGTACCCGCTCCTATTCGGACATTTGGACCAATCGTTGTGTATGGACCCACCGAGACACTCTCGTGTAATTGCGCTGCTGGATCAACCAAGGCTGAAGCATGAATCAAAGCCATGGCATCGCTCAAGTGACTGTGCGCATGGTGCACATCAATTCGGCCTCAACAGCCAGTTCCGCACCCACCATGGCCTTGGCTTTGAACTTGAAAATCCCTGCTTTCATACGGTCAAGCTCTACGAACAAGGTCAGCGCATCACCTGGTTCCACAGGTCGCTTGAAGCGTGCGCCGTCGATGCCGGCGAAGTAATAGACCGAATTCTCATCTGGCACCATATCCATCGTGCTGAACGCCAGCAATGCCGCCGCTTGGGCAAGCGCTTCCAACATCAAGACGCCTGGCATAACAGGACGGCGGGGAAAGTGACCGTTGAAAAAAGGTTCGTTCATCGTGACATTTTTCAAGGCCTTGATTGATTTGCCCTTTTCAATTTCAATCACTCTATCGACCAGTAAAAATGGATAGCGGTGAGGAAGCAGTTTCAGAATTTGATGGATATCCATGCTCATGACCTTGTTTGGGATTGACCTGCTTCTAATTGTTTAATGCGTTCGCGCAGCGCATTCAGCTGCTTTAAGCTGGCCGCATTTTTGTGCCACGCCTTATTTTCGTCGATAGGGAACACCCCGGTGTACTGACCCGGCTTAAGTAAAGAATGGGTCACCACACTGGCAGCAGACACGTGTACGCCATCAGCCAATTTCAGGTGACCTAACACCACGGCACCGCCACCAATGGTGCAGTGCGCCCCAATATGAGTGCTACCAGCCACACCAACACATCCAGCCATTGCTGTGTGTGCCCCTACATGCACGTTGTGGCCAATTTGTATCAGATTGTCCAATTTCACACCATCCTCAATCACCGTATCTGTAATCGCACCGCGATCAATGCAGGTGTTGGCCCCAATTTCAACATCATTGCCAATGCGAACTGCACCCAGTTGTTCAATCTTGATCCAGTGTTGATCTTCTGTGGCGAACCCAAAACCATCAGCGCCAATCACCACACCAGCGTGCAAGATGCAATTTTGGCCAATCTGGCAATCAGCCGAAACGGTGACGCGCGATTTCAACCAACTGCCCGCGCCGATCACGGCAGCTTGCTCAACGACGCACAGCGGGCCAATTTGCGCTGTCGGATGAACCCGGGCTTTGGGATGCACCACCGCGCTGGGGTGAACCAATGGTCCATCGTGCGACTGTCCCGCAAGTAATCGTGCTTTCCAAAGCTGGGTGGTTCTAGCCCAGTAGGCATAAGGATTGTCAGTCAGGATACAGGCCCCTCGTTGCATGGCTTCATGCTGATGGGCCGCTGCAACAATGACACAAGAGGCATGGCTGACAGCCAGTTGTGCAACGTATTGAGGATGATTTAGAAAAGACAAATCCCCTTGGGCTGCAGAAGCCAAAGGGGATAAACCTGTGATTTCGATGTCTGGCGACCCGTGCAAGGTGCCGCCCAATTGATCAACCAACCAGCCTAACTTCAATGAGGCCACGCAATTACTTGCCGCTGTTGATGACTTTAATCACTTTTTCTGTGATGTCGTGCTTGGGGTTGATGTAAACCGCTTCTTGAAGAATCAAGTCGTATTTTTCAGCTTCTGCAACTTGCTTTACGACTTTGTTGGCTTTTTCAAGAACTTGTTGTAACTCTTCGTTTTTGCGTGCATTCAGATCTTCTTGAAATTCACGGCGCTTACGCTGAAATTCACGATCTTGATCGGACAACTGACGCTGCCTTGTAGAGCGCTGCGTTTCAGACAAGGTAGGCGCATCGCGTTCGAGTTTTTCAGAATTGGATTTCAAGCCATTGCCCAACTCAACCAATTCTTTTTCGCGCTTGGAGAACTCTTGCTCCAGTTTGGTTTGTGCAACTTTGGCTGTATTGGCTTCACGAAAGATTCGATCGGTGTTGATAAAGCCCACCCGAAAATCTTCAGCGTAGGAAGAGACTGTACCCAAGCAGAACAGGCAACTCAATAACAGGCGTGTAGGATTGAATTTCATCAAAAGGCCGTCCCGATTTGGAATTGAAAAGGTTGTATTCTAGTCTCATCTGTTGCGAATTTCTTGAGGGGCTTTGCCCAAGCAAATCGCAAGGGCCCCACTGGAGAAATCCAACTCAAACCAATTCCCGCTGAAGTGCGAATTTGGGCGAGGTCGATGTCTTCATTGTCCAAAAACACATTTCCCGCGTCAATGAAAGTAAACAAACGCAAGGTTTTGTCTGAGCCCACACCTGGGAATGGAACCAAGAACTCGGTGTTGAGTAAGATTTTCTTGGCGCCACCTACCGCGAAGTTCTCGTTGGTGGCGGCAGCATCGGTTGATAGACGTCCTTGTTGGAAGCCGCGCACAGAGCCTAAACCGCCCGAATAGTAATTTTTGAACACAGGATAGGTTTTGCCGTTGTATGAAGAACCGTAACCAATTTCAGCATTCACCGCCAAAGTGTATTTTTTAGTCAGCGGCCAATACTCTTGGATCTGGACATTGTTTTTGTAAAACCGCATATCCCCACCAACACCAATTTCGGAATTGAAGCGAATCAAGCGGCCCTTATTGGGTGCCAACATGCTGTCTCGGGTATCTCGGGCCCAGCCAATTGTCAAGGGTACAGAGTTGATGATATTGCCGTATTCATCAATGATTTGTTGGTAGGCTAAAGGCAGTTGATTACCAACAGTGATTTTGTTTTGTTCGTAGGCCAGGCCAACAAACACCGTGTCTTTTTCAGCAAATGGGATGCCAAAACTCAGCCCAGCACCTGAAGTCTCGAGGTTGTAGTCGCCGCTGGTTGCCAAATAAGGCTTGGTATTGCGCTGATACAAACTCAAGGTACGCGAAACACCATCTTCGGTGAAATAGGGGTCGGTTGTGTTGAGTTGATAGATCTTGTTATATGAGCTGGTGTTAACTTGAATGCCCAATGAATTACCGGTACCAAAGAAATTATCTTGACTGATGCCAAATGAAAAGAATAATTTTTCAGCAGATGAATAGCCAGCACCCAATTGAAGTGCGCCTGTCGGCTTTTCTACCACCTTCAAATTGATATCGACTTGATCGGTGGTTCCTGCAACTTCCTGGGTGTCAATCAAAACCTCGGTGAAATACCCCAAGCGGTCCACCCGGTCACGTGAAAGCCGAATATTGTCGCCGTCGTACCAAGAAGACTCCATCTGTCGGAATTCGCGACGAATGATTTCATCCTTGGTACGTTCGTTACCAGCAATATTAATTCGTCGTACATAGGCGCGCCGAGAAGGGTCGGCCTGCAAAATAATTTTGACTTGGTTCTTTTCGCGGTTGATATCTGTCTGCTGCTCAATGCGGGCGAATGCAAAGCCGAAGTTGCCAAAGTATTCTGAGAAGGCCTTGGTGGTTTGAACCACATCTGTGATGTTGTAAGGCTGCCCTGGTTTGATGGTCACCATGGATTTGAACTCGTTATCTCGGCTCAGGTAAAAGCCCTCTAGCGCAACCTCAGAGACGACAAAACGAGCACCTTCAGTGATGTTGATGGTGATGCTGATGTCTTGCTTGTTTGGTGAAATCGCCACTTGGGTGGAATCCACTCTGAATTCCAAATAGCCCTTGGACAAGTAGTATGACTTCAAATTTTCCAGGTCGGCGTTCAATTTGGCTTGCGAATAACGATCCGATTTGGTGTACCAAGACATGTAGTTCGGCTCTGACAAATCAATCTGATCTTTCAAGGTAGATTGGTCAAACGCTTGGGCACCCACAATTCGCAATTCTTTGATTTTGGCAACGTCGCCTTCAATCACAGTGAAATTTAAATTCACTTTATTGCGCTCGGCAGGGGCTACTGTTGTCACAACTTCAGCCCCATATAAACTTTTGTTGATGTACTGACGTTTGAGTTCTTGCTCGGCACGGTCGGCCAGCGCTTTGTCAAATGGACGCCCTTCGGCCAGGCCAATATCTTTCAGCGCTTTTCGCAAAGTTTCTTTGTCAAACTCTTTGATGCCAACAAAATTCACGGCAGAAATAAGGGGGCGTTCTTCGACCACCACCACCACGACTTTGCCACTCACTTCGATACGAACATCTTTGAATAAACCGGTGGCAAATAAATTACGAATGGCCAAAGTGCCCTTCTCATCTGAAAAAGTCTCTCCCACGCGAAAAGGCAGTGTAGCGAGCACATTGCCAGGTTCTGCCCGCTGCAATCCTTCAATCCGAATATCTTCAACTTGAAAGGGGTCGGCCGCATAAGCGGGCACCAAGAGACTCAGACTCAACAAAAAAAATTGAATAAACCTGGCTGCCGAGAAATAACTTTTGATCATATGAATAAAGGTGAAGGTGCGACAAGAAAATCAATTGAACCAGCGTAAAAAATCGTTCCAAAAGGCCAAGAACATCATCAGCAAAACGCAACTTAATCCCAATGCTTGCAAGCGCTCCAGCCACAGCGGGGATGGCTTTATGCCCGTGGCCCATTCCCAAAGATAATACATCAGGTGACCGCCATCCAATAAAGGAATAGGTAGCAAATTCATGAGCCCAATGCTCAAACTGACCAGCGCTAAAAAGGCCAAATAAGAACGCCAACCAGCCTCAGCTGTTTGTCCAGCCGTATTCGCAATCGTCACGGGCCCACTTAATTGCCTCCAACCGTTAGAAGTCGTCAACATCGCAGCAAAAGCTTGGGCGGTGAGTTCCGTTTGCATCCACATCTTGGTCAGCGCATGATGCATGCCTTCTAAAGGACCATCTTGTAACCACACCTGCGCAGCAGAAGAACCCAAAGACGCACCAACGGCAGGGACTGATTGACCATTCAAATTCATCATGGTTGGGGTGAGTTGCAAGTTCACCTCTTGACCATCCTTGCGAACCACTTTCCAATTCTGGGAGCCTTTTAGGCTGCGAATCAACCGTATCAGGTGGGCCGCGTCTTCAACGCGCTGATTGTTCACTTGCAAAACCTGGTCACCTGTTTGCAAACCGGCCATGTCGGCTGGGCTATTCGGGTTGACCGCACGCACCAAAGCCTTGACTTGAGGACCCGTGATTCCCCATTTCTCCAATCCACGGTCTTCATCACCAGGGCTCAAAGGCTGCATGGGAATTTGAAGCGACTTGATGCTCCCTTGGTCTAAGGATTGAACTTCGAGCTCTAAAGCGTCAGAGGAATTGCTACCTAACAAAGCCCAATGAAGCTGGGTCATCGAAGCGATTTCTTTCCAATCGCCACCTTCTGCTCGAATTCGCAGCACCTCGTCGCCACCCTTTACACCCGCTTGATGGGCCAATGAATTGGGCGAGGGCGAAGACACAATGGCTCTGGGCTGGTAGCTTCCTATCCAATTCAAGCTCGCGTAAAGTAAAACCGCCAACAATAAATTGGCCAGAGGGCCGGCAGAAACGATACAAACGCGAGCCCAAAGGGATTGGGCATCAAAAGCGTCTGTGGTCAATTTGCCATCAACTTCGCCATGATGACCATGCATTTTGACAAAGCCGCCCAAGGGAATTGCGCAGATTGTGAAATCTGTGGTGGTGGACAAACCAGGTTGTTGTCGGGTCCATTTCAGCAAGGGCTGACCAAAACCGATAGAAAACTGAAGCACCCGCACTCGCCAATACAAGGCCATGCGGTAATGCCCATATTCGTGGACAAAAATAATAATGACCAAGGCCAGTAAAAAAGCGCCCAGGGTTTGCATCAACTCATCCGACCTGCGAGCTTGATTGCACTTGCATGCGCGGCATCTCTTGCCAAGCGGTCGATCTCTAATAGATCTTCAAGGCTTTGCGGGACATCAGGCAAGACGTTCTCAAGTGCAGCCATATTCACATGATGAATCTGGTCAAACCTTAGTTGACGATTCAAAAACAATTCGACCGCCACTTCATTAGCCGCATTCAATACGGCCGTGGTTCCACTTGTTGCTTCCAATGCTTCCCAAGCCAATCGCAAACCAGGAAAACGTAGACGGTGTGATGGCTCGTCCATCGCTTCAAATGTCATGGCTTGCATGGTTCGGAAATTCAGTTTTTCCGAGCCAGAAGTGATGCGCTGCGGCCAAGACAAACCGTAAGCGATAGGCATGCGCATATCAGGCGTGCCCAATTGCGCCACAACGGAGCCATCAACAAACTGAACCATCGAATGAATGATGCTTTGAGGATGAATGACCACATCAATTTGCTGGGGTGCCATGCCAAATAAATACTTGGCCTCAATGACCTCCAACGCCTTGTTCATCATGGTCGCTGAATCAACAGAAATTTTTCGTCCCATCACCCAATTAGGGTGGGCACAAGCTTCTTCAGGTGTGACCGCTCTCAAGCTGCTGGGGTCGCGAGTACGGAACGGGCCACCCGAGGCGGTCAGGATGATTTTCTCCACGGCATTGCTCCAAGCCGCAGGATTATCAGGCAAGGACTGAAACACCGCCGAATGCTCGCTGTCTATAGGCAGTAATTTCGCACCACCAGCATCCACTGCATCTAAAAACAATTGACCACCTACCACCAATGCTTCTTTATTCGCTAACAACAAGCGCTTACCAGCTTTGGCGGCAGCCAAACAAGGCGCCAGGCCAGCCGCACCCACAATGGCCGCCATCACCACATCGACACGCTCATCAGATGACACATCAATCAAGGCTTGTGGCGTGCTCAGCACTTGCGTTAACAATCCTTCTGCTTTGATTTTATCCGCCAGCTTTTGGGCTGCATCGCTCTGCACCATGACTGCAAAAAGTGGTTTGAAGGCCAAGCATTGCGCAAACATCAAATCGACTTGTCGCGCCCCAGTCAAGGCAAAGATTTGGAACTGCTCGGGATGGCGCGTAACCACGTCCAAGGTGTTGACACCAATAGAGCCCGTGGAACCAAGTATGGTTAGTTGTTGGGTCATGGTTGTTTAAAAGAGAGCCAGCATGAGGGCGAGAGGAAGCGTTGGCAGCAAGGCATCCATGCGGTCTAAAACTCCACCATGGCCAGGCAACAATTGGCTGCTGTCCTTCGCGCCGGCACTGCGTTTGATGAGTGACTCCACCAAGTCACCAACCACGCTCATGGACGTTAAAAAAAGCAAGCCAACGACCAACATGGGCTTGCCATGTTCAAGCAATGCAGCAAATAGGCTGCCCTGCAAAAAAGGCCAATATACCTCGAATGAGAGCCAAATCCATGAAAAAAACTGAACTGCCAGCATCGCAGCCAAAACGCCTTCCCAACTTTTGCCAGGACTGATCTGGGGTGCCAATTTACGTCTTCCCCAGCGACGACCAGCGAAATA
>Ga0164294_10003441_pt1 | contig 14069 bp, 19 predicted proteins | sample GEODES005metaG_FD_111479 | JGI IMG/M metagenome (GOLD analysis project Ga0164294, IMG submission 111479) | Oligotrophic lake water microbial communities from Sparkling Lake, Wisconsin, USA - GEODES005 metaG | ecosystem: Environmental > Aquatic > Freshwater > Lake | place: USA: Sparkling Lake...
CCAGCAGATAGAAAACCATCTGCTACTGGAGTAGATTCACTTTGAGTGCCAGTATCAGACAAGCCTAGAGAGGCGGCAAATAGTGCTATTAATGCTAGTGTTTTAATTTTATTCATATTAATATATTATATGTTTATATTGAGATTTTGTCAAATATATTTGGCATTTTCTTATTAGCAAATAAGGGTGTAAATTAAAGATATATGCCTACTTCGACATTTTATTATAGTAATGGTTCGCCGTCTACAAGTAGTAATGTAAGTATTGATAGATTTAGTTATAATTCAAGTTTAAACTTAACTGGTATTGATGTTGGCTTAGGAGTCGTGAGTATTAGTAATGGCGCATTTAGTGATGCAACAGGTTTAAAAGCTGTAACTTTTCCAAATACTTTAACATTGATTAGTAGTCAAGCATTTATAAGCTGTTCTAATCTAAGCAATTTAGCGCTTCCTGAAGGACTCCTAGACCTTAGAGCTTCTGCTTTCTCATATTGCACAAGTTTGACTGGTACTATAACTATTCCAAATAGTGTGGTAAGTTTTGGTATTGATGGAGAGAGTCCATTCGGTCAATGTACTGGTTTGACTGGTTGTATTTTTGGAAATGGTTTAGTTAGTATTCCTCCTTATGCATTAAAAAATTGCACAAATATAAAAAATATCACCATTGGTAGCGGTACTTCTAATATTGATTCTAATTCGTTTAGAACAACAAATGTAATGAATTATAATGTAAATACATCAAATCCATATTACTCAAATGATTCATTTGGAGTACTTTTTAATAAAAATAAAACTACTGTTATACAATATCCATTTCGTAGATCTGGTGCTTACGATATTCCTTATGGAGTTACAGGTATCGCTGGGGCTTTTTATGAATCTGATATCGAAAGGGTTACTATTCCCGACAGCGTTAAAAGTATTGAGGCTAATGCGTTTCTAGCATGCAATCGTCTAACTAGCGTTAGTATGCCAAACTTCCTAACTGATATTGGAGGTTTAGCTTTTGCTTCTTGCGGTAGTCTTGCTAGTATCAATATGCCTAGCACTTTAACGAATATTGCTGGAGAAGAAGGAGTATTTGTGGGAAGTCAAAATTTAGTTAGAATTAATTTTTTAGGAAATGCCCCAACTTTAAATGGCGTTGTTTTTGAAGATCAAAATCCTGATTTAAGAATTTATCGTAAAAAAAATTTCGTTACTGGGTGGACATCAACTCTTCAAGGCGTGCCAGTAGTTCTTATAAGTGACAATGTGATAAAAAAGGGTGGAACTGGAAAATTAACTACTGAAAAAAGATATTTATATATAGCTACTGGCACAGGATTAACACCTAATATTAATGGTTTGAGATTTTACAAGAAGGGTTTATTAATATATGATTTCGCAAATTCTTATTATAGTGAAGATGGCCAATACGCTGCATGGCGACAAAGGCTAACTCCACAATTTCACGGGTGGATTGTAGGGAGCGTTAGCTCTATTGGAACTTATCCGCCGACTGGTCCGTACTGGATTCGGGCTTATTATGGCGTAATTAGAGATGATTATGTTCCAGCAGGTGGAGCCTATGGAACTCTTGCTATATCTGAATATTTTAGATAATCGGAACGAGTAGGATTCGAACCCACGGATGGAGTTAACCATCGGAAGTTTAGTAAACTTCTGCTTTAGACCACTCAGCCATCGTTCCAATCTGCCTAACTAGGATTTGAACCTAGAACATCTTCATTAACAGTGAAGCGCACTACCGTTGTGCTATTAGGCAAAAAATTAATCATTATTTTCTGCAACTTCATTTACATGTTCTTTTATTAAATTATATATTCTTACTTCTTCTTTGTTGGCTTTTCTTTCAACTTTATAAAGATCATTGAATTTATATTCTTTTAATTGATGATGCTTGAAATGATATACTGGTTTATTTGAATAAACTTCGTTAGTAAATCTAATATATCTAAATGGCAAAACTTCACCTTTGATTTTATAAAGAGTACCTAATACTGGTTGCTCTTTTTCTTCTTCAAATACTCCATCAATGAAGTCTAGAATTTTTTTTAACATTTTTCTTTTTCCTTTTGGGTTTAACGTATTTCCAAATTTTACCTTTAGTATCTAAATCAACACTCCATAGCATTACTTTGTTGTAGATTTTAAATCCATATCCATCTCCCCAAAACATTATAGTTCTACTTATAATATCACCTATTAAGTATAGAATATATGATAACGCTAGTCTCATATTAATATTATAATGCTTTTTTTAAAAAAAGCAAATATAAATCGGATCTCTCTAACTCTTATTTTCGTTTTTTAGGAATAAAATATACTATAGCTTCATCACCATATACTTGAAAAGATTTTAATTTATAATTTTTATTTTCGAGCATATTCTTTAATTCATTAATATATTCGCTTTTCATGTATACTATAATTTTGTCGTTATCTTTAGAATCAATTCCGTATTCTTCTGCGAATTCAGAACAAATAGCTAGTGCTTCAGTTTGATTACTCACATAATAGTTTACACTATTAAATACAAGATTTATTTCCAGAGAAGATTACTTCGCAATGATCTTGCAATTCATTAACTAAATATTCCTTCATTGAATCAAAATTCATAAAATCAATATGACTTGGCCCTTTTTCGTCATCTGTTATAATTTTATATTTATTAATTTCTTGCAATATATCGCATTTATTTATAATTAATTTATTTGTGCCAGAAATTTTAATAGCTTCTTTTAAATGATTTACTCGTAACCAATTAACTATTCTTTTTCTACCAGTAGTTGATCCAAATTCTTTACCAAGTTCTATGATTTTATTGAGATACTCATCATTCCATAAAGATTCTGAAAAAAGAGGATCAACGCCGCTTTTAGTATCATAAATTTTAGCAACACCAATTATGTTTCTTATTTTTTTAGGAGAAAATCCTAATGAACAAGCCGAGTATGGTAATGTCTCACTACTAGTGACATAAGGGTAATCTCCATAATTTAAATCTAACCAAAAACTTTGGGCACCCTCGCAAAGAATATCTCCATATAGTTCGCCATCCCAAAGATATTTTTTATCTAAATAATCTTTTGCAAGTTTACCGACTCTCAAAGCTTTGTCTGAATAACAAGGAGCTATGCCTTGGCCAGTCGTGCCAAGTTTAGGTTTTAAAAACTTAAGATCATATTGAATATGCCTTTCTGTAATAATATGAGTTCTTGGACTCACTTTAATTAAAGATGTGTCAAAACCCTCTTTATTTAGATATTCTATTTCGTCAAAAAATTTGTCAATATTGATAACGCAATTTGGACCAATAACACTAGGTTTATTTTGAAATACTCCGCAAGGAATAATATGAGTTTTATATTTTTTATCATTAAGATAAACTGTATGACCTGCGTTGGGGCCACCGTTCCAACGGCAAACAATATCATAATTTTTACTAATAGCATTACTTATTTTTCCTTTTCCTTCATCTCCCCAAGCTAAACCAAAAATAATATCTACTGAGTTTATCATCAGTAAAATATTATATAATAAATATGCAAAGAATACAAGTGTAAATTATTAATATGTTTAAATGTATACTTGGATTATCAGCCTTTTTATTAGCTTCTTGTGCTGCATTTTTTTCAGTTAAAGGAATAGCTCTTCTTTTTGCAGCTAGCTTCTGGAGTGTTGCAATAATGGCTGGAAGTTTAGAGGTAGCAAAATTAATAAGTGCAAGCTATCTTTACAGATATTGGTCGTCAACGCATGATTTACTTAAAAAGTATATGTTATCTGCGACTATATTACTTATGTGCATAACAAGTCTTGGGATATTTGGTTTTCTTTCTGATGCTTTTCAACGTAATTTTTCTCAATATTCTTTAAATTTAAATAAAATTCAAAGTTTAAAATCTCAACAAAATTTTTATATTTCTCAAATAGATTTCAATAAAAATAAACTAAAAGATCTTATACAATTGCAAAAGACATATCAAACATCTTTAGATAACGTGGTAAAACAAGAGGTAACCACAACTAAAACTACTGGTGGAGGATTTTTTAGTTCAGCTAAAAGTGAAAAAGTAACAGATATTAAACTATTAGAAAGTAAAAATAAAATAGTTGAAGGATCTCAGAGTAATATAAATAATTTATTTTATCAAATATCTACGGTAACTTCTGATCTACAAAATTTAGAGAAACAGAATTTAGAGAATAACCAAGAAGTATTTAAGCTTGAAAGTGATAATACAAAAGGAGAGATTGGAACATTTAAATTCGTAGCAGATGCATTTGGATTAAAAATAGAAACTGCAGTAAGAATATTTATCATATTAATTGTTATCGTTTTTGACCCACTAGCTGTATGTCTAGTTATAGCTTATAATTCAGTGATCAAAAAAATAGATAATAAAGAAACATCAAAACCAGAGCAAACAATTCAAAGTATTATTCAAAAACCATTAGACGCTTTTAAAGTGACATATGAAAATATGCATAGAAATTTTAAACGAGGAACAAAAATTAGTCACAATCCAGAATTAGCAGACCCAAATATTAATAATTAATATTTTTTAATTTTATAATTTTTATTTAATGGATCTAGTTTGAGTAAATATTCTTTAGCCTTAGATAGACCCTCTTGTGATGGAGGAAATACTCCGTGAAGAAAATTATCGCTTTTACTAAAAATAGCGTAATATTTATTCTTTTGCTTTTTCTGCTTGTTTTTCTTTTTCATGTTCGTCTACTAATTTCATTAAATGTTCTTTTAGTGAGTCTTTTGCTTTTTCGCAGAAATCTTGTCCAGTTTGTCCACAGCAATTTTTAAATTTCTTACCGCTAGTTGGACATACTGTATTTCTTGGGACTTTGGGATAGATCCTGACTATAGGGCTAAATTCTGTACCCCTAGCGTAAGGATGATTACTATTCATTAATTTATCTACATTTTCTTTATTCATTTTTATATTATAATGTATTTGTTAGTTTAAATCAATTGTTTTCCGTGAGCAAAGCCCTCATACATGCTATTCGGACTATTTCTAACAGCTTGTATAGTATTATTCCATAGACCACCACGCATATCTTGTAAACTCCTAAATCCAAGGTAACTCATGGAGCTTCTTAGCCCATTAGTAAAGTCATATACAATATCTTCAATAGACTTATCTTCAATAATTGGAATTAAAGTATTGTCTCCTTCTACGAATAGATTTTTTTTAGTTCCATCGTATAAATCATAATCTTCAACAACATCTTGACTTGCCATGCCTCTATATTTAGCGAATCTTTTGCCATTTATTTCAACGATATTTTCATCATCAACAACATCAGATAACCCAGCGAAAATTCTGCCACAAATAACAGCATCGCATCCACTAGCGATAGCTTTAACTAAATCTTTTGGATATCTGATCCCTCCATCGGCAAGAATACTGGGTCTATGAGCTGGATTGGGTTTGTCTTGTTTAAATAAATCAACTTGAGAAAGCTCCCAATTCCTCACCGCTTTCCAAGCGTAATAATTACCAGTTAGACTTGGGCATCCAATTCCAGTTTTAACTTGAGTTAAACACATAGAACCTGGACCAATTAAATGTCTAAATCCATCCGCTTTTAAATTAGCAAGTCTGTAAACGCTTTCTTTGGTTAATGTATTCCCTACGATAACATCTTGAGAAAATTCAGCTGTCTTATACCATCTAAGAAAATCTTCAACATTTTTGGCTAAACCATTAGCTGTATCCAAGAAATAAACATTAGTAAATGTGCTTGTGGCTCTAATTCTTTCTTCTGCATCCTTTAATCCAATCGCGGTAATACAGAAATCACTGGCATCTTTGATGAGTTTAGCTTTAGCTCTTTGGTCATCAACAGACATGAACCTATGTAAAACTCCAGCTGCACCAAGTTTATTCATTTTAATGCATGACTTAACGGAAGATACTGTATCCATTGGAGAAAGGACAATTGGAATATTTATACTGCAATTTCTTGAGATTTTAGTAGTTGTATCTACTTCTTTTCTAGAAGTAATATCTGAAAAATTTGGTAATAACGAAATATCATCATAACTTAGGGCTTCTTTAAATTCTTGTTTTTGCATTTGTTTATAATAAACTATTTTTTGTAAACAATCAAGAAAATAATTGACTTAGAAATATAAAAGATTTATCATATGGGGATGTTGCATACTTCTGTATCTATAATATTAGGTATATTTTTATTTTTTTATTGGCAAAATAAAAGTTAATGAAAAGAATATCGTTTCTAGAGGCGGCTATTGAAACTGCTAAATTCTGGTCTAATAGATCAGAGGATTTACATCAAAAAGTGGGAGCATGTATTTTAAATAAAGAAGGACGAGTATTGTCTGTTGGTTATAATGGCTTGACCCCCAAATTAAATAAAAACGAATCATTTTGGCTAGATCGAGACAATAGAAGAAAGTATATAATACATGCAGAAATTAACGCTTTAGCTCTTATTAAAAAACAAGATAATCCCCATCTAATAGCTGTTACATTATTACCGTGTTCATCTTGCGCTACAAATATAGCTTGCTATGGTATTAAAACTGTGGTATATAATAATGAGTATGATAAAGATCAAAATTCAAAAGATATATTTAAATTTTACAATATAAAATTAATTAAAATATGAAATATATAATACTATTATCTTTAATAACCAACTTAAGTATTGCTCAATCTGGTAAAGTTTATGAGACGTATAAAACAACTACTGGTGGCACTAATCAATCCGATGGAACTATCTTCACTAAACCATTCCAAGAATACAACTATATAAAAACTCATAGAGGTATTGAAGTTTACTCTACATATAAAACTCGTGGAGGTGGAACAAATGAATCTCATGGAACTATTTTTTCTAAACCATTTCCAGAATATATTATAATTGGAGATAAAATGTATAGAACTTATAAGACTGAGGCTGGTGGAACTAATGAATCTCGCGGTACAATCTTTACTCGACCATTTGAATCGAAAGATATTCAGGCCGATAATATAAAATATACAGTACAAACCCAAGTTATCTCTAAAGGTTCTCTCAAGAAGGATAATGGACCAACATATGATGGAGAAACTTATTCTTCTGGAGATGGAGAATAAAATGATAGGATTAACTGGTGTAGCGAGATCTGGAAAAGATACTTTTTATTCAATTTTAAAAAAATATCTAGAAGAGAAAGGCGTTAAATCTTACCGTCTTGCTTTTGCAGATGCATTAAAAAATGAACTTTATGATTTTACTAAAAACAAATTCAGTATAGATTTATTAAACTGCACGCCAGAAAACAAAGAGATCGTAAGACCTTTAATGGTAGCTTATGGAAAATGTAGAAGAATGCAAACGGATGGAAAATACTGGACTTCTACAATCCAACCAGAAGTTAATAAATTAATAGATAAAAATATTGTCCCAATAATAACAGATGTTAGATACATCGAATATAAAGATGATGAATATTCTTGGTTAAAAAACCACAATGGAATATTGATTCATATCACTAGGAAACTTGATGATGGTAGCGTAATACAACCAGCTAATATAGAAGAAAAATCTAATGATAATAAATTAAAAGCTGTCGCAGACTACTCTGTATGTTGGGAAACTTGTCAAGATGTAAACTTTCTTTATGAATTAATGCAAAAGCATTTAAAAAACATATATGAAAAATATATAGAAAATAAAAAAATATGAATATAAACTTAGATGATACTGCTCTTGTTGAGAGCGTGCAAAAAAATAATGATGAAATTGCTCTTAAAACTCTTATAGAGCGTCACTCAGCTTTATGCAATTCTTTATATAAAAAATATTCAACACCTATGCTTGCTTCTGGAGTTCATGTTCAAGATGTCATAGACGAAAAAGACTATATAGTTTATAAATCTGCAATGAGTTTTGATCCATACAAAAAATCAAAATTCTCCACTTGGTTATATAATCAAGTAAGATATCAATGTTTAAATTGCATGAATGAGAATAGTCATTATTTAGCTATTGATAATGATAAATTGAACTATTTAATTGAAAAAACCACGCCAGTTGAAAAAGAATATAAAAATATAAATGAATACATTCATAATATCATAGATTCTTGTTCTGATGAAAGAGTAGAAAAAATATTTAAAATGAGATATTCAACTGATTCTAGGAAAAAAATGTCTTGGGCTAGGATAGCTAGAAAATTAAAAATAAGCACTCAAACTGCTATTAATATACATAATAAAGCTATAACTTTATTGAAAAATAAAGTTAAAAGTAAAAATTCTTTTGACAAAATCTAATATAGATGGTAATATAATAAAACTATGAATAATACAAATCAAAATACAAATAAAAACCAAAATGAGCTGGGCGCACTTTGGAAGAAGAAAAGCAAAGCAGGGATGTCATTTCTATCTGGTTATATCAATGATCATGATGGTCAAAGAATTGATGTCGTAGTTTTTGCTAATAGTAAAAAAACAAATGAAAAAGCTCCAGATTATAGACTATATGTGTCTAAGCCTTTAGATAATCAAAATAAGCCAGTAGCTTCTACTACTGCTCCAGCAGCTAAAACTGCTCCAGTCAAGAAAGTTCAACCAGTAATTGAAGAGGATGAAGATGATATTCTATGAGTTTAAGTTTAAATTTGCCAGTAAACAGCGTTAGTTTTGGTCAAATTTCAACTCTAGTTCTTCGTGAGCTATTTAAATCTAGTAGGGATACATTACTAATACCTATTGGTAATCCAGACTTATCAACTCAATCAGACATTTCGCAAGAGTTCGCTAGCTGGATTCAAAATTCAATAAATCAATGCTTAATAAAACATTCGAGAAAAAATAAGATATTTAAACTTTGGCATATCAATGGCTCATTTGAGAGCTATTCTGATAACCAAATACTACTAAGTTTCTATGAATTAGATCAACCAACGTTAGTTGAGCTTAATACAGTAAAGAATAATAATAAAGTGCTTTTCTCTTGTAGAGAAACTGTAGATTTATATAAAAATCTTGGATGTAAAAACGTAGAGTACATACCTTTAGCATTTGATAAGTATAACTTTAATGTCATAGATAAGAGTTATTTTACCGATGATCGCATCGTATTTAATTTAGTTGGTAAATTAGAAAAAAGAAAACATCATTTGAAATTAATCCAACTATGGGCTAATAAATTTGGTAATAATAAAAAATATTCACTTCAATGCTCAATATTTAATCCTTTTATGAAACCAGAGGATCAAAGCGCTATTATTTCACAAACATTACAAGGTAAAACTTATTTTAATATAAATTTTCTTCCATTTATGGGACAAAATAAAATTTATAATGATTTTTTAAATAGTGGCAATATTATTATTGGTATGAGTGGAGGAGAAGGATGGGGATTACCAGAGTTTCATTCTGTTGCTATGGGTAAGTATTCTGTAATAATGAACGCTCATGGATACAAATCATGGGCAAATGAAGATAATAGTGTTCTTGTTGAACCAAACTCAAAAATTGAAGCTTATGATGGAATATTTTTTCATAAAGGGCATCCTTATAATCAAGGTAATATTTATGATTTCAATGGAGATGACTTTATATCTGCTTGCGAGTTAGCAATTAAAAAAGTAGAAAAAGATAAAATTAATAGAGCTGGTTTAAAACTTCAAGATGAATTTAGTTCGGATAAACTAGTAAACAATATACTAAGTCATATTGAGTAATGCCACTATATACCTATATTCATCCAGATACCGAACAAACTATAGATGTAGTTCAATCTGTTCACGATGATCATGTTTATATAGACAAAAACGGAATAACTTGGCAAAGAGTTTTTACTGCACCAGAGGTAAATACCCAAGGCAACTTAAAGGCTGATTGTACTCCAAAAGAATTTTCTGAATTTACAAAAAATAAAAAAGGCACATTAGGTGATATGTTTGATCGTAGCGCAGAACTTTCTGAAAAAAGAAGAAAAATTTACGGCAAAGATCCAGTAAAAGAAAAGTATTATAAAGATTGGTCTAAAAAAAGAAAAGGCAAAGTACACCCAAAAAGTCATCTAGATTAGATTGTTAATAATTTTCTAAAATTTTCTTTTCATTCAGTTAAATGCGTTGTAATATAATTACTAGCGTACTGCATCATGAATAAAAATACAAATGTTAAAAAAAGAAATGGATCAACTGAAAAATTTAATATAGAAAAAATAAACAAAGTCATTAACTGGGCAATAGATGGTTATAGTAGTGTTAGCTTAACGGATATCGAAATTAACGCTAAGATTAATATTCACGATGGAATTAATACGAAAGAGATTCATAACCTTTTAATTGAAAGTGCAGCGAATTTGATTTCAATTGAAAAACCAAATTATCAATATGTTGCAGCAAGATTATTAAATTATCAACTAAGAAAAGATGTTTGGAAAGGTAAACACGCTCCTAGGCTATCAGAGTTTTTAAATCAAAATATTAAAAATAAAGTTTATGACCCAAGTATTTTAAATGACTATTCGGAAGATGAAATAAATAAAATTGGAGAATTTATTGATCACGATAGAGACTTCATTTTTACTTACGCTGGAATTAAACAACTATGCGATAAATATTTAATTAAGAATAGAACCACTGGCGAAATTCATGAAACTCCGCAATTCGCTTACATTTTGATAGCAGCTTATGCCTTTGCAAAGTATCCATTAGATACAAGGCTTTCTTATGTTAGAAAATTTTATGATGCTATTAGTAAGCATAAGATTAATCTACCAACGCCAGTAATGGCAGGAGTTAGAACATCTAGTAGGAATTATGCTAGTTGCTGTTTGATCGGGGTAGATGATACAAAAGACAGTATTACAGCTAGTGCTACAGCAGTAAGCATGGCTACTGCTAATAGATGTGGAATTGGAATTGATGTAAGTAAGATTAGAGCTATTGGGTCTTCTATTAAGAACGGAGAAGTTGTGCATACTGGTTTAATTCCATTTCTAAAAATCTATGAAAGTAGCGTAAAAGCATGGCAACAGAATGGATTGAGAGGTGGTAGTGCAACTTGCAATATTCAATGGTGGCATTATGAAATTGAAGATATTATTGTATTAAAGAATAATGCAGGAACAGATGATAATCGAGTACGCAAACTAGATTATACAGTTGGCATGAGCAAATTATTTTATGATAGAATATTAAAAGATGAGGATATTACTCTATTTAATAATGCGGAAGTTCCAGAACTTTACGAAGCATGGGGAACAAAAGACTTTGATAAGGTATATAAAGAATGTGAATCTAAAAAATTAAAATTAAAAAAGAAAATGTCTGCTCGTAAATTATTTTCTCTCATTATTAAAGAAAGAGTTGAAACTGGCAGAATTTATATTTTAAATGTAGACCATGCAAATAATCACGGAGCATGGTTAGATAAGGTTACAATGAGTAATCTTTGCACAGAAGTTATTCATCCAACTATTCCATTAAATGACTATCACGACAAAGATGGGGAAATTGGAATGTGTATTCTTTCAGCAGTAAACATGCTAGAAATAAAAAACTGGCAGGATCTTGAAAAGACTTGCGATCTTATCGTAAGATTTCTAGATGAAATCATTGAGCTTCAAGATTATTTCAATATTGCTGCTGAAAATTTTGCTAAAAAAAGAAGAAGCCTTGGAGTTGGAATTACAAACCTTGCAGCTTTTCTTGCTAAAAATGAATTGAAATATAGTTCCGATAAGTCATTATCAGTTGTTGATGAATGGATGGAGCATTTTCAATATTATTTATTAAAGAGTAGCATTGAATTAGCTAAAGAAAAAGGCAAGTGCGATAAGTTTGATAGAACTAAATATTCAAAAGGTATACTTCCTATTGATACCTACAAAGATAAAGTAGATGAATTAGTCAAAAGAAAGTTATCACTTGATTGGGATAAATTAAGAAAAGATATTAAAGAATTTGGTTTGAGACATTCCACCTTATCTTCTTGTATGCCTTGTGAGAGTAGTTCTGTAATTCAATGCTCAACAAATGGAGTCGAACCTATTCGTAGTCTTATAACATATAAAACTAGCAAGATGGGTAAACTTCCAGTTATGGTTCCAGGAATTGGAAAATATGATGATAATTATGAATTAGCATACGACTTGAAAGATAACTCTGGAGTACTTAAAATTAATTCAGTGATCCAAAAATACATTGACATGGCTATATCAACTAATGTATACTACAACTATAGTCATTATGAAAATAATATTCTTCCAGACGCAAAAGTTATGAAAGAACTTATTTATGCTTATAGTTTAGGTTTGATTAGTTTATATTACAACAACACGGATGACGGAGACAAAGAACAATCACTAAATCAAAAAGAAAATGGAGATTGTTCTAGTGGAGCGTGTAAATTATAGCCCATGAAAACAGTATTAAATTTTAAAAACATAGACACCACTAAACAACCATTGTTTCTTGGTGAAGACCTAAACCTACAAAGATATGATCGTTTTAAGTATCCAATATTCTTTGAGCTATTTAAGAAACAAAATGAAAACTTCTGGTGGCCTCACGAAATAGCACTAGGAAAAGATAGAAGTGATTATAAAAATCTAACTGACACAGAAAGATTTGTATTTGATAGTAATTTAAGATTTCAAACGCTTGGAGATAGTATGCTTTCTAGAAGCATTCACTCCTTAAAAGATTACGTTAGTAATCCAGAGCTTGAAATATGCATGAATACTTGGGCGCAATTTGAAGGAATTCATAGTTATTCTTACTCTTATCTTTTAAATAACGTATATCCAGACCCAACAAAATTCTTTGATAGCATTATGGAAGATAAAGAGATCACAAGTCGCGCCGAGTTAATTAGAAATAACTTTGATAAAATTCTTGGCGATGATGAAAAGAAAGATCCTAAACAAAAGATTTTTGATGCTATTCTTTCTATTAATGTAATGGAAGGGCTTGTATTTTATGTTTCTTTTGCTTGTTCTTTCTATTTTGGATATCGTGGTAAGATGGAAGGTAACTCTAAGATTATTAAATTCATTCAGCGTGACGAAGCATTGCATTTTGCTGTAAGTCAAAATTTACTTAAAATATTAAGAGATGAAGATAAAGAAGGGTTTACAAGTATAGTTAAAAAGAGCGAAGATAAGATTTATGCTTTCTATGAGCAAGCCGCCAAGAATGAAAGTGAATGGTCTAAGTATCTATTCAGTAATGGTAGTTTACTTGGATTAAATGCTGAAGTCCTAGATGGTTATTCTAAGTGGCTTTGTGATAGCAGACTGAGAAGCTTGGGTTATAAGAAAATCTTCAACCAAAAAGATAATCCCATAGGTGGATGGCACGATAGTTACTTAGATAGCAGTAAAGTGCAAGTTGCACCTCAAGAAACGGAGATTTCAAGTTATAAGGTTGGCGCAAGAAAAACTGATATTTCTGATGATGATTTTGGTGATTTAAAACTCTAATAATTATATATTAACGTGTAATTATCTATGTGAATTTAGATATTACAATATTATTTAATTTAATATTAGGAGCGTTATCCTTCTTAGGTGGATGGTTGTTTACAAGAGTATTCTCTCTTTTCGACAAACAAGAGACTCTCATGAAAGAGATTAATGATAAAACTTTCAGTGATTTTATAACATTAAGAAAAGAAATGGAAGCAGAAAGCAGAAAACATCAACAAGAAATTTCAGATTTGGCATTAAAAGTATCAACTACTTACGTTACTAAAGAATCTTTTGATGATTACTTTGATAGAATAGAAGCTAAATTAGATCGTAATTTTGATATGATACAGAATCATTTAATCAAGAAATAGTTCTTTTCTTTATTTATAACTTTTCTTTGATATCCAAAAGGGCTTTACCTCCAGATTTTGTATATCTGAAGTTGAGTATTATCAATCCAACTTTTCTTTTGACTCCAAATTTTACTGCGATCTCAGCAGTAAACGGGCCATCGCACTTATGGATCAGAGGTAGCTTCGATCACTACATTCTGCGATGCCTATAGCTACATTTCCTTATTTAGCCATA
>Ga0164294_10003442_pt1 | contig 14066 bp, 9 predicted proteins | sample GEODES005metaG_FD_111479 | JGI IMG/M metagenome (GOLD analysis project Ga0164294, IMG submission 111479) | Oligotrophic lake water microbial communities from Sparkling Lake, Wisconsin, USA - GEODES005 metaG | ecosystem: Environmental > Aquatic > Freshwater > Lake | place: USA: Sparkling Lake...
GCTGACGACGCATCACCAGCCCAAGGCGAAGCGAGTGATCTTCTTGTTCATGGCGGGCGGGGTCAGTCAGGTGGACAGCTTCGATCACAAGCCGGTGCTGGAGAAGCTGGATGGCAAGATGGCCGATTTCGATGATGCGCGCACCCTAGCCAAGACCGGCATGGGCGCGACGCAGCGGGTGATGAAGTCGCTGTGGGAGTTCAAGCCGCGCGGCGAGTCCGGCCATCAGGCTTCGGAGTTGTTCCCGCACATGGCCAGCATGGTGGACGACCTGTGTTTCATCAAATCCATGCACACCGAGGGCGTGGCCCACGGCCCGGCCACGCTGTTCCTGCACACCGGCTCCACCAACTTCATCCGCCCGAGCATGGGCTCCTGGGTGAGCTATGGGTTGGGGTCAGAGAACGAGAACCTGCCCGGCTTTGTCACCATCAGCCCGAGCATGGGCAACGGCGGTCCGCGCAACTACGGCACCGCTTTCCTGCCTGCAACCTACCAAGGCACCGCTCTCGGCCGAGCTGGGATGCCTGCGACCGAGGCCACGATTCGCAACCTGAAGAACAGCCTGCACACTCCAGCTCAGCAGCGCCGACAGTTCGAGTTTTTGCAGTCCCTCAATCAGGAGCAAATGGCGCGCCTTGGGCATCACGACACGGAGTATGAAGCCGTGCTCAACAGCTACGAGCTGGCTTGGCGTTTGCAGAACAACGCCCCGCAGGCGTTGGACCTGGCTCAGGAATCCGAGGCCACGCTGAAGATGTATGGAATTAACGAGCAACCCACGGACAACTTCGGCCGCCAGTGCCTGATGGCCCGGCGTCTGGCCGAGCAGGGCGTGCGCTACATCCAGGTCAACTACAGCGACAACAGCAACAACCCCGCCTGGGACCAGCACAGCAACCTGCCCAAGCATGCCGAGCATGCCGCCAATGTGGACAAGCCAGTCTGGGCGCTGGTGCAGGACTTGAAACAGCGCGGTCTGCTGGATGACACAATCGTCTGGTGGGGCGGTGAGTTTGGCCGCACGCCCTATTCCGAGAAGAACGGCACGGGCCGTGATCACAACCCCGGCGGCTTTACCGTGTGGCTGGCAGGCGGCGGCTTCAAAGCCGGCCACTCGCACGGCGAGACCGATGAGTTCGGCCACATGGCGATCAAGGACAAGGTGCACATGCACGACCTGCACGCGACCATCCTGCATCAGATGGGGCTCGACCACGAGAAGCTGACCTTCCGCTACGCCGGGCGTGATTTCCGCCTGACGGATGTGCATGGCCATGTGGTGAAGGATGTGCTGGTCTGAACCGGCACAAACAAAAAACCGCCTCCAGCACGAAGCCGGAGACGGTTTGCAAAACGAGACGATGGGAGGCAAGCCTTACTTCTTGCTCTTGCCCGAACCAGCACCCGAGGATGGCGCGGGGGCTGCGGCAGGAGCAGCGCCAGCGGCCGCAGCCTTGATGTTGGCTTTCTTCTCCTCGTAGCTCTTGGTGGCCTTGTCTAGTTCGGCCTTGCTCAGACCAGCACCGAGCTTATCGCGGTATTCCTTGGCCTTGGCGTCGCCATTGGAGGCGTCCACAGCAAGCGAGGCATACTCCCAGGCACGGGCCAGGTTCTTGGCACCACCGATGGCACCGCGCTCATAGATCTGCGCCAGATTGACCATGGCCTGGGCCAAGCCCTGGTCAGCGGCTTTTTCATACATGGCGGCAGCGGCCGAGATGCTTTGCTCCACGCCGGAACCGTTTTCCAGCATCACACCGTAAACCAGCTGCGCGGCAGGCACGCCAGCCTTGGCGGCACGCTCAAACCAAGCGGCGGCGGCGACAATGTCTTGAGCGACACCGAGACCCTGCTGGTAGTAGGAACCGAGGCGGAAGGCGGCAACCGGAATGCCGCTGGTGGCAGCACGCTGAACCAAGGCGAAGGCCTTGTTGACGTCCTTGTCGACGACGGCCCCGTTTTCATAGAAGATGCCGACGTTATACATGGCCTGAGGCAGACCATTCTGCGCAGCGAGGCGGTAGAAGTTGAGCGCCTGGCTGGGGTTCGGGTTGATCAGGATGTCCTCAGGCTTGAGTTCCTCCTGCTTCTTGCCCTGGGCGGAGTCAGCAAGGAGGCCGGTCTGGGTCACATTGCCCATCCAAAGCTGGGCCACGCCGTCATTGCCGCGTGCAGCGGTCAGGTAGTGCTCGGCGGCTTTTTTGATATCCTTGGTCTGTTCGCCAAGTCCCTGCTCATAGATGGAGCCCAGCAAGCGATGCGCGGCGGCATTGCCTTTGTCTGCGGCTTTCTTGAACAGGTCAATGGCGGCCTTCGGGTCCTTCCCCTTGCCTTCCTTGTCGCCCTGGAACATGCGAGCGCCATAATCGTTCATGGCGGGGGCGTGTTCCTGATCGACAGCCTTCTTGAGATACTCCAGGGCCTTGGCCTCGTCGGCCTTCAACAGCTCCTTCGGCGTGCCATCTTGCTGGCGCTCAGAGATGCCGGAGGCGTAGGCCTGGGCAAGGTTGTAAGTTGCTTCGCCATCCTTGGCGGCGCTGCCTTTTTCGAGCAGGGCGAGGGCCTTGGCGACATCGCGCTCAATGCCAGCAGCGGGCACGCCTTGCAGCGTGATCTGGGCCAGCAGGCGGCGAGCGGCCGCGTTGTCCTTGGCTTCCGAGTCCTGGATCAGCTTGATGCCTTGCTTCACCTTCTCCACGTCCTGCGGGAAGTTCTGCAGCAGCAAGCCGCCAAGTTCGGACATGGCAGGGACATTACCGCCCTTCGCGGCCTTGTCATACATGCCCAGGACCGTATTGGCATCCAGGCCGTTGACGACGCCAAGGCGGGACCACAGCGCGATGGCGTAGTTCGCATCGGCATCGCCGCCTTCCGCGGCTTTGGTGATGGCTTGCACAGCGTCGTTGACGGCCTTGTTGACATCGCCACCCGTTCCGCCAGTGGCGGTTTTTTGGGCGGCTTCGAGTTTGGTAAGTTCAGTTTTGACAACGTCGCTTTTGATGTCGGCGGTGTCGATGCCCGCGACAGTGACGAGAGCGGCGAGTTGGAGTTTCAGTGCTGCTAGCAACATATGGTGTTTGGAATGAGGACGGCTTTTGACCCGCAAAAACGGGAAGCGCTCATTTTTCCCCAGTTTGGCAGGGCGAATCAAGTTTTTCCTTTGCTTTTAAGTGCCGGTGCATCGCGCAGCTTGCCAGGCGTTGCGATTCCGTCAGTATGGGCAACGGCATGGCATTAAGCACCGCACGAGCAACGCGCACCCTGGCGGCGGCGCAGGTTTCCACCCTGCTGCACACCTTGCGGACGCATCTGCGGGAAAAGCGGCTGCTCTTTCTCACCATTGCCGCGTTCCTCAGCCTCTATGCCGCTGGTGCCTACATCCTGGTGGCGCGCGGGCTGGCTTTTGTCCATGCCGTGCCCTTGCTGGGTCCGATGCTCACCGAGCGTCTGATTTATGTCCTGTTTTTCTTTTTCTTCGGCATGCTGGTGGTGTCGAACGCCACGATCACCGGTATGAGCCTGTTCAGACGTCAGGAGACGGGCTGGCTTCTCAGCCTACCGCTGTCTTTCCGCAGCCTGGTGCTTTGGAAAACAATTGAGGGCATGGTGCTGGCGAGCTGGGGGCTGCTGCTGCTGAGCGCGCCAGTGCTAGTGGCGGTCGGGGAGTTGTTTGACTCTCCTCCCGCGTTCTACTGGCACACGTTGCCAGCCTTGCTGTGCTTGGTGACGGTGGCTTCCAACCTCAGCTCCTGGCTGCTGCTGGCGCTGATTCGCTGGCTGCGGCGCGAGTGGTTGAGGCCGGTGGCGGTCGGCGCGTTTGGCAGCCTCGTCGTGCTTGCCGTGGCGATCTGGCCCTCCCGCACCACTCCTGAACGCACGGTCGATGTGGCAGCGAACGTGGCGCAAATCCTCCAGCACACGGATGCCTTCACGCACCCCCTGTTGCCAAGCAGCTGGGTTGCGGAAACGGTTCTTGCCGCCGGCCAGGGCTCGATGCAGCAAGCGGGCTTTTACAACTTGATCCTGTTCAGCCATGCGCTGCTCTCGCTGCTGGTGACGATTCATGTGGCGAGCCCTCTTTTTTACCCGGCCTGGACTCGTGCCATGCAGCCCGCACGGCGACGCCTGCCCGCAGTCGTGCCGCGGCGTATCCCCTGGCCCCGCTGGCTGCAATGGCTGCCGGTGGACGCAAGCGACCGCGCCTTGATGATGAAGGATTTGCGCACCTTTGTCCGTGAGCCTGCGCAGTGGGGCCAGTCGGTGCTGGTCTTCGGACTGCTGTTCCTCTACACCGCCAACTTGCGCCGCATCGTGCTCGACTACCACGATCCGTTCTGGAGCGTGGTCACCAGTTACCTGAACCTGCTGGTCTGCAGCCTCTCCCTCTCCACGCTGACCACGCGTTTTATCTTCCCGCAGATCAGCCTGGAGGGGCAGCGGCTCTGGCTGCTCGGTCTTTCCCCCCTGCCGCTGGGCCGCCTGCTACGGGCCAAGCTGCTGCTGACAACGGCCCTCACTGGCACGGTCACGCTCTCGCTGGTGGTGATCTCCTGCCAGATGCTTGAGATCGCCTGGGAACGCACCGCGTTTTTTTGCTTCTGCATCCTGCTCCTGACCGTCGGGCTCAACGCGCTGGCGCTGGGACTGGGCGCGGTCTTTCCCAACCTGCGCGAGAGCAACCCGGCCAAGATCGTGTCCGGCTTCGGCGGCACGCTGTGCTTGATCATGAGCTTCATCTACATCTCCGCGTGCGTGGCCACGGCCTTGATACCCGGTCTTCCGCTGCTTAGACCCGGCAAGGCCCCGGTGGAACTGGCCCAACGGCTGGCCGCGCTGGGCCTGAGTTTGGGAGGAGTTTTGTTACTGACACTGCTATTTGGCCTCGTTCCCTACTGGATGGCACAGAAAAGGATAAAAAATCTGGATTATTTTGGAAGACTTTAGTATTTGTGGTGCTTAACTAATAAGCGCCATGGCCAGAATCTCCCCTTCTACTGCCGCATCGCTTCCCGAAACTGACCAGGATGTCCTGGTCTTCGAAGACGCCGATGAATTCATGACCCATTCGTCCAGCGCGCCGATGGAGGATGTTCAGGCCAAGGTCAAGGAAGCACAGGAAGAGCTGTTGCAGCTGCGCATGCGGCAGGAAGAAATCGAGCGCCAGAAACAGCAGCTCGAACTAATCCGGCAGAAGCAGGAGCGCTTTGCCAAAGGCAAGCGTGACCTCATGGAGAGGCTCAGCCAGGCTGTCGTCGGCATCGAAGGCGAGCTCTACAACACGCAGAAGCTGGTCGAGGAGCTCAGCGCGACTTACGATGGCTTCAGTCGGCATCTCGATGTCCTTCGCAGCCTGCAGCCCGAGAAGTGGCAGCGCGCCCATGTGGATGAGGAGCTGGACCGCGCCATCGCGGCCATCCAGGAAGCCGACAGTGACTTCGCCAAGGCGAGCCGTCGGCTGTCCACACTCCGCCCCGCAGACCGCTCCCAAGACCGCGACCGAGCCACCCTGGCATCGGCTGACGGCTCAGGGTTCGCCTTGACCGATGATCTCAAGTCCTGGGCACGGCGCGGCCTGGGCTTCACCTTGCCGCTGCTTGGCATGGCTCTGCTCGTTCTGCTGCTCGCCAAACTGATGTTCTAAACCCTCGCCCCTCCTTGACTATGGCCAAGAATGTCCGCCTCAACCGCAAGCCTGCCCAGGCCAAAGACATCGCCCAAGCCCCTGCCAGCCCAGCCAAAAAGCCACAGCCGCGCACGGCCAACCTGCGCGAGGAAGCCGAGCTGAACCGCCGTCGTATGGAACGCCTGGAAATGGTGATCGCCACCGCCGGAGCCAGCGCCAGCGTCAAGCGCCACGCCCGCGCGGACTACCTGCCCGCCGTGGAAGCAACACCAAAACGCCGCGCACCTCAGCGCCGCCCTCAGCACCACGTCGAACTGGAGCGCCGAAAATCCGCCGCGCTCGTGATGCAGGCGGCCATGCTCTTTGTGGTCATCGCGGCCGTGGCTGGCTGGTTAAACCAAACCTTCCGCTTCTGGAATTGATCAGGCTTCGGGGAGACGCTGCTCAAGCTCGGCCAGTTTCTTTTCCAGGTCTTTGACGCGGTCCATCAACTCGGGCACACGGCCCGGATACATCATCATGCGGCGGCCTTCAATCAACGGCCTCGCGGGATAGCCCGTATAAGCGCCGGGCTCATGGATGCTTTTGGTGACACCGCTCTTGGCTAGGAAGGTCACCTGATCGCCAATCTCAAGGTGCCCAGCCACTCCCACCTGCCCGCCCATGACCACATAGTTGCCCAGCCGGGTGCTGCCTGAGACGCCCACCTGTGAGACCAGGATGCAGCCGCGCCCGGTGGACACGTTGTGAGCGATCTGCACCAGGTTGTCGATCTTGGTGCCCTCCCCGATATGAGTGCGGCCAAAACGGGCGCGGTCGATGGTTGTGCAGGAGCCGACCTCCACGTCATCGTCAATCTGCACGATGCCCACCTGCTCAATTTTGAGGTGCTGCCCTTTCACCGTCTCATAGCCAAAGCCATCCGTGCCGATGACGCTGCCGCTGTGGATCGTCACACGACTGCCCAGCCGACAGTGGTCCTTGATCACCGCGTTGACGTGAATGACGCAGCCCTCGCCCAGCGTGGCCCCGAATCCAATGAAGGCACCGGCATAAATGCTGGAGCCGTCACCAATGGCCACGTCGTCTTCCACCACCACATGAGGGCCAATGCAAACCTTGGCGGGGTCGAACCGTGCGGAGGCAGCCACCACGGCCGTGGCATGCACTCCCGGCGTGAACGGCCGCACCGCCGGACCGAAAAACCGGATCACAAATGAAAAGGCGAAGGTCGGATTTTCCACCCGAATGAGGGCTTTGTCCGGCAAATCCTCCTGGAAGTCCTCCGCCACCAACACGACGGAGGCCCTGGTCGTCTTCACCTGCGGGGCATAGCGAGGATTGCCGAGGAAGGATACCTCACCGGCCGCAGCTTCCGCCAGGGAGTTCAACCCGGTCACCAAAGCATCGGGATCACCTTGAACAAGGGTGCCTCCAACCAATTCAGCCAGGGCCTGATGAGTGATCTGTTTGTTCACGGTGGGTGGGAATGATCTCTGAAAATGGAAACGGCGGCCTGGAGGGGCCGCCGGATCACGAACTGGTTGCAAAGGCAGAGTTTACTTCGACTTTTTGGCCGGAGCTTCCTCCTTCTTCGGCTCCTCTTTCTTGCCTGAGTCAGCAGGAGCATTCTTGTTGAGCTCAACGATGACTTCATCTGTGAAATCTGTCGCGTCCTTGTAGTAAAGAAGCACGGGGACCTGGGTGATGCCGAGGCCGGACTTGTCGAAGGCGAAGTCAAAACCGCCATTCTTGGCCTTGTCCTTCACGACCGCGACGATCTCGCCATACAGGCCCTGCTGAAGCTGCACCTCTTCTTGGCGGATCTGCTGGGCGCGGCGCTGCTGGAACTCCGTGATTTGCTGCTCCAGCGCGCGGGCTTCCTTCAGCGTGCCCTGGAAGTCAGCCAGCGACTTGGCGCGGGCATCCTGGGTCAGAATGGGGTCCTGCGCCTCTTTCTGCTTTTTCTGCAGCTGGCTCTGCAAGTTCTTATAGGCGTCGTATTGCTCCTGCATTTCGGAGGCGGCCTTGTCCTTGTTCGCCTTCATTTTGGAGGCGGCTTCCTTGGTTTTGTAATACTCGGCAAACGCCTTGGACATGTCCACCACACCGAACTTGAGGTCGGCGGCGTTGGCGTGGGAGGCAAGCAGGGCGGCGAGGGCGGCGGCAACAATGAATCTCATGAGGGAATGATGATGGGGAAAAGAAAGGGAGGGCTGGCAGTCAGGTAGACCTGCTTAGAACTTGTAGCCCAGATTGAAATTGAACTGGCCGGAGCTGTCGTTGCGTTCGTCGGCCTGCACTGGAATGCCATAGTCGAGGCGGATTGCGCCGATGGCAGGCAGATACAAGCGAAGACCGATACCGATGTTGGAGTTCAGATCGCCACCGCCCACGTCAAACGAATCAACGCTCACTGTGCCGACGTCGTAGAACACTGCGGCGCGGACTTTCTCAATGACCGGCGCGCTGTATTCCACCGATGCGTAAGCCGAAGTCAGGCCGCCGATCGGCTCGCCGTTCTCATCCTTGGGTCCAACTTCACGGTAGTCGAAGCCGCGCAAGTTGTTGGCACCGCCGAGGAACACGCGCTCGAAGATCGGCACGCTATCATCGAACGAATCCACGGCACGGACGGAACCTTCCACGCTCAGGATGGTGTCAAACGGCAGGCTGAAATACTGCGAACCGGTGATGTTGATGCCATAAACATCGGCGTCGCCGCCCAGGAAGTTGCCGGAGACCAGGCCCCCGACTTCCAGCTTGTGGCCGCTGCGGGTGATGTAAAGGTCATCACGTGTGTCATGCACCCAGGAGAGGTCGATCTTGCTCTGCAGGTAGTCGCCTTCCTCGGCCTTGATGATGTCGCTGGCGTCTTCGTCGACGTCATGAATCTTGATGTTCTGCAGGGTGTAACCAGCCTCAATGTAAGCGTGCTCGCCCAGCGGCTTGCGGAAGTTGAAGCTAAGACCGTAGGTCTGCTGGTCATACACGTCTGACAGGTAATACTGGTCGCGGTAGAACAGCTCGGTGGTGAAGGAAAGCTTCTGGCCGAGGAACCAGGGCTCGGTGAAGGCCATGCTGAAGTCACGGCGCTTGGTGCCGTATTTCAGGCCCATGTGGAACCGCTGTCCGGCACCCCGGAAGTTCGGCCAGCCGCCAATGTCAAAGTTGGTCTGGGTGAGGTCGATGAACCCGACGAGGCTGTCAATGGAACTGAATCCAGCACCAAAGTTGATCGTGCCGGTGGACTGCTCGGCCACGGTAACGTCAACGTCTTTGAAGCCTTCCTGCTCGGTGGCGTTGTTGCGGATGTCGACTTCGCTGAAGTAACCCAGCTGCTGCAAGCGGCGCTTGCCAGCATCAATCTTGACCGTGTTCAACTCTTCGCCCGGGGTGAAGGGCAACTCACGGCGGATGACCTGATCTTGCGTCACGTCATTGCCGGCGATGTTGACCTTGCGGATGAAGGACTTGGCACCTTCGCTGACACGGAAGATAACATTCACCTTGCCGGGACCGGCGGGAATAATGCTTGTGTCCACGCGGGCGTCGGCATAACCACGGGAACCGTAGTAGTCGCCGACCATCTTTTCATCAGCAGTGACATCGCTGCCAGCGTAGGCGAAACCGGAGATCGTGCGCAGGGCGGGACGAAGCTCTTCCGCGGTGAAGACGGTGATACCTTCCAGGGTGACGTCGCCCACGTCATACTTTTCACCTTCAACCACAACAAAAGTCAGGTCCACGTAGTCGTCGCCGACTGGCTCGCGGCGGACTTCAGCCACCTTGGCGTAAACATAGCCTGCGTCTTGGTAGACACCTTCAACCTTCTTTACGTCCTCATTCAGCACCTCGTCGCTGATGCGGGCGGCCTTGCCACGCCAGACACGCCACAGAGCTTTCTCCTTCAGCGTCATTTTCGAGCGCAGCTCGCTGGCCTTCATGACGCTGTTACCTTCAAAGTTGATGTTGCGAACCAGGCCTCGAGCACCCTCGTTGACAATGAACACCACACGGGTGAAGCCGGTGTCGGCGATCACCTCGGTCTGGTAGCTCACCGACACCTCGGCAAAGCCTTGTTTCTCATAGCGTTCGCGAATCTTCTGGCTTCCGGCAGCGATGCGGACCTCATCCACCGGCTCGCCCGTCTTGAGCTCGATGTCCTTGGCCAGCTTCTTGGAATCCACCTGCGTGTTGCCCTGAAACACGATGTCGCCAATCGCTCCACGCCCGGTAACGGTCACCGTCACGCTGACGCCGCCGCTCACCTCGGTGGCAGTGATGGTGACGTTATCCACCGCACCCGTGGCGTAAAGATTGCGCAGGTCCTGGTCTTCAATTTCCTTGCTGTAGGCCTCACCTTCGCGCAGCGCCATCTGGGCCCGCACGCGCGCTTCGCTGATGGAGGCGGGGCCGTTGAACACCACGCGCACATCCTTGACCACCTTGGCGGCAGCGGGGGCATTGATCGCTTGGGAGAAGGCAGCTTCTGGCGAGGCGGCGTTGAAAAGAGCCAGGGCCAGACAGAGCAACGGGGCGCGGAATGTCATCAGACGTGTCATATTCGGGAAGACTTGGGAACGATGGAGAGAGGGTGGGTTCGGGGACCCACAGGGCGTAGCCGCACTAGTTGCCGGAAAGGCGGTGGGGCGTCAAGGTGAATTCCTGTCGCATAACACGGGTTATTTGGATTTGGCCGGAGCCGCCTCGGACAGCTTGCGCACGTGATAACCGCGCTTCCGAAGCAGGTTGATCACTCCGCCTTCTCCCCCCATGTGCCCGCCGCCCACCAGCACCATCACATGCTCCCCGCCCGCGAGGTGGCGCTCGAGCTGCGCCAGCCAGCGGGCGTTGCGCTGGGTGAGGAAGCGATCGAGCAGGTCCGGGTGTTTTTCCGCCTCTTCAAACAGCATCTGGTGCAAAGCGTCCGCGTCGCCAGCCTTCCAGCTGTCGATCATTTTTTGATACTGGGTGCCCAGCGACTTCACCTCGGCCAGCGTTTGCTCCAGCAATTCCTGTTGCTGCGTCTCGCTCAGCGCTGTGAACAGGCCGATTTGAAAATCCACGGTCTCCAATCCTTCGCCAGGTTTGCCGTCCCGCGCGGAGCGCTTCTCGAACACGCGGTCCACCCCGCGCTCAGGCTCCGCGCCGAGCGCAGCATACTCGGTGGCCGAAATCATCAGCGCCACCAGCCAGGGCCGCATGGTGTTGAAGGTGCCGGCATTCAGACCGCGATTCGAGGCCCAGTCATTCAAGGCGTTCCAGGTGTCCTCCTTGATCGTGTCCGACAAGGCCTGCCCCTCGGGATAGCTGCCGGCTGACTGCATCTTCACCGCCAGCTGTGCATCCCGGGCCGCGCTGGGCGGCAGTTCGAAGACCAGCCGTAGGCTGTCAGCATAGGCCTGCTCATAGGCCTTGGGCAATGGATAGTCGGAGCGGCGCAGCAGATGGATCGTGCCGCACAGATACATGCGCGTGGTTGGGCTTTCCACCAGCCAGACACTGCCCGGCGCATCAGCCTGGGCGGCGGATTCAGGCGTTTGACCGCAGGCCGGCAGTGCCAGCAGCGCGAGGACGGGGAGCAAGAGAAAGCGGAGAATCATGGGGCGCGCTCTTGTGGCCCGTCCCCCGTTCAGCGGCAAGTTTCTTTCCAGGCCTGCGTTTCCAGCGCCCCATGAAATTTCCGCTCTTCCTGTTGCTCGCCGTTCTGGGCTTCGGCATCCCGGCTCACTCGGCCGCCAAGCCCAATGTCATCCTCTTCCTCGTCGACGACATGGGCTGGATGGACAACGGCGCATATGGATCGCAGTATTATGAGACGCCGAACATCGACCGCTTCGCGAAGCAGTCCATGCGCTTCACGAATGCCTATGCTCAGCCTTTGTGCTCGCCGACTCGCGCTTCATTGATGACGGGCCAATACACCGCCCGCCACGGCATCACCACCGCCAGCGGCCATCAGCCACCGCAGGAGACAGGGCACACCTTCCTCAAGTCCAGCGCCCCGGCCAACACACCCATGCTCCTGCCCGAGAGCAAGAACTACCTGGAGCCCGCGCAGATCACCCTGGCCGAGACCTTGAAAAGCGCTGGCTACCGCACCGCGCACATTGGCAAGTGGCACCTCGGCCTGACTCAGCCGCATTGGCCCGAGCAGCAGGGATTCGATATCACCTTCCACTGCCATCCCGATCCTGGACCGCCCGGCGAATACTTCTCGCCCTATGGCGTGGCTCTGGAAGGCAGGCCAGGCGGCAAGAACAGAGTCGGCAACATCACCGACGGCCCCACGGGCGAATACATCGTTGACCGCCAGGCCGCAGAAGCCATCAAGTTCATCGACAGCAGCAAGGGGCAGCCCTTCTTCCTCAACCTCTGGTGCTACGGCGTGCACGGACCCTGGGGGCACAAGGAAGAATACACGAAGGCCTTCATGGCCAAGAAGGACCCCAGCGGCAGGCAGGGCAACCCCATCATGGCCTCCATGCTGAAGAGCGTGGATGAATGCTTCGGGTGCATTCTCGCCGAACTGGACAAGCAAGGCATCGCCGACAATACGATTATCATTTTCACCTCAGACAACGGCGGCAACACTCACAGTAACATCACTAGCGAAGGCAAGAAGTCAGCGAGCGAGGAATGGGTGAAGTGGGCTGGCAACCAGCCGCCCACGATGAATACCCCGCTGCGCGATGGCAAAGGCACTCTCTACGAAGGCGGCACCCGCGTGCCGCTGATGTGGCGCTGGGCGGGCAAGATCAAAGCGGGTGGCACCAATGATAACGTAGTGGGACCGATTGATGTGTATCCGACCGTGATCGACCTGCTCGGCATCGCCAAGCCGGAGCAGCAAACCTTCGACGGCGTCAGCTACGCCGCCGTCCTGCGCGGTGAGAGCGAGCTGAAGCGCACTGCCTACTTCAACTACCACCCGCACGCCGGACTCAACAAAGCGGGCGGTGTCTGGGTGCGCAGCGGCGACTGGAAATTGCTGCGCTGGTTCGGCAATCCCGCCACGCATGAACTCTACAATCTCAAGGATGACCTCAGCGAAGCCCACGACCTCGCCGCAGCTATGCCCAACAAAGTGAAGGAGCTGAGCAGCCTCATTGACAACTTCCTCACCGACACCGGTGCCACCTATCCACGCCCCAATCCAGTTTACAAGCCTGTCACTGCCAAAGCCCCTGCCAAGAAAGGCCCGGTCGATCCGCTCGACGGGTGGAAAGAGCGCCAGTGCAAGGCGTCCATCGCCGATGGCATCCTGTCCATGAAGGCCACGGGCAAGCCCGGCACCGCCTTCCTCGGCCACGGCACAGCCAAGATGAATGGCCCCGCCGTGGTGAGGCTGCGTGTTCGCAGCGTCACCGGCGGCGCTGGCAAAATCGAAAGCTATCCCAAGAGCTCGGGCGATCCGGCTGGCATGATCGCCTCGCCCTTTGAAATCAAGAGCGGCGAGTGGCAGGAAATCGTCGTGCACCTGACTGCCTCCCAGCCCATCGGCACCGTGCGCGCCTATCTTCCCGATGCAGACATCGACTTCATCGACATCACACCCGACAAGGGCAAGCCGCTGCGCTCCGACTTCTGATTCAGCATGACACGCGGCCTCCTCTTCGCTCTTTGCCCTCTGCTCTCCGTCTTCTCGGCAGAGCCGCCGAACATGATTCTCGGCACACAGGCCATCGGCGGGCGTTATCAGTTCACGCAGGACGAGCCGTTGCTGGAGAGTGCGAAGCTCATCGCGGAGCTGGGGTCTGGCATCATGAAGTTCTCGATATCGAAGCAGGCCTCGTTTGGCCAAACGAAGGCGAATGTGCGCGAGAGCAATCCCGGCCTGAAAACGCTCGCCGAGATCTCCGCGAAGGAGCCGACGCATCGCGCGGTGCTCGACATGCCGTTCACGCACTTCTTCATCTGGGCCTATCCCTTCACCACGCATGGCAGCGCGGGCACCTTCAAGCCCGCGGAGCGCGATTTGGAATATCGCGAGATGTTTGACCTCGCCGCGCATCTGCTGCGCACTTACAGCGGCAGCGGCAAAAAATTCTACCTCGGCCACTGGGAAGGTGACTGGCATCTGCGGCCGCACTTTGACCCGAAACAGCCCTTCCCCTCGCCCTTTGGCGACAACTTCATTGCCTGGCTCAAGGTCCGCCAGCAGGCCATCGACGACGCGAAGCGCGACACGCCGCATCAAAACGTCGAAGTCTGGCACTACACCGAGGCGAACCTCGTCGAGCCCTATCTCAAAGGCGGCCAATGCCTCGCCAACGACATCCTCCCGCAGGTCGAGGTCGATTTCGTCAGCTATTCCTGCTACGACAGCCTCCAGCGCGGCATCCGCGACGATCTCCACGCCGCGCTCGACCACCTCGAGTCCAAGCTGAAGCCCAAGCCCGGCATCTCCGGCAAACGCGTCTTCATCGGCGAATAC
>Ga0164294_10003443_pt1 | contig 14061 bp, 14 predicted proteins | sample GEODES005metaG_FD_111479 | JGI IMG/M metagenome (GOLD analysis project Ga0164294, IMG submission 111479) | Oligotrophic lake water microbial communities from Sparkling Lake, Wisconsin, USA - GEODES005 metaG | ecosystem: Environmental > Aquatic > Freshwater > Lake | place: USA: Sparkling Lake...
CTGTCGGTGGTGCCCTACTACAACAAACCCTCGCAAGAAGGCATCTACCAGCACTTCAAGGCCATCGCCGAAGCGGTGGACATTCCCACAGTGCTCTACAACGTGCCTGGCCGCACCGTGGCAGACATGCTTCCCGAAACCACCCTGCGCGCGGCCCAGTTGCCCGGCGTGGTGGCGATCAAGGAAGCCAGCGGCAACATCGAGCGCGCCGCCTGGCTGATCAAGCACGCGCCAGCAGATTTTTCAATCTACTCGGGCGACGATTCGACCGCGGTGACCCTGATGCTGCTCGGCGGTCACGGCAACGTCAGCGTCACGGCCAATGTGGCACCCCGTCTCATGCACGAGATGTGTGTGGCCGCCATGGCCGGTCAGGTGCACAGCGCGGTGGCCATCCACATGAAGTTGCTCGCCTTGCACAAGCAGTTGTTTTGCGAACCCAGCCCGGCACCGACCAAGTGGGCGCTGGCGCAGATGGGGCGTTGCAAGGACAGCTTGCGTTTGCCTCTCTTGCCATTGACACCTGCGGGGCAAGCCGCGGTTGGCGCAGCGATGCGTGAAGCCGGCCTGCTTTGAGCCCATGAACCGCGTGCAGCATCCGCCCGAGTTGCACGAGGACTGAATTTTCGATATTGCGATCAACGGGCTGCGCGGCAATTCCCGGCCACACGCCCTCTGGAGATGAACAACGTGACAGACTCAAAACGACTTCGGCCCAGCCACATGACCACCACGGCTCCACATCTTCAGAAGATCGCGGCATCGCTGCTGGCCATCGGCCTGGTCGGCTGCACATCCATCACGGGTGACAAGGTCGACTATCGCGGGGCTTCCGAAAAAAACGCGGGCCTGGAAGTTCCACCCGATCTGACGCAACTGGCGCGTGACACGCGCTACCAGCAGCAGGCAGCGTCGGGCTCGTTCAGCGCCGCCACCTACGGCGCCGCGACGCAGAAGGCCCAGGGCCCGCAAGCGGTGGTGCCGAGTGGCGAAAGCGATCTGCGCATCGAACGCGTGGGCAGCGACCGCTGGTTGGTCACCAAGATGTCGCCGGAGCAGGTCTGGCCCGTGCTGGAGGCCTTCTGGCCAGAGCGCGGTTTCAAGCTCGCAGTCGACCAGCCAGAAGTTGGCGTGATGGAAACCGAGTGGGCCGAAAACCACTCGAAGATGCCCCAGGATTTCATCCGCTCAACCATCGGATCGCTGTTCGACTCGGTCTATGACACCGGCGAGAGAGACAAATTCAGAACGCGTGTCGAGCGCACAGACGGGGGCAGCGAGATTTACATCACCCACCGCGGCATGACCGAAGTGGCCACGGGTACGCAAAGCGACAGCACGTTGTGGCAGCCGCGCCCGGCCGACCCTGAGCTCGAAGCAGAGATGCTGCGCCGCTTGCTGCTCAAGCTGGGTGCGAAGGAAGAACAGGCCAAGACGCTGGTGGCCGCCAGCGATGCGCCACGGCCGCCACGTGCACGCCTGGCTGCCGCGCCGGCTCAAGCCACGATTGAACTCGACGACAGTTTTGACCGCGCATGGCGTCGCGTGGGCATCGCGCTGGACCGCAGCAACTTCACGGTTGAAGACCGCGACCGCACGCAGGGCGTGTACTTCGTGCGCTACATCGAATCCAAGGACGACAAGAATGACCCGGGCTTCTTCAGCCGGATCTTTGGATCGAGCAAGCAAGACCCGAAGAACCCTTCTCGCTATCGCGTGCAGGTCAAGCCGGCTGGCACGGGTTCCGGCAGCGTTGTCACCGTCGTGAACGCGACAGGCACCGTCGAAAACAAGACCACGGAAGCTCGAATTGCAGAGTTGCTGGTCGAGGATCTGAAGTAACGGGTTGTTCTGGCGTTCGCGGCATCCACGTCGCGAACGCCAGCGCCAAGAAAAAAGCCGCCTCAGGGGCGGCTTTTTTCATATTTGAAGACAGATCACTTCATCGCGCTGGCAGCTGCATCAACAGCAGTTGCTGCTTCAGCTGCAGCCGAAGCCGCGGTGTCCATTGCGCTTGCAGCTTCAGCCATCGCTGGTGCGATGACAGCCGAGGCGGCTTCAGCAGCTGGAGCCATGGCAGCGGAGGCAGCGTCGGCAACCGGAGCAACGGCTTCTTCTTTCTTGCCGCAGGCAGACAGAGCGACAGCAGCAAACAGGGCGGCCAGCACGAGAGATTTGTTCATGATCATCCTCAATAAATAGTATGTGGGAGCGTTGAAGGTTTTTCGGAATTCCACTGAAATGCGGAAGCCTAAAAACTCGGTTGCCAAGGGGGCATTACCCTTCCTGACAGCCCAAAAATTATAGTCCGTGAAACGAATATTTCACAGTCCGAGCGTACTGGCAGGAAAGGTCTCGGCAGAGCGTTGGAAAAGCGCACCAACCTCTTCGCGCATGCGCGCCATGTCTTCGGCAGCAGTGGTCAGGCGGCCTCGGTAGCGCACGCGGTCAGCCAACCTCACGCTGACCACACCGGGCGCTAACAGCAGGCTCGGCAGATGCGAGCCGCCAGACTCGTCAGGCGCCATGCAGTGCACCACATGAGCCCAATCGCGGCGCCACTGAACCCAGCGTGGGTGACGTTGCTGGAGCACGCCGAAGTCAAGCGACAACACGTTGCAACGTCGGTGGGGCAACGACCACCGAGCCAGCAACCCCACCACCTCAGGTTCGTTCAATGGCCAGTCGGCAAAGCTCTCATCACACAACCAGATCTCGCTCACACCCGACTCGGCAACCATGGCGAACGCGTCTTTCAGGCTCGCCTGAAATTCACCGGGCGATGTGATCAACCGTGAGTTCGAGTCGTTCATGGTGAGGCCCCCCTGTCAGAAAAATGCGTGGCGCTTTTCAGCCAGCGCGAGCGTGCAGCCAACCCTGCTGCGCCCAGGACTGCACCAGTTCCCAGGCCTGCGCGCCGAGTCTGGCCACCGACTTCGCATCGAGCGATCGTTGATCGGCCAGCGTTCGCATCAGCAACGCATCGCGGCCCGAGGCCACAAACGACTCGCCGTTGATGAAGACATGGTGATCGTCGTAGACCATGCGGGTGCGACGGTCGAGCGCCAACGGCACACGCTGCGGCAAGTCACAGCCCTCATCGAACCAGACCTTGGGCTTGGGCTCGCTCAGCCACTCGCCGAGCGCGCATTCCAGCGAATGCGGGGCATCGACCAGGCGCCGCACCGCATCGGCTGCAAACTCGACCAGCGCCGTCGGCACGCGTGCCGGCTGATCGGTGGCCAGCTGAGCCGGGTCGCGGTAGAGCGGCCCGTCGGCAGGGTCTTCCAATCCATCGAGCATGCGCTGCAAGACGCCTGCGCCGATCTCGTCGCGAGAAGGCGCGCGAAAACCGATCGATGCGGTCACGCATTCACCGACTGCCACGCCGTCGTGCGCCCATCGTGGGGGCAGATACAGCATGTCACCTGGCTCCAGCGTCCAGGTCTGCTCAGGCTCGAAGTGCTCAAGGATGCGCAAGGGCAAGCCGGCCTTCAGCGACAAGTCCTTGCTGCGACCCACCCGCCACTGGCGTTGTCCCGACAGCTGCAGCAAGAACACGTCGTAGGAGTCGAAGTGCGCACCGACGCCGCCGCCATCGGTGGCAAACGACACCATCACGTCATCGAGCCGCACATCAGGCGCGAAACGAAACTGCGACAGCAACTCGTGAAACTGCAGTTCGTGGAGGTCGACGCCTTGCACCAGCAAGGTCCAGTCGGCGCGCGACAGCGGCGGCAGTTGTCGCCTGCTGAAGGGCCCTTGGCGCAATTTCCATTCAGCGCCATGCCGCTCGATCAGCCGCGATTCGACACCCTCTCTACCCGCCAGCGCGAACAGCCCCGATCGATCCACGGCCAGATCGGCCGCGGGGATCGCCTGGCGAATGAGCAGCGGTTTTTTCTGCCAGTGCCGGCGCATGAACACCTGCGGGCTGAGGCCGCCCAGCAATGAGATTGGAAGGTTGATATTCATACGGCCCATTGTCCATGGGGCGTTCGCACGGCCATGCACGCCGAACCCTGTGCGATGATTTCCCGATGCAAATATTCTCTCCCTGCGTCGTCTCACTCACGTGGCGACTTGAAGATGCCCAAGGCCAGCTGATCGACGAACTGGGCGAGCCGGTCGAATTTTTCTTCGGTGGGGCTGACCTGCTCGAAAAAGTCGAAGCCGCGCTGCTCGATCAGAGCGAGGGCTTCGAGGCTTCGCTGCATCTCGAACCCGAAAACGCCTTTGGCGAATATCAGGCTGAACTCGTTTGCTTCGAAGACCGCTCGGTGCTTCCAGAACATCTCGAGGTGGGCATGCAGTTCGATGGCTTGCCCGAAGGCGCGGTCACACCAGACATGCCCAATGAGGCGGTTTACACCGTCACCGAGGTGTACGACTCACACGTGGTGCTTGATGGCAATCACCCTTTGGCCGGGATTGCCCTGCGGCTGCACCTGACGGTGTGCGACGTGCGTGCAGCCACGCTCGATGAAATCGAGGCGACCAGCGTGGGCCAGCCGGCATTCAGCGTGCTCAATGCGCTGCAACCAGGCGAGCATCTGCACTGACTTGTGAGTCAGGCCGCTCCGGTCGAACCGAAACCGCCAGCGCCGCGCTCAGACGCAGCGAAGTCGTCCACTCGCTGAAAGCTCGCCTGCACCACCGGCACGATAACCAGCTGCGCGATGCGCTCGAGCGGCTGCACGGTGTAGGCGGTGTCGCCTCGGTTCCAGCACCTCACCATCAGCGGGCCCTGATAGTCCGAATCGATCAGCCCCACCAGATTGCCCAGCACGATGCCGTGCTTGTGGCCCAAGCCTGAGCGCGGCAGGATCATCGCGGCTAGGGTGGCGTCGCCGATGTGGATCGACAAGCCGGTGGGGATCAGGCGCGTTTGTCCCGGTTCGATGAGCAACGGCTCGTTGACGCACGCGCGCAGATCCAGCCCGGCGCTGCCGGGTGTGGCGTAGGCCGGCAGCGAGTCGGCCATGCGTTCATCGAGCACCTTGATGTCTATCGTGGTCATGGCTTGAGCGTGAAGTGAGGAATCAGTGAGGCGCGCCCGTCAGCGCGGCTGCGGCTCAAGCCGCAACGCCACGTCGGCGATCAGCGAACGCGCCAGCGTGAGCTTGTCGGCCTGCGGCAGCTCGCGGTGACCGTGCGCGTCGACCAGCACCAGCGTGTTGTCGTCGCGCCCAAAGGTGGCCGGCCCGAGGTTGCCCACGATCAGCGGCACGCGCTTGCGCTCGAGCTTCTCGCGAGCATGTTTGAGCAGATCGTGGCTCTCGGCCGCAAAGCCTACGCAAAACGGCCGGCTGCCCGCACAGCGCTGCGCCACGGCGGCCAGGATGTCAGGGTTTTCGGTCAGCTCGAACAGCGGCGCGATCTTGCTGCCGTCTTTCTTGATCTTCTGGTCGGACAGATGCGCCGGGCGCCAGTCGGCCACCGCCGCGGTGGCGATGAACACGTCATGTTCGGGGGCCTGCGGCATCACCGCATCGAACATCTGCTGAGCGGTGCGCACATCGATTCGTCGCACGCCACGCGGTGTGGCCAGGTGCACGGGGCCGGCCACCAGCGTGACCTCGGCGCCGGCTTCGATCGCCGCTCGCGCGATGGCAAAGCCCATCTTGCCGCTCGACAAATTGGTGATGCCGCGCACCGGGTCGATCGGCTCGAAGGTGGGGCCGGCGGTGATCAGCACGCGGCGTCCGGCCAGCGGCTTGGGCCGAAAGAACCCGACCAGCGCTTCGAGCAGATCGTCGGGTTCGAGCATGCGGCCTTCGCCGACTTCGCCGCAGGCCTGCTCGCCGCTGTCGGGGCCGAAGAAATGAGCGCCATCGGCACGCAGCTGCGCCACGTTGCGCTGCGTGGCCGGATGCGCCCACATCTCGCGGTTCATCGCCGGCGCGATGATCAGCGGACAGGTTTCGATCGGCCGTGCCAGGCACAGCAAGCTGAGCAGATCGTCGGCGCGGCCGTGCAGCAAGCGGGCCATGAAATCGGCGCTGGCTGGCGCCACCAGCACCGCGTCGGCGCCGCGGGTCAGGTTGATGTGCGCCATGTTGTTGGCGTGGCCGTCGACCTCGCGCGCATCCCAGGTGCTGCCAAACACCGGCCGCCCGGTCAGCGCCTGCAGCGTGAGCGGGGTGATGAACTGTTCGGCCGAGGCCGTCATCACCACTTGCACCGTGGCACCCGCTTTCACCAGCGCGCGCGCCAACTCGGCCGCCTTGTAGCAGGCGATGCCGCCACTCAGGCCCAGCACGATGTGCCTGCCGTCGAGTTCGCCGCGCGGTTCGGTGGGATCGGTCATGGTGTGTGGCGTTTCGCGTTCTCGAAGACAGGCCGCTGCAGGCGCCGGGAATTATGGTCGCCGCCCAGCCGACACAATGGCTGCCACGATCGCGGCCACTTGCCACGACCACCTACCCCCTGAAAGCCGCTGTGACCCCTTCCCCCTCCACCGGCTCGGCCGATGCCCGCTGCGAACTGATCGACGGGCTGCTTGCTGCGCAAGCGCACACCTCGCCGAAGTACCTCTACGACCGTCTGGGTTCCCGCCTGTTTGAGGCCATCACCGAGCTGCCCGAGTACTACCCCACGCGCACCGAAGCGGCCATCTTCGACGCCCACGCCATCGACATGGCCAAGGCCATCGGCCCCATCGACACGCTGGTCGATCTGGGTGCAGGCAACTGCGCCAAGGCACTGCGGCTGATCCCGACACTCGCGCCGAGTCGCTACGTGGCGGTGGACATCTCGGCCGACTTTCTGACGGACGCCATCGCCGAGGTGCAGCGCCGTCATCCCTTGCTCGAAGTCAGCGGCCTCGGCCTGGATTTCTCGGCCTCGCCGCAGTTGCCAACGGGCACCCTGCATGGACGGTCGGTTTTTTTCTATCCCGGCTCGAGCATCGGCAACTTCTCGCCCGCGCAGGCACATCGCTTTCTCATGGGGCTGTGTGATCAGGCTGCCGATGGCGGGCTGCTGATCGGCGTCGACTTGGTCAAGCCGCTGGAGGTGTTGGAGCCGGCCTATGACGACGCGCTGGGTGTGACCGCAGCGTTCAATCTGAACCTGCTGCGCCACCTCAACCACCTCATCGGCAGCAACTTCAACCCGCGCGATTGGCGCCATGTGGCTTTTTTCAACCGAAGCGACTCACGCATCGAGATGCACCTTGAAACCCGCCATGCGCTGGTCGTGGCCTGGCCCGGTGGTGAGCGGCGCTTTGCGGCGGGCGAACGGCTGCACACCGAGAACTCGCACAAATACAGCGTCGAGAGCTTTTCGGCGCTGCTGCGCGACGCCGGCTTTTCTCTGGAACGGCACTGGCTCGATGAGCGCGGCTGGTTCGCAGTGTTCTGGGCTCAAAGGTGAAGGCAAAGCCCACATCACCGAAAGCCTGAGCATCAACCCCTATCGAATTTTCAGTAAGTTCTGAAATATGATTCGGGATGGTTAGCTTGTCGCCACTCGTCAAAAGCTTCGTCAGCCACTTCGGCGAGATGGGCAGTCGCTGGGGCATCAACCGCACGGTCGGCCAGATGTACGCGCTGATCTTCGTGTCGCCACAGCCGCTCAATGCCGACGAGATCGCCGAGTCACTGGAGTTCTCGCGGTCCAATGTGAGCATGGGTTTGAAGGAGCTGCAGTCTTGGCGCCTGGTGCGTCTGCTTCACGTGCCGGGCGATCGGCGCGAATACTTCGAAGCCCCTTCTGACGCCTGGGAAATCTTTCGCACGCTCGCCGAAGAGCGTCGCCGCCGTGAGATCGAGCCCACCCTTTCCATGCTTCGCAGCGCGCTGCTCGAGGCCCCCACCACCGAAGAGGACCGCATCGCCCAGCAGCGCATGAAGGGCATGCACGACTTGATCGAACTGATGTCGACATGGTTCGACGACGTTCAGCGCATGGATCACAAGACCCTGGTTCAGCTGATGAAGATGGGCTCCAAGGTGCAACGACTGCTCGAATTCACCGGCAAGATGAAACTCGTGCGCGGTGGCAAGGCCTCGGCTTGAAAACATAGGCAATTTCATGGACGCAATCATCCTCGCTCGCATGCAGTTCGCTGCGAACATGACCTTCCACATCCTGTTCCCGACGATCACGATCGCGCTGGGCTGGCTGCTGCTATTTTTCCGCTGGCGCTGGCTGACCACGCGCGACACCGCGTGGCTGGGCGCCTACCGCCTCTGGACCAAGGTGTTCGCGCTGAGCTTCGCGCTGGGCGTGGTCAGCGGCATCACGATGAGCTTTCAGTTCGGCACCAATTGGCCGGGATTCATGGAAAAGGTCGGCAACGTGGCGGGCCCGCTGCTTGGCTACGAGGTGCTCACCGCCTTCTTTCTGGAAGCGGGCTTCCTCGGGATCATGCTGTTCGGCCACGGCCGGGTGAGCGAGCGCGTCCACATGACGGCGAGCTTTCTCGTTGCCTTTGGCACCACCGTCAGCGCGTTTTGGATCCTGGCGCTCAATTCATGGATGCAAACACCCGCCGGCCATGTGGTGGTCGACGGCGTGTTCGAGGTGATGAACTGGTTCGACGTGGTCTTCAACCCGTCGTTTCCCTACCGATTTACCCACATGATGCTGGCCTCAGCGCTCACCTGCTCGTTCCTGATGGCTGGTCTGAGCGCCTGGCAGATGCTCAAGGGCGTGGCCGAAACCTCGGCCCCCAAGGTCATGCGCGTGGGCCTCACGGTGGCCGCCTTGCTGATCCCGGTGCAGATCCTGGTCGGCGACGCGCACGGCCTGAACACGCTTGAACACCAGCCCCAGAAAATCGCTGCGATCGAAGGCGTCTGGCACACAGAACGCGACGCCCCGCTGCTGCTGTTCGCATGGCCTGACGCCGCCACCCAGAGCAACCGCTTTGCGGTCGGTATCCCTGACTTGGCCAGCCTCATCCTCACCCACGACCGCAACGGCGAGATCAGGGGTCTCAATGAATTTCCCGGCCAGCACCCGCCGGTTGCGCCGCTGTTCTGGGGTTTTCGCATCATGGTCGGCGTGGGCATGCTGATGCTGGCAGTGAGCTGGGTGGGCTGGTGGCTGGCACGCCGCGCGGGCTGGTCGGCTGACCGCATTCCCAAGCGACTGCTGTGGGTGCTGACCGGCATGACGTTTTCGGGGTGGGTGGCCACCTTGGCCGGCTGGTACGTGACCGAGATCGGACGGCAGCCCTTCATCGTCTACGGCTTGTTGCGCACCGCAGATGTGGCCGCCACCAACGTCACCTCGCCCATGATCGGCATGAGTCTGGCGATGTACCTGGCGCTCTACCTCGGTCTCATCCTGGCCTATGTGGGCGTGTTGAAGTACATGGCAGAAAAGCCTGAAGACCTGATCGAAAACGACGCCCCAAGCCCGAGCAAAGGCCGCAATGCCGCAGCCTTGAACGAAGGCAGCGTTGCATGAGCTTTGACCACGCGCTGCCGCTGATCTTCATGGCGCTGATGGGCGTGGCCATGCTCATCTACGTGATCAGCGACGGCTACGACCTGGGCGTGGGTCTGCTCATGCACCGCGCCACCGCCGAAGAAAAAGACGTGCTCATCGCCTCGATCGGCCCGTTCTGGGACGCCAACGAAACCTGGCTGGTGCTGGGCATCGGCATCTTGCTGGTGGCTTTCCCGAAGGCGCACGGCGTGGTGCTGTCGCAGCTGTACCTGCCGGTCACGCTGATGCTGGTGGGCCTCACGCTGCGCGGCGTGGCGTTCGACTTTCGGGTCAAGGCCAAGGCCAGCGACAAGCCGCTGTGGGACCGGCTGTTCTTTGCGGGCTCGATGCTCGCTTCGCTGTCGCAGGGCTGGATGCTCGGGCGCTACATCAGCGGCTTTGGCGAGGGCTGGAACTACCCCATCTTTGCCGCGGCCATCGCAGTCGCACTGCCGGCGGCCTATGCGCTGCTCGGCGCGGCCTGGCTGATCATGAAAACCGAAGGCGAGTTGCAGGCCAAGGCCATCGCCTGGGCCAAGCTGGCCTGGTGGCCGGTGGTGGTGGGCATGGTGCTGATTTCGCTGGCCACGCCATGGGTCAGCACCACCGTGCGCGAACGCTGGTTCACGCTGCCTGCACTGATCGCGCTGATGGTCATTCCGCTGGCCACAGGCATCTCGCTGCTGGCGGCCCGCTTGCTGCTCAACAAGGCCATCGTGCGCACCACCTTGTGCTGGGTGCCCTTCGTGGCGCTGATCGCGGTGTTCGTGCTCGGCTTCATCGGGCTGGCCTACAGCATCTACCCCTTCGTGGTGATCGACCGCCTGACCATCTGGGAAGCCGCCAGCAGCCCGGCCGCACTCAAGGTCATCCTGATCGGCGTGTGCATCTCGGTACCCGCCATCGCCGCTTACACGGTGTTCTCGTACCGGGTGTTCTGGGGCAAGGCGACGGAGTTGCGGTACGCGTGAGGAGCGGCCCGTCGGCACACGGCGGGCCATCGTCTGGATTTTTGTGTACACATCCGCGAGAATGTGAACCCTGATCCTGTTGCCCCAAGGACGCGCCATGAAGCTGCCCGCCACACCCCCCTCCAGCGTCGGCATCCGCGAATTCCGCTCCGCCTTGGCGGAATACATCGATGCCGACACGCCGGTCACCGTCACCCGCCACGGCCAGGCCGTGGGCTTGTTCGTGCCGCTGCGTCGGCCCACGCCTGAGGCCTTACAGCGCCTGCTCGACGCCACGGCCCAGGTTCAAGAAGTCATGCCGCTGAGCGATCAGGAGATCGAAGACATGGCGGTCGACTTTGATGCCCTGCGCCGGCCACTCCGCCCAAAGCGCGGCGCCAAGATGGGGTGATGGCAGTGATCGCCATCGTTGTGGATGCCAACATCCTGATCCGTTTTGCCATCGGCAGGCAGGTGCCGAGACTGCTGGCAGCCCATGCGGCAACGGTCGACTTCCTGGCGCCCAACACGGCATTCGACGAGGCGCGCCGCCACCTGCCCACCATTCTTCGCGCGCGCGGTCACACCGGCATCCGCGAAACCGCCACGCTCGCAGCACTCGATGCCGCGGCGGACATCGTCACGGCCGTTCCGGCCAGCAGCTACGAGCCGCTGCGCGCAGCCGCCCTGGCCCGCATCGGCCCTCGCGACCCTGATGACTGGCCGGTGCTGGCCTGCGCGCTGCTGCTGAGTTGCCCCATCTGGACCGAGGACCGCGACTTCTTCGGCACGGGTGTGGCGACATGGACCACCGCATCGGTGGAGTTGTACCTGTCCGAGCCGAACCTGGGTTCTGAAGAACACTGATCGACCGACGGGAAGGAAAGCTGCAACCAGTGCGTGTGTCAGGCCTTCCTGTCGCGCTGCCTCAGCGCCTCATACAAACAAACCCCGCTGGCCACTGAGACGTTGAGGCTTTCGACCGCGCCGCGCATCGGGATGCTGACCAGCTCGTCGCAGGTCTTGCCGGTGAGCTGGCGCATGCCGGCGCCTTCGGCTCCGAGCACCAGCGCCACCGGGCCGCTCAGATCGATGTCGTAGATCGACTTCGTGGCGGTGTCGGACGTGCCGATGACGCGGATGTTGCGGTCTTTCAGCTCATTGAGGGTGCGCGCGAGGTTGGTGACCATGAAGTACGGCACCGTCTCGGCCGCGCCGCTGGCCACCTTGGACACCGTGGCATTGACGCCCACGGCGTGGTCCTTGGGCGCGATCACCGCATGGGCGCCAGCGCCGTCGGCCACGCGCAGACACGCGCCCAGGTTGTGCGGGTCGGTGATGCCATCGAGCACCAGCAACAGCGGGTTGCCGCCGACCGAATCGAGCTCGTCGAGCGTGTCGTCGAGCGAGTGGCTGAGCGCCACCGGCTGCACGCGCGCCACCACACCCTGGTGGCGGTGCGTGCCGCACATCTTTTGCAGCTGCGTGTCGGTGCTGTCGACCAGCTTGGCGCCGGCGGCGGTGGCGCGCTCGGCGAACTGGCGCATGCGCTGATCGCGCCGGCTGGTGTCGACGTGGATCTCGATGACCGACTGGGGGGCCGTCTTCAGACGGATCGTGATGGCGTGAAAGCCGAATAAAACCTTGGTGCTCATCGGTCGATGGTAGCGGGTGGCCCTGCGCTCAAGGACTGCGGTGCGCCAACCAGGCGGCGGCCATGACCAGCGCGATCAGCACCGGCTGGTGCGCCATGTAGAACAGCAAGCTGCGCTGTCCCAGCCAGGCCAGCGGCCGGCCCACCACACGCAGCCCAGCAGGCAAGGCATCGGCCAGCCAGCCACGGCGCTGGCGCAGCGCCCATTGCCCGGCGGCCATTCCCCACAGCGCCACGCCCAGCCACGGCAGCAGCGGCAGGTAGTCTTCGGTGACCGGCTTGTGCGTGACCAGCCCGACCCAGTTGGTGGCGCGGGTGTCAAAAAACGGATGCGGCAGCAGCAGCGGCAACAGCAGCGCCAGCGCGCCCAGCAGCCACAGCCCACCCCGCGCGGGTGCGGCCAGCCGCAGCACCAGAAGAATCAACGCGATGCCATGCAGCACGCCAAAGCTGATGTAGCTGCGCGGGAACATCAACCACGAGCCGGCGCTCACCAGCAGCGCGCAAACTGCCACCTGGGCCCAGCGCTTCCAAAAGCGCGCACTGCCCTGCCCCTGGTCCAGCGCCACCGCCTGCGACAGCCCGACGCAAAACACGAACAGGCTGACGATGGCGCTGCGCTGCACGGTCCACAGCGGGTCTTCGTAGAAGTTCTGCGAGATGAAGCCGGCCTGGTTCAAATCGAAGCAAAAGTGAAACCCGGCCATCCAGACGATGGCCGCGCCACGCAGCGCATCAAGCCGCTCGAAACGCTCAGCCGACCCAGCGGCGCGCATTGCCAAACAGCCGCATCCAAGGGCTGGACGCGCCCAGATCGCCGTTCGTCCAGCTCAGTTGCACCTGACGGAACACCCGCTCGGGGTGCGGCATCAGCGCGGTGTAGCGGCCGTCAGGCGTGGTCACCGCAGTCAGACCGCCGGGGCTGCCGTTGGGGTTGAACGGATAGGCCTCGGTCGGCTGCCCGGCGTGGTCGACGAAGCGCATGGCGCGGTGCACAGCCTTGGCATCGCCACGCTGCGAGAAGTCGGCGCGGCCTTCGCCGTGCGACACCGCCACCGGCAGCCGGCTGCCCGCCATGCCGGCCAGCAGGATCGACGGGCTGTCGAGCACCTCGACCAGCGACAGCCGCGCCTCAAACTGCTGGCTCAGGTTGCGCGTGAAGCGCGGCCAGGCCTGCGCGCCGGGGATGATGGGTGCCAGCGCAGCCATCATCTGGCAGCCGTTGCACACGCCCAGCGCGAAGGTGTCGGTGCGCGCGAAGAAGCTAGCGAACTGCTCGGCGAGCATCGGGTTGAACAGGATCGAGCGAGCCCAGCCTTCGCCAGCACCCAGCGTGTCGCCGTAGCTGAAGCCGCCACAGGCCACGAAGCCGATGAACTGATCGAGCCGCGCGCGGCCCGACTGCAGATCGCTCATGTGCACATCAAAGGTATCGAAGCCAGCCAGCGCCATCGCACGGCTCATCTCGACCTGGCTGTTGACGCCTTGCTCGCGCAAGATGGCCAGCTTCGGGCGGGCGGTGTGGATGAACGGCGCGGCCACGTTCTCAGCCACATCGAAGCTCAGATGCACGTGCAAGCCGGTGTCGTCAGCCTGAGCGATGGCCGCGTGTTCGGCGTCGGCGCACTCGGGGTTGTCGCGCAGCTGGGCGATGCGCCAGCTCACTTCATCCCACGCCTGCTGCAGCTCGCGCAGCGGTGCGGTGAACACCGTCTTGGTGTCGCGCCACACCTCGACCGTGCTGCGGCCGTTGGGCTTGCCGATGAAGTGGCTGTGCTTGGACAGCCCATGGCGACGCAGCGTTTGCATCACCTCGTTGCGCACCGCGGTGGGCACCTGGATGACTGCCCCGAGCTCCTCGCTGAACAGCGCCTTGAGCGTGAGTTCATGCCGACGCGCGCCGACCTGGCCGGCCCAGTTCTTCGAGTCGCCCCAATCCATCCGGCTGTCGGAAATGCCATCGCCCTCGGTGACCAGCATGTCCACGTTCAGGCTCACGCCCACGTGGCCGGCAAA
>Ga0164294_10003444_pt1 | contig 14061 bp, 14 predicted proteins | sample GEODES005metaG_FD_111479 | JGI IMG/M metagenome (GOLD analysis project Ga0164294, IMG submission 111479) | Oligotrophic lake water microbial communities from Sparkling Lake, Wisconsin, USA - GEODES005 metaG | ecosystem: Environmental > Aquatic > Freshwater > Lake | place: USA: Sparkling Lake...
ACCGCGCACCGATGTCGGCACCATCGCCGATCACGCCGTCACGGATCAGCGAACGCGGTCCGATCCGCGCACCGAAACCGACGATCGACCGCTCGACGACCGTGCCGGCCTCGATCTGGGCACCGTCGAAGATCACCGCGCCGTCCAGGCGGACCCCGGGGCCGATCTGTGCGCCGCGGCCCACCACCGTGCCGCCGATGACCACCGCACCCGGAGCCACCGTCGCATCGTCGAGGATCAGTTGCTCGCCGTAGCGGCCAGCCAGTACCGGCGAGGTGACCACCCCGCGCACCAGATCTGCAGAGCCCCGGACGAAGTCCTCCGGAGTGCCCATGTCGCGCCAGTATCCGGAGTCGACGAACCCGCAGACAGTGGCACCATCGGCCAGCAGAGCGGGAAACACCTCCCGCTCGACCGATACCTCCCGGCCGCGCGGGATGCGTTCCAGCACTTCACGTTTAAAGATATAGCAGCCGGCGTTGATCTGGTCGGTCGGCGGATCTTCGGTCTTCTCCAAGAACGCCAGCACATTGCCGTCGGCATCGGTTGGCACGGACCCGAACGCGCGCGGGTCGGCAACCCGGACCAGATACAGTGTGACGTCGGCGTCGCGCTCGTGATGCGCGGTGAGCATCGCGGAGAGATCGACCCCGGAGAGCACATCGCCGTTGAACACCATCACGGTGTCGTGCCGAAGTCGCGACGCGACGTTGGCGATACCGCCCCCGGTTCCCAACGGCTTTTCCTCGGTGACGTACTCCATGTTCAGTCCGAGTGCCGAACCATCGCCGAATTCGGCCTCGAAGGCCGCCGCCCGGTAGGAGGTGCCCAGCACCACGTGATCGATGCCGGCCTCAGCGACGCGGGACAGCAGATGGGTCAGGAACGGCGACCCGGCGGTCGGCAGCATCGGTTTGGGCATCGCCAGCGTCAGCGGCCGCAGTCGAGTGCCTTTGCCGCCCACCAGAACGATCGCGTCGACTGGGTTCATCGCTTCCCCTTATTCAACGCCCGGCCCTTCACTGGCGCCCGGCCCTTCAGTAACGTCCGGCCCCTCGTCGGCGTCCGGCCCCTGGCCAGCATCCGGCGCGAGCGACGCACCGCCGCGCCGGCCCGTACGCCCAGTGCGGCCCTGATCGCCCACCGCAACGGCGCCTGCCACCAGCGACCGTGGCGATCGGAAAGGTAGAGATACGTGCTGTCGTGGTGGGCACGGAGGTTGCGGGCCGGTTCGCGTCCGGTCGAGTGCCCCTTGTCGTGCAGGATCTCCGAATTGGGCACGTAGACGTTGAGCCAGCCCACCCGGCCGAAACGGTCACCGAGATCGACGTCCTCCATATACATGAAGTAGCGCTCGTCGAAGCCGCCGACCGACTCGAACGCCGTCCGGCGCACCAGCAGACAGGATCCCGACAGCCAACCCACCGGCCGTTCGCTCGGCTCGGTCCGCTCCTGACGGTAGGCCTTCGACCAGGGATTGCCTTTCCAGGCGAAACCCACCACCGCGTGCATCCCGCCACGGATCAGGCTGGGCAGATGCCGGGCTGAGGGATAGACCGCGCCGTCGGGGTCGCGAATCAGCGGGCCCCAGGCCCCCGCGCCCGGCCAGCGTCCGGTGGCCGACATCAACTCGTCGATGCTGCCCGGCCCCCAGACCACATCGGGGTTGGCGATCAGGACGAACTCCTGCGCCGCCGACACGGTCGCTACGGCGCGATTAACCGCCGTGCCATACCCCAGGTTGGCGCCGATGCGCAGCAACCGGGTGCCCGGAAACCGCTCGACGGCCTCCTCCGGCGCACCGTCGGTGGAACCGTTGTCGGCAATCACCACCGTCAGCGGCCGGTCGGTGGCCACCGTCAGTGATGACAGGAACCTCTCCAGATGCGAGCCGGGCGAATAGGTCACCGTGACCACAGTCAGGGCCTGACCGGTGTGCGCCTGATTCGCCAGGGCCGCGTCGCTCACGGCGTCGAGGTTATCGGTCACTGTTCGATCGGCACGGCAACCGCCTCGGCAAGGGCTTCGCGCCACGGCCGCAACGGGGTCAGCCCGGCACGGACCGAGTCCGTCATCGACAGCGCCGAGAACACCGGGCGGCGAGCCGGGCGCGGGACTGCGGAAGTGCCGACCGGCCGGACCCGGTCCGGATCGGCGCCAACTTCCTCGAATACCGCGCGAGCCTGTTCGAACCGGCTGGCCGTACCGGCATTGGTGACGTGCAGGACGGGCGCATCGACACCGCCGCCGGCGATCTGTAGCAACGCCGCGACCAGATCCTTGGCATACGTCGGAGATCCGGTCTGGTCATCGACGACGTCGATGACCCGGTCCGTGCCGGCCAGCCTGCGCATGACGGCGACGAAGTCGGTGCCGTCACCGCCGGTGTAGACCCAGGAGGTGCGGACCACGTGAGCGTCCGGCAGCACGGCGTGCACCGCGAGTTCGCCGTCCAGTTTCGAACGCCCGTAGACGCTCAGTGGGCCGGTGCGGTCGCCGATCTCGTAGGGCCGGGGGGCTTCGCCGGCCCGCATCGGATCGTCGACACGGTCACCGCCGAACACGTAATCCGTCGACAGGTGCACCAGTCGGGCGCCGACCCGGGCGCAGGCGTCGGCGAGGTTGGCCGGGCCGACGGCGTTGATCGCGTGCGCCCCGACCGGATCGGACTCGGCGTCGTCAACGTTGGTCAGGGCCGCGCAGTTGACCACCACGTCCCCGGCCCGGACGTGGTGCCGGGCCGCCGCAGCGTCGGTGATGTCACAATCCCGGCGGGCCAGAGCATGTACCGCGTAGCCGCGTAACGCCGCCTCACCAGCGAGAAACCGCCCTACCTGACCTCCCGCGCCGGTGATCACCATTCGCATAGCCACGCCGACGAGTCTGGCACGCCGGTTTCGGCTACCGCGCAACCGGCCGTATCGCCAGTAGCCTGGGCTGGTGCCGCGTGAGACAGAAGTGACAGCAGTGACGCACGGGTGGCCACTGGGGCGCGCCATGCTCGCTCTGGTCGCCGTCATGATCGTCCTCGGCACCGGCGTCGCCTGGGGTTCGGTGCGCTCCTTCGAGGGCGGCATCTTCCACTTCGCCACCGCCGTCCTGGGTGCCGGCGGCGGCAAGGACGGCGCCCTGGACATCATGCTGGTCGGGATGGACAGCCGTACCGACGCGCACGGCAACCCGCTCCCGGCAGACGAACTGGCCCAGTTGCACGCCGGCGACGACGTCGCCACCAACACCGACACCATCATCCTGGTCCGGATTCCCGACAACGGCCGCTCCGCCACCGCGATCTCCATCCCCCGCGACTCCTATGTCGAGGCGCCGGGATTCGGCAAGACGAAGATCAACGGCGTCTACGGCGAGGTCAAGCTGGAACGGATGAAGGAACTCGTCGAGAACCAGGGCATGGATCCGGCACAGGCCGAACCGATGGCGGTCGAAGCCGGCCGCAACGCCCTGATCAAAACCGTCGCCGATCTCACCGGCGTCACCGTCGATCACTACGCCGAAATCGGACTGCTCGGGTTCTCGCTGATCACCGACGCACTCGGCGGCGTCGAAGTGTGCCTCAAAGACGCTGTCTACGAACCTCTTTCCGGCGCAGACTTCCCGGCGGGCTGGCAGCGTCTGGACGGCCCGCAGGCTCTCAGCTTCGTCCGGCAACGCCACGACCTGCCACGCGGCGACCTCGACCGGGTGGTGCGCCAGCAGGTGGTGATGGCGTCCCTGGCTCACCAGGTGATTTCCGGGCGCACCCTGAGCAGCCCGGCAACTCTGAGTCGGTTGCAGAGCGCGATTCAGCGGTCGGTGGTGATTTCCTCGGGCTGGGACATCATGGACTTCCTCAAGCAATTACAGAAGTTGGCGGCAGGCAACGTGGCCTTCGCCACCATCCCGGTGTTGGCCGAAGACGGCTGGAGCGATGACGGTATGCAGTCGGTCGTCAGCCTCGATCCGGCGCAGGTGAAGGAATGGGTGTCCGGCCTCCTGCAGGACCAGGCGGCTGGCAAGATCGAGAAGGTCGCCTACTCGCGCGATCAGACCACCACCGAGGTCATCAACGACACCGACATCAACGGACTGGCCGGCGCCGTGTCGGAACGACTCAGCGCCATGGGATTCGGCGCCGGCTCCGTCGGCAACGGCGACGAGACCAAGGTCCGTGAAACCCAGGTTCAAGCCGCGACCGACGATGATCTCGGTGCCCTGGCGGTCGCGAAGGAACTGGGCGGACTGCCGGTGGTGGCGGACGCCTCGATCCCACCCGGGACCGTGCGGGTGGTGCTCGCCGACGACTACGCCGGGCCGGGGTCGGGCCTCGACGGCACGCTGCCGACAGCGGCGGCCGAGGTCGAACAGCAGTCCGCCGACGGCACCGACACACCGCCGCCGTCGCCGGTGATCACCGCGGGGTCTGATGACCCCAAGTGCGTCAACTGATGGCCAACCTGACCGACGCACTGCTGGATCCGTTGCTCTCCGCGAACCCGATGGGCCCGCGCATCACGTTCTATGACGACGCCACCGGTGAGCGGATCGAACTGTCGACGGTGACCCTGGCGAACTGGGCGGCCAAGACCGCCAACCTGCTCCGTGACGAACTCGGCGCCGGGCCGGGCACCCGGGTGGCCGTGCTGCTGCCCGCGCACTGGCAGACTGCAGCAGTGCTGCTGGGGGTGTGGTGGATCGGCGCCGAAGTCGCCTGCAGCGGCAGCGCCGACATCGCCCTGTGCACCGCCGACCGACTGGCCGAGGCCGATGACGTGGTCGCCGATGGCAATCAGACCGGCGAGGTTGCGGTGTTGTCATTGGATCCCTTCGGCAAGCCGGCCGACGGCCTACCGATCGGCGTCACCGACTACGCGACCGCGGTGCGGGTGCACGGCGACCAGGTGACACCCGAACGCTCCCCGGGCCCCGCGCTGGATGGCCGCTCGGTGCCCGAGGTACTCGTCGCCGCCGGGCGCAGCGCGCGGGACCGCGGGCTGAGCGATACCGACCGGGTGATGTCCGCGCTGGTGTGGACGACCCCGCGTCAGATGGTGGATAACCTGCTCGCGGTGTTCGCCGCGGGCGCCTCACTGGTTCAGGTCACCAACCCGGACCCCGCACTGCTCGACCGGCGCCGGGTGACCGAGAAGGTCACCCGCACGCTGGAGTGAACGGTACTTAAGCAGCCGGTTCCGCAGGAGCCGGTTCCGCAGAAGTCGGAGCCGCAGGAGTCGGAGCCGCAGAAGTCGGAGCCGCAGAAGCCGGAGCCGCGGGAGCCGCCAGCGGAACCGGAGCCGGTGCCGCCGGATCAAACACTGCAGGATCCTCGGCCGCGAAGGTCGGGCACTTGGCCGCAATCTCATCGGCGACCGGCTCGGCTGCGGTGAACAGCGAGACATACTCCGGGAAGATGCCCTGCAAGGTATTCACCTCGGCCTGGCGTTCCTGCGGAGGCTTCTGCAGCAGCAGGTTCATGTGGTAGACGATGCCACCCTGAACCCAGCGCGGCTCGGAGTTGTACTTGCCCACCAACTCGCCGTAGGTGACGGGAGAGACCACTCTGGTGGCGGCCAGGATCTGGTCCAGTGAGCACTGGGTATTGAGCATGGACGGCGGCACGGTGTCGGCCGAGGCCGTCGCGGGTACACCGAGTGTGGCGAGCATTAACGAGCCCGCGACGAGTGCTACACGTACTGGGGAATTGGAGTTCATAGCACCTGAACCTATCCGAAGTATCGGTGCAGTCCCAAAATGAGTCACCTTCTAAGCTGCCGTTCGTGAGCGAATCCCCACAGCGCCCGGCACTCGACGTCGACCGGGTGCGCCGCGACCTTGTCGGCGTCGGCCGGGCATTGAAGCGCCTGGACGTGGTCGAATCAACCGGGTCCACCAACGCCGACCTGCTGGCCCGGCATGGCGCGGGCGAGGATATCGACGGCGCCGTGTTGATCGCCGAACACCAGAGCGCCGGCCGCGGCCGCAACGGACGACGGTGGTCCACGCCGCCGCGGTCCCAGATCGCGCTGTCGGTGGGAGTCAGCGCAGCCGACGTACCGGCGGCCGGCTGGGGTTGGCTGCCACTGCTCACCGGCGTTGCCGTGGTCGACGCCGTCCGGGCCACCGCTGGAATCGACGCCACGCTCAAGTGGCCCAACGATGTGCTGGTCGGCGAGGGAAAGCTCGGCGGCATACTGGCCGAGGTGGCGGCACCCGACCCGGTGATCGTCGTGGGCCTCGGCCTCAACGTGACGCTCAAGCCCGACGAGGCACCGGATGCGCGCGCGACATCACTGCTGATGCTGGGCTCGACGATGCTGGACCGCAGTGCACTGCTGGGTGCGGTCCTGGCCGAGCTGTCCGCCCGGATCGACCGCTGGCGCTCAGCGGGCGGACCCGACGCCGGGTTGATCGATGACTATCGCCGCAGAAGTGTGACGCTGGGCAAGCGGGTGCGCGCAACCTTGCCGGGAGACCGCGAAATCGTCGGCACGGCAACCGATCTCGATGAACTGGGACAGCTTCACATCGACACCGGAACGCGGACAGTGGCGGTATCGGCGGGCGACATCACCCACCTCCACCCAGCCGACGACTAGACCCGAGACGACTAGCGCAACAGGGCCCGCGACATCACAACCCGTTGAATCTGGTTGGTGCCCTCGTAGATCTGCGTGATCTTGGCGTCGCGCATCATCCGCTCCACCGGATAGTCCACGGTGTAGCCGGCCCCGCCGAACAGTTGCACGGCATCGGTGGTGACCTCCATCGCGATATCGGAGGCGAAACACTTCGAGGCCGCCGAGATGAATCCGAGGTCGGCCTCGCCGCGTTCGGCGCGAGCGGCCGCCGAGTACACCATTAGCCGGGCAGCTTCGGTCTTCATCGCCATGTCGGCGAGCATGAACTGCACACCCTGGTTGTCGGCGACCGCGCGACCGAACTGCTTGCGGTCCTTGGTGTAGGCGATCGCCGCGTCGAGTGCGCCCTGCGCGATACCGACCGCCTGTGCGCCGATGGTGGGCCGGGTGTGATCAAGGGTGGCCAGGGCCGTCTTAAACCCGGTGCCGGGATCGCCGATGATCCGGTCGCCCGGGACACGGCAGTTCTCGAAGTACAACTCGGTGGTGGGTGAGCCCTTGATGCCCAGCTTGCGTTCCTTAGGCCCGACGGTGAAACCCTCGTCGTCTTCGTGAACCATGAACGCCGAGATACCGTTGGCGCCCTTGTCGGGATCGGTCACCGCCATGACGGTGTACCAGGCGGACTTGCCGCCGTTGGTGATCCAGCACTTGGAGCCGTTGAGGATCCAGCCGTCGCCGTCGGCCTTGGCGCGGGTCCGCATGGCGGCGGCGTCACTGCCGGCCTCGCGCTCCGAGAGCGCGTAGGAGGCCAGCTTGCCGTCGGCGATCTCGGAGAGCACCTTCTTCTTCAGCTCATCGGAGCCGCGCAGGATCAGCCCCATGGTGCCGAGTTTGTTGACCGCCGGGATCAGCGATGCCGAGGCGTCGACCCGGGCGACCTCTTCGATGACGATGCAGGCGGCCACTGAGTCCGCGCCCTGGCCGCCGTATTCCTCGGGCACGTGCACCGCATTGAAGCCCGAGGCGTTGAGCGCGTCGAGAGCCTCCTGGGGGAATCGTGCCTCTTCGTCGACCGCGGCGGCGTAAGGCTCGATCTCCTTTTCCGCCAACGCCCGGATCGCGGCCCGTAACTCGTCGTGCTCCTCGGGTAACCGGAAGACATCGAACGACGGATCAGACATACCAGCCTCCTCATTGCTTAGAGGAGAATTTACCCGGTCGTTCACTCACCGAGTAATCGCGCCTGCAGCGCGCGGTCCTTCTCCAAAACCTCCGATTCGAGACTGGCCTGGAATTCCTGCATCCGAGTGCGTAGACCCGGATCCGACGAACCCAGGATCCGCACTGCTAGCAGTCCGGCATTGCGAGCCCCACCGATCGAGACGCACGCCACCGGAACTCCGGCGGGCATCTGCACGATCGAGAGCAGTGAGTCCATCCCGTCGAGGGTGCCCAGTGGTACCGGAACGCCGATCACCGGCAGCGACGTCGCCGAGGCGACCATGCCGGGCAGGTGGGCCGCACCGCCGGCGCCGGCGATGATCACCGCGATTCCGCGCCCGGCCGCTCCGCGGGCGTAGTCGAGCATCCGTCCGGGGGTCCGGTGCGCGGAGACCACACCGACCTCGAAGGGCACGTCGAATTCAGCGAGCGCCGTCGCGGCGGCCTCCATCACCGGCCAGTCACTGTCACTGCCCATGATCAGCCCCACGCGGGGTTCAGTCATCTCCGCCGCTCCATCCATCCGACCAGTCTGCGTGCGATAACCAGTGTGCCGCGCGTTCGGCGCGCTCCCGCACCGGCCCAATGTCGGTGCCGAGAACATTCACATGCCCGATCTTGCGGCCCGGGCGCTCCTGTTTGCCGTAGAGGTGCACATGGACGTCAGGCAACCGGCCGAACAGGTGGTGGACGCGCTCATCCATACCCATCGACGGCGGTGTGTCCGCGCCGAGCACGTTGGCCATCACCGTCACCGGTGCGACCGGGCGGGTCACGCCGAGTGGGTAGTCCAGCACCGCCCGCAGGTGCTGTTCGAACTGACTGGTGACCGAGCCGTTCATGGTCCAGTGTCCGGAGTTATGCGGGCGCATGGCCAACTCGTTGACCATCAGTGCGCCGTCAAGGGTCTCGAAAAGTTCGACGGCAAGCACACCGACGACGCCTAACTCATCGGCAATTCGCAGCGCCAACTGCTCGGCGGCAGTGGCCAATTGGTCGGACAGCCCGGGCGCGGGCGCCAGCACCGTGACGCAGATACCGTCGCGCTGGACAGTTTCCACGATCGGCCATGCCGCGCCCTGTCCCAGCGGTGAGCGGGCCACCAGAGCCGAGAGTTCCCGGCGCATCGCCACCCGTTCCTCCAGCAGCACCGCGACGCCGTCGGCAAGATATCCGGCCACTGCCGCGCGCGCCGCCGCGATATCGTCGGCGAGCACCACGCCGCGGCCGTCGTAACCGCCGCGCACCGTTTTGACCACGACCGCACCGCCCACCCGCGCGGCGAACGCGTCGACGTCGTCAACCGCGCGCACCTCGGTGAAGCGCGGCACCGGCGCCCCCAACTCCGAGAGGCGTCGGCGCATCGCCGCTTTGTCTTGGGCGAAAATGAGCGCCGCGGGGCCCGGCAGCACCGTGACGCCCTCGGCGACGAGCGCGTCGAGCAGATCGGCCGGTACATGCTCGTGGTCGAAGGTCAGCGCGTCCGTCCCGGCCGCGACCCGTCGCAGTGCGTCCAGATCGGTATGGCTGCCGATCATGACGTCGGGACTGACCTGGGCAGCCGGGTCGCCGGGATCGGTCGCGAGGATCCGCAGGCTCTGACCCAGCGCAATCGCGGCCTGGTGCGTCATCCGGGCCAATTGCCCACCGCCCACCATCGCTACCTTCGGCACGGCCCTCATGCTGCCACGACCGCGGTATTCCCGCGATGACCAGCGGCTCTACGCACCGTCCGGCGGATTCTTCTAGACTTTGCCGTTGTGTCCTTCGCTGATGCCACGATCGCCCGGCTGCCCCGCGCGATCCGGCCCTTCGCCGACCAGCACCACGAACTGATCAAGTTCGCGATCGTCGGCGCGACCACGTTCGTGATCGACTCGGTGATTTTTTACACCCTCAAGCTGACCATCCTCGAGCCCAAGCCGGTCACGGCCAAGGTGATCTCCGGGATCATCGCGGTGATCGCCTCCTACATCCTCAATCGGGAGTGGAGCTTCCGGGACCGCGGCGGCCGCGAACGCCATCACGAGGCACTGCTGTTCTTCGGTGTCAGCGCGGTCGGGGTGGTGCTAAGCATGGCGCCGCTGTACTTCTCCAGCTACGTGCTGGGTCTGCGGGTGCCGGACGTGTCCTTGACCGTGGAGAACATCGCCGACTTCATCTCGGCCTATCTGATTGGAAATCTGCTGCAGATGGGGTTCCGATTCTGGGCGCTACGGCGCTGGGTGTTCCCCGACGAACTCGGCGACGATCCGGACCGCACCCTGGAATCGGTGCTGACCACCGGCGGCATCGCCGAGGCGCTCGAGGACCACAGTTCCGGGCAGCCGGGTCAGAAGTCCACGGAATCGCCCGGTCAGAAGTCTTCAGAGTCGATCGTGTCGAAGACTTCGTGATAGAGCAGTGAATGCACCCGTTCGACTCCGGGAATGTCATTGAACTCCAGGGGATCTTGAGACGCCGATTCGATGACAAGGGTGCCGGTCCGCAGCATCCGATCGAGCAGCCCGTGCCGGAACTCGACACTGTTGATCCGCGCCAGGGGAATGTCGATACCCGCGCGGGTCAGCACACCGTGGCGATACATCACCCGCCGGTCGGTGATCACGAAGTGTGTCGCCAGCCACGCCAGGAACGGCCGTAGCGTCAGCCAGCCGATTAGCACCAGCCATACCCCGGCGATGGCCGCCGACACCGCTTTCCGGGCAGTGTCGTCCCAGCCGGTCCGACTCACCAACGCGGCGGCGAAGGCCGCCGACGCGGTGCTCACCAGCAGCACCAAGACGGGCGCCAGGAGCCGCTTGACATGTGGGTGCCGGTGCAACACCACCTGCTCGCCGGTTGCCAGCACGTTGTCGGGGTAGCCCATGGGTACCATCGTGACCCATGACGACGACCGAACCGGACATCCACGCGGACATCCACACGACGGCCGGCAAACTGGCCGATCTGCGCAGGCGCACCGAAGAGACATTGCATCCGGTCGGTGAGACCGCGGTCGAGAAAGTCCACGCCAAGGGCAAACTGACCGCCCGCGAGCGGGTCCTGGCCCTGCTCGACGAGGGCTCCTTCGTCGAACTGGACGGCCTGGCCCGGCACCGGTCCACCAACTTCGGCCTGCAGGACAACCGGCCGGTCGGCGACGGCGTCGTCACCGGCTACGGCACCATCGACGGCCGCGACGTCTGCATTTTCAGCCAGGATGCGTCGGTCTTCGGCGGCAGCCTCGGTGAGGTCTACGGCGAGAAGATCGTCAAGGTCCAGGAAATGGCGGTCAAGACCGGACGGCCGCTGATCGGCATCAACGACGGCGCCGGCGCCCGCATCCAGGAAGGTGTGGTGTCGCTGGGCCTCTACAGCCGGATCTTCCGCAACAACATCCTGGCCTCGGGTGTGATCCCGCAGATCTCCCTGGTCATGGGCGCGGCGGCCGGCGGGCACGTCTATGGTCCCGCGTTGACCGACTTCGTCGTCATGGTCGAGGCAACCAGCCAGATGTTCATCACCGGACCCGACGTCATCAAGACCGTCACCGGTGAGGACGTCACCATGGAGGAACTCGGCGGCGCCCAGACCCACATGGCGAAGTCCGGCACCGCGCACTACGTGGCCTCCGGTGAGCAGGACGCCTTCGACTACGTGCGTGATCTGCTGAGCTACCTGCCGGCGAACAACTACTCCGATCCGCCGCGCTACCCGGCGCCACCGCATCCGGGTGCGATCGAGGACAACCTCACCGAGGAGGATCTCGAACTCGACACCCTGATCCCGGATTCGCCGAACCAGCCTTACGACATGCACGAGGTCATCACCCGCATCCTCGACGACGATGAGTTCCTCGAGATTCAGGCGGGTTACGCCCGGAACATCATCGTCGGGTTCGGCCGCGTCGACGGCCGGCCGGTGGGCATCGTCGCCAATCAGCCCACCGCGTTCGCCGGCTGCCTGGATATCAACGCCTCGGAGAAGGCCGCCCGGTTCGTCCGAACCTGCGACTGCTTCAACATTCCGATCATCATGCTCGTCGACGTGCCCGGTTTCCTGCCCGGCACCGAGCAGGAGTACAACGGCATCATCCGGCGCGGCGCGAAGCTGCTCTACGCCTACGGCGAGGCCACCGTCGCCAAGATCACCGTGATCACCCGTAAGGCCTACGGAGGCGCCTACTGCGTGATGGGTTCCAAGGACATGGGTTGCGACGTCAACGTGGCCTGGCCGAGCGCACAGATCGCCGTGATGGGTGCCTCCGGCGCGGTGGGCTTCGTCTACCGCAAGCAGCTCAACGACGCCGCCGGTGAAGGCCAGGACGTCGACGCGCTGCGCCTGGAGTTGCAGCGCGACTACGAGGACACCTTGGTCAACCCCTACATCGCGGCAGAGCGCGGGTACGTCGACGCGGTCATCCCGCCGTCGCACACCCGCGGCTACATCGCGAGTTCACTGCGCCTGCTCGAGCGCAAGCTGGTCCAGACTCCGCCCAAGAAGCATGGGAATATCCCCCTATGAGCGGCGGTGTGAGCGAAGTGAGCGAGACGAGCGAGCCCGCTATCCGCATCCTCAAGGGCAATCCCACCGACGCCGAGATCGCGGCGCTGGTCAGCGTGCTGGCGGGCGCCAGCGGTGGTTCGGCCGATCCGGGACCTACCGAACGCAATCTCTGGGGTCACCCGGTGGACAAGTTGCGCTATCCGTTCACCAGCTGGCAGCGGGTCACCCTGATGGAGCGGACGCATCTCCGACGATGATGATCGGGCTGGCCGCCCGGGGCAGCCGATGATCGGGCCATGACCCGGGTCGTGCTGGGTTCAGCCTCGACCGGCCGGCGCCGCGTGCTCCGCAGCGCCGGAATCGACCCGCTGGTCGTCGTCTCCGGCGTCGATGAGGACGCGGCCATCGCGGAACTGGGCGACGGTCCCGACCCCGCCGCCGTCGTCACCGCACTGGCCGAGGCGAAAGCCCAAGCAGTGGCCCGGCAGTTGGACGCCGAAGTCAACGCCGACTGCGCCGTGATCGGCTGCGACTCGATGCTCTATGTCGACGGCGAACTGCGCGGTAAGCCACAGACACCCGAACAGGCTCGGCGCCAATGGAATTCGATGGCCGGGAAATCCGGTCAACTCTTCACCGGGCACTGCGTGATCCGGATGCTCGACGCGAAGATCGTCTATGCCGAGACCATCGCAGAGGTGACCACAGTGCGTTTCGGGGTACCCTCCGAGGCTGAACTCAGTGCCTACATCGCCAGCGGTGAACCGCTCAGCGTGGCGGGCGCCTTCACCATCGACGGTCTGGGTGGCTGGTTCATCGACGGAGTCGACGGCGATCCCTCCAACGTGGTCGGACTGGGCCTGGCCGTGACCCGTCGCCTACTGGAATCATCGGGCGTCCGGATCGGCGACCTCTGGAACGCCAACCCGGTCGGTCGGTAGGCTGGGGTAGTGCCATTACCTCCCGATCCCAGCCCCGCCCTGCAGGACTACGCCCACCCGGAACGCCTGGTCACCGGTGACTGGCTATCGGAGAATCTGGGCAAGCCCGGTCTGGCGATCGTCGAGTCCGATGAGGACGTGCTGCTCTACGACGTCGGCCATATCCCCGGCGCAGTGAAAATCGACTGGCACACCGACCTCAACGATCCGCAGGTACGCGACTACATCGACGGGGCGCGGTTCGCGGATCTGATGAACCGCAAGGGAATCGGGCGCGATGACACCGTGGTGATCTACGGGGACAAGAGCAACTGGTGGGCCGCCTACGCCCTGTGGGTGTTCACCCTGTTCGGGCACCCGGACGTCCGACTGCTCAACGGCGGCCGGGACCTCTGGATGGCCGAGGGCCGCGACACCACACTGGATGTCCCCGAGACGACCACCGCCGGTTACCCCGTGGTGGAGCGCAATGATCGGCCAATCCGGGCCTATCAGTCCGACGTGCTGGCATCGCTGGGTAAAGCCACGCTGATAGACGTCCGTTCGCCACAGGAGTACACCGGCGAGCGCACCCACATGCCGGACTACCCCGAAGAGGGTGCGCTGCGCGGCGGCCACATCCCCACCGCCGTGTCGGTGCCGTGGGCCCGGGCTGCCGATGACGCGGGCCGATTCCGTTCCCGCGCCGAACTCGATGAGATCTATTCCTTCGTGAAACCGGGCGACAACACCATCGCCTACTGCCGGATCGGCGAGCGATCCAGCCACACCTGGTTCGTGCTGACGCATCTGCTCGGCATCCCGGGCGTGCGCAACTACGACGGCTCGTGGACGGA
>Ga0164294_10003447_pt1 | contig 14057 bp, 11 predicted proteins | sample GEODES005metaG_FD_111479 | JGI IMG/M metagenome (GOLD analysis project Ga0164294, IMG submission 111479) | Oligotrophic lake water microbial communities from Sparkling Lake, Wisconsin, USA - GEODES005 metaG | ecosystem: Environmental > Aquatic > Freshwater > Lake | place: USA: Sparkling Lake...
CCAGAGATAGCGGGGATGCTGCTCCAGCCCCCACACCACGCCATTGCCCAGCGCGTTCAGATAGGCCCCGCGATGGTGATACACCACGCCCTTCGGGTCGCCCGTGGTGCCCGACGTGTAGTTCAGCGAGATCGCATCCCACTCGTCCGCCGGCTCGCTCGCGGTGAAGCCTGCAGCGGCGGGGGCGATGAAACTCTCGTAGTCGCTGAAGCCGATCGGGTCGGCGGGCACGGCGGCGTCGGCGATGTGGATGGCCGGCACCTCGCGCTTCGTGAGCGCCAGCGCGGCGCGGGCGAGCGCGGCGAATTCCTCATCGATGATCAGCAGCCGGCTGCCGGCGTGATCGAGCATGTAGGCGACGGTTGCGGCATCGAGCCGGATGTTGATCGAATGGAGGACCGCTCCCGCCATTGCGACGCCGAAATGCGCCTCCAGATGCGCGGGCGTATTGGGGGCGATGATCGACACGACATCGCCCGAGCGGATGCCGAAGCGGGCAAGGGCGGCGCCGAGCCGCAGGCAGCGATCCGCGAACGCGCGGTAGGTGGTCGATCGACCGCCGTAGCGCACTGCGATCCGGTTCGGGTGGACGTCGGCCGTGCGCGCCAGCAGGGAGAGGGGCGTCAGCGCCGCGAAATTCGCGGGGCGCTGCGCCATGGCGAAGGCGGCACTGTCGGGCATTTCGCTCTCCTTCCGATGGTTCGTGCGGTGCTTCCCGCATCCGTTCTTGTCGGCACCCCAGGTCAGGCAGGGTGCGTCACCCTGCTTTCCTCGGGTCCGTTGCCTAGGTCTACGGCAAGAGCCGTCAAACTGCGCAGAATGTTTCGAGCTATTCCTGTCCCGCATGTCTTTCTTCGAACGCCGCGCGGTAGAAGGCGGCATGACCGAGGAGATGATGGAGCGGCAGATCAACTGGGCGAGCCTGGGCGAGGTCTGGAACCGATATCCGGCCGAGGTCGAAGCCGCGATCGAGAATGTCGAGGCCAGCCGCGCGATCCTGCTGTCGCTCGGCCAACCGGGCGCCTGCCTGCCGGATGAGCCGGCCGGGGGCGGGCAGTGACGATCGACTGGCACTGGGCATCGATCCCGGAGCTTGCCGCCGCGTTTCGCGACGGTCGGTCGTCTCCTACGGCGCATCTTTCCCATCTGCTGGGCCGCATCGATGCGCTCGAGCCGAGCCTTCACGCCTTCGTGGCGCTGGATAGCGACGGGGCGGCCGGCGCGGCCGATGCGTCTGCCGCGCGGTTCGCGGCGGGCCAGCCGCTCGGGCCGCTCGACGGCATACCGATCGCGATCAAGGACGTGATCGATGTCGCCGGCTTTCCCACGACCTGCCACTCCGCGCTTCGGCTCGACCATGTCGCGGCGCGCGATGCCGATGTCGTCGCCCGGCTGAGGGCGGCCGGTGCGATCATCCTCGGCAAGCTTTCGACGCACGAGTTCGCGATCGGCGGCCCGGCGTTCGATCTGCCGTTCCCGCCGGCCCGCAATCCATGGAATACCGCCTATCATCCGGGCGGTTCGTCGTCCGGAGCCGGTGCGGGCGTGGCGGCCGGCTTCTTTTCCGCGGCGATCGGGACGGACACCGCCGGTTCGGCGCGCAATCCCGCGAGCGCGAGTGGCGGTGTTGGGCTGAAGCCCACCTACGAGCGCCTGTCCCGCGACGGCGTGTTCCCGCTCGCCCCGACCCTCGACCATGTCGGCATCCTGACGCGCGGCGTCGAGGATGCGGCGATCCTGTTCGACGTGCTGACCGGCGACACGCATGCGGCGGACCTCGGCTCCGGCGCTTCCGGCCTGCGGATCGGCATGGTCCGCCATTTCCATGAGGAGGACATGCCGGCGGATGCGGAAACCGCCGCCGCCCTCGACCGTGTCGCCGTCAGCCTGGCCGCGCAGGGAGCGGAGGTAATCGATATGCGCCTGCCGCCGCTCGAAGCCTTCGCCACGGTCAATCGCGTCCTGCTCCAGTCCGAAGGCTATGCGATCCATGGTGCGGACATGCGGACGCGGCCGGAGAGGTTCTCCGCTCTGACCCGCAAGGCGCTGCTTCCCGGCGCCTTCCTTTCGGCCAAGGACATGATCCTCGCCACCTGGCATCGCGGCCGGCTGACCGAGGCGGTGGACGCGGCCTTCGCGGACGTGGACGTCCTCCTGACCGCGAGCAGCATGGAGCCGGCCTGCGCCATCGACGATCCTGCCGAGATCGCGCGCACCTACATGTTGCAGGCCCGCACCCCGTTCAACGTCACCGGCCACCCCGCGCTGGCGATGATGGCGGGTCTGTCCACAGGTGGGCTGCCGCTGTCGTTGCAGTCCGCGCCGCGGCGCGATGACGAGCGCACCCTGCTGCGCGTCGCGGCGGCGTGGGAGGCGGCGATGGGCGGGCCGCAGCACCCGCCGCTCTAAAGACCGGTCAGCGCGCCATGAAGGCGGTGATATAGTCGCGGGCCTGTTCGGGCTGTTCGAGCACGAGATAGTGGCCGCATTCCGAAATGACGTGGGTCTCGACCCCAGGAATGATGTCGGCGATCCGCGACATGCCGAGGCCGCTCGCGCCGGGCCGGAACGGGGTCATATTGTCCTCGGCCCCCGCGATCATCAGCGTCGGGGCCTGGATGCGCGCGACGAAGTCCGACAGATCGGTCTTCTCGATCGTCTCCGTGCCGGCGATGAAGGCCACCGGATCGGTGCGCGAGAAGGCGTCGCGCATCGCATCCAGTTGCGCATCGGCTTCGGGGCGCTCGTAATAGCTCCGCGCAAAGCCCGCGACCGAGGTGAGATCGCTCACCGCGCGCATGCCTGAATCCTTCGCGGCGAGCTTCCAGGTCGCGCGCATCAGGCGGGCGGCGAGATCGTACCGCGCCATGAAGCAGGACAGGATCAGGCGATCGACCACCTCGGGATGCTTGGCGGCCAGCGTCAGCCCGATCATCGCGCCGAACGAGGTGCCGTGGATCGAGACCTTCTCATATCCCGCCGCGACGATGAATTCGTAGACGACCTCGGCCAGCCCCTCCATCCCGCCGGGCCGGTTCGTGCCCTTGCTTTCGCCATAGCCCGGAAGGTCGAAATCGATCGTCTCGAAATGCTCGGCCATCAGCGGCGTCATCGCCGCGAAATTCTTGTGGCCGAAGGCGGAGCCGTGGATCTGGAGGAGCGGACGGCCGCTGCCGGTGGTCTTGTACCAGATGGTCTCGCCGCCGGGGAGGTTGACTAAGGGCATGGTGGTTTCCGTCAGTTGGTGCGCAACAGGGTGAAGAGCGGGGCGAGGCTGGGCGCGGTGTCCAGCGACCAGACGGCGTCGGCGATCTGCCCGGCGCGGCCTTCCGGCAGCACGCCCTGCGCATATTGGGCAAGCAACGCTACGAGCATGTCATCGGGAACGCGCGCACCCGGCGTGCCGAGGAAATTGTCGACATTGTGGGTTTCGCTGCTGCCGTCGGTGAAGCGGATCTCGACCGAGCACCCCTCGAATGTCTTCCGGCCATCGTCCGCGATCAGGTCGACCCGGTCGCGCAGCGCGAGCACGGCGGGATCGGTGTAGCAGGCCGCGGCGGTCTCCGCGGTGGTGAAGCGGCCGCGCAGCCAGGCGGCGGCCACGCAGTGGCGCAGGTCGAAGCAGGCCTCGCTCTCGCTGGATGGCGCGCCGAACCGGTCGCGCCGTTCGTCGGCGATCGACTGGACGAGCGGGTTCACCCGGAAGGTCATGCGATCGACGGTGCGCCCGGCCGAACGCGGCAGGATCGCCAGCGTGCATTCCACCGGACCATGGGTGATCGTCTCGGTCGGCACCACCTTGTAGGTCTGGCCGAAGATCCGCCACGTCTGGCCGAGCGTTTCGAGAACGGCATCGATCTTGACGCGATCCTCGTCGCACTGCGCCTGAAACATGCCGCGATCACCCTCGAACGCCGTGGCGGGCGCGGTGAAGCCGCGCTCGGCGAGCTCGAAGGCGGAGATGCCGGAACGGGCGGTGGCGCCGGTGATGTAGCTGAGCGTCATGCTGCCAACCGAGGCGTAGAGCCCGAAGGCGGTGCACATCGCCATGCCCAGCGCGTTGACGGTCCTGGCCTCGTCCAGCCGCATGAGCGCCGCGCAGGCCGCCGCCGCGCCGACACCGCCGGTGAGGCCCGCCGGCACCGCGCCGCGATAATAGCCCGTCGGCATCAGGATGGTGGCGATCGCCAGTTCGACTTCGAGGCCGATGGCAAGCGCGTTCAGCATCTCGGCACCGGACTTGCCGCGCTGCTCCGCGACCGCAGCGACCGCCGGCAGGACCGCCGAGACGGCGTGCATGAAGCAGGGGATGTAGGTGTCGTGGAAATCCAGCACCTCATAATAGGCGCCGTTCACCATCGCCGCCTGCTGCGGGGTGGTCTCCACGCCGGACCACAGGATGTGCGCACCGCCGCTTCCGCTGTGCTCGGCCGTCGCCCATTCGGAGAGGAGCGTGATCGCGGGGTGCGTGGTCGCCCCGATCGAGGCTTTCAGCTGATTGAGGAGCAGGCGCTTGGCCTCGTGGATCACGTCCGGCGGCAGCCCCTGATCCAGCGGCTCGGCGATGAAACGGGCCAGCCGCTGTGCGACCGTCAGGCTCATGCGTGCGGCTCCAGCGCGACGCCGCGGGCGACATCCCCGTACATCCATTCGAGCAGCGCCGGCTTGGCCTGGTGATAGCCGCCGAGGGTCGTCAGGGCGTCATAGGCGGGGTAGCCGCGAAGGCCGGCCAACGTGGGCTTGCCGCCATAGTTGAAGGTGCAGAGCGTGGTGACCGGATAGGCATGCGCCTCGCGGATATGGTCGGCCGCATCGGGGAGCAGGCCCAGCAACGGTGCCGCCGCCGCGTCGTCCGTGACGACGAGATCGATCCATGCCTGATATTGGCGTTCGACCGGATGGGTCTTGATGGGATAGCCGGCGGCGCGCTCCGCTTCCATGTCCGGCGCGTCGAGCAGGCTGAGCCGCACCCGCAGGACACCGGGCGCTTTCGTCCACGCCTGCGCGAGCCGCGCCATCGCGGCCCGGAAGGGAGCCTCCTCGCTCCGTTGCCGGAAGAAGACCTGATAGGTCGGGCGGGCAGGCGTGCCCTGCGGCGTGGCGTCCTCGGTGTCGTCGAGCAGCGTCTTCGCATTCTCGTCCACCGCCTTGTAGGTGGTCGACTGGTCGACGATCAGATCGATGTCGCCGAGGATCAGCGCCTTGGCGTCCGCATTCGGGGAGGCGCCGAAGGCGTCCAGCGCGGCTTCGTCGGCGTAGCGCACGTCCGACGTCCACATCAGCTGCTCGCCCGGCGGGCAATCGAGGCCGATGCCGTCCACCGGCGCGAACAGATCGCCCCGCACGGGATCATATTGGAAGTGGCGATAGTCCCAGATGCCGGCGCGTCGGGCGATCGAGGGACTGTGCACGTCGCGCCAGTAGCGACGGACCACCTCCAGCGGCAGTTCGGGCTTCTTCCACCCTGCCGTCACCCGCGCGATACGGGCCTTATTCTCGGTTTCGATCAACGCATTCATGAACTGGGCTGCTCCCCTGCTGGACCCGGCTGCGATTCTGCTAGCACGCCTCATCGGTGCGATTTGATTGCGCATCTCTCTGCTTGGCATGCGGAACTGTCGGCATGCGCAGAGCCCAGGCGCGGTGCGTGGTCCGATCGCTTTCGAACCGATCGATGCGTGCCTTTTCCGCCAGGGTGAGATCGATCTCGTCGAGGCCTTCGAGGAGGCAGCGACGACGAAACGCATCGACCGTGAAGCCGACCGAAACATCGCCCGCCGTCACCGTCTGGGCATAGAGGTCGACGGTCACCGGCATCGTCTCTGCGATCCGCATCAGTCGCGCGACGTCATCGGCGGGAAGTGCCACGAGCAGGATGCCGTTCTTGACCGCATTGCCCGCGAAGATGTCCGCGAAATCCGGCGCGATGACGCAGCGTATGCCGAGATCGGCCAAGGCCCAGCAGGCATGCTCGCGGCTGGAGCCGCACCCGAAGTTCGGCCCCGCGATCAGGATCGGGGCGCCGCGATTGCGCGCACTGTCGAAGATGTTGTCGGGATCCTGTCGCAAGGCTTCGAAGGCGCCCGGGCCGAGCCCCGTGCGGCTGACGTGCTTCAGCCAGCGCGCCGACATGATGACGTCAGTATCGACATGGGCGCGTCCGAAGGGGATCGCGATGCCGGTCAGGGTGGTGAAGCTCTCCACGATCAGGCCATCATTTCGCGGACGTCGGTGAGGACGCCGGTGAGCGCCGCCGCCGCCGCCATCGCAGGCGAGACGAGATGCGTCCGCGCGCCGGGACCTTGCCGGCCGACGAAATTCCGGTTGGAAGTCGATGCGCATCGTTCGCCTGGCGGCACGCGATCCGGATTCATGCCGAGGCACATGGAGCAGCCCGGCTCGCGCCAGGAGAAGCCCGCGTCGATGAACAGGCGGTCCAGCCCTTCCGCTTCCGCCTGCCGCCGTACCGCGCCCGATCCGGGTACGACGAGCGCCTGGCGCACGCTGGGTGAAACGGTGCGACCCCGGATCACCTCCGCCGCGGCGCGCAGATCCTCGATCCGGCTGTTGGTGCAGCTGCCGATGAAGACATTCTGGATCGCAAGCCCCGTGATCGGCCGGCCGGCTTCGAGCCCCATATAGGCAAGGGCGTTGCGCGCGGCGGCGATCTGGTCCGGATCGTGCCAGGCGGCCGGATCGGGCACCTTGCCGTCGATGGCGATGACCTGTTCGGGCGAGGTGCCCCACGTCACCATCGGGGCGAGCGTGGATGCATCGATCGAGACGGAGCGATCGTAGGTGGCGCCCGCGTCGCTGGGCAGCGATCGCCAGAAATCCAGCGCCGCATCCCATGCCGCGCCGGTCGGGGCGCCGGGGCGACCCTTCACATAAGCGAAGGTCTTCTCGTCGGGCGCGATCAGGCCGGATCGCGCGCCGGCTTCGATCGCCATGTTGCACAGGGTCATGCGCGCCTCGATCGACAGCGCCTCCACGGCCTCGCCGACATATTCGATGACGTGGCCGGTGCCCCCGCCCGCACCGATGCGGCCGATCAGGGCGAGCGCGATATCCTTGGCGGAGACGCCCGCAGGCAAGCTGCCGACGAGTTCCACCCTGAGCGTCCGCGATCGGCGCAGCAGCAGCGTCTGGGTGGCGAGGACGTGCTCGATCTCCGATGTGCCGATGCCGAACGCCAGCGCGCCGAGAGCGCCGTGCGTGGCGGTGTGGCTGTCACCGCAGACGAGGGTCAGGCCGGGCAGGGTGAAGCCCAGTTCCGGGCCGATGACATGGACGATGCCCTGGTCCGCGTCCGTCATGCCCAGGTGGCGGACGCCGAACTCCCGGGCATTGCTTTCCAGCAAGCCTACCTGGAGCGCGGACTCCGCATCGGCGATCGGAAGATGGCGGTCGGTGGTCGGAACATTGTGATCCGCGACGGCCAGCGTGAGATCGGGACGGCGCAGTGTCCGTCCGGCCTGGCGGAGCCCTTCGAACGCCTGCGGGCTCGACACCTCATGGACGAGGTGGCGATCGATCCACAGCAGATCGACGCCGTCCTCTCGCGAATGGACGACATGCTCGTCCCACAATTTGTCGTAGAGCGTGCGCGGGTGCGGCGTCACTTCGCCCATTTCTTCTCGAACGCCCACACCTCTTCGAACCCGATCAGCGAGCAGAAATGCTTGAAATCCGTCATCGGAATTTCGGGTGTCTCGCCCAGGCCCTGCTCCTTCAGCGCGATCAGCGAACGGCGGATCGCCGCCGCCGCTACCAGTGACGTCATCGAGGGGAAGATGGCGATCTGGTAGCCGATCTCGCGGAGCGTCGCGGTCGGCAGGATCGGGGTCAGGCCGCCGTTAGCCATGTTGGCGAACATCGGCTTGTCGAAGCTCGCGCAGGCGGTGCGCATCTCCTCCTCGGAGGTGAGCGCTTCGGGGAAGAGGATGTCGGCGCCGGCCTTCGCATAGGCCTCCAGCCGCCGCATCGTGCCGTCCATGCCCTCCGACTGGCGAGCATCGGTGCGGGCGATGATCAGGAAGTCCTCGCTGGTCCGCGCATCGACCGCGACCTTGATCTTCTCGACCATGTCTTCGAGCGACACGAGGCGCTTGAAGGGCGTGTGGCCGCACTTCTTCGGGAATTCCTGATCCTCGATCTGGATCGCGGTGACGCCCGCCGCCTCGTAACCCTTCACCGTATGGTGGACGTTCAGCAGGCCGCCATAGCCCGTGTCTCCATCGGCGATCACCGCGGCATTCGAAGTGCGGACCAGTGTCGCCATGCGATCGAGCATCTGGGTGTAGGACGCGATCCCGGCGTCGGGCAGGCCGAGGGCCGAAGCCGTCAGCCAATAGCCGGAGCCGTAGACGATATCGAAGCCGACCTCGTTCGCCATGACCGCGGCGATCATGTCGTGGATGCCGGGCGCGGCGACGAATTCGCCGGCGGCAAGCTTCGTGCGCAGGATGGGATTGGCCATGGATACTCCGTGTTCGTTGGGCGGCGGGGTCAGCGCCGGAGGAGGCTGATGGCCTGATCCTCGCTGACGACCTCCGCATATTTCTTGGACAGGTCGAAAAGGTTGGCGTCGTGCGGCCCTGAGTGGCGATCGCCACAGGCCTCGGCGACGACGAAGGGTGCGAAACCGTGCTGCAGGGCGTCGAGGGTGCTGGCGCGGACGCAGCCGGACGTGGAGAACCCGCCGAGGATCACCGTATCGATCCGCATCGTGTTGAGCGTGCCGGCCAGCGACGTGCCGAAGAAGGCCGAGGCATATTGCTTGGTCACGACGACATCGCCCGCCTCCGGCTGCAGCGTCGCGGGAAAGGCGCCGCCAGGCGAGCCTTCGAGGAAGGCCGAGAGCGCCGGCACCTTCCGGTAGAACAGCCCGCCGTCGGCCCCGCCGGCACGGTAGGAGACGTTGGTGAAGATCACGGGCACGCCGGCCTTGCGGCAGGCGTCCGTAAGCCGCTCGCAGGAGGCCAGCGCATCTTCGAACCGCGGGTCGTACAGCGGCGAGCCCGGCGTCAGATAGGCGACGACGACGTCGATGAGCAGCAGCGCGGGCCGATCACCGAACGCCAGCGATCCGCCGAAGGCCGGCGCGTAATTGGTATCGAGGTCCGTCATTCCGCGGCCAGCGCGTGATCGCCCCATATCGGCTGGATCGGCGCAGGCAGGCCCGTCTCCGCCACACAGCGGCTCCGCAGCGTTTCGATATCCGCACCATAGTCGAAGGTGGGCAGCGTGGCCGGGCGCTCCTTGCGCATCGTGGCGCGCAAGGTCTCGGTCGCCGCCGTATCGACCGCGCCGTCCGTGATCACGACGCCATAGGCGCGGGCGCCCTCCACCGTCACGAGGCCCTGGACGATCTCATGCGCGACCACAGCGGGATCGCGATCGAGCGGATCGCCCCAGCCGCCACCGCCCCAGGTGATGAAATGGAGCTGGTCGCCCGTCTCGACGCGCAGTTCCTCCACCTTGTTGCCGACGATCGTCTGGGTGCCGTCGGGCTTCTCCAGGATCTTGCGGGCGCGGGCGCCGGGCTTGCCGCCGTTGACGCCCCACGGATTGGTGAACCAGCGATCGTCGTGGATCGAGATCGTGCCGGGCTCCAGGAAGCGATAGGTCATGCGGATGCCGTTGCCGCCGCGATGCAGGCCCGCGCCGCCGCTGTCGGCCTCCGTCTCGTAACGCTCGATCCGCAGCGGGAAATAGCGCTCCAGGAACTCGTTCGGTACGTTGGTGAAGCCCGGCCAGAGCGAGTGCCCGTCCGGACCATCGCCGAGTGGGCGACCGGGAATGCCGCCGAAGCCGATCTGGAACAGCTGGAACCACTCGCCCTTCCGGTCGGTGCCCGAATAGAAGAGGTGGGGGCTGGACGAGAAGCCGGCCGCGTTGAGGAACTGCGGCGTCTTCTGGCCGAGCAGGCCGCCGAGAATGTCGAAGATGCGGCCGAGCGCATGGGTGCGGCCGGAAAGCGCCGCCGGAAAGCGCGGCTTGAGCAGCGAACCCTCCGGGATGCGGACGTCGATCAGATCGTAGAAGCCGTCGTTGAACAGGATCTGCGGATCGAAAACCATGATCATGTAGATGCCGAAGAACATGCGCAGCATATTCTCGTTCAGGAAGAAATTGATCGATCCTTCCGATTGGGGATCGGTGCCGGCGAAATCGAGGACGACGCGGCCACCCTCCTTCCACATCGAGCATTTGATCTTGTACGGGCCATAGCCGAGGCCGTCGTCGCAGATATAATCCTCGAAGCTGACGGCATCGTCGCCGATCGCATTCTCGATCAGCGTGGCCATGGCGCGATGGTTGCGCGCCAGCAGTTCTTCCGTGGCGGATACGAACAGATCGTCGCCGAACCGGCCTGCCATTTCGATCACGCGCCGGGCCGCGACACGGCAGGCGGCGATCAGCGCGTTGAGATCGGCCCGGCACCATTCCGGCGTGCGCGTCTGGTTCATGATCAGCGTGACCAGATCGGCGTTGTAGACACCCCTGGCGTAGAGCTTCACCGGCGGGATGCGCACACCTTCCTCGAAGATCGAGCGCGCGTCGATCGGCATCGACCCCGCGACCTTGCCGCCGATGTCCGACATATGGCCGAACATCGACGTATAGGCGATCAGGCGGCCGTCCTTGAACACCGGCAGCAGCACCAGCCAATCGTTCGAATGGCTGATCGCCCCACCGACCGAATAAGGATCGGAGAGCAGGATCATGTCGCCCTCCTCGATCGTGCCCTCATAGCCTTCGAGGAAGGGGCCGATGTAGGACCCGAACTGGCCGACGATCATGCGCCCCTTGTGATCGGCGATGAGCGGGAAGCTGTCGCCCTGCTCGCGGATGCCCGGCGACATGGCGGTGCGCACCAGCGTCGCATCCATCTCGATGCGGGCGTTGCGCAGCGCATTCTCGATGATGTCGAGGCTGACCGGATCGATCGCATGCGCGTCGAACGGGGTGGCGTTGGTCTGGATGATCCGCGCGGGCATCGTCGATGATCCTCAGTTCGCCGGGTTGATCAGGATGTTGCCGAAGGCATCGACCGTGGCCGCGCAATCGCTCTCGATCAGCGTGGTCGAGTCCATTTCGATGACGATGGCGGGCCCGGCGATGACGTCGCCCTGCCGCAGCTTCGCGCGATCGTAGATCACGGCGGGCATCATCCGGCCTTCCATCCACAATTGGTGATCGCGCAGCTTGGCGGCCGAAGGATCGCCATCGCCCTTCGGAAGCTCCACCGCCGGCAGCTCCAGCAGCGTGCCGAGGGCGATTGCGCGCAGGTTCACGATCTCGTGCGGGCTTTCCATCGTGAAGGTGAACAGCCGTTCGTGCTCGGCATCGAAACGGTCGGTGATGCCCGCGATACCCTCGCGCTGCAGCGTCTCGGGATCGAGCGTCAGCGGCACTTCGAAGGCTTGGCCGGCATAGCGCACGTCGACCTCGAACAGCATCGTGATGTCGCTCTCCGGCACGCCGTCGGCGATCAGCGAGCCGCGGGTCTGCGCGGCCATCTCGTCCAGCACGCTGGTCAAGTCGGAAACCTGGCTGTCGCGGGCGAGGGTGGCGAAGCTCCGTGCGGTTTCGGTCCGCATTCGCGTCGTCGCATCGCCGAGGGCACAGAGCACGCCGGGCGACACCGGGGAGACCGCCGGCCAGCTTCCCATCAGCCGGGCGACCGCGTTGACATGGAGAGGGCCGGCCCCGCCGAAGCCCATCAGCGCGAAGTCGCGGGGATCATAGCCCTGCTGCACCGAAATCATCCGGAGCGCGCCGAACATATTCTCGTTGACGATATCGATGATGCCGCGCGCGGCGGCATAGAGATCGATGCCGAGCGCATCGGCGATGGTCTGCACGGCCCTGATAGACCCTTCGCGGTCGAGCTTGAACGTGCCCCCCAGCAACGCCTCGGGCAGATATCCCAGCACGACATTGGCGTCGGTCACCGTGGGCAGGGTGCCGCCCTTGCCATAGGCCACCGGCCCCGGCACCGCGCCCGCCGACTGCGGCCCCACGCGGAGCGCGCCGGTCAGTTCGGGGACATAGGCGATCGAGCCGCCGCCGGCGCCGACCGTCTTCACGTCGAGCGCCGACGCGCGCACCGCAAGATGGCCGACTTCGGTGGTGCGTACGCGCCGCGCATCGAGATCCTCGATCAGCGCCACGTCGGTGGACGTGCCGCCGACATCGAGCGTCAGGATATTCCTCAGCCCCGCATTCTTGGCGACCCACAGGGCCCCGGTGACGCCTCCTGCCGGCCCAGACATCAGCAGCGAGACCGGATGCTCTTCCGACTTCTCGGACGACATCAGCCCCCCGTCGGAGCGGAGCAGCGAGAGCTGGCCCGCCATCCCGGCGCCGCGCAGTTTCTCGCGCAGGTTGCGGACGTAGCGGCCCACGACGGGGCGCACCGCCGCATTGGCGACGGTGGTGAGGGTCCGCTCATATTCCTGCATCTCGGGCAGCACGACATGGCTGAGCGAGATCGGCACGTCGGGCATGATCTCCGCGGCGATCTTCGCCACGCGGGCTTCGTGCGCGCCGTTCAGATAGGCGTTCATCAGGCTGACGGTCAGCGCCTCGATGCCCTGCGCCTTCAGCTTTTCCAGCTGCGCGCGGATGTCGGCTTCGTCGATCGGGCGGACTTCGCCTCCGTGGGCATCCATCCGCCCCTTGATCTCGACCGTATCTTCCAGGCGGGCGAGCGGTTCGGGCTTGGGCCAGACGATCCAGCCCGCCAGGCCGCCCGGCACGAAGCTTCGCGCGATCTGCATGACCTGGCGGTAGCCTTCGGAGACGACCAGACCCACGCGGGCGCCCTTGCCTTCGAGGACCGCATTGGTCGCCACGGTCGTGCCGTGCAGGAAGATGTCAACATCGGACGGCGCGATCCCGGCCTGGGCGCAGATCGCGTTTACCCCGGTCAGAATGCCTTCGGAGCTGTCATGCGGTGTCGAGGGCGTCTTGTGTCGCCAGAACGAGCCATTGGTCCGGTCCAGCAGCAGCAGGTCGGTGAACGTGCCGCCGACGTCCACGCCCAAACGATAGCTCATAGTCAGGTCCCACTCGCAAATTCGGGACTGTTGGATGCCCGGCGAGAAATCCGTCTCGCATAGGCCTGACATGACGCCAAATGCGGAATTGGCAGTTTATCATGACCAAAAAGTCAATTCGTAACACCTGCCGAAGGCGACGAACGCGTCTGAAGGCTTGACGTTTCCACAATGATTATGCCTAATTACGGCATCAAGCTCATGTCGGAGATCTCCCGTGGAGATTCAGCAGTTGCGCCACCTCCTGTCCGCGGTCGAGCATGGCAACCTGCTGCGCGCCGCCGACGAAAGCTTCATCACCCAGTCCGGCCTCAGCCGCAGCATCAAGAGCCTGGAGGATCGGCTGGGGGTCGCCCTGCTGGTGCGAAAGCCCAAGGGCGTCGAGCCGACGATCTACGGCCAGTGCCTGATCCGCCGCGCAAAGGTCATCCTCAACGAAGTCGCCCGTGCGGTCGAGGAGGTGCGGGCGATCGAGGAGGCACGGACCGGCAATGTCGCGTTCGGCATCACGCAGAATTACGCCAGCTACGTCGTGCCGGATATCCTCGCCACCTTGGGCCAGGAACGGCCCGACATGAGCATCACCGTGCAGACCGGCGGGTTTCTCGAGCTCATCGAGCTGGTCAAGAGCGAGGCGCTGGATTTCGGGTTCGGGATCATCGGCTCGCTTCGCCAGGGCGAGGGCATCGTCATGGAGCCCCTGCGCGAGCATCAGAGCAAGGTGATCGCCCGCGCGGAGCATCCGCTTGCCGGCCGCCGCGAGATTTCCGTTGCCGAGCTCGCATCGGCGCGCTGGATCCTGCTGAACAGCGAAGCGGTGCAGCGCGGCTTCTCGGCTTTCTTCGAGCGCAACGGGTTCGCGACTCCACCCCAGGCCGTCAGGACGGATTCGGCGACCCTGATCCGCCGCGTCGCGACCGAAAGCGACGTGCTGACGATCCTGCCCATCGAAGCCGTCGACAAGAAGCTCCGCGAGGGACGTCTCGTCGC
>Ga0164294_10003448_pt1 | contig 14057 bp, 11 predicted proteins | sample GEODES005metaG_FD_111479 | JGI IMG/M metagenome (GOLD analysis project Ga0164294, IMG submission 111479) | Oligotrophic lake water microbial communities from Sparkling Lake, Wisconsin, USA - GEODES005 metaG | ecosystem: Environmental > Aquatic > Freshwater > Lake | place: USA: Sparkling Lake...
CCGGTAGTATAGGGCAGCGAGCACCAGAGATCACACTGTGTGCTGGGAGAGACCGACCTCACTAGCGAAATTGAGTAGCCCGAGCGAGCGAGTACTCAGTACTTGTGTTGACCGAGGGGCGCGGAGCCGTCCTTTGAGACGGTGGTGGAGTGAGCGTGGAGGGACCGCGAAGAAACTGAACTGAACTGAACAACAACGGTGCCGTGCCGAATTTCGCCATGTCGGCATGTATAAATTAGCGCTTTGCCTTTACAGTCTTCACAGGATGAGGCCGCGCACCGGAGTGTAAGTCAAGTCAAGTCAAGTCTATACATAACCTTGATGTACGGAAGCCTATAAAAATCGATTGTGCTCCGACTTGACTTGACTTGACTTGACCACACGGGAGTGCGCCGGGAACACCGCGGGCGGAGCGTCCGACACAGGCTCAATGGCGGACGAGTGCGTGGACCCAAATACCGTCACGGTGGACAACGTGACGGTCGCATTGCTAACCGTCTTCACCGTCCTCGTGTTTCTCATATCGCTGCCGCAGAACTACAAGCTCTTCGACACCAAGTCGTCCGAGGGCATCAGCCTCACTACTGTGATACTTACGCTCGTGCTCAACTTCACCAACGTGGCTGGTGGCATCATCACGAAGTGGAAACAGATCGAGGCCTGCCAGCACGGATGGAGCTGCTTTCCGGGCATAGCCGACCTCTTGCAAGTCATTGGCCTGACGTTGACCACGATCATCATCTTGATACAGGTCGTGTGCTATCCTCCGCATACGAGCCGCGTCGACCGCGGCGCGGCGGGCCTCGCGCTGCTCGCGACGCTCGTCGCGTGGGCGGTGTGTGTTTCGGTCTCACTAGACAGCGCATGCAGCGGAGGTGCGCTCTTACTCGCGCGCATCTTTGGCATCGTTTCGGGGGTGGTCGCGGTTATGCAGTATGCACCACAGCTTTGGGCGACGGTGCGGCAGTGGAACATTCCTTGCCATGAGCTGCCTCATCCGCGTACACACCGCGTGGCTATCGATTCTCGCCGCGTTGCAGGCGCGGCAGCGGGGCTCGGGCGCGCTCAGCGTGGCCATGTACCTCCTCCAGGCTCTTGGCGGATTACTCATTTTTGGGCTGCAAGCCTTTGGCTCGAGATCTCCTTGGGAAATCTGGGCGCCCATGCTCACCTCCACGCTCATGCAGCTCAGCGTGGCGTTGTTCTGCATCTACTGCGATCGCAAGTACCGGCGCGGACTCTCTTTCGGGCCGAGAGCCGTGTCAAGAGCTTCACTCTCGGAGGGTCAGTTTGCCCAGCTGCTCGGTGCCGAGGTCAGCAGCGTGGCCGAGGACAGCCCTGCGGAGCCAAAATACACATAGCGGTACATGTACAGAACTGAATTTTGCGACATGAAGTTTGAGATTCGAGCTCCGGCGTTTCCGAGCACTTTTCCGGGAGAGCACAGAGCCTCACAGATCCAAAGAAAGTCATGGAGTTCTTGCGCTGCCTCTCCGTGCTCTGCCTAGTGGAGTCCGCTAGCGGTCTGCAGCTTCCGATGGCCTCGAGCAGTCCACTCATGGCGCGGACGGCTGCTGCTGTCGCACGCTCTGCTCAGCTGAGCCTTCAGGAAGGCAAGAAGCCGAGCGTCCTCAGTGATGAGACGATTACGAACGCGGCGGCAGCAGCTTCTGGTGAGACGCTTTGGCCACAGGCGAAGCCCAAGCCCATCACCCCCGACGACACGTCGGTCGGACCATCCGAGGGCTTCGACCCGCGCATTATTGTATATGTCTCTCTGCCTGCGCTCGTGCTCCTTGGCCAGCTCTTCTTCACGTTCTCGCGCGATGCTCTCGGCGATGCGGCGCTGGGACCTGCGGTGTGCTGGTCTGCTCTTCGAAGGCCGGCGCAGCGATCCGCCACGTCTGATTTCAGCACACCCCTTGCAATGCAGCTTTTGTGTTCACCTTCGATGGTCTTTCGTCTCGCAGGTCATGGACCTGTAAATTCCGCCGTGAGGGTGGTCAGCGCGCTCCTGCTCGATCGGATGTGGGCCTCGCCGATAACGGAACCATTCTCACGCTTTCTCGCGCACAATGTGACAGCGTCATGAGCAGCTTTCGCGTATCTCTCGGATCTTCTTGGTCCGTCTCGGGTCCCTGCACTCTGTCCGCGAGGCCGGCAGTGTCGAACCGCACCACGGTGTGCACGTGGCTGTTCGTCTGCCTTTCCTCTACATGCAACATGCAAATATTCACATCGTGGGTCACACACTTGCGCGTCCTTTCGCTGCATGAAAAGCTCGCTGTGATTTGTGTGTGTGCACATGAAGCATTATTGAACTAGCATAGATCGCATGTCTGTGCGCATGTGAGCTGCGTGCTGCGGCGTCTCTTTCACCGTGAGTACGCACCGTGAGAGAGACTGAGTCACTTTTTCAGCTCAGCACGTCCCACGTCGTGTCTCTTGAGAACAGAGGGTGAAGGGGAGCGCATAAGAGCGCATTCCGCATACGCGGGCGCAGGCACGAAGGGACCCCACGTGCGATCGTTACGTGACCCTCACGTGATCAGCTAATATGTGAATTCAAACTCGTTTCACAGCATGCAGCTCTCAGTCTAGTCTCTAGAGCCCGCGACGGGCGAGTCGAGGGCGAGTCTACAGCAATTGGTCTACAGACATCCGAGGACGAATCGCTGCGTTTTGCAAATGGATTTCCTTACATGCAAAAGCCATTTTGTGCACATTGTGTGCAAATCGTTTGCACTCCTCTTCGGTTTTCCTTACGTGGCCCGTCGAGCCTCGCAGCACGCCATGAAATGAGAAAAAAGGGGCTCGAGAGCAGGGCGAGAACATTTGTGCGGGTCCGGCACGCTCGACTCTGCACGACATGGACAATCCGTCTTCTCCTACCACGCTCTCGCCCGACCCGAACGACCCTCGAGATCCAGTGTGGACGCCGCCGGGCACACGTGCCCACGAACGGCCAAGATCCAGATCACAATCGCCATTGCCTTTCCCCTCGCCCTCGGTCATGTGCCAGCCCCTCTGTCTGCCCGCCGACTCCAAGCCTCTGCTCGACATGGAGTGCGTGATCAATGACGGCGACAAGAGCGATGGTACCACCGCAGTCTTTGGCGACCTCACTACATACTGCTCGCTGCGCAGCATGCGCGACGCGATCGCGCTCGCAGACGACTCTGCGTGTGGCTTCATCGCCATTCGAAGCATCGTGTCGCTGATCGCTCTAGGCGAGCGGTCGGACCCCACTCGTTGCAAGGTTGTGATCGGGGCCGAGAATTACTTCTTGAACCGCGAGAACCTGCTCACCGTCAGCCTCAAGCCGGTCAACCTCGTCATGCACGAGAAACCCGAATTGATGATAGACGTCGAGCTACCGCTGTCCTTTGCCGAAAGTGAGCTGCACGGCGTCGAAGTCGAGGCGAGCGTACTTTGGCGTAAGGATGAGTTGAGCGAGCTGCTCGATGTAATGTCTGTGCACGAGGCCGCGAAGGCGTCTCAGGAGGCGCAGGCGAGCCCCAGCCTCGGAAAGACAAAGGCGACGACTAGCCCACGTGTCTCTCGCAGCCTCCGCAAGGCTAGGCTCGAGCCCGTCCCAAGCTGGTGGGTACCACTTCTGCCTGGGCCTCCCCGGACGGCCGGTCCGCTTGCGCACATCATCCCGCGCGAGACCATCGTCAGCGTCGAGCGCCTCTACGGCGAGGTGGTGCGCGTCCGCCTTCTCGAGCCACGGCTTGTCCGCTTCGGCCCACCAGGGGTGGCCATGGGAGCGGCGCCGGCCACGCCACCGACGCCCGAGGGCCTGGGCGTGAGGGAGCTGCAAGCGGCTCTCGGCAGCGCCAATGCCTGCTCGAACTCGCAAGCGGGACCCTCATCATCGGAAGCGTCTTCGTCGTCCATGCGCGTCGTCAGCCAGCGCCTACACGCCGCCCTGCTGGCGGCAGCGGAGGCGTACTCTGCGTGAGGGGCGCCAACAAAGAGAGCACCCGTCGCAACGGCAAGGCACTCACGATGAAGCTCCGGCCCCGTAGGAGAGAATATCTGAGGCTAGTACTGCCGAGAGGGGATCAGAAGTGCGGGGCTTTCCCATGTGGAAGCAGCGATCAAACATACGCAGCAAACAGCATCCCAGAAGTGCCCATCGTGCCGCAGAGGGACCAGGACGAGAGAGACAGGCGCGGAGAGGCATGATGCGGCATGGTTGCGGTATACATGCGAATACTGCAATGCATCTCAGTGGGCGAGCTGCGCCCTGCGCGCGCGTCCCTGGATATTAGTTGATGAACCGGCATCAGCGACCCAGCGTCTTGTGAACGTTACGCGACACACGCCACAACCGGTACGATTTCGGAATTTCGGGTCATGGATCGGGTTGTGGATCGCTATCTTGTATATGTAGCCTCATAGAGCACTCCTATGCGTAGAGCGAGCTACTGAGTGTCAGTAGAATAGCGCGCCGTATCGGCGGCGTGTTGCTGTGAAGGAATGAAGGTAACGCCGGCTCCCTGGAACCGCGCGGAAGAACAACCCCGATTTTCGCCGATGCTCATCATTTAGAATGACGCGCGACTTACGCATCGTCGCCGCTTTGACTACCGCGGTGGCTATTGTGGTCGCCACCCGCCTCGTTCTGCGTCGGCGCCGGCGCCTGACGGTCATCGCGGGCCGGAAGCTCGCGCCACACGAAATCACCATCGGCGCCATCTGGATCGGACCAGGCGGAGGGCCATTCGGGGATGGTACGAGGCCAGACCTGGGCCACGCTAATGCGGTCGCAACGGTGCGCGCCGCACTCGAGGCGGGCGTGCGCGAATTTGATACTGCACCTTGGTACGGTTCCGGCGCGAGCGAGGAACGCCTCGGCCGCGCGCTACTCGAGCTCCAGCGCGAAGGCTTCCTACCAGCACGTGTGGTCACCAAGGTCGGCCGGCTAGTCCGGTCGATCGACGGCACACCGCCCGCGATTCCCTTCGATGCGTTCGGCTCTCCCCCGCTCGACCATCGCCGCATCGTCAACAACTACTCGGCTGCGGGCGCTCGGACCTCGTACCTTGAGAGCGTGGCGCGGCTGGGCCTCGGGACACAACTTCATGGCCTGCGAGTGCACGACCCCAATGACAACTCAATCAATAAGCGCGGTGCGCCCGGCGGCTGGTATGACGAGGTGGCCGTCGCGCTCGGACCCACCGGCTGCCTGGCGGAGTTGTGCCAGATGCGATCCGATGGGCTGATCGTGGAGGTTTCGCTCGGCATGAACTGTAACATGGAGGCACATCAGGGAGCTCCTGGAGAGGTGCTGCGACTCCTGCGCGGTGCGCCCAAGGGCACGTTTGACGCAGCGCTCCTCGCGGGTGGATGGAATCTGCTCACTCAGGCGGGGATGCCGTGCTTCACGGAGTGTGAGCGTCGAGGCATCCAGGTGCACGTGGCAGGCGTCTTCGCCTCCGGCCTGCTAGTGGGAGGCAGCTCGTACGCCTATAAGCAAGCGCCGGATGAGAAGCGCGAGCTCGCGGCCCGATGGCGCGCCCTCGCGGCCGAGCACGGCGTTTCTCTCCCAGCGGTCGCCATCGCGTTCGCCGCGATGCCCAAGTGCGTGACGCGAGTCGTTCTGGGCGTGGCCTCGCCCGAGCAGGTGCACCAAAATGTCGCGTGGGTCCAGGAGGCGGGAAGCGTGCCACCGCAGCTGTGGCGGGACGCGCACCGCCGAGGTTTGCTTGCGCCTGAAGTGCCTGTGCCCGCGTAGCTTGACGCGTTCAGCTCAGCGACATGGGCAAAGGGTACATGTGGCAACCGAAGCCCACGAAGCCGAAGGGGAAAAAACTAAGGGGGACCGGAACCGGAAACCAAAACCCAGCGGGGTTGGGGACGAGTGCGCGAAGCGCAAGAGTCATTCGGTTCAGCTTCTGAGGATTCTCTTAAGATGTCGGATCTCGGACGGCGGATGAGTCGGACAATTGCTCCTCCATTGGTCCGGCGCTTTCTCTGGTGTGGGTTTGGGTTAGCCCTATGCTCAGTGACGTCGCGTGGGTGCAACGCTGGTGTATGGGCGTTAAAGGACACACGCAGGGACGAACCGACCGGAGTCCCCCGGAGCGACCGCGGGGTAACCACGGAGCTTGTCTCCACGGAGCCGAGCACGGTTGGACGATATCGCGTGCCAAATGTCGCGCGTGCGCCCTTTCCCCTTACCGCATACACCGGTCCGCATACCGTACGCGACCGAACATGGTTAGATGTTACACGGCGCCGAGCGCTCCGCCTTATTAATGGTATACCTCTATATCATATTCCGCATCTTCATCAAGATGCATGATGCGCCATGCTTATGCATCGCCTGAGTGGAAAAGAATATGCCAGACTGCTACACCAAGCTCCAAGGGTCTTTACCACGGGCTACACGCCCTCGGATGAGGCACCTCTCAACCATCCTGCAGCTGAGGTCCAGTCGGACTCACTGTAGCTGGATGATCAGATCCAGCACTGATACGTGCGGTTCGAGTCAACGTAAGGCGATGGGGAAGGCTGCAAGTGGTGGCTGCCGAGTGCCGACGACTTTCCTTGCGCCTGCAGTGTTTCAGCTTGCATCCTATGCAGTGGACTGCAGAATTGCTGATCATTATACATGAACACATTGCTCGTGATCCTATCGTGGCAGAATGCGCACTTAGCGAGGAAGCAGGCGGGTTGCTCGGGAGGTTGCGGTGAGAAGTCAGCTCCTCTGTTGCGTCGCAATGGGTGTTCATCGCCATAGTGGCCGGTCTGAAATTCCTCTTGCATCGCCTCGTGCATGGACGAGCCTTTCGCCTCCGGATTGAGCACACCGCCCGAGAAGTCTGAGACGTCGTTCTTGACGAGCATGGAGTTTTTGATCCAGCTCAAGAAGTCAACTTTGGGCGGTGAGGCCATGCGAGGCGGGCTTGAAGCGGTTGCAGGCGAACAGCAGGAGCTCGAAAATTCGGTTTTGGAAAGTTTTTTTGACGAATTCTAATCTCACCATATTGACGAATCAAAGCGTCTCAGTGATGTTCCATACTCTCGAAGCGGACCCGGAATTCACAGCCAATGTTTAGAATTCGACACCCAAGACACCGGACCGAATTCACACAATACTAAGACAAATCGACCCGCGCGGGCAGATGACATCTCGGAGATGAGATGGTGAGTCGTCAAACGAAAGTCTGACCAGGCCGCCCTAACAGGCCCTTTGTTACCCGGTTATAAATATACGATATTTACACATCATGTTATATCCACGATCGCTCGGCTCATCGGGCGACCGCGAGCGCCAGACCGCCACACGAGCGTACAACGCACTGGTCGGTGCTAACTCAATGGATATGTACCGTAACTTGCCTTCGCTTGCAATATCTCAGCCAGACCCCGCGTGCGGTGTGGATCCGTAGCCAAATGTACCTACCCCGCCGCGCCACGATCGCAACGCACCGCGCCAACTCACGTCGCCGGTTACGTCGCGCCCGCACCAGTGTCTGTCCACTGTCGGAGTCGATGTCGGAGGTCGCATCCATATCTGCATCTGTACACCATGCCGCATGCGGGACGAGAGCATCACGTATTTTCCTGATCGAGCCTCTTACACGGTGGCCCCGGGACGCACGATGCGATGTAGCGGCAGAAGCACCATGCGCTCACCATGGCGCTCATCATGGCGATCAAGTGCTGAGCGGTTCGTCAACGCTCGGTGGGCGCACCATGCGCGTGTCGGAGCTCGAGCGCGAGCGCGTGAGCCTGAAGCCTCTCGACATCGACGAGAGGCCTCGCGCAAGCCGCCCTAGCGAGCTGGGCGTGCTCGGCTGTGAATCGGACGCTGCCCCGTGCTGCTGCTGACCATCGTCCACGCGAAGCCCTGGCGAGTTCGGCCGGGGGATCTCTTCGTCCCCAGTAGCAGGCTGCAGTGCACTAGCCATGGTGCGGGCCGCTTCCTTTCGCGCGCTCGCGCTGCGCCTGAAGGGCATCAGCTTCGAGAGGGAGCTCGGGCGGCGCAGGCCACGCGGTGCGCCGGCTGGCGTTGTGGGCGGCGCGGCGGTCGGCGGCGCGGCGGTCGGCGACCGGGGCCCGCGGCTCAGGTGCGACGGATACGCGTAGTCACTCGTTGAGGGCGAGGGCAGCGTGATAGGGCTCGGCGGCTGCCATCGAGTTGCAAGAGAGTTGCAGGTGTATCTCGGACCCTCCTCTTCACGAGAATCAGCCCTCTCAGCCAACAGAACCTGCGCCTCCAAACCCTTGAATTGCGAGGCTAGTAGGGTCTGCATCTGAGAGTATCTGTGCGTGGACACTTGCGCACCTTTCGAAGCGTCGCCGTCGCCGTGCCCATGCGGGGAGCGCCCTCGCAACGAGAGTGTGCGCGCACGTTCCATAGAGGCCTCGTTGGCCGCAACTTTTGCCGCGGACCGGTCGGCGACAGCCGCCGGAGATGCACACGCGGTGGCGTCGAAGCTGATCTTCGTGGGTCGTTGCGTTGGTGTCGCCGCCCCGTCGGCTGGCAGTGCAGCACGAGGGAAGCTCATACCGACGGCTTGGGCGCCGACTTGGGCTCCTTCGGCGCCGACGCATGCCTTAGGCAATGTAGCGACGGGCGAGGTGGCAGCAGGCGATTTGGGCTCCGGCCGTCGGAAACTCATCGTGCGGTCCTTGAGTGACCTAGAGGTCGAAGACGGAGAACTGCTTGGTGGCCGCGGGCTCATCGACGGTGGCTGCGTCGCAAACGAGACCGCAGCGGCGGTAGCAGGAGCCGCGGTAGCAGGAGCAGCCGCGGGAGCAGCCGCAGCCGCATCAAGCTTGGGTGCTCCAAAACTCACCGAGCGACGCGACGTTGAGCGCGCCGCGGTGGGCGCTTCCGGAGCTGCTGAGGGCGCCGTCGCGGCGGGGGCGGACGCGAGGGCGCTGGCGGGAGGGGCGCTGGCGGGGGGGGCGCTGGCGAGGGGGGCGGCCTCGGGGAGATGAGTGCCCGAGGCAGCGCGGGTCGCTGAGTCGGGCGCTGTGGCGGGCGCAAGGGACTCAGATGTGGCGGGAACCCCTTCTGCGTTGGCTGCGGCTTCGACGGCTCCCCTCGCAGCCCGACTCGGCCCGGGGCTCGAAACGGCGCGTGGGCTCGGTCCAGCGCTCGCACTCCGAGGTAACGAGAGCTGGCGAGCATGCGAGGGGGAGGCGGCGGCAGAGGAGGCGGCGGCGGCGGAGGGCTTGGTTGCGACGGGCGAGGTTGGCGAGAGGGGCAGGTCAGTCGAAGTGGCCGAAATGGACAAGCGAGTGCGTTGCAGCCATTGGCGAGCCTTGAGCTCCTCCTGCCGACGAGCCTCTTCGGCTAGCCTCGCTTGCTCCTCCTCCTCCGCCGCCAGCTGCTGCGCCGCCAGCTGCGCGCGGCGCGCCGCCTCGAGCGCGCGGGACTCGCGGTGGCGTGCCTCAAAGCGCGCCTGCTGCGCCTCCTTTGCTGCTACGAGCGCCGCCTCCTCTTTCGCTTTCAGCTGAGCAGCCCACTGCAGCTCCAGCGCGGACATGCGCGGTGAGCGTGATTCGTCACTCGCCGCGTCGCCGGCGCTGCCGGTGCTGCCGTTGGCTTCGTTTTTCAGCCTCGCATCGAACGTTGGTTCGGGCGGTGCGGCGACGGCAAAGGCGGCGGTGCCTCGGACCTGGGCAACGACCTCGGCAGCTGTGGTCAGCGGCGCCGTTGCCAGCGCGGAGAGTGACGGCGCATGGGCCCACAGTTTGCCCAGCATCCCTGTGGCTGGCACCTCCGCGGCCGTGGCTGGCGTGACGTCGGACAAGGAGGCCGATGCGGCAGTAGCCGTCGCGCGAATTGCTGGCGTCGCAGACTGCTGTGCTGGCTCGATCGCCCGGAGCCCGCCGACGGGCTTAGGTGGCGGCGGCGGCGGTGGCGGCGGCGGCGGCTGCGGCGGCGGCAAGCCGGCCCTTGCTCGCGCGGTTGCGACCTCGGCCGTCCCAGGTGAGGTAGCAGCGACAAGCGTGGCGGAGGCGGAAGGCATGCGGGCCGACGCGTACGCCTGCGAGCTCGTGGTTGATGGTCCGGCCGATGTCCCTGCGGGCTGTCCACTCGCTCTACAGCCGAGGGGGGGCGGAGTGTCCTGCAGCACCGGCGGCGGCATCGGAGGCTGACCCATCGGCGGCGGCTTGCGAAGCTTCGGCTGCGACGTGTGGGACTGGCCGGACTGGCCGGCCGCGGATGAGGAACCATCGCCAGGCGCCGAGCACGGTGCGTGCTCGAAGGAGGTGGGCCGGCGCGCGAGCGGCATATGCATCAGGTTCTCGGGTGGCGGCGGCTGAGCACCCACTGCCTCTCTGATCGGGTCTGGCTGCTTCATGATCGCCTCGAGTGCCATACGAGAAATGCCGAGTTGCGCCAGCGCCGGCTCGGGGTTAAGGCCTAGCATCGCGTGCGCGGCGGCGATCGACGCTGCAAGATCCTCGGCCGAACGTTCGACGCCCTTTTGCCGCCGCAGCATCGGCGGCAGCGGAGGCGGCGCACTGCTTGGTGCCTGTCTGACATGCTGAGCTGCATCGTGGGGCCTCGGATGCGACACTGCGCGCGCGAGCGGCTGAGCGCTGGTCGGCGGCATGTTGTAGAGTTGTGAGCCCAACGAGCTGTACATGACCGCCGCGTGGTGCGGCTGCGGAGGAAGTCGTGAGGACTCCTCGGCTGAGATTGACCGCAAGATGCTCGCGAGCGGCACTGCTCCTCCGGCATCATCCCGGATGCGGGATGGCGCCTCTTTATCGCGCAAAGCCCAAGAGCCGTCTGGACGGCGGAAGTATGCACCCGCCGTCCGCGTGTCGCCGGAGGCCATCGCTCTCGATGAACTTCGCCGGAGTTGCTCTCTTGCTGCGACAACTCTTTGTCGTTTCGCTGCGAAACGGACAACGTGAACTCAAACTGAACAGTCCATCAGTTACATGTACGTCGCGGTCCCTCCGCGCGTTCACTCCATCGCCATCTCAAAGGACGCCGGGTCCGCAGCCCCGGGATCACCACAACTACTTTCCTGTCCGCTCCTGGGCCGTGCCGCTGCTGCGCGCGACACATGTCGAGAGGATCGCCACCCACGCCACCTCGAGCACGTCGACCCAGAGCACACGTAAGTGGAAGGGGATGACTGTAAAGGTGAGCGCGTGAACTGCAGGCCAGAAGCGCCAACCGGCGGAGAGACAAGGCCATGCGGCGGCACGCGCCTTGCGCAGCGCAAGACCGAGCGGCCGCCGCTGCATCGCCTCGGTCATGACGCAGAAGACGCCATTTAAGTACAGCGAGAAGATCGTCTGGTCGAGCGCAATTTTGGTCAGCAGGTTGATCGGCAACCGGTCCAGAAGCAGCGTCCAGTAGTGCAGCTGCGGCCCGTGGCTGACGGCGCCGGCGATCGTGGCGCGCGCTACGCGACCGCGGTCGAGGGGGGCGCGCGACGCCACCTGCGCAATCGCATCGCCCAGCAGGTAGGCGACTCCAGAGGTGGCCGACTTGGTCAGCAGCGGCATGCTGATGGCCGCGCGCTCATACCCATGGTAGGCAGCTAGCGCACCTGGGCACAGCAGTGGCAAGTGCCGGGACGCGACCGCCAGCAAAAGCAGCGCAACGCCTAGCCATCGCCATGGCCGTGGCTTTTCCAAGGTGACCACAGATGAGGTGGTTGCGAATGTTTCTAATGCCACCAAATTGGAACCCTCCGTGTTGTCGAGAAGTGGCAGAGAAATTTGCGGCGGCGCCTCGCACGAGACTATCCGTGGGCGGGATATCGCTATGTAACCGCTGCAGGGCCGCAGCGGAGCGTGTAGAGCGAGTGAGTACGATAGGACCACTGCGATCATTGTAGGAATCCTACATGTAGATCGTGAAAACACCCGGTCTTTGTCGCGTCTGTCGTGTGAACGTTAACACGACAGACGCGACAGCCGGTGCTACGGCACTGTTACTGCCCGCTCTGTGAAGGTCACACAACACGTAAACGACGGTACCACCGCACTTCACGTAGCATCGCCGTTGCGGTCGTTCATGTGAATATGTGTTCGAGGGTGGATCTCAACATCTTGTGTGATTTTTGAATCCGTATTTCTCGGGACTCACTCGTTACTCACTCCCCCATGCAAGTCAGTCAGTCAGTCAGTCAGTGACCCCGGTTCTACAGCTACAACACGAGCAAGCGTGCGCACCGGCGTCAGAGACGCGGACCATTCGGGCCCCTAAGTTACAGTCTCTACTCTTAAGTACACCAGTGTATGTGCACAGTGTATGAGTGAGTCCATACAGCTTGCAGGTACATGTACTCGGATCTCGGTACATAAACACTCCATGGACGCAGTCCGAACGCGCCGGTTTCAGAAGTCCGCAAAATGGTAGATGTTGTTATGCAGCGCGTGTTGATGGGCATCGTTCAGCGCGGCCATGAGCGCGGAGAGCCGTTGCCAACTGTCGGAGGCAGCCCGCCGGTGCGCAAGTATCCTTCGACAACCAGCCTTCCAGTGCGCCGGTATCCATCCACTACCACCAGCAGTCCTCAGGAGCGCCAGTACATGTATGCTTCCACGCCGTCTCTGACCATGGCACCGCCGGGCACGCCCACCACCATTGGTATGCAGGCTATGCAGACTATACAGCCGCAGTTCAATGGCTTGCCACTTCTTGCTTCGCCGCCCATGCGGATGTCGCCTGGTACATCCCCTGATACATCCCCGCCACTGCGGCAGATGTTGCCCGTCACGACACCCATCTTCGACCCGGCTCATGAGCCGTCCGATGCAGGCGCCTTAGAATCACCGTCAGAAGCACAGCGCGAATCGGACCACCTGCCTCTCGTATCGCAGCCATCACCCCTGGCCGCACCAGCATCCACACCCTCACCGGCTCGGAATCGCAGCCCTTCGATCGGTGCTGCTGGAAAGCTCCCACTGCCACCACTCGCCGAGAGCGCACGCGTCGATTGCCGCAGCCGCGGCATCTCGGTTCGCACGGCTTCGCTAGCAGGTCTCGCAGGAGGCCTGGTTGCAGCATCGGCGGCAGCAGCAGCCGCCGCGGCCGGCGGCCATTCCAACGACGCGGACAGTAATCGGATCAAGGGTCCATCGCGCGACCTCATGGCCTCTTCCGACGTCACCGCCAACGCTGAGGGCACGGAACGCAGCACTTTCATGAGCGCCAACATCGACAAAAGTGTGGAGATGCCTGCGAGCCCAAGAGGTAAGCAGCTCGAGCTATATGGAACGGCCATCGAGGAGGTGATCCAGCAGGTCTCGATGCTGGGTATTGAGCGTGGAAAGATCCTCGCATGCCTTTGGAAGAGACTCAAGTCAGCCATGGCCCTCTACAGTACTCGAGAGCAGGCGTGGACGCTCGTGCTTTGCTCCATGCACGAAGAACTTGAACAACACAAGCGGATAATTTTTACGGGGGGCGGGCCAGCCTCCTCGGTTCCTTTGATCGCTTCGATGGGTGCCCCTACCCGCGTGGGTGTGCTGGAGCCGCAGTCGAGGTTGACGAATGCCTCGATCAGCGTTCGTCGACACCATGACACTGTCAGGTGGCGCTCCGCCCTGCAACTTGCCCACCGCGAGAAAATAGAGCTCACGCATACCCTTGAGAAGCTGTGCAAGGCAATCCTGGGGGATACACTCGCCGGTGCAGTGCCAGTGGCGCGAGCAGTGCGGCGTCGGAATCAGTCCGACGCCGCACTGCTCAACTCTGTAATGGCGGATATCGCGGACTATATGCATGATTCACATGCTGAGCTGGAGAATGCAGCGCGCCACTCGCAGGAGGTTGCAGACCTGGCGCGCGAGCTCAAACTCGACGAGCTCCAGCGCTTACTGGCGCAGCAAGCGCGAGACCTATACGAGGCAGCAGAGCGCGAGGCTGCGCTTCGGACGCAGTTGACTGAGGCGCGCTTTCCAAGATCAGATACAAATGTTCCACGGCCCTCGCTTATGTTATCGTCGGCCGCGGAAGCTAATCCGGCAGGGTTTCCCGCAGCAGAGCAACGACATCATTCGGCACCAGGTGAAGATGATGCTCCGCTCCCGTACTTTGTCAAAATCGGCACGTC
>Ga0164294_10003453_pt1 | contig 14045 bp, 8 predicted proteins | sample GEODES005metaG_FD_111479 | JGI IMG/M metagenome (GOLD analysis project Ga0164294, IMG submission 111479) | Oligotrophic lake water microbial communities from Sparkling Lake, Wisconsin, USA - GEODES005 metaG | ecosystem: Environmental > Aquatic > Freshwater > Lake | place: USA: Sparkling Lake...
CGACATCGGTGCCAACCGCACGACGCCGGGCGCGTTGACGCTTGCCGTCTCCCCGACCCAGCGGGTGTTCGCCACCTCGACGGTGAACGGCCCGATCACGATCACAGGCTCATCCGTCACGATCAGCGAGCCAGTGACGGCCGGCGGTTCCGGGTCGAGCGTCACCGTGCAGGCAACGGCCGGCGGCATCGCGTTCCAGCCCGCCGGCACCGCCACCCCCTCAATCGCCGCGCCGTTCGGCGGCGTGACCCTGCTGGCCACCGGGCAGATCGATGCCCAGTATGGTCGCGTGTCGGGCCAGACCATCGCGAGCACCTCGGGCGGCACGGTGTTCGTTGGCACCATGCAGTCCACCTCGACGACGACGATCGTCACGACGGCCGGCGGCGGCGTCTCCGTCGGCCCGCAGCCCCGCGGACTCCTCCAGGCCGGCGGCACGCTCGACCTCAGCCAGGTGCAGGGCCAGATCCGGATCCGCAACGGCGGCCTGATCATCGGCAACCCGCTCGTGCTCGGCGGCAAGACGGTGCAGTTCGCCACCGTCACCACTCCGGCGGAGCTCGTGGCCGTGGTCAACGCCGTGAACCTGCTGCCCAGCGTTCCGGGCTCGACCTACGAGATCCTCGTGGCCGCCACGATGACGCTCACCCAGACGCTCACGATCGATCGCCCCGTGACCTTCCGCGGCACCTCGAGCAGCATCGTGCTCTCCGGAAGCCCGAGCGTGACAAACGGCCTGGTGCTCACGTCGGGGGCCACCGGTAGCACGGTCCGCGACATCGCCTTCCGCAACTTCACCGGCACCGCAGTCCGGGCACAGTCGCTGTCGGGCCTCGCGATCTCCGGTATCAACGTGCTCAACTCCGGCACCGGCATCAACCTGACGAGCGTTACCGACTCGCTCGTGGGCGGCACCGGTGCGGGCCAGGGCAACACCCTGACCAACTGCAGCCGCGAAGGCATCTACGCGACGGGGGTCTGCCTCAACACCCAACTCGTGAAGAACAGCTTTCCCGGCACCACGACGAGGTACGACGTCTCCTCTTCCCGCGGAATCACCGTGATCAACTGAGTGGTCGGAAGCGTTGCTCAGCCCGCGTGTTCCACCAGATCACTTCCCCCGCCGTGGTTCCCGCGGGCGAACCGGATGTCGAGTGTCCGCAGGTAGGTGTGCAGGCCGGCATCCTGGATCCGTGGTGGCTGATCCAGGTCTCGCCGAGCACCTGCCGGCCGATGAGCGCCTCCTCGCTGCGATACTCCTCGTCACCGCTGACGAGGACCACCCGCTTGCCCGTGCCGGGACCGGTACCACCGGCAACGTCGAGCCAGGAATCTTCGGCCCGGGACGTGCCTCCGGTGAAGACCAGCGCCAAGGCGGCGGCCGGGAATCCCCAGCTGCAAAGGGACGTCATGAACACTCCTCCGAAGGTGGGTCAGCAGTCGCGAGAAACCATCATCCTACTCAGGAGAGGATGCCCCTGACCACGTGGCCGTGGACGTCGGTAAGCCGATAATCGCGCCCCTGGAAGCGGTAGGTGAGCCGTTCGTGGTCGAGGCCGAGGCAGTGCAGAATCGTGGCCTGGAGGTCGTGGACGTGCACCTCGTCGCGGGCCACGTGGAAACCGAGTTCATCGGTCTCGCCGTAGGTGACACCTCCCCGGATACCCCCCCCCCCCGCGAGCCACCTCGTGAAGGCGTGGGGAGGGTGGTCGGGACCCTTGGACCGCCCCAGACCGGGGCTGGCCCCGCCCACCGGCGTCCGGCCGAATTCTCCCCCCCAGACCACGAGGGTGCTGTCCAGCAGGCCGCGGCGCTTGAGATCAGCCACAAGCGCCGCGCTCCCGCGGTCGGTGGCGGCGCACAGGCTCTTGAGATTGCCGGCGACGTCCGAGTGGGCATCCCAGCCCTCGTGGTAGATCGTGACGAACCGCACGCCCCGCTCCACCAGCAGGCGGTGCCGCCGCTGACCCCCGCCCCGGTGCTCATCACGACGAACGCGGGCAGGTCACGGCTCTCGCTGCCGATGCCGTAGGTCACCCACGAACCCATGCTCGGCCGGCCGGGCTGGGCGAAGCCACAGTTCATGAAGATCTGCGCCGGCGCGTGGTTGAACTGATCGGTGCGGCAGCTCTTCACCAGCGCGATGTCGTCCACGACCGTCGCCAGGTGGGGCAGCATCTCCGAGAGCTCGGCCCCACTCTGGCCATGCCGCGAGAAGCGGAACTGCGGGCCGAGCACGGCCGCGTCGGGCCTGATGAAAGCGTAGCGCTGGCCGCCGATCACCTCCGGGGGTAGCGGCTTGCCCTCGATGGCCGCCAGCTTTGGCTTGTAGTCGAAGAGATCGAGCTGGCTCGGCGCGCCGGCCATGAAGAGCTGGATCACCGCCCGCGCCTTCCCAGGAAAGTGGCCGCGGCCGGCCACGAACGGGCCGGGCGACGCCGCCCCGGCGGCCGCGGGGCGGCCGAGCGATTCGGCGAGCAGGCCTGCGAGGGCGATCTTGCCCACGCCGATCCCGCAGTCGCGGAAAAAGTGCCGTCTCGTGACTTCGAGTGGGGAATGTCGAGGTTGGTTCATCGCTTCACGATCGCCTCATCGAGGTTCATGGCCGCCCGGGCAACGAGCATCCAGGCGGCCTGCTCCGCCGCGTCCGGCCCGGGGCCGCCCGCGAGTCGTGCCGCGTCGAGTTCACCGGCTGCGATCCGCTGCCGCTGGGTGGCGAGGTACTCCGCGAGGGCGGCGTGCTCGATCGGATCGAACGGCCGGGCGAGGAGCCGGCGGCCCAGGTCGGTCAGCCGCACGTCGTCACCCGAGCCCGCCTGCATCACCGCGGCCCCGAGGGCCCGTGCCGCCTCCATGAACATCGGATCATTGAGGAGCGTGAGTGCCTGCAACGCGGAGTTGGAGACGTCGCGGCGCACCACGCAGGCCTCGCCGGAGGGCCCGTCGAACGTGACCGACATCGCGAACGGGGCGGTTCGCTTCTGGTATATGTAGATGCTGCGGCGATGGCGATCCTCGCCGGTGCTGGCCGGCCACTTCGGGCCGCCGAAGGTGACCTCCGTGATCCCCTCCGGCTGCGGCGGTCGCACGCCCGGCCCCCCCATCTTTGGCGAGAGGATGCCGGCGGCTGCGAGCATCGAATCGCGGATCACCTCCGCATCGAGCCGCACCCGCGGCCCGCGGGCGAGCAGCACGTTGGCCGGCAGGGGGGGGAGAAACGCCGGCGTTGCGGCCGCGACCTCCTCCTCCGGCTGCGTGTATTCCCCGCGGTGGCGGCGACGGGTGACCCGGCAGTTGTCGGCCGGCCGCTCGCGGAGCACGAGCGTCTTCGTACCCTCGCGGGGGGCGTCCTCGAGCCGCCGGATCTCCTGGACAGGCTTGGAAAGTTCGGGCACCGACGCGAGGAAGCGTCGTTCGATCAGCGTCCGTTCCGCAGCGGACCGGGCGGCGTCAGGCTTCGCCAGCACCGCCTCCTCGGCCGCCGTGTGGCCCCGGGCCTCCGCATCGCCGCGGCCCGCAAGCGACAGCCGGAAGCAGCCGATGGCGCAGGAATAGTGCCGCTCGCTCCGGAGCGTGACGGTGATCGGGATGCCTGCAGGGACCGCTTCCGCGAGTGCATAGACGGCGGCATGGGGACGCCCCTGACGACCGTCCACGGCCCAGCCGCTCGACATGTCGCCGTCGATCGTCTTGGCGGCCGAGCTCATCGAGTTGCTGGCCGATGGCTTTCCGGCGAACGACTCGCTCGCCTTGGCGACCCGGATCCGGCGGCCGCCGGCGGCCACCTCGAACTCCGACAGGAAGAAGTCCCCCTTCGACCCCTCGTACCAGGTCATCCCCGGGCCATTCGCGGGCAGGCTCTCGTCGGGCAGCACTTCGAGGCGGATCGCCCGGGTCTCCGTCGCTGCCGGCGGGAGGGCGACGTCATAGACCGTGCTCTTGGCGACATCGCCCCCGGCGAGCAGCGAGCCGTCGTCCCGGACCACGACGTGCGGCAGGCTCGACGCCACCGTCACGGGCCTGGCGACATGCCACGCCGTTGCCCGGCTCGACTCCTCCTGATCCCAGGCCGAGAACCGCTGCTCGCGGTCGGTGAGCGCGGCCGGCAGGGCGGCCCAGGCCTCCTCGATCCGGCGCCGTGTGTCGGCCTGCCTGCGGTCGCGGTCGGCCGAAGGGATCGTCCACTCGGGCTCATCCGCGTTGTCGAGCAGCGCCATCAGGGCGAAGTAGTCGGTGTGCGTGAGCGGGTCGAACTTGTGCGTGTGACACTGCGCGCACGCGGTCGTCAGCCCCAGCCATGTCGCGCCGGTGGTGCCCACCCGATCGACCATCGCCAGATACCGAAACTCGAGCGGGTCGATTCCCCCCTCCTCGTTGATCATCGTGTTGCGATGGAAGCCGGTGGCGACGATGTCGTCGGGCGTGGCTCCGGGGAGCAGGTCGCCGGCGATCTGGCAGATCGTGAAGCGGTCGAACGGCATGTCGTCGTTGAGTGCCTGGATCACCCAGTCGCGCCACGGCCAGATCGAGCGGTCGCGGTCTTTCTCGTAGCCGTTGGTGTCGGCATACCGCGCCAAATCGAGCCAGCGGCGGGCCCATCGCTCGCCGTAGCGCGGGCTCGCCAGCAGCCGATCGACGAGCCGCTCGTAGGAATCGGGGGCTTCGTCGGCGAGAAACGCGTCGAGTTCGGCGGGGGTCGGCGGCAGGCCCACGAGGTCGAGGTGGACCCGGCGGCAGAGCGTGGCCCGATCGGCCTCGGGTGACGGGACGATCTCCTCGCGACGGAGCCGGGCGGCTGAACACGAAAAAAACCCGGCCGGAGCGAAGCTCCGGCCGGGCTCATTCGCCACGCCCTGCTGCCAGGCGTCAGTAATCGTTCGGCACGTTTTCGCCGCAGCTGTACGTGCTGAGGCCCAGGTACACGGCCGGCAGAATGTCCGTGCTGATGCTCCGAACACTGCCATCGCCCATGGCATGCATCACGAGATTGCCTGCATGGTCACTACTCGGGCCCCAGGCCACAGAGGTCCCGCCAGTCCCCGTGCCACTCCACATCGTGCCATACGGAGTCGCAGGGGAAGCTCCCCCGACATTCAAGCCGTGTGTGGTCTTGTTGTTGGATGCCGTGAGCCACGCCTGACCACCGAGAATCCACCCATTCACAATTCTCTCCTTCGACTCCGCGAAGACGATGGACTTCGACGTGCCGTCGCCCCCGACGAAGTTGCGGCCAAACGAGGGCTTCGCCCCCGTCGCGACCTGCGGTGGAACCAGGGGAACGTAGCCGTCATCCGACGAGTAGATCCCGACAGTTGCCGCGGCGGTCGAGAGGTACCCGCACGGTGAGGCCGAGCCCGACAGGAGGGCACCCGTCATGGCCTTGTAGCACGTCGCCCCCAACCCACCTACATTGATGGGGTCACCAGTCCAACTCGGACAGATCAGCGCCGCCAACTGCACCGATCCACTCGTCGTGTTGACCACAGAGAAACTGCTGCCCGTGACCTTGATGCGCTCGTAGAGAGCCGTCTCCTCAGCCATCGGGAGCAAGTGCGTGATCCAGCTGTAACCCGACACACCTCTCGCCCGGTCGTTGGCAGCCGGGAACGTATCGCGGCGAGCACTGGCGAAGTTGTGCAGCCCCAATCCCAGCTGTCGCATTTTATTGGAGCAACTCGACCGGTTGGCCGCCTCGCGGGCCGACTGCACGGCCGGCAGGAGCAGGCCGATGAGCGTGGCGATGATCGCGATCACCACCAGAAGTTCAACGAGCGTGAAGCCGCGCCGCTTCGACGTTCCGAAAACAGACTGAGCCATGGGAAACCTCCGCCCTCGAGGGGCACGTTACGGTGAAGGAATAAAGATATGAACCGATGAACCGCACCGAAAGGCCGCCGATCGGGGCAGGATGGAAATAGATCATCCCCGCCGTACAGCTTCCGAACACCGCAAGTTTATCAGTCGATCGTCCCGAAAGTCAACGATCGGGCGCGATCCCATCGACCTCCCCACCGACGGGAGCGAAGGTGCCGCCGTCGAGAAAACCGTCGACCGCTCGACGCGACGAGCCTCGGGCCGCCGCCAGCGATCCTGCGGCCGCGTGCGCCCCATCCACCCTGCCGAGGGGATTCGCGACGGCGCACGGCGGGCGGATTCCCGTCGCCGCGGCCGTTCCGGCGGAGTATCATTTAGAGATGAAGATTTTACGCGCTCCACCGGTCCATCGCGGCCGGACCGCGGAAACTCGGCTGCGACCACGAATCCCGCGGGCCTGCGGCTGGTTGCTCGCGGCCGCGGTCGCCTTGGCTCTGCCCACCGCCGCCTTGGCGGCCGAACCCGGCGACGCCGAGTTCTTCGAGTCCCGGGTGCGACCGCTGCTGGCGGAGCACTGCGCGGAGTGCCACTCGGCGCGGGCCGGGGATCCCGAGGGGGGACTGTCCTTCGATTCACGGTCCGATTTCCTGTCGGCCGCGGGCGTGGCCGTCGCCGGCCGGCCCGACGAAAGCCTGCTGGTGCAGGTCGTGCGGTACGACGGCGACCTCCAGATGCCTCCCGCCGGCCGGCTCCCGGCCGAGGCGGTCCAGACGATCGAGGACTGGGTGCGGCGGGGCATGCCCTGGCCGGACGACTCCGCTCCCGCGGCGACCAAGGCGGCCGCCTTCGACATCGCTGAACGCCGCGCGGCCCATTGGTGCTGGCAACGTCCCGTCGCCACGCCGCCCCCCGCGGTTCGGCAGCCCGGTTGGTGTCGCGGCGACGTCGACCGACACGTGCTCGCCCGGCTCGAGGCGGCGGACCTCGAACCCGCCCCGGAAGCGGACCGCGCGGTGCTCGTCCGCAGGGTCGCCGAGGTGCTCACGGGGTTGCCTCCGGACCCGCGGGACGTCGAACGCGTGGTCGACGACTCCGATCCGCTGGCTTTCGACCGCTACGTCGACACGCTGCTCGCCTCGCCCCACTACGGGGAGCGATTCGCCAGGCACTGGCTCGACGTGGTCCGCTATGCGGAGTCGCGCGGGCACGAGTTCGACTACCAGATTCCCAATGCGTTCCAGTACCGGGACTGGGTCATCCGGGCGCTCAACGCCGACCTCCCGTACGACCAGTTCGTTCGCGAGCAGATCGCCGGCGACCTGCTCGCGCGGCCGCGGCTCGACCGCCGCACCGGAGCCAACGAGTCGGTCGTCGGCACGGGCTTCTGGTTCCTGGGCGAGGAGGTCCACTCGCCCGTCGACATCAAGCAGGACGAGGCGGACCACATCGACAACCGCATCGACACCTTCGGCAAGGCGTTTCTCGGGCTGACGCTCGGCTGCGCCCGCTGCCACGACCACAAGTTCGATGCCATCTCGGCCCGCGACTACTACGCGATCGCCGGGATGCTGATGTCGAGCAGCTATCGCCAGGTGCCGTTCGAGACGCTCGAGGTCAATCGCGGTGTGGCGACGGAACTCGCGGCCTTGGACGAGGCCGGTCGGCGCCGGCTTCTGCCTCAGGTGGCCGACCTCGTGGCCGCCGTCGATCCGGCGAAGATCGCCGGGTCGATCACGGTGCCCGCCGCGGCCGGTCCGCCCGGCAGCGAAACCGTACTCGCCGATTACACGCGAGGCTCCGGATCGACACCCATTATCGCCGACGCGAACGCGTGGTGCCGGGCGGCCGTCACTGCCGGTGAACCTCGGCTGGTGCCCTTGCCCGACGGTCGTGGACGCGGCCTGCGGCTCGAGACGGTAGGCCACGTCCGCAGCGATCCTGTCTGGTCGCGGATGAAGTCGAAGGGGGAACGCGAGCCAGGGAAACTCACCGAGGTCGATCGCGCCGGCCGCGTGCTCCGCACGCCCAAGGTGCGAACCACTGTTGGTGTGCTCTGGCACCGCGTCCGCGGAAAGTTCTACGTGCTGGCGGTCGTCGACAGCCACACGATGATCGCGGGCCCCTTGTTCGGGCACAACGTCAAGCAGATCGATACCAAGGGGGAGTGGCAGTGGGTGCAGCAGGATCTCCGGCGCGACGTCGACTGGAGCACGGGCCACGTCGTGCACGTCGAGTACGCGGCGCTCGCCGGCGAGGCCTGCGTGGCCGAGACGGTGGCGGCGCTGCACCAGCCGAGCCGTCCTGCCGACCCGCTGGCTGCCGCCCTCGCCGCGTCGAAGGATCCGGTGGCGACTGCGGAGCGGTTGCGTGACGAGGCCGTGGCGGCGTGTCGGTCGGGCAGCTGGCCCGAGCCGCGCCGAGCGGAACTTCTGGCCGCGTGCGTGAACCGCGCCTGCGACGTGGGCATCGATTGGCTGACCGCCGACGCCGGGCGTGTCGTGGTCGACGCGCTGGGGATCGAGGGAGCCCGTGACCGGGTCCGGCTCGCCGCGGCGCTGGCGTCGGCCACGGCGCCGGCGATGCTCGACGGCAACGGGATCGACCAGCACGTGCTGCTCAAGGGATCGGCGTCCCGACCCGGCGACCCGGCCCGCCGGCGGTTCCTGGAGGCGATCGACGGCGCCGACCAGCCGGACTGGCCCGCTGAATCGTCGGGCCGTCTCGAACTCGCTGAACGCGTGCTCGCTCCGGCCAATCCGCTCACGAGCCGCGTGATCGTCAATCGCGTCTGGCATCATCTCTTCGGCCGCGGGCTGGTGCCCACCACCGACAACTTCGGCAAGCTCGGCGAGCCGCCCGACGACCCGCTGGCGCAGCAGCTGCTCGACGGCCTGGCGCTGCGGTTCGAGGCGGAAGGCTGGAGCCTCAAGAAGTTGGTGCGGGAACTCGCCACGAGCAGCACTTTTCGGATGTCGGGCCAGCGCGACCCCCGGGCCGTCGCCCGCGACCCGGCCAACCGGCTGCTGCACCATTATCCGCTCCGCCGCCTCGAAGCCGAGGCGATCCGCGACAAGATCCTCTCGGTCTCCGGACGGCTCGACCGCCGGGTGGGTGGCCCCGGGGTGAGCATTCATCTCACCGCCTTCCACGACGGCCGCGGCAGGCCGGCCGAGGGGCCGCTCGACGGTGCCGGCCGGCGCAGCGTCTACCTCCAGGTGCGGCGGAACTTCCTGCCCGGGTTCCTGTTGGCCTTCGACATGCCCGTCCCCTTCCAGGCGATGGGACGACGCAACGTCACCAACGTGCCGGCTCAGGCACTCACGATGATGAACGACCCGTTCGTGTCGCAGCAGGCCACCATCTGGGCCCGCAAGGAGATCGCCGACTCCGACGCCACGCCCGAGAAGAGGATCGAGCGGATGTATCGGGCCGCCTTCGCCTGCCCTCCCCGGACGGATGAGTCCGCCATCGCCGTCGAGTTCTTGCATGCCCAGGCGGCACGCCACGGGATCTCGTTCGAGACCGAGCCACGGCACGAGCAGACCTGGGCCGATCTCGCCCATGCCCTGTTCGCCAGCAAAGAGTTCATCTTCGTCCCCTGAAGGACCATCTCCGCCGATGCCATCCTCCTCGCACCACTGCGGTCGCCGGCGAGCGACCCCGCTGACCCGGCGGGAGATGCTGCGGCAGGCCAGCTGCGGCTTCGGGGCCGTCGCCGCCGCAGCGCTCATGCAGCGGGATGCCGCGCGGGCCGCATCGACGGGCATCGTGTCGGCCCTGCATCATGCTCCGCGGGCCCGGAACGTGATCTTTCTGTTCATGGACGGCGGCGTCTCCCAAGTCGACAGCTTCGACCCGAAACCCCGGCTGGATGCCGACGCCGGCAAGGATCCTCGGTCGCTCTTCAAGGTCGACGCCACCCAGTTCAACGCCGTGGGCGCGATCCTGCCGAGTCCCTGGAAGTTCCGCCGCTACGGCCAGAGCGGCATCCCCGTGAGCGACCTGTTCCCGCACGTCGGTTCGGTGGTCGATGAACTCGCCGTGATCCGCTCGATGACCAGCGAGTTTCCCGAGCACACCACCGCGAACTACTTCATCCACACGGGATCCGGCCTCCAGGGGCGGCCGAGCATGGGCGCCTGGACCACCTACGGCCTCGGCAGCGAGAACGAGAATCTGCCGGGCTACGTGGTGCTCAACGGCGGCCTGATCCCGCCCGGCGGACTCGACAACTTCACCAACGGATACCTTCCGGCAACCTACCAGGGATCGGTGGTCAAGCCCGACGCCGCCGGCCTGGCGAACATCAAGCGGCTCGACGCGTCCGCCGAACTCCAGTCGGCAAAACTCGGCTTGGCCAGTGCGCTCGACGGCCGACTCGCAGCGCGGCTCGCCCTCGAAGGCCGGGCTCCAGACGCGCTCGAAAGCGCGATCGCCAACCAGGAACTCGCCTACCGCATGCAGGTCGAGGTGCCGATCCTGCTCGACATCGCGGACGAGACGGCAGCGACGAAGCGGGCCTATGGTCTCGAATCGAAGTTCCCGCACACCGTGACCTTTGGCACCGAGTGCCTCCTGGCTCGACGGATGATCGAACGCGGTGTCCGCTTCGTGGAGCTCACCTGCCCGCACGTGGGAGGCGACCGGTGGGATCAGCACGGCAACCTCAAGAACGGCCACGGCAACAACGCCCTCGCAGTCGACCAGCCGATCGCGGCCTTGATCAGCGACCTGCGAGCCCGCGGGCTGCTCGACTCGACGCTCGTTGTCTGGAGCGGCGAGTTCGGCCGCACGCCGTTCGGGCAGGGGTCCGACGGCCGTGACCACAACCCGCAGGCTTTCTCCCTGTGGATGGCGGGTGGCGGCGTCAAGGGGGGTACGGTCGTCGGGGCCACCGACGACTACGGGTATCGCGTGGTCGAGCGGAAGTTCGGCATCCACGACCTGCACGCCACGATGCTGCACCTGCTGGGCATCGACCACACCCGGCTCACGTTCCGATTCGGCGGCCGCGACATGCGGCTGACCGACGTTTATGGAACCGTGATCGAGGACGTGTTCGCCTGAGTGGCGTCCTTCACCGGGAGGCGGCGGGGACGGGTGCGGGGACTGCCGCCTGGCCGGCGGGCACCTCCCTCGTGCTGAACTCGACGTGGGGAAACACCTCGGGCACGTGGGAATCTCGGATTCCGTGTTTGCTCCAGACCCAGCCACCGCTATCGCCCCACTTGTCGTCGTCGGGATGCAGCGACTCCCGGTAATGGTTGAACCGGGAGAAGTCGATCCGCCAGTCGTCTCCGTCTCGGGGCGGCAGCGCCCGGCCGTCGCCTGCGGCGAGCCACTTCATCCCCTGCCAGGGAAACGCCAGTTCCGCCGTCCACCCCCGGTCCCGATCGTCGTTCTTGTTGAGCGAGCCGTCCACGAAGACGCCCTTGCGGATGCCGGGAAACTCCCAGCCCAGGCAGGCCACGCGGCGTCCGCGGGGATGCGGGCTGAACTGCAGACCGTCGAAGTGGGCGGTCCGGGGATGGCTCATGCTCAGCGTCGGTTCCGCGGCGTAGCCACCCCGGTCGTAGGCCTCCTTCCAGATGAAGAACACCTCGTAGATCGTTCCCAGCGCGTTCATCTCGAACTCGTAGTAGGCATCGCGGCCCGCGATGAACACCTCGACGTCGTTCTCGCGGTAGATCGCCGCACCCTTGTTGGTGAGCTTGGCTTCCACCATCGGCTCCTCGACCCAGAAGCCCACATACAGCGCCTCGTCGTCCCAGACGACGGCGGCGTGCGTGTCGTGGACCACCGGCCGGCCGGTCACCATGTCGACGAACCGCGGGGACCGGGGCGCCCGCCGCCAGGATTCCTCGTCGAGCCGGCCGTCGACCTCGATCGGACCGGCAGCCCGAAAGGCCGTGTATCGGGCCACCTCGGCGTCGGGAACGGGAAAGGGCCGCGGAGCCGGATCGGCGGCGCCGACATTCGAGGCCAGCGCGGCCACCAGCAGGAGCGTCAGTCGGTTCATCAGGAATCCTCGGTGGTCAGGTGGAAGACGGGGTCGTCGCACAGCCGTAGGTCGCTCCGCGGGACGAGAGGCTGTAGTAGCTGGCGTAGACCTCGCGAGCCCGCTCGACGAGCCAGGCGCGGTCGGCCGCCTGGGGTCCGAACCGCGCAGGGTCGAGGCCGGCGATCTCGGCGGGTGGACGGCCCTGGATCACGCACTCCGCCAGCCACGAGCCGACGGCCGCCGAGCCGGCGATCCCCATGGCGCTGCACCCGCTGGCGAGATAGAGCCGTTCCACGCCGGGCACGGGACCGAGGGCGTAGTTGGCATCCGGCGTGCAGGTGACCATGCCCTGCCGATACTGCTCGACGCCGAAGTCGGCGAGGGTGGGAAACACCGCCGCCAGTCGCCGTCGCGCCTCGGCCATCAGCGGCTCGTCGACCGCGATGTCGGCGGTTCGGATCGTGCGGCCGCCGCCCGCCACATCGACCGCCAGCGGGTGAGGATCGATGTAGCCGTAGAGATAGCCTCCGCGCTCGGGTCGGAGGTAGCAACTCGCGTCGGGAATCCGCACGACCGGATGATGCGCCGGCAGATTCGGGTCGGGCTTCGTCCGCATCTGCTGCAGCCGGATCGGCACCACCGGCACGGCGAACCCGAGCGGAGCGAAGAGCAGGCCCGTCCACGGCCCACCCGTGACGACGACCGAGCCCGCGTCGAGTGGGCCGTCCGCGGTGTCGATGCCGACGGCCCGGCCTCCCGCGATGCGGATCCCCGTCACCTCGGTCCCGAACCTGAACTCCGCGCCGCCATCGGCGGCCGCCGCGGCATACGCGCGGGCACACTGCGGCGCGTCGACATACGCGTCGCCGGGAAGAAATACGGCGCCGGCCAAGGCCGAAGGTTCGAGCAGCGGCACCAGCCACCGCGCCCGCTCGCCATCGACTTCCTCCACGGCCACACCCATGGGTCGGACCCGCTCGGCCATCGCCCGCAAGGCCGTCATCCGGTCGGCGGTCAGGGCGAGATGGATGCTGCCGGAACGGACGAAACCGGGATCGTGCCCGGTCCGCTCGCGGAAGGAGCCGAGCAGTTCGAGCGTGTATCCCACGGCCCTGAGCATCAGCGGGTTGGCCCGCAGCTGCCCGATCTGGCCGGCAGCCTGCCCGGTCGTCTCGGCAGCCAGCGCCGGGGCGCGATCGACCACCACCACCCTGATCCCAGGCGACGACCGCACCACATGCAGCGCCGTCGACGCGCCCCAGATGCCTCCGCCCACCACGATCACGTCGGGCTTCAGTCCCATGCGACATCCTCCTCGTGGGTCATTCCGCGGTCACTGGCCATGCGTCAGCAGAGGATGCGCCGCCGCTGCGGATCGTACGGCGCCGCCAGCGAGACTCGGGCCGGCAGCCGCCGGCCGTCGTTCTCGATCTCATAGCGTCCCGCCAGCACGAACTCTCTGCTCACCATCCCGCCATCCGGATCCTTCACGTAGCCCAGCGCGACCGCACCGCCGAGCGTTGGACCGTACGCGGCCGACGTCGTGTGGCCCACGAGGCGACCATCCCGGAGGATCGGCTCGTTGCCCCAGAGCGTGAAGCCCGGGGCCGTCACCACGAACGAGGCCAGGAGCTTCCGCAGGCCCGCAGCCCGCTGTGCCTCCAGGGCGGCGCGGCCGCGAAACTCCTTGCTCCAGTCGATCGCAAAGCCCAGGCCGGCCTCCAGGGGCGTCTCGTCGGGCGAGATGTCGTGCCCCCAGGCCCGGTACCCCTTCTCGATCCGCAGGGCATTGATCGCGTAGTGACCGGCGGGCCGGAGGCCATGCCCCGCACCCGCCGCCGAGAGGGCGTCGTAGATCGGGCCGACGTGGTCGCGGGCGATGTGGAGTTCCCAGCCGAGTTCACCGACGTAGGTGATCCTCAGCGCGAGCACGGGCCTGCCTGCGACCCGAATCTCCCGCGCCTCACCGAAGGGAAAACCCTCGTGCGAGAGGTCGTCGTCGCAGATCGACGACACGATCCTCCGGGCGTTGGGGCCCATCACGCTGACCACCCCGAAGCCCTCGGTCACGTCGTCGAGTTCGACCTGACAGCCCGCCGGCATGCTCCGTCGAATCCAGTCGGCGTCCCGGACGGCCTGGCTCGTGCCGCTGATCACGAGATACTCCTCCGGTCCGCGGCGGACGACGGTCAGATCGGATTCGAAGGTCCCGCGGTCGTTGAGCAGCGCC